>Ga0207684_10005841_pt1 | contig 11270 bp, 10 predicted proteins | sample KBSK5501metaG_FD_184342 | JGI IMG/M metagenome (GOLD analysis project Ga0207684, IMG submission 184342) | Corn, switchgrass and miscanthus rhizosphere microbial communities from Kellogg Biological Station, Michigan, USA - KBS K5-50-1 metaG... | ecosystem: Host-associated > Plants > Roots >... | reverse complement strand
CCAGCTCATGCTGCCGGAGTGTGCGGTGACCGCCACTTTCAGATCGAGGCACGTCCGCCAGAACGTGTCGTAGTCGTACGGGCTCTCGTAGGCGAGCGAGTCGATGTAGGAGCGCACGGCCGTCGGATCCTTCACCTCGCGCGCGAGCGCGGGGATGGGCCGCTTGACGTGGTTGGAGATCATGATGACCTTGAAGCCGAGCTGCTTCACCGCGTAGGTCGCTTCCTCGATGGCCTCCTCGGGCGTGTGGACGGGCACCACCGCAGCCGGCGCGATGCGGTCCCGATACGGCGCGAACATCTCCGCGTTCATCAGATTGACGGCGCGCGCGACCCCGCGGCGGATCTCCTCGTCGGCGTTGTTGACGTGGAACAGCCCGAGCGAGGTGTAGAGCAGGCAGAAATCGACGCCGAAGTCGTCGAGCCGCTCGTAGAAGAGCCTGGGCACCATGGCAGTGGCGCGATCGAGCGTGTTCGTCGGCTCGCCCCACCACGTCGGCCGGTGCGGCCGCTTGTCCATGCGTTCTTCGCGGGTCATCCCGTACCACCCGCGCTCCACGTCCTTCGACGTGAACCGCTCGACGAGCATGGGCCCGCCGACCTGCTTCAGGTACTCGAGGAAGATCGGCATGGGCTCCAACCAGTGCCCGTCGCCGTCGATCACGGGATGATCGAGCCGTCGGCGCACCTTGGCGGACATGGAGTTCTCGACGTAGGCCATCACTCGCCTCCTCGGGGTTGCGTTCGGATCGTGCCCGCGGACCGGGCGGTTAGTCAAGGGATGGGTGAGGTTGCCGGATCCCTCGTCGATCAACTACGCTGTAGCTGATCGGCAACGAAACTGCTGGGAGGTCACATGATTACCGCCACCGTGCGATACAAGCTGCCGCCGCACATCGACCACGCCGCGTGCCGGGAGCACTTCCACAAGATCGCGCCGGGGTTCCGACAGGTGAAGGGCCTGATCAGCAAGCACTTCATCTGGAGCGAGAGCGGGTGGGCCGGCGGCGTCTACCAGTGGCAGACGCTCGAGGACGCCAAGGCGTTCTACGGCGGGCCCTGGCTCGACGGCATCGTCGAGCGGTACGGCATGCGTCCGAAGATCGAGTTCTACGAGGTCTTCGCGTTGACCGACAACGCCCGAGAGACCGTCGAGCTGTTCGAGGAGCCCGTGCCGCGGTAATCCCCTCGGCGCTGTTCTGATACACTCCGGGAGATGTCCGGACGCCCGTTCCTCCAGATCCCCGGGCCGACGCTCGTGCCCGACCGCATCGTGCGCGCGATGGCGCAGCCGATCATCGATCACCGCGGCCCGACGTTCGAGGCCCTCGTGCGCGACTGTCTCGAGGGCCTCAAGACGGTCTTCCAGACCACGCGCGGTCACATCGTGCTCTACCCAGGCTCCGGCACGGGGGCCTGGGAAGCAACGATCGTGAACACGCTGTCGCCCGGTGACCGCGTGCTCGCCTGCGTCAATGGTCATTTCGCGACGGGCTTCGCGCGCACGGCATCGTCGTTCGGTGTCGAGTGCGATCGGCTCGATCTTCCCTACGGTGACGGCGTGCCCGCCGCGGCCGTCGAGGAACGATTGCGCGCCGACTCGGCGCACGAGATCCGTGCCGTGCTGGCCGTCCACAACGAGACATCGACCGGCGTGACGTCCGACGTCGGCGCGATCCGCCAGGCGCTGGACCGCGCCGGCCATCCCGCCCTGCTCCTCGTCGACACCGTGTCCTCGCTCGCGTCCATCGATTTCCGGATGGACGAGTGGGGCGTCGACGTCGCGCTGACCGGTCCTCAGAAAGGGCTCATGCTGCCGCCGGGGATGGCCATCCTCGCGGTCAGCGAGCGCGCGATCCGGGCCAGCGAGAAGGCGAAGTGTCCGCGCTCGTTCTGGGACTGGCAGCCGGTGCTCGAGCGCAACCGGCGCGGCCAGTATCCCTACACCCCGGCGACGATGCTGCTCTTCGGTCTTCGGGAATCGATCGCAATGCTCACGGAGGAAGGGCTGCCCCACGTGTACGCGCGGCACGCACGGCTGGCGGAAGCGTGCCGGCGCGCCGTCCGCGCCTGGGGGCTTCCGTTCCTCTGCCGAAATCCCGCCGAGTACTCGAACACCCTCACCGCCATCGTCATGCCGCCGGGCAAGGACTCCGATGACTTCGTCCAGCACGCCTACCGGCGGCTGAACCTCTCGCTCGGTATCGGCCTCGGGGACGTGAAGGGCAAGGTGTTCCGCATCGGCCATCTCGGCAGCCTCAACGAGATGGATCTCCTCGGCGGCCTGGCCGGCGTCGAGATGATGCTCACCGAGCTCGGCGTCCCACTGAAGCTGGGCAGCGGCCTCGGCGCGGCGCAGGAGTTCTTGCTCACGTAAGGTCACCGCGCGTGGCAGACCCCAGCGTCAGCGCAGGCTGACGTGGTCGGAGAGCTCGTTCTGGTCGTCGGGGCGGTGGGGAAAGTGCTGGGCGAGGACGCGGGCGACCTCGGCGATGCCCGCGACGATGGCGTCGAGGGGGCGGCCCTCGCGCAACTTGGCGATCATCAGATCACGCACGTGCTCCCAGTACGCGTCGCCCACCCGCTGGTGGATGCCGTCGTCGCCGACGATGGCGAGCTTGCGGTCCTCGATGGCGAGATAGATCAGGACACCGTGATGCTCGGACGTCAGGTGCATGCCGAGGTGGGCGAAGACCTTGCGGGCGCGGCGGAGCGCGTCGGCCCGCTGTCCCGGCAACCGGTGCACGCGACGCTCGAGGTGGACGCGGAGCTCCGCAGAGGTCGTCGCCTCCGCGCGCCGGATCGCTTCGGTGATCGCCTCGAAGTCGTGCTCGGTGAACAGCCGCTGCGCCCAGCGCGGATGACGCGGAGACTGCCCGTGGGCGTGCATCACCAGTCCCCGCTCGCGCCGCCGCCGCCGAAGCCGCCACCCCCGCCCGAGAAGTCTCCACCACCGCCGCCGCGACCACTCCACCCGCCACCCCACGGCGTCGGGACGATGACCGGCGGCACCCAGCCGCCGCGGCCGGCGGTGTAACCGTTGCGCTGCAGGAAACGGCGAGAGCTGAACGCCTCCTGCAGCAGAATGACCGCGATCACGCCGAGGATCCCGAGGAAGGCGACCACGCCGACCAGCGGCAGCTGCGTGCCCTTGGGCTTCGCGCGCCCCGGCGACTGCTTGGCCTCGATGCGCTCGAAGACGGCGGCGACGGCGGCCTCGAGCCCTGCCCCGTACCGGCCTTCCCGGAAGCGCGGCGCGAGGCTCTGGCGGATGATCTGCGAGGCGACGACGTCGGTGATCGTCGGCTCGAGTCCGTATCCGACCTCGACGCGCACCTTCCGGTCCTGGACGAACACGAGGAGGATCAGCCCGTTGTCGAGGCCCTTCTGACCGATCCGCCATTGCTGGGCGAGACGGATCGAGTAATCCTCGAGGCTCTCGCCCTCGAGCGAGCGGAAGATGGCGATGACCATCTGCACGCCCGTGGCCCGCTCCCGCTCGGCGAGCAACGTCCCCAGACGCTGGCGCTCGGCCGCCGACAGCACCGACGCGTAATCGTTGACGTGGCCGGTGGGAGCGGGAGGCAGGACGAGGGCGAAGGCCAGGACCGCGGCGAACAGCAGGCCTAGAACTTCACTTTCGGCGGCGTCGCCGCGTCGGGCGCCGCCTCGAAGAAGGCCTTCGGCTGAAAACCGGCGAGGCGGGCGACGATGCTCCCCGGGAACAGGCGGAGCCGGGTGTTGTACTCGCGGACGGCCTCGTTGAAGCGGCGGCGCTCGACCGCGATCCGGTTCTCGGTGCCCTCGAGCTGGCTCTGCAACGCGAGGAAGTTCTGGTTCGACTTCAGCTCCGGGTAGCGCTCCACGGTGACGAGGAGGCGGCTCAGCGCTCCCGAGAGCTGACTCTGCGCGGCCTGGAAGCGCTCGAGCGCCTTCGGGTCGTTCAGCGCTTCCGGCGTGAGCTGGATGCTGGAGGCGCTGGCCCGAGCCCGCGTGACCTCCTCCAGCACGGTGCGCTCCTGGGTGGCGAAACCCTTGACCGTCTCCACGAGGTTGGGGATCAGATCGGCCCGGCGCTGATAGACGTTCTGCACCTGGGCCCACTTCTCGTTGACGTTCTGCTCGAGCCCGACGAGCTGGTTGTTGATCCCGACGGCCCAGCCGATGACGACGACGAGGACGACCGCCACCACGCCGAGGCCGATCAGGACGCCGCGCATGTCCGGACGATTATACGATGGCGGCGTCCCCGATTGACGCATCTGCCGTGAGGCGGCTAGACTCCGCGCCATGCCATCGGATGCCCTGCCCGAGTACCGAATCAAGGCCCGCAACACCTCGAGCACGAGCGAGAACGCGATCCATCACGACGACGTGGCGCGCCGCTATGGCTTCGCGGCCGCCCTCGTCCCCGGCATCACGCTGTACGCCTACCTGACGCGCCCCATCGTCGAAGCTCTCGGCCCGGCTTGGCTCTCCCGCGGGACCGTCAGCGTCCGGTTCGTCAAGCCCGTCCACGAGGGGGAGGAATTGACGGTGACGGGCGCCATCACCGAGCGGACGCCCTCGGGGGTCGCCGCGAGCGTCACCGGGCGCACCGCCTCGGGCGACTGCGTCGTCGCGAGCGTGACGCTGCCCGCAGGCTCGCCCACACCCGTGAACCCGACCCTCTACCTGGCGGCGCCGCTCCCTGCCGATCGCCCGGTCGCGACCCGCGACTATCTGGCCGGGCTCGAGGCCCTCGGCACCCCGGAGGCGCTCTACGACGACGCCTGCGCCACGGAGTACCTCGACCGCGTGTCCGAGACACTGGCCGTCTACCAAGGATCCGACGGGTGGGTGCATCCCGCGTTCCTCCTCCAGCAGGCCAACCGTGCGCTGCGGGACAACGTACAGGTCAGCCCGTGGATCCACGTCTCGAGCGTCGTCCGCCACCTCGGGGGCGCGCGGCTGGGAGCGCACCTCGCCACTCGTGGTCGCGTGCGGTCAGTCTTCGAGAAGAAGGGACGCGAGATGGTGGAGCTGGATCTGCTGATCGTGGCCGGGCCGGCGGCAAAGCCCGTCGCCCACATCCGTCACACCGCGATCTACTGTCTGCCCGCGCCGGCCACCGATCCGTGAATTGATCAGCTCTCCAATTCGCTAGCGAAGCCACGCATCGAGCAGATCGGAGCCCGAGGGGCGCGGGTCGATCGTGGACGGCACCACGCCGTCGAGAGCGGCGACCAACATGCGCAGCCGCGTCTCCGGGGCGCGCAGCACAACCGCACATTGCCGAATCACGGTCCCCTTGTTACAGCGTGGATGACAGGAAGGTCACGAAGGTGACGATGGAAGGTATCTTATAATGTTGCGCGATGTCCCCGGCCGATCCTTCCTCCGTGGCTCCGCCCGTGTGACAGGGGCGCCCGACTTCACCCGGCATCGCCGCGAATGAGCGTCGTCGCGTCTCCTGTCGTGGCCGCGCGGCGACCGCCCGTCACCATCTTTCCCTCGGGGGCATTACTCGTCGACGTGGGTAGAGTCGACGAGGACATCGGCCTGTCGGCGGCAGCGTGCGCTCGGGTCGCGGCGGCGTTCGAGCGCGGGGTCGGACATGGACTCCTCGATCTGGGGGCGACCGAGCCCGACGCCGCGCTCAGCCCGGCGCTCGGGTTCCTGCGAGACGTCGGTCGCGCGTGGGTCACGCGGCTGCGCGCGGTGCCAGAGCTGGAAGAGCGGCGCGAGCGGGTCGAGGTCGACTGTCCGGCCGACGAGTGTGCGCGGCTCGCCGGCGCGGTACCGCCGATGCCGGGCGCGGAATACGTCGATGCGGACTGGATCGCGGCCCGGTGGCGAGAAATCGGACGCGCGTTCTTCGACGAGATCCGCCGTCATCGCGGCCCGGTCGCGGAGTGGCTGCGGCGGCGTCATCCTTCCTGGCAGCTCGTCGGCAGGGTGTGCCTGCACCTGGCCGAAAACCGCGGTGACGAAGCACACCCGTTCGCGTTCCTCGCCACCTACGCGGTCAAGGCGGGCGCGGCCGGGCGCATCCAGCACCGTCCGCTGGCGCGCGCGGTCGAGGAGTCCTCGGCGCGCGGCGATCGCCAGACGCTCCTGCACCTGCTCGTGCCGTTGCAGCGGGCGGCGGACCAGAGTGAATGGCTGGCCGAGCTGATCGACTCGGGCGCCGTCTACGAGCCCCTCGCGTGGACGCCCGACGAAGCGCTGCGCTTCCTGCGCGCGGTCCCGGCCTTCGAGGCCGCCGGACTGGCGGTGCGTGTACCGGACTGGTGGCGATCGCGCCGACCGGCCCGGCCAGAGGTCACCGTGCGCATCGGCGACGCGAAGCCGAGCGGCCTCGGGACCGACGCGCTCCTGGACTTCTCCGTGGCCGTCGCCCTCGGCGACGAGAAGCTGACGGCGGCGGAGGTGCGTCAGCTCCTCGACTCCGCCGATGGGCTCGTGCGCGTGCGCGGCCAGTGGGTCGAGCTGGACCGCGAGCGTCTGCGCCAGGTGCTCGATCACTGGAAGCGCGTGGAGCGCGCGGCCGGCTCGGACGGCGTCTCGTTCCTCGAGGGCATGCGGCTGCTCTCCGGGGCGGCGGCGGCCGCCGCAGACGGCGGCGCGCTCCTCGACGACAGCCAGTGGTCGCGCGTCGAGGCCGGGGCCTGGCTCGCCGAGACGCTGGCGGGATTGCGCGGGCCGGGCGAGCTCGCCGACGCCGATCCCGGCGCCGATCTCCGCGGCTCGCTGCGCCCGTATCAGAAGATCGGCGTGTCGTGGCTGCGGTTCGCCTCGTCGCTCCGGCTGGGCGTCTGCCTGGCCGACGATATGGGCCTCGGCAAGACCATCCAGGTGCTCGGACTCCTGCTCCTGCACAAGCGGCAGCGCGCGAGCGACGATCCGCCGCATCTGCTGGTCGTGCCCGCCTCCCTGCTCGCCAACTGGCAAGCCGAGCTCGAGCGCTTCGCGCCGTCGCTCGCGTCACGGATCGCCCATCCGTCCGTGATGTCGGCCCAGGAGCTCTCCGAACCGGGCGAAACGGCATTCAGCGGCACCGATCTCGTCATCACCACTTACGGCACGCTCTCGCGCAGCGAGTCGCTGCGCGCGCGGGAGTGGGGGCTGGTCATTCTCGACGAGGCCCAGGCCATCAAGAATCCCGGCACCCGGCAGACGCGCGCGGTCAAGGCGCTGCGGGCGCGGGCGCGCATCGCGCTGACCGGCACGCCCGTCGAGAATCGTCTCGCCGATCTGTGGTCGATCTTCGACTTCCTCGCCCCCGGTCTGCTCGGCTCGTCCAAGGAGTTCTCGGGGTTCGTGAAGCGGCTGGCCGAGCGCGCGGAGGAGCCGTACGCGCCGCTGCGGCGCCTGGTCCAGCCGTACATCCTGCGCCGGCTCAAGACCGATCGCGCCATCGTGGCCGACTTGCCGGACAAGACAGAGGTGAAAGCGTTCTGCCTGCTCTCGAACGTTCAGGCCGCGCTCTACCAGCAAGCCGTCACCGAGCTGGAGCACACGATCATCACCGAGCGCCAGGGCATGAAGCGTCGCGGATTGATCCTCGCGTATCTCATGCGCTTCAAGCAGATCTGCAATCACCCCTCGCACTGGCTCGGCGACGGCCGATGGGACGAGCCGAGCAGCGGCAAGCTCGCCCGGCTGCGCGAGATCACCGAGGCCGTGGCCGCCACGAACGACAAGGTGCTCGTGTTCACGCAGTTCCGCGAGGCCACCGAGCCGCTGGCCGCCTTCCTGACCGACGTGTTCGGGCGGCCGGGATTGATCCTGCACGGCAGCACGCCGGTGAGCGAACGCGGCGGGCTCGTGCGGCGCTTCCAGGACGATCCCGCCGTGCCGTCCTTCGTGCTGTCACTCAAGGCCGGCGGGGTCGGGCTCAATCTCACGGCGGCCTCGCACGTCGTGCACTTCGACCGGTGGTGGAACCCCGCCGTCGAGGACCAGGCGACCGATCGCGCGCATCGCATCGGGCAGCACCGCAACGTGCTCGTGCACAAGCTCGTGTGCCGCGGGACCATCGAGGAGCGCATCGACCGCATGATCGAGAACAAGCTCGCGCTCGCCCGGGGCGTGCTCGGGGGCGGCGCCGAGACGCTGCTGACCGAGATGAGCAACGAGGAGCTGATGGCCCTGGTGGCGCTCGATCTCAGCCGGGCGTGCGTCGAGGCCTGAACGAGGAGGCGTGATGGCCTGGTACGACTACGGCGACTCGTATTTCCGCGCCTACGTCTCGGTCGCCGAGAAGAAGGCGCTCTCGGCCAAGACACTGGCCAGGCTGATGAAGAAATCGAAGCGAACACCCGAGCCAGTGCTGCTCACGAACGGCCGGCGGCACGTCGCGACCACGTTCTGGGGCAAGGCGTGGTGCGAGAACCTCGAGCGCTATGCCGACTTCGCCAATCGCCTGCCCCGCGGCCGCACCTACGTCCGCAACGGCTCGGTCCTCGATCTGGCCATCGGCCGGGGCAAGGTCGACGCCTACGTGGCGGGGAGCGAGTTGTACACGGTGAGGATCGGCATCGCCCCGCTGGCGAAGGCGCGATGGCGGCGAGTGGCGAGTCGATGCACGGGCCGGATCGGATCGCTAGTCGGACTGCTGCGCGGCGAGCTCAGCGCCGACGTCCTGTCCGTGCTGTGCGACGCCAGAGAAGGTCTGTTCCCGGAGCCGCGTGAGATCTCGCTCGAGTGTTCGTGCCCGGACCGGGCGGAAGTCTGCAAGCATATCGCCGCCGTCCTGTACGGCGTGGGCAGTCGCCTCGACCACAAGCCTGAACTGTTCTTCGTCCTCCGGCAAGTCGACGAGACCGAGCTGCTCAGCTCCGCGACCTCAGGCGCCGTGTCGCGATCCCGAGCTGCCGGCGGCGGTAAACGTGTTGCCGCCGACAAGCTGGCCGACGTGTTCGGCATCGACCTCGTCGACGAACCACTCGCTCCGCGCCGCTCGTCGCCAGCGTCGCGGGCCAGTACGAGCCGTACGCCGCGCCGCCGGAAGGCCTGACGGCCGCCGGTGTCCACGGGCTGATACACTTGTCACCAGTCCGGGCCGCCGTGCTCAGCCAATACCCAGCGGTGGCAGCATGACCATCATACGGGCTGTGCTGGCAGTCGCCGTCGCACTCCTCACGTCGCTCGCGGCGGATGCCCCCAACGCCCAGCCGCCGAAGCCGGCGCGGGTCGGCGTCCTCGCCTCGAGCACCGAGGCCAACTTCGAGCCGAGCGTCAGGGTCTTCCGCGAGGCGCTGCAGGCCGCCGGTTGGGTCGAAGGCCGCAACCTCACGCTCGACGTTCGGTACCCCGGCGAGCAATACGCCCGGCTCCCAGAACTGGCCGCCGAGTTGGTCAGGCTCAAGGTCGACGTGCTCGCGAGCCTAGGTACCCCTGCGACGCTGGCGGCCAAGCGTGCGACGACGACGATTCCGATCGTGATGGAGTCGTTGTCGGACGTCGTCGCCATCGGCCTCGTGGTGAACCTGGCGCGGCCCGGTGGGAATATCACGGGAATGTCGGGGTTCGCTCCGGAGCTGAGCGGCAAGCGGCTCGAACTGATCCGTGAGATCTTTCCCCGGGCAGAGCGGATTGCGGTCCTGGCGAACCGAGCCAATCCAGCTACGGCCCCCGTTCTCCGCGCGACTGAGTCGGCGGGACAGCAGATGCGGATGAAGCTACGCATTCTTGACGTTCGCCAGCCGGCCGAGCTGGGGGCGGCGTTCGACACAATGAGGCGCGAGCATACGGACGCCCTGGTCTTGGTGGCGGATCCTCTTCTCTTTAGCGAAAGGCCGCGGATCATCCAGCTGGCGGCTCGCCATCGCTTGCCCGCCGTATACGAGATGCGGCTTTTCCCCGAGGCCGGCGGGCTTCTCTCGTACGGGCCGCTTTCGCAGGAGCGGTTCCAGCGCATGGCTCTGTACGTGGACCGCATCCTACGTGGCGCCCGCCCCGGAGAGTTGCCCGTCGAGCGGCCGACCACGTTCGAATTGGTGATCAACCTCAATACGGCGAAGGCGCTCGGCGTCACGATCCCACAGTCGCTCCTGTTGCGAGCGGACGAGGTGATTCGATAGGGGACAAAAGGGAACTTCCGGAAGAGCGCGGCTCAATTTCCACATAACGCGGGACACTACCTCATGTGGCGCTCGAAGCCACTTCTCTTCAGGCTGCTGAAATAATCAAGCAACGACTCAATCATTAGCGGAGATGGTGGCGACGAGCTCTTCAAGACTGGCGACAACTAGATCCGGCTTTGCTTCAGCTGCACCTTCGCCAGAAAGGCCGAGCAGTCGACCGGGGCGGTCGATCCACGCGCATTTCAGGCCGAGTTTGTTTGCTGGTGTGACGTCGGCGCGCAAGCTTTGCCCTACGTGGAGGATCCGCTCGCGCGGAATGCCGAGCGCCGCGAGATCTGCAATTCCCGTGTGGAAATGTGGCCAGTCCGGCTTGTAAGCACCGACGCGTTCCGCTGTGACGACGACGTCGAAGCGGAAATCGAGATTGCGGCATGAGCTTTCGAGCGAAGCATTATCGATGTTGCTTAACGCACCGATTTTTGCCCGTGCCTGTAGCGCCGTCAGTCCCGTGTGGCTGTCCGCATAGGCGGGCCACTGATGCGGAGTCGCGGCGAAGGCTTCCCGTTCGTCCTGGTCGATCGGAACGCCGAACTCGGCGGAGATCCGATTAAAGCATCGGCGCAGGACCTCAGGATAGAGGTATGCCGGGCGCTCTTTCTGGATCTCAGCTCGGGCGCGATCGAACGCCATAATGAGATCCTCTCCCGAGGAAAAAACACCGTTCTGATCGGCCCATCGGCGGAGAAAGGCAATGATGGACGGCTCCCAATCGATGAGGGTTCCGTACACGTCAAAGGTTATGGCGTCGAAATCGGAAAGTTTCAGCATCATGGATTTGGGCTCTTGCCGTCGCCATCGTCACACCGATGCGCCGGCTCGAGGACCGCACCACATCCTACCCAAAATGGCGTATCGCGGTCAGGAGGGATCTATGCCCTTCTTGGCAGCATTTCGGGAGACCCATGAAAGACCGCTTATGCCGAGCCGCGCCTCGATCTCTCTATAGAGCTTACCGACGATCCGCCAAAAAATGCGCTCACCTCATAGCCCGGCACAGACTCGCCCACCGTCGGGATGTCCGGCAACGCCTCAGAGCGTGTCGCGGCCAACGGGCGCAGCTTGCCAGCCTTGACGTACTCGATCGACGAAGACAAGGTGGCGAACATCATGTTACGTCAAGAGGGCCTTTGTCCCGCCTTCT
>Ga0207684_10005840_pt1 | contig 11270 bp, 7 predicted proteins | sample KBSK5501metaG_FD_184342 | JGI IMG/M metagenome (GOLD analysis project Ga0207684, IMG submission 184342) | Corn, switchgrass and miscanthus rhizosphere microbial communities from Kellogg Biological Station, Michigan, USA - KBS K5-50-1 metaG... | ecosystem: Host-associated > Plants > Roots >... | reverse complement strand
CCGGAGGAATGGTGAAGCTCGGCAGCATCGCTACAGGGAAGTGACAGGAGAGAAAAGACCCTATCACCAGCGTCTTGCGTCATTTTAGCCTCTGATCTGATCGACGCCCTCTCCGCTGGCCCCAGCCATAGGATGCGTTATTGCTCTATGATAGTATCGGTATGTTTGTTGAGACCGAAAGGAGTTGCATTTCGTTCTGAGAGACGCCCCGATGACGTGTCCAACATGTGGCAAAGAGAACCCCAGCAACGCGCGATTTTGCATGTTTTGCGCCGCGAGGCTGTCGCAAGCATGCAGCGCGTGCGGCGCGGATAATCCGCTTCGCGTGGACTATTGTCTGACCTGCGGGACGTCGCTGGCCTTCGTGGAATCGGCGGAACGACGCGTCGTCAGCGTCGTCTTCGCGGATATCGTCGGATCGACGTCGTTGGCCAGCCGGATGGATCCCGAGCCGGTGCGGGGGATCCTCGGGGAGTTCTTTTCCGCCATGCGCGAGGAGGTGTCCCGGTACGAGGGCAGTGTGGAGAAGTTCGTCGGTGACGCGATCATGGCCGTGTTTGGCCTCCCTCGGGCACATGAGGACGATCCCCAGCGGGCGGTTCGATGCGCGGTCGCGATGCAGCGGCGCATGGCTGCGTTGCGGACGAAAATTGGCGACGTGCACATCCGCATTGGCATCGGCACGGGAGAGGTCATCGCCGACCCGAACGCGACGCCTACCGGGGAATTCATGGTCACCGGCGAAGCCGTGAACCTCGCCGCGCGACTGCAGCAACAAGCGCCTCCGGATGCCATCGTGGTGGACGATCGTACGCGCGCAGCGACCAATGCGTTCGCGCGGTACACGCCGCTGCCGGCTCCCGGCGAGGGCGACTTCGCGGACAGGCCTCGGTGGTTGGTCTCGGGCGTCGCCGGGGGCGCGGGTATGAAGCGACTACGCGCGCCGTTGCTGGGGCGCACCGATGAGGTGCAGCTGTTCCAGGCCTTGTACCGGCGGACCATCGAAGACCGCCGGCACCACTTGGTCGCCCTCATCGGCCCGGCCGGGATCGGGAAGACGCGTCTGGCGGAGGAAGTGCTCGACTCCTTCTCCCGCGGGCGCATTGTGCCCGCGATCCTGCGGGGGCGCTGTCCGGCGTACGGCGATGGGCTGACCTTTTGGCCGCTCGCCGAGATGTTGAAGCAAGAGTGTCGGATCGTGGAGACCGATTCCCCGGCTATCGTCGCTGAAAAACTGTTCGCGGCGGTTCATCGCATCTGCGCGCCGCTCTTTGGCCCGGACGACAGCCGGGCCATCGCCGCGGGGCTCGGGATATTGCTGGGGCTCGAGCCCGTCGAGCACCGCGTGAGTCTGCCAGACCCAAGAGAAGGCGACGATTCCGGATCGGCGAGCACGACGCTTTTCCAATCGCTCAGAGCGTTCCTTAAAGCCAAGGCTGAATCGAAGCCGCTAGTCCTCCTGTTCGAGGACCTGCACTGGGCTGAGGAGAGTTTGTTGGATCTGTTGGAACAACTCGCGACGCAGGGGATCGACGCGCCGCTGCTCATTCTCTGCCTGGCACGCCCTGAGCTGTTGGAGCGGCGTCCCGCTTGGGGGCAGCGCGTCCGCAACTACACAACGATCTCGTTGCCTCCTCTGTCGACCGAGCAGAGCCATCAACTCATCACGGAACTGCTGAAGGGCGAAGCTATCCCGGCCGACGTGCGCCGGCGTATTTTGGCGAAAACAGAAGGCAACGCGTTTTTTATCGGCGAGACGCTCCGAATGCTCATCGACAATCGGAATCTCGCGCGGGATGCCGGGGGCGCGTGGCGCTGGACCGGTGATCCTGTGGACATCCGCATGCCGGACACCGTCCACGGCATGATTTTGTCCCGGATCGATCTGCTTCCGGCGTTGGAGAAGCGGGTTGTCCAGGATGCCTCGGTCGCGGGCCGCATCTTCTGGTTGGGAAGCGTCGTCGCGATGGGCCTGCATGCCACTGAAGTCCTGGCAGCGCTAGACCGGCTCCAGGAGCGGGACTTGATCGAAGAGCATCCGGGGTCCACGGTGGCGGGGGAACGGGAGTACGCGTTCACCCACGCGCTCATTCCTGAGGTCGCGTACGCGACGCTTTCCAAGGGCGCGCGGAGCGCGAAACACCTCAGATTCGCGGGCTGGCTGGAGGGGGTGGCGCAGCATGGCGATGAGTTCCTCGAAGTGCTCGCCCACCATTACGAGGACGCATGGCGATACAGATTCGAGACCGGGGAGGACGCCCAGGACACCGCGCGCAGGGCGGTGCAGACGCTGCGCAGAGCGTCGGCACGGGCGAAGGCCCATTGGACGCTCCCGGAATCTCGCCGCCTGTGCGACCGCGCGCTCAGGATCTTGCACACGGCGGGACTGGACACCGACGTCCCTCTGCTCCTCGAACTGCTCATCGACCGATCCGAAGTCATCAAATGGCTCGATGCTCCCGACGTGGTCCTCGAGGATACCCAGCGAGTGATCGACATGGCGGCAGCGGCGGGTCGTCAGGATCTGCTGGCACGGGCGTGGTTGAACCGAGCGTTCGCCGCGGACGACCGCGGACGGCTGCAAGACGCCGAAGATGCCCTGCAGCAGGCCGAGACACTATTTCGCTCACTCGGCGACCGGCATGGCGAAGCGGAGACGCTTGAGATGTTGGGCTTCATCACCGAAGACCTTCGTGGGAAACTGACTGCCGCGAGGGAGGCGTACCGGCGAGCGTTGCACCTCTATCGGGAAATCGGAAACGCACAAGGCGTCGCCCGGACCACCGTGCGGCTTGGCCGGTGCCATGCGAGCGCGGGAGAGCTGCAGCGCGCCGAGCAGGTTCTTGTCGATGCCCTGCAGCTGGCCAAGCGCTCCAATGAGCGCATCAGCGAAGCGGGCGCCGTTGTGGGCTTGGGGATTGTGGCGCACTTGGGCGGGCAGTCTGAGATGGCGTCCCGCCGGTACCGGGATGCGATCGCGATCCACCTCGAACTCGGCGACCTCATGGGCGCTGCGAGTGCCCATCGTCACCTTGGCATGCACCACCTCCGCATGGGAGCGATAGATGAGGCGGAGACGGCATTCCAGAAGGCGCGCGCGTTGCGGGCGGAGCACGGCGCGCGATTGGAGTCCGCCATCATCCTTCGCGGGCTCGCGGAGGTGTCGCTGGCCAGAGGCGACCTGGTGCGCGCGGCCGAGTACGCCGAGGACGCCTTCAAGATGGTCCCCGAATTCGACCAGCTGGCCACAGCCACACACCGTGTTACGCTTGCCCGCGTGCGCGCGGAACAAGGCCGGGAAGCGCAAGCGGAGACTCTGTTCCAGGCCAGCCTGCGGTTTCTGGAGTCCTCGGAGTACGTGATTGATTTCGCCCTGTCGCTCCTCAAGTATGGCGAGGCCTTGCTCGTACTCAAACGGCCAGACCGTGCCCGCCCACCGCTCGAGCACGCGCGGCGCCTCTTTGCAGACATGGGCAGCACGTTCTTTGTGCGCGAAATCGACGCCCGCCTCGACGCCCGCGTTCCCAGCGGCGGGGCGTAGCGGGGGAGGCCTCGTTCGAGCCGACGGTTCAAGAGGCTTGGCCGCGGGAGGCTCCTCGATGCAGAGCATCCGTCCCCGCCTGGTTGTAGCGGCGATCGCCATCTCGCTGATGTCGGAGGTTCCATTTCCGAAGACCTCTCAGGAAACCTGCGCTCTCCTTTCGCCCCAAGTCGCCTCCAGGGTGCTGAAAGGCGCCGCGGCGCCCGATCCGGTGCAACCGAGCGACCTGATGTGCGTGTGGACCGTACCGTCGCTCAGGTTTATGAGCCCGCGTCTTTCTTACGGCGTCGGCCGCGGAAGCCTGGCAGGCGCATCCGGATCGGTGCCGGTCGGGGGTGTTGGCGACGCGGCTTCGTGGTCTCCGCAGAGCCACACGCTCTTCGCGGCGCGTCACAATGTCACCGTAGAGGTCCATTTTCAGACCTGGGACGGTACTCCGGGTGGTGGTGTCGCCGACCTCGCGGCGGTCGCGCGGGACATCCTGCGCCACTTCTAGCAGTGGGACCCGCCGCTCTGTGTTGAATGATCAGAACCAGGTTGTGGGCCTTTGGACATGGCACTACGATGACAAGCCAACAAGGGAACGGCGCAGCAGAGTTCGGTGCTGAAGGCCCCGTGTCACTGAGGGAGAGCTTAAAGGAGACATCGGATGAGACAGCTCCAGATAACTCCGCTAGATGGCTTTGCTCCCGAGATCGGTCGCTGGATATGGGCGCTCCAGGATCTGCGGCGTCGGTACACGCTGCGCCTCCTCAAGGACCTCGATGAGCGCCTGGTGGATTGGGAGGGACCGGACGGGCAGGAAAACGCCATTGGGTCTCTCCTCTATCACATCGCTCGAGTTGAGATGGGCTGGCTCTACGCGGACGTGAAGCAGATGACCGAGCTGCCGCCGGCGGTCCAACTAGACTTTCCGTTTCCCGGCGCGGAACCGGGCCGCAACCGCTTGACCCGCGGGCTGGGAATGCCACTGGCCGAGCACATCGGCCGTCTGGACCGCAGCCGCGAAGTCTTCCTCAGGGAACTCGTGGAAATCCCGCCCGATGAATGGCGCCGGTTGCGCCGGCCGCCTGACTTCGAGGAAGTCAACTACGAAGTGACACCCGAGTGGGCGGTGTTCCATCTTGTCGAACACGAGGCGGGCCATGCGTTCCAGATCAGTGTACTGAAAGCGAGAGGCACCCGGATGCTGGCGGCGCAGGAGGGGCGGCGGTGATTCAGCCGGTAGGGCGGCGGCCCGGGAGATGTGCGGTTACGAGGCACACGGCGCTACGCCAGACGCCGCCTGGCTCCATGCTCTTCCCCTGCCGTCCCAACTAGCGTAACGCTGTCGCAGGCTCTTGAAGGCCCCCCCACGAGGAATGCGCGGCCCCAGGCAAGAAAAGTAACCTATCATGAATATAGCTGGTTATCGGCGGGCATGCCGCGGCCGTGGCGGCTCGATTTTACGGGGGTGATGCAGGATGCGACGAGGCAGTATCTGGCGTGTCCCTACGTTCATGCTCAGCGCCCTCTTGATGGGATTCGGCCCGAGCGGCGCGATGGGGGCGCGGGAGTTAGCTTTCGTCGCCGCAGACCGCGGCATTCCTCAGATCTTTGTCGTCGGCGCCGACGGCTCCGGTCGGCGCCGGTTGACGAGTGCACCGGGACCGAGCACCACGCCGGTGTGGTCACCAAACGGGCAGAGGATGGCGTTTGTCCGGCACACCGGGGACGATTCGCAAATCTTCATCATGGATGCCGATGGCGCGTCGCAACGACCGCTGACGACAGGCCCGGGCCGTGCTGCTTCGCCCGCATGGTCTCCGGACGGGCAGCAGATTGTCTTCACTGCGACCAGAGATGGCGTGTCACAGATTGTGACGATGCGGAGTGACGGGAGCCGGCGCCGCGACCTCGCGCCTTCTCGCAGCGACCAACGGTCACCCGCCTGGTCCCCCGACGGCCGACTCGTCGCTTTTCTGTCCACAGCGGCCCCCGGACACTTTGACCTCTACGTCATCGGTGTGGACGGGCAGAACCTGCGGCAAGTCCCCACCCCAGGGCCCGGCGTCCGGCCGGACGTCAAGGAGTTCGCTTGGCTTCCTGACGGCCGCGTCGCGTACACGAACCCTTCCGGCCTTGCACAAGACACGGTCACCGTAACCACAGTCAGCGGCGCGGAACATCGAGTCCTGGGGTCGGCACTCCCCGGCATGGGCACCGGACGGCCAGCGGGTCGCTTTTGTGGCCTTTCATAGTGGAGCGGCACAGATCTACGTGGGCGACGGCGCGGGAGGGAACGCGTTGCTGCTCACCGATCCGCGTCTCGCGAGCGTTCGTCCCGCCTGGTCACCGGACGGTCGCCAGATCGCTTTTCTGATCCTCGGGGGCGGGAAGGTTAAGCTGACGGTGATGGACGTGGACGGCAGACACCAGCAGCAACTAGCCGACGATGTGTATGGCGATCTGAGCGCGCGTCCGGTGTTCTCGTGGCGGCCGAGATAAGGGCAGCGGCGTCCCCGGTCGGCGTCCGCAGTGGGTGTGCCGCAGCCCGGTCGGTGGGTCCGCGTCGTGCAGTTGCACCTTCAACGTAGGTTGCGCCCGCTCTTCCCGGGGCGGCGGTGGCGCGACCGGTAGGCTCGAGCCTTCATCCGGTTCCCGCAGATAGACATGACGCACCACCTGCCCGAACGATTCTTCGAATGGTCGTAGAAGGCCCATTGGCATCTCCGGCACGCCTTGAGCCGTGACCACGTCCCCTCGATCTGGGCAATAAATGCCGCCGCCAAGAGGCGGCCGAGCGCCCCGGTAAGGCCGGGCGCGCCCGGTTCGAGCCGCATCTGGCCGTCTCGCCGGAGACGGACCACCAAGCGCGCATCCTCTGCGAGGTGGTTCAGTACGCTCACGGCGGTCGAATCCATCGGTGATCCGTTGTGCGCCAGCAAGAGACGGCGGAGCGCCTCGCGGACCTCCACGGCACGTCTGACCTCGAATGCACGGACCCGCGCGTTGCGGGGCAACAGGGCATGCTTCACCAGCCAGCGGCGGAGGTCGGCCGGTGAAGCGAACTCCTCTCTTCGCAGACCGATATGCTCTCGCTCGATGTTGTAGCTGTTGATGAATTGTTGAAGCAGGCGCAGCGTCCCCGGCGCCGGCTCGCGTCGCCCCGGCTCCATGCCCCGTCCCTCGTCTCCCGTCGCCACCATCGTAACACGGTCGCCGGTTGTTGAATTCGGGGATGCCGTTGGGGTGAGGGCGTTCTCCCAGCATGGCGTCGGGGGGATGCGCGGGAGGTTTAGCGGCGTTATCCAGGCCGTCGGGGAGCGAGGCAACTCGCCCTCGGACGCGAATGAGGCGCGGGCTAACCCACGTGGTCGGGAGGCAGGATGTCCGCAGAAGCGCTTCCGGTGTTAGACCTCGGCGGCCAGGTCCGCCCGAATCGGTGGCTGGTGACGATGTCGGTCCTGTTCGGGGCCATGATGGGCGCGATCGACACGAGCGTCGTCAACGTCGCCCTCGCGCGCATCCAGGCGACGTACGGCGTCACGACGCAGCAAGTGACCTGGGTCAGCACCTCCTACTTGATCACGCTCGTGATCATCATGCCGCTGACGGCCTGGGTGGCGTCCGGCATCGGGCGCAAGCGCATGTACCTGCTGGCGGTCGCCGTGTTTACGGCCGCCTCCGTCTTGTGCGGTTTCTCACGCACGCTGGGCCAACTCATCGCTTTTCGCGTACTGCAGGGGCTCGCGGGCGGGGTGCTTTCCCCGACGGCGCAGGCGATCATGCGCGAGACGTTTCCGCCGGAGGAGCAGGGGCAGGCGATGGGTTTCTTCGCGATGATCCTCCTGCTGGGTCCGGCGATCGGCCCGACACTGGGCGGCTGGCTTACCGACAACTATTCGTGGCCCTGGATCTTCTTTGTCAACGTGCCGGTCGGCGCGCTGGCGCTCCTGCTGGCGTCTCGGGTCATCGTCGATCCATCCTACATGCGGGCGCGCGGCTTCCAGCGCATCGATGCCGTCGGCATCGGCCTCATGGCCGTGGCCTTCGCCTCGCTCCAGATCCTCCTCGAGGAGGGAGAGCGGGATGGGTGGTTCCAGAGCTCGTTTATCTCCGCGCTGGCGGCCGTCACAGTAGTCGCACTCGCCGCGTTCGCCTGGTGGGAGCTGCGGGCCCGCAATCCTGCGGTGGACCTGCGGATCCTCCGCAACGTCTCGTTCAGCTCGGGGATGCTGATCATGAGCGTCCTGGGCCTGGCGATGTTCGGCGGCCTCATCCTGCTGCCGCTGTTCGTCCAGAATCTGCTGGGCTACACGGCCACGCAGGCGGGGCTCGCGCTGATGCCCCGGTCCCTCGTCATGGTGCTGATGATGCCACTCGCCGGCGCGCTCTACAATCGCCTGGGGGCGTACTTCATGCTGCCGTTCGGATTGATCCTCAGCGGCGCGGCGGGGATGATGCTGGCGCGGCTCAATCTCGCCAGCGGCCCGCCGCAGTTGCTCCTACCCATGATCATTCAAGGCACCGGCCTGGCGTTCATGTTCATCTCGCTCGCCACAACCGCGCTCTCGACCGTGCCGCGCCACCAGATGCAAGGGGCCAGCGGACTGTTTAACCTCTCCTTCCAGCTCGGCGGCAGCCTCGGGACCGCGATCGTCATTACCCTCGTCGATCACCGGATCACCACGGCGAGCGCGAACCTTATGCGGTACGCGACGATCTACAATCCTACGTTCATGAGTTGGTGGCAGCACTATCAGACGGCGTTCGCGGCGCGCGGCAGCGATCCAACGACCGCCCACCGGCAGGCCCTCGCCGCGCTCCAGGCGCTCATCAACCATCAGGCAGCCGTCGTGGCGTTCGATTATGCGTTCGCGGTGATCGGGATCGTGTTCTTCGCCTGCCTGCCGCTTGTGCTGTTGCTGCGGCGCGGACAGGGACGTGGCCGGAACGTCGCGGCGCCCGACTAGTCCCCATCATCTCGCCCCTCATCTGAATCAAAAGTGCCTCCATAGCGCTGTCTTTAGTATGAAAAGCATTTGGAAGAAAATGGCCCCTGTCAGTTTTGTCTTCGCGCTATGGTTCTGCACTGTGGATGGGCACTACGATGCCGGGCCGTTCTCGACGTACAGAGATTGCGCTCTCTACCAGAGCGGTGTGCTCTCAGAGGGCCACTCGGCGCGTTGCCACCCCGATCTAAGACTGGGGCACAACTTCGCCCCCTTCGGGATTTGAAGACGCTGGGTGGAAAACCCTGGTGCCGGAGGAGGGACTCGAACCCCCACGGGCGTGAGCCCAGGCGATTTTGAGTCGCCATCGTCTGCCGATTCCGACACTCCGGCACGCTATGTCGTCAGTATCGTAGCATCTGCGTGTACATGGCTCAAGAGCGCCGGCCGAGGCCCGCGGGGTCTCCAGGCCGGGCAGGCGGGCATGCTATAATTGTGAAGAGATGCCCGCTCCGTCCGGCCGCCCCCTCTTGATGCTCATCGACGCGAATGGCCTGGTCTACCGCGCCTTTTTCGCGCTACCCTACTTCACCACGAGCGACGGCCAGCCGACCAACGCTGTCTACGGTTTCACCACCATGCTCCTCAAAGTGCTCGAGGAGGAGGCGCCCGAGTACGTCGCGGTCGCCTTTGACAAGCCGGGTCCCACGTTTCGCCACGAGGCGTACGCCGACTACAAAGCCACCCGCCAGCGGATGCCGGACGACCTTCGCCCGCAGGTCGGCCTGGCCAAAGAGGTGGTCGAGGCCTTCCAGCTGCCCATCTATGAGGTGGAGGGGTTCGAGGCCGACGACGTCATCGGGGCGCTCGCGCGCCAGGCGGAGACCCAGGGGATGGATGTCCTGATCGTGACCGGAGATCTTGATGCGTTACAGCTCGTGTCCCCCCACACGCGCGTGATGATGACCTCCCGCGGAATCACCGAAACCATCATCTACGACGAGGCGGCGGTGCGGCAGCGGTTCGGCATCGCCCCCTCGCAGATTCCGGACCTCAAGAGCCTCAAGGGCGATACGACGGACAACATCCCGGGTGTGCCGGGGGTAGGGGAGAAGACTGCCAGTCGCCTCCTCGGCCAGTATCCCAGCGTGGAGGCGCTATTGGGCGCGCTCGACGGGATCCGGGAGGAAAAACTCCGCAAGCGGCTCGAGGAGCACCGGGAGCAGGTCCTGCAGAGCAAGCATCTGGCCACGATCGTCACCGACGTCGACAATGTGCGGCTCGATCCGGAGTTCTTGCGGCGCCGTCCTCCGGATCTCGACCAAGTCAAAGACCTGTTCACCAGTTTGGAGTTCAAGACGCTGCTTGAGCGGTTGGGGGGGGACACCCCATCGGTGCAACGCCGGGGCAAGTATGGGGTGGCGAATCCTGACGGCCTTTCTGAACTGCTCGGCGGGGCCGAGCACCTCGCGGTCGCGCTCGTCGCCGATCCCGGACACCCTCTCCTGGCGAAGTTGCGCGGGATCGCCCTCTCGACGAAGGCCGGAGAGGGGGCCTACATGCCGGTCGAATCGAGCATGCCCGCGAGCCTTGCCGATGCGTTGGAACGAGCCACCTTGCCCAAGATCAGCCAGGACGCCAAGCGCGACCGGCTCCTCCTTGAGGGCGTCGGCCTGCGCCCTGGCGGGTTCGTCTTTGACATCTCGCTGGCCTCGTATTTACTCGAGCCCGGCAAGCGCACGCACACGCTGGAAAGCGCGGCCTGGCAATACCTTGGTTGGCGGTTGGGGAATGGCGCGGAGGACGACGCGCTCGCACTTGGCCAAGGCTCCGATGAGGTCGCCGCGGAGCACGCCGACGTCATCGGCCGGCTCGCGGGGGTGCTGGAGGCGCGGCTCCGGGAGAGGGAGCTCCTCCCGCTGTACCGAGATGTCGAGCTGCCGCTCATCGACGTGCTGGCTCGGATGGAAGCGGTGGGCGTCGCCATCGATGTCGGCGCCCTGCGAGCGCTCTCGGCCACGCTCCGAACGCGGCTCGACGGTCTCACCGAAGAGATCTACCGGCTGGCGGGCACGGAATTCAACCTCGGGTCGCCCAAGCAACTGTCGTTCGTCCTGTTCGAGAAGCTCCAGTTGCCGGTCCTCAAGCGGACCAAGACCGGGTTCTCAACCGACGCGGATGTACTTGAGCAACTGGCCCCTCAGCACGAGGTGGTCGCCCGCATCATCGAGCATCGGGAGCTCAGCAAGCTGCTCAGCACATACGTGGACGTGCTCCCGGGGATGGTCGACCCCCGCACGGGCCGGCTGCACACGACGTTTAACCAGACGGTCGCCAGCACCGGCCGCCTGAGCTCCACCGATCCCAATCTGCAAAACATCCCCATCCGGACCGAAGCGGGGCAGCAGATCCGCCGCGCGTTCGTTCCGGGAAGCCCCGACCACGTGCTGGTCTCGGCGGACTATGATCAGATCGAACTGAGGGTCCTCGCCCACATCACCGAAGATGAGGGTCTCCTGGAAGCGTTCCGGCGCGGGGACGACATCCACAAGGTCACCGCGGCAGAGGTCTTTGGGGTCGCCGCGGCCGACGTCTCAGCGGATCAGCGGCGGCTGGCGAAGGTGTTCAACTTCGGGATTGCCTACGGGATCAGCGACTTTGGGCTTGCCTCTCAACTGGGGATCGCCCGGGGCGAGGCGGCGCAGTTTATGGAGATCTACTTCGCCCGGTATCCGCGCGTGGCCGGGTACATGCGCAAGACCACAGAGCTGGCGCGCCGGCAGGGATACGTTACG
>Ga0207684_10005839_pt1 | contig 11272 bp, 6 predicted proteins | sample KBSK5501metaG_FD_184342 | JGI IMG/M metagenome (GOLD analysis project Ga0207684, IMG submission 184342) | Corn, switchgrass and miscanthus rhizosphere microbial communities from Kellogg Biological Station, Michigan, USA - KBS K5-50-1 metaG... | ecosystem: Host-associated > Plants > Roots >... | reverse complement strand
CGCGCCCGGATCGTGGCCTCCACCGCACCAATGGAATTGCGCGATGTCAAATTTGTCATCGAGGCTGCCTCGGAAAAGATTGAGATCAAAAAAGAAATCTTTTGCGAGTTGGCGATGCAGGCCGGTTCGAAAACGATTATTGCCACAAATACATCGGCGCTGCCGATCAGCGAACTGGCGGATGTGACGGTTTTGCCCGAACACGTCATTGGCCTTCACTTTTTCAATCCGGTCAGCCGGATGAAGCTCGTGGAGGTTGTTGTTGCAAAACAAACTTCAGATGAAACGCGTGTACGGACTCTCGCCTTTGCCCGGCAAATCGGAAAATTGCCGGTGGTTGTCCGCGACAGCCCGGGGTTTCTCGTAAACCGCGTTTTGTTTCCCTATCTGCTCGATGCGGCGGAACTTTTCGAGAGCGGTCTGGACGCAGCTAAGATCGACAATGCGCTTTTGCAATGGGGTATGCCGATGGGCCCGCTGCGACTGATCGACGAAATTGGCATCGATATCACAATCGATATTGGCAACACACTTGAGAAGGCGTACGGGCGTCGCGATCATGTTCCCGCGGTTCTCCTTTGGTTGCGCGACGGGCAGATGCTCGGTCGCAAAAGCAGCGCCGGTTTCTACAAATACGAAGGCAAAACGCAATCGGCTAACGACTCGCTGACGCAATGGCGGCGGGGATTGCATGGCGATCCGGAAGGTGCCGAGGGCCCAGTCATTCCGCCGGACTGGCATCGCGATCCACGGTTGCGGCTGAATGAGAGCGAGCTGGCGCATCGGCTCGTCTTTCTCATGGTTAATGAAGCCGCACGTTGCTTGGAAGAGAAGGTGGTCGGTTCGCCCGAGGATGCTGATTACGGAATGATATTGGGAACCGGTTTCGCGCCATTTCGTGGCGGACCATTGCGGTTCGCGGAACATTTCGGATTGAAGAAGATCGTCGATGAGATGGAACGGCTGGCAGAGACCGACGACAAGTTCGCGCCGTGCGAATTCCTAAAAAAGAACGTGCGCAACGGAACGAAATTTTATGAGAATTGATGTGGCACAGGCATCTTGCCTGTGGGGTCGGTCGGGCGTCTCGCCTGCCGAATATTCATCTAAAAGAAATCAGACACCAGGCAGGATCCCGGTGTTCCCAAAGGCGTGACGCCTGTGTTACGAAAATGAAATCACCTCTCGAAGCTCCCGAGAAACAGGTTGCTAAAGAAACGAGCGCGAAGCCTGCCACTCCGTCTGCCGTTATCGACACGTCGAGGATGGCGAAAGGCAAACGCGAAGCGCTCGAGTTGACGGAAGCATCACGCGACCCGCTCGACGATCGCGGCAGTTTCGCGAGCAATCTCTTCATCGGGCGCTACGATTTCGCGCGCATTCATCCTTATCCCGCGCAAAGCGCCGAGGATCGCGCCGCCGCGAAGGAATTTCTCGCCAGGTTGAAAAAATATCTCCGTGAAAATATCGACGCTGACGAAATCGATCGCACCGGTGAAATTCCGCAAAAGAACATCGACGACCTTTTCGCGATGGGCGCTTTCGGCGTGAAAATTCCGAAGCAGTACGGCGGCCTCGGTTTGTCGCAGGTAAATTACGGGCGCGCGGCGATGTTACTCGGGAGTTGGGACGCAAATCTCACTGCGCTCATTTCGGCGCACCAATCGATTGGTGTTCCGCAGCCTTTGCTGCTCTTTGGCACGGAAGAACAAAAGAAAAAATATCTACCGCGGGTCGCGCGCGGCGAGATTTCCGCGTTCGCGCTTACGGAATGGAACGCCGGCTCCGACCCCGCGAACATGAGTTTGCGCGCCGATCCGACCGAAGATGGTTCGGCATTCATCCTGAACGGCGAAAAGCTCTGGTGCACAAACTTGATCAAGGCCGGGGTGCTCGTAGTCATGGCGCGAACGCCGCCGAAAATCGTCAACGGCAGGGAACGCAAACAAATCACTGCGTTCATCGTTGACGTTGATTCGCCTGGTCTCGAGATCACGTACCGCTGCCATTTCATGGGACTGCGCGCGCTCTACAACGGCATTGTAAAATTCACCAACGTGCACGTGCCGCGCGAAAACATGATCGCCAAGGAAGGCCAGGGATTGAAAGTCGCGCTGACGACCCTGAACACGGGCCGCCTAACGATTCCAGCCGCATGCGTTGGTTTGTCGAAACGTTTGCTCGATATCTGCCGCAAATGGGCGAGCGAACGGGTTCAATGGGGGGTCCCGATTGGCCAACACGCTGCCATCGCAGGGAAAATCGCGGAGATGGCGGGCAATGTTTTTGCCATGGAGGCGATGACGTTTCTGACTTCGTCTCTGGTGGATCGCAAGGCAGGCGATCTGCGCATCGAGACTGCGATGTGCAAAATGTGGGCAACGGAAACGACGTGGAAAATTGCCGATGATGCCATGCAAGTGCGCGGCGGCCGTGGTTACGAGACTGCACAATCGCTCGCGGGCCGCGGCGAGGAGGCTATTCCAGTTGAGCGCTTCCTCCGTGATTGTCGGATCAATCTCATCTTCGAGGGCTCGAGCGAAATCATGCGGCTGTTCATCGCGCGCGAAGCGCTCGATCCACATCTCAAGGTCGGCGGCGCAATTTTCAACACGCAATTGCCAATGTCGGAGCGCGCCAAGGCCGTTTTCACCTCCGGAAAATTTTATGCTGGTTGGTATCCACGCCAGTGGTTGCCCGGCGATGCCGGCAAGATCGACAATCTGCACGAGACGTTGCGCGGCCACGTCAATTACGCGGCGCGAACGAGCAAACGACTCGCGCGCGGATTATTTCACGCCATGGCGCGATACGGCCCAAAACTCGATCGCGAACAATTGTTGCTCTCACGTTTCGTCGGCATCGCAACGGAGCTTTTCGCCATCAGCGCGACATGTTCCTTCGCGCAGCACAAGATCGACAAGGGCGAACCACGTGACGAAGTTCTTTCAGTCGCGGACTATTTTTGTCGCTCCGCCAAAATGCGGATCGACCATTACTTTGCCGGCACACATCGCAACGCGGACAAACGCGGCTACCAGCTCGTGCAAGATTTGCTAGCCGGAAAACAACTGAGTTCGCGCGACGGCATTGTATAGCCGAGCGCAACGGTGATGATTGGGTAGCGCACGCGTCCATTGACCGCGCTCCCTCCCCAGATTACGATCATCAGATGAGTATGCCGCCCGTGCTCACGGAGGCGGCTTCACCTCGAAGCCGCGCCACAAAGAGCGAAAAAAGAAAACGAATAGCGCCGTCGAACGTTCTTGAAACGATCGAGCAACACGTCTTGCTCGACGGTTTCAAGGTCGTGATCGATCTCGAAAAGAGCCGCGGCTCATATTTATATGATTCCGCCAGCGATCGACGCCTGATCGATCTGTACGGATTTTTCGGCTCGATGCCGGTCGCTTTTAATCATCCGCACTTCGACGATCCCGCTGTGCAGCGCGATTTGTTGCGTGCGGCCAAAGTCAAAGTCGCAAACTCGGACGTCTATTCGAAAGAGTACTCGGAATTTGTGGAAGCGTTCGAGCGCGTGGTCGGTCTGGCACCGCTCGAGCGTTATCTGTTTATCGAGGGTGGCGCACTCGCAGTCGAAAATTGCTTAAAGGCCGCGATGGACTGGAAGGTGCGCAAAAACATGGCCGCCGGTTATGGCGAACGCGGCACCCAGATTTTACATTTTCGCCACGCGTTTCACGGACGCACCGGCTACACCATGAGTCTCACCAACACGGATCCGCGCAAGACGGATTTGTTCGCGAAGTTCGATTGGCCGCGCGTTTCCTGTCCCTCCATTGATTTTTCCTTGCCGGAATCGAAACGCGAGGCAGACGTAATCGAGCGCGAGAAGAAATCCGAGCAGGAGATCCGGGCGCACATCGACAAGGATAAGATCGACATCGCGGCCATCATCATCGAGCCGATCCAGGGCGAGGGCGGTGATAACCATTTCCGCGGCGAATGGTTGCGTACGCTTCGCAAGATTTGCGACGAAAGCGAAATACTACTCATCTTCGACGAGGTGCAATGCGGCATGGGCGCCACCGGACGTAATTGGTGCTGCGAACATTTCAACGTTTTGCCCGACCTGCTCGCGTTTGGGAAAAAGGCGCAGGTCTGCGGCGTGATGGCCGGTCCGCGTCTCGATGAAGTAAAAGATAATGCTTTCCGGTTGCCGAGCCGGTTGAATTCAACCTGGGGTGGCAATTTCACGGATATGGTACGCTCCACCCATTATTTGCGCATCATTGAAGAAGAACACCTCGTGAAAAATGCCGCCAAAGTGGGTGCCTATTTTCTCGATCAACTCCGCGATCTGCAAAACGAGTTCGACTTTATCAGAGCAGTGCGTGGTCGCGGGCTGTTCCTCGCGTTTGATTTGCCGGATGCAAAGACGCGCGAAGAGATGTGGAAGGGTTTGTTCGACCTCGGCGTGTTGACGCTGCGTTCCGGCGAAGAGTCAATCCGTTTTCGGCCCCCGCTTGATATCACCTCCCAAGTTATCGACGAAGCGATCGATTTAATGCGGCAATACTGCCCCCGGTGCCGTAAATAATTTTCAATCTGAGAGGGCCCTTAGCGCCGCGATTAGTATCATGCAATCGGTTCTCGGAAAATTCGGTATTAGAGAGGAAAACCCCGGCGTGTTTTGCGGTGAATGGCGCGGCGGAGGCGGCAAGATCGACAAGATCTCCCCGATCGATGGCCGAAAACTCGCCAGCGTGCACACGGCGTCCGACGAGGATTACTGGACGGCCATCGTCCGCGCGCACGAAGCGTTTTTGAAATGGCGCACAACGCCGGGACCGGTGCGCGGCGAGACCGTCCGCCGTCTCGGTAACGCGCTTCGCGACTCGAAACATGAGCTCGGGCAGCTCGTGACGCTCGAGACCGGAAAGATAATCGCGGAGGGCGAAGGCGAAGTGCAGGAAATGATCGACATCTGCGATCTCGCGGTCGGTCAATCGCGCATGCTTTATGGCCTGACGATTCAATCGGAGAGACCGAACCATCGTTTGATGGAGCAATGGCATCCGCTCGGCGTTGTCGCAGTGATCACCGCGTTTAATTTTCCCGTCGCAGTCTGGTCGTGGAACGCCGCGCTCGCAGCCGTCTGCGGTGATGCGACTGTTTGGAAGCCTTCAGAAAAAACTCCGCTGACCGCGATTGCCGTCACAAAAATCGCGGAGCGCGTTTGCCGTGAAACGGGTGCCGACCCGGCCACCTTCACTTTGCTGATCGGTGATCGGAGGACGGTTGGCCAAAAATTGACCGATGACACGCGGATTCCATTGATCTCGGCCACTGGTTCGGTAAGCATGGGGCTGAACGTCGCGAAAACCGTTCATGGCCGGCTGGGCAGAACAATCATGGAACTCGGCGGCAATAACGCGCTGATGGTCGCGCCGAGCGCCGACATCGAGATGGCGACGCAATCGATCTTTTTCGGCGCGGTCGGCACCGCGGGACAGCGTTGCACTTCGACGCGGCGGGTGATCGTGCACGAGTCGGTTGCTTCCAAAGTGCGCCACAAACTTTTGGCTGCGTACAAATCTTTGGCGATCGGAAATCCGCTCGATGGCAAGACCGTCATGGGCCCGTTGATCGACAAGAATGCTGTCGACATGGTGCACCATTCCATCCAGCGATTGAAAGACGAAGGCGGCGAAGTTCTTTATGGCGGTGATCGCCTCGAAGGATCGGATTTTCCGGGCGGCTGTTACATGAAGCCGTGTCTCGCAGCCGCGAAACCCGATTTTGAAATCGTGCAGCACGAGACATTCGGTCCGTTGCTTTATTTGATGACCTATCGCGATTTCGATGAAGCAATCGCGATTCACAACAACGTGCCGCAAGGCTTGACCTCGTCCATTTTCACGAACGACGTGCGCGAGGCGGAGAAATTTGTCAGCGCGATTGGAAGCGATTGCGGAATCGCGAACGTGAATACCGGCACAAGCGGCGCGGAGATCGGCGGCGCCTTTGGCGGCGAGAAACAAACCGGCGGCGGCCGCGAGAGCGGAAGCGATTGCTGGAAGAGCTACATGCGCCGGCAGACGAACACGATCAATTTCTCCAGCGAGCTCCCCCTGGCGCAGGGAATCCAGTTCGGCAGCGACGAAGGCAGCGCAACGGCGTAATTTTGTAGGGGACGCCTGTAGCCACGGCCCTGTGGGCCGTTTTTCTGCTCAGCGCTCGTTTGGTCGGACCGGCCACAGGCCGGTGGCTACAGAGAAACGGCTTAGCGAGCTGTGGTCAGCTCAAATAGTCCGCCAAGGTTCCTGGCAGTCTCAATATTCATGATGAAGCTCTGCAACTTTTTGCATTGATCCTTGCCGATGACATCGCCGCCCAGCGCGGTGAATTTTACCGCGATTTCTTCCTCGGTCATTGGATCGCGCGGATCACCTTTGGGAACATCGACGCGGGTAGAGTGCGACTTGCCGTCATTGGTGGTGATGGTCACGCGACTCGGCTGGAACTTTGGAAAGAGCGCCTCGAACTCCTCGTTCGCGACCACTTTCACTTTGTCCATGATTGGAATGAGCGCCTTATCAAGCACGCGTTCTTCTCGGAATTGCAACGGCGTGACCATGCCGTCGACCAGTCCGGCGGCCATGCAATAAGGCAGCGAATGATCGGCGGTTTCTTTTGAGTCGGGTCGATACTTGTGCGGGTCGCCAAGAATATCGGCGGCACGCGCGATCACTTCGACTTTAATTTCCTTCACGTTGTTGGCCTGAATGTTGTGTTCCTTGACCGTCTTCATCATGGCCGTGAGCGGCGAATGACTGAGCGCTTCGATTGGGAAACTCTTCATGCCGCAATCCAGAATGCGATAGTGAGAGTCTTTTGAGTTGGGGAGATCTTTGACCAACGCCTCGCCGTCGAAAGTGGCCGATTCGCCTTTGTATTGCACGTGCTTGAACACGGCGAACAAACCTTCCTTGCCATCGATGATGTGTTCAGGGCCGGAAAATCCGTCGCGAGCCAGAAGCGCGCTCTCAGCTCCCATGCGCCCAGCCCACGGATCGACCGTGTTCTTCATGTTGGTCAACTTGCCCGCCGTGACCGCACCCGGACAAAAAGTTCGCGACGCACTGATGCCGATGGCGGACACCATTTGCTCCGATGTGAGATTCAGAACTCGACCCGCCGCGATCGGCGCGGCGAACGCGCTCAAAGTGGCGTGATGCCAACCATATTCGCGCACGCCCGGCCGACCGATTTCGCACAGACGCATTTCAATCTCGTAGGCGGTAATGGTGGCGAGAATCAAATCCTTGCCACCCAGATCCTCGCTTTCACAGAGTGCCAGCGGCGCGGCGATAAGATCGCTCGGATGACATGGATCAGCCTTCCAATAAATGTCGTTGTAATCCATGGCGCGAATCATGTGGCCATTCAGAAAGGCTGCATCAACCGGATTGGTTTTAAAGCCGGAGACGAACGTGGTGGCGACACCTTTGCCGCCGCCCATCGCGCGATAATGCTTGAGCAAGATCTTGGCGTCATCCTGCTGACTGCCTCCCAGCGCGCAGCCGATGGAATCGAACCAAAATAATTTCGCGGCTTGAATCGCCGCAGGCGAAAGATCCTCATAGTCGAGGGCACAAGCCCACTCCGCGATGGTCTGCGACAGGAGGCGCTTCGAGTCAGTTGGATGCTGTGACATGTCGATGCTCGTTGGCTTGGGCTATGACCTTGATCGAGCTATGCGGATTTTCAAGCCGCTTCGGCCAGGTACCGAAAGAAATACCTCTGCAACATACCGACTTTTTTTACGGCAGTTCGCAGCCCAATTGATAGCGGCTCTGCCTTCCATGTCGCGTCTCCCACTCGCTCGATTCAGTATCCAGCGTTAATGAACCCCCTCCAAAGAGGGACTCGCAACCCGTTCTTAAGTGTCACGGAAAAATCCCGCGAACGCGCAATAGTCGGTGGAGGTGCTATCGTCAATCTTTAAGCAAGAACGAAAACTATGATCGGAGTAACAAGACTATTATGAAAACATACAGATACAGTAACCGCAACGCCCTCATTCTCATGATCACGTGCCTTTTGTTTCTTGGTCCATATGCCACCAGTCAGGCGATGAGTTCCGATGCGCAGTCGCGTCGCGCTGGCGCCGCAGGGTCTGCCGTTGTGCAACCTGTTGAGAGAGCTGCTCGCTTAATCGTATACCGGGACCCGGGTCTCGGTAATTTTTTGATCGCCCACTTGGATGTCGATGGCGTCCCGGTTGCAACTATCCCATATGGGCGCACCTATGAGGGATTCCTGTCGCCTGGACGGCATGTTTTATCACTGCTGCCAACTCCCAGTCCAAAATACCTGACCCCGTCAGCAATGGTTCTGAATGTGCGAAGCGGCCAGACCTACACCTTCACCGCAATCGGAGATTCAGGATATTTGATTCTGTTGCCGCCCGAAGTTGCGCAAGCACGTTGGCGTGGCCGGTAGTTGAGCAAAAATCCTGGCGTCATCCTGCTGACTGCCGCCAAGCGCACAGCCGATGGCGTCGAACTAAAATAATTTCGCCGCTTGAATCGCCGCTGGGGGAAAGATGCTCATATTTAAGTGCGGATGCCCACTCAGCGATGACGCGTGAGAGAAGACGCTTTGGTTCGGTTGGGCGATCTGACATAGTGATTTCCTCGTTCTGTCGGCGCGAATTCTGAATCGTTGGCATCTGTTTAGCAACTCGCACCGCATGACTCGTCAGGGGATTTGGAATTTCCTGGCCCGCGAATCACACGAATGACGCTAAAAGAAAATTATTATTGGATACCAGAGACATCGCAGAGAATTCGCGGCATTTAGCGTTTTTCGCGGGTAATCTGGAAAAATGCCAGCCTTGCTCATGAATTGACAGTGTGGCAAAAGCAACGCCATGAATCCGAGGAACTTCTTCGGGGAGCTGAAGCGGCGTAATGTTTACAAAGTCGCGGTCGCTTATGTAGTCGCCGGTTGGGCTCTCGCTCAAGGCATCGCGCAAGTTTTTCCGGTCTTCGACATTCCTAACTGGGTGGTCCGCTTGATTGTCCTGTTTATCATGATCGGTTTGCCGATTGCGCTGGCCCTGGCCTGGATGTTCGAGCTGACGCCGCAGGGAATTAAGCGCACCGAAACGGCCGACGCCATGCCGGCGACTGCGCGACGGAAGAAACACGTTTGGATTTACATCGTCGTGATCGGCGCGGTTTTATCGATCGGATTATTTTTTCTCGGACGCTACAGCGCTATCAACGGAGCGCCTCGACAGAGCGAGGCGACTACAGGAATTCCACAAAAATCGATCGCGGTGCTACCGTTCGAAAATCTCAGTCGCGATCCCGACAATGCCTACTTTACCGAAGGCGTAGAAGACGAAATTCTCACGCGATTGGCAAAGGTCGGCGATCTGAAAGTAATTTCGCGCACATCGACGCAGCATTTCAAAAGCGCGCCGGAAAATTTACCCACAATCGCAAAGCAGCTTAGGGTGGTGAACATTCTTGAAGGAAGCGTTCAGAAGGCGGCCGATCAGGTCCGCGTCAATGTGCAGCTGATTAACGCTCTGACCGACGCGCATCTCTGGGCCGACACCTACGATCGCAAACTGACCGACATCTTCGCGGTGGAAAGTGAGATTGCGAAAACAATTGCGGAGACGTTACAAGCTAAGCTCACCGGTTCGGAAAAAGCTTCGATCGCGAAAACGCCGACGGTGAATCCCGACGCTTATGAGCTCTATCTCAAAGGCAGATTCTTTTGGAACAAGCGTACTGGGGACGACCTTCGCAAATCGATCGAGTATCTCAAGCAAGCGGTCGCCAAAGATCCGGGTTACGCCCTCGCCTATGCTGGTCTGGCCGATTCCTATGGTCTTCTCCGTTTCTACGGCGGGGCTTCTCCAGCTGAATCAGTTGTGCCGGCTGCGGCTGCGGCGGAGAAAGCGCTCGAGCTGGACGATTCGTTAGCTGAGCCGCACGCTTCGCTTGGTCTCATCGCCACCGAGGAACTTGAGGTCCATCGTGGCGTGAGCGAACTGGAGCGCGCGGTTCAATTGAATCCCAATTATGCCACTGCCCACCACTGGCTCGCCCTCGCGTTCACGGCGCTGGGGCAATCGGACCGGTCTATTAAAGAATTAAAACGCGCGCTGGAGCTCGATCCGCTTTCCATGGCTATCAATGCCGACCTCAGCATCGGCTACCTATACGCCCGTCGTTACGACGAGGGCGAAGCACAGGCACGCAAGGCATTGGAAATCGATCCCCGATCTTTTCTCGCGCGCTACTATCTAGGTATGGCGCTGCAACTAAAGGGACAACTCAAAGAGGCGATCCCGGAATTTCAAAAAGCGGTCGAGCTGAACCATGATCCTTATTGCATCTCTATGCTCGCCCAAGGTTATGCTCGAAATGGACAAGCGGATGAAGCGCGAAAACTTCTCGCGCAGCTGAATGAAATGGCGAAGTCCGTCGAAGTTCCAGAGTACGCCCTCGCCCTCGCTTACACGTCATTGGGCGACAAAGATCGCGCCATAGCAGCGCTCGAGCACGGCTTTGCCGGAGGCAACAAGAGCTATCTTTTCCTCCTCCCGGGAGATCCGCTGCTCGACGATCTTCGGGGCGATCCGCGTTTCGAGGCGCTTGTCCAAAAGATCGTGGCGCCGAAAACCCATTAATGAAGATCCATAATTTCTTCGCCGAGCTGAAGCGGCGCAACGTTTACAAAGTTGCTGTCGCCTATGCTGTTGTCGCATGGCTGCTGATGCAAATCGCCAGCCAGATCTTTCCATTTTTCGAAATCCCCAATTGGGCAGTGCGCCTGGTAGTTCTGCTTCTCATCATCGGCTTTCCGATCGCGCTGATCATTGCATGGGCGTTTGAAACGACACCCGAAGGGATCAAACGCACAGAAGCTGCCGACGCTGCTGGACAACGGTCCCGCGGCGGCGCTTGGATTTATGTTGTCCTAATCGGTGCGGTGCTCTCTGCCGGTTTGTTCTTTGTCGGCCGTTACACTGCTGGACGGGCAACGCCTCAACCCGCCTCCGAGGAACTACGGCGTGGCAAGCAGGGCGAGGCGACTGCAGCGATTCCACAAAAGTCCATCGCGGTGCTGCCGTTGCTCAATGAAAGCGGCGATCCGGGCGACGAATATTTCTCGGATGGACTCTCGGAAGAACTGATCGCGGCTCTAGCGCAAATCAACGGGCTGAAAGTCATTGGACGCAGTTCTTCATTCCGTTTCAAAGACAGGCATGAGGAACCGAAAG
>Ga0207684_10005838_pt1 | contig 11272 bp, 13 predicted proteins | sample KBSK5501metaG_FD_184342 | JGI IMG/M metagenome (GOLD analysis project Ga0207684, IMG submission 184342) | Corn, switchgrass and miscanthus rhizosphere microbial communities from Kellogg Biological Station, Michigan, USA - KBS K5-50-1 metaG... | ecosystem: Host-associated > Plants > Roots >... | reverse complement strand
CTGGGTGAGTTCGACGAGGGCGAGCGGTGGTTGCGGCGCACCGAACGGGCTCTGCAAACAGACACCGGGCCGGACATCAGGCTGCTGCTGCACCAGACGGCCGGGATACTGCACGCCGGTCGCGGCCGCCGCCACGAGGCGCTCGAGGAGTTCGGCGCGGCCGAAGACCTGGCATCGCAGCTGGAGGGATCGCAGGCGCTGGCGAGCCAGATGACCGGCTGGCTGCTCGCCACGCAAGCCCGCCTCGGGCTGACCGGCGAGGCCCGCGCCGCCCTCGCGGCGCTCGATGACGAGCGGGCCAGCTCCGGCGAGATCCGGAACGCCCGCGCGGTGATCTGCCTCGCGGAAGGCGATCCGGCCGGAGCCCTGGGCGCGTTGCACGATGTTCTCGATGTCACGGCACCGGTCCTTGGTTACGTCACGGTCGTTGAGGCGCACCTGCTCGCCGGGCTCGCCCATCGTGAGCTCGGTGACCAGCGCGCGGCGAACCAGGCGGTGGAACGCGCACTGGCCCTGGCGGAGTCTGACCGGGTGGTCCTGCCGTTCGCGATGACCGGCTCAGCCGGGCTGCTCGAGGCGCTGCCCCGGCACCAGACCGCGCACGCCGCGCTGCTCGCCGACATCCTCGACATCCTGCACGGCGCATCCCCGGCGGCCAAAGAGCAGTCCTCGTTGCCGCCGGCGGAGGAGCTCAGCCCGGGCGAGCTCAGGGTGCTGCGGTATCTGCCGACCAACCTGTCCCGGCCTGAGATCGCCGGCGAGCTGTCCGTCTCGCCGAACACCGTCAGCGCGCATATCCGCAGCATCTACGCCAAGCTCCAGGTCCGTGACCGGTCCTCGGCCGTGCGGCGCGCCCGGGAGCTGCGGCTGCTGGCGGCGGCCGGCCGGACGCGCTAGCTCCGCGGTAACCCGATCCCGGTGATGCGGCCTCACCTGCCCGCCCTCGACCATGGCCGCATGGACCCGGCACCCTGCCCGTACATGATCCGGATCAACGGGCACCTGGGCGCCACCATGCTGTCCGCGTTCCCGGCCATGGCACCGCAGCACCACGGCGCACACACCGTGCTCACCGGGCTCCTGGACCAGTCGGCACTATACGGCGTCCTGGCCGAGATCGAGGCGCTCGGCCTGGACCTGCTCGAGCTCCGAAAGCTCACCCCTGACCGCGAATCACCAGGATCAGGTCACCACCGCTCACCGTGACGGCCACGACCGTCGGGCGCGTCCGTTTCGCTACGAGAAGGTGCCGCTCCCATGACCAGTGCCCCCGTGCGCGACCCGCTCGCCGGCACCGTCGCACCCGTGACGGATCGGGCCGTACGGCGTCGCCGATGACATCGAGCGGTCCAGAAGATCGTCCGCGACGTCGCAACCGGGATGTGGCGTATCTATGAGTACTGTTACCCGCTCGAGGATGCCCGGGCCCGGCTAGCCTACGGGGTGCCCAGCGGGGTGAACAACATTCTCATCATCAATAATGTGATGGCGCCCGGCGAGATCGCCGCGATCATCGTCAACGAGCGTCTCGGCTTCTGATCACCGTAAGCTGGCCGCCGGGCAGTCTTCGCATCCGGCGGCGGTGTCCACCAGCTGGGTCAGCCTGACGCTGGCGGCAAGCGGGCAGGGCGGCTCATGGGGCCAGCGCGGCCAGCAGGGCGGGCGGGTCGTAGCCGCCGCGGTGCACGACGCCGTCGATGAACAGGGTCGGCGTGCCGAGCACCCGGCCCGAGGCCAGGCCGCTGTCGGCATCGCGGCGGATCCGGTCCGCCACCGCGCTGCTGGCCCGGTCCCGGTCGAACGCCGCCACGTCCAGGCCGAGCTGGGCGGCGTACCTGCGCAGGTCGCCGTCCTCGAGCGCCTTCTGCCGGTGGAACAGCAGCTCGTGCATGTCCCAGAACCGGCCCTGCAGCGCGGCGGCCTCAGCCGCGGCCGCCGCGGCGAGGGCGTGCGGGTGGATGCCGGTCAGCGGGAAATGCCGGAACGCGAACCGCATGTTCCCGCCGAGCTGGCGCTCGACCTGCTCGATCGCGTGGAAGGCCTGCCGGGAGTACGGGCACTCGTAGTCGCCGTACTCGATGATCAGGCGGCCGGCGGGCGAGCCGCGAACATGGTCGACGTTCTCGTCCAGCGGCGCCAGGGCCAGCTGGCGGCCGCCTGGTGTTGCGTTGAGGGTCACGGGCCGCCTCCTGGTGGCTGAGGGCAGATCGGGCTGGGCTCGGCCGTTCAGTAGCCGACCGGCTGGCGGATGAGGACGACGTGGATCCAGCCGAAGCTACTGGCCGTCAAGGTGAGCGGCTGCCACCCGATTCCGGTGATATTGCGAGCCAGCAGCCGCGGCCGCCAGGCAAGGATGGGCGGCCAGGCCCGGGTGATGTGACCCAGCCTCAAGATCCAGGCCGGGTCGCTACCGCCCGCCCAGGCGCGTTTCACAGGCACGCGTACTAGCGCAATCCAAGGTGACACAAAGGCGGCTGCAACCAGCACGCTCACGCCTGTCTATGGTCGATCCGTTCTGCGGTGCTCCTGTCGCGCGAATCACCGTGATCCGGTGACGCCTCCTCACCTGCCTGGCGGCAAGACTGACAGTGGCCCGCCTCGCCGACAGGAAATTTCAGCAGCGGATTTATTTGGGAGAGTCCCCCGGGGGCGCTGCCAAACCAACCCCAACCGAAGGGAGCTCCTCCGTGAGCACCGAGCAGCAAGAGGCCCTCGACGCGATCCTGCGCCAGTCAGCCTTCCCCGCCGATATCGATCTCAACGAGCAACGGCGACTGCTCCGGGAGCTGATATCGGCGCAGCCGCTGCCCCCCGACGTGACCGTGACCGCAGCCGCACTGGGCGGCGTCCCCACCGCCGAGATCACCGTCGACGGAATCGAACCTCGCCACGTTGTCCTGTACTTCCACGGCGGCGTATACGTACTGGGGGACGCCTTCCAAGCCGCCGGCCTGGCCGCGCAGATCGGCCGGCGGACCCGCGCCAAGGTCATCTCCGTCGACTACCGGCTCGCCCCCGAGCACCCGTATCCGGCGGCGGTCGACGACGCTCTGGCCGCCTACGAGGCCCTCCTGGACAACGGCACGGCCCCGTCGGACATCGCCTTCGCGGGAGAGTCCGCCGGCGGCGGGCTCGCCATCGCCACCTTGGTCAACGCCCGCGATCACGGGCTGCCCCTGCCCGCCGCGGCCTTGGTCATGTCACCGTATGCCGATCTCACCCTGGCCGGGGCGACCATGGACACTAAGCGCGCGGCCGACCCGCTGCTCAGCCGGGAAAACCTCCAGGCCCGGGTCCCCGACTACACGGCGGGACACGACGCCGCTCTGGGCCTCATCAGCCCCGTCTTCGCCGCCCTGTCCGGCCTGCCGCCCCTGATCATCCAGGCCGGAACGCACGAGGTTCTCCTCGACGACGCCGTCCGCCTCGCCCGGCAAGCCGCCACCGCCGACGTCGCGGTTACCCTCGACATCACCCCGGGGGTGCCGCACGTCTTCCAGGCCTACTACCTGATCCTCGACGAGGCGGCCGCGGCGCTGGACCGAGCCGGACAGCTCCTGTCGGCGCATCTGGCCGGCGCAGAACGCGTCACCGCCTAGCGAAAGGCAGAACGCACGCTGTGCTCACAGCCCACGGGCTGCGGGTTCAAATCCCGCCCCCGCTACCAGGAAGTATCAGGTCAGAGGCCTGATCGCCGGGAACGGCCGCCGGGCCTTCCATCACCCGGTCCCAGCGCATACCCCGGGATCGTGAACGACAGGAGTTCGACATGAGCGAGACGCTCGACTGGAACGCGAAGACCATCGCGGAGTTCCGGGCGAACGAGGGCAGGGTCGGCGGGAACTTCGAGGGCGCTCCGCTGGTCCTGGTGCATCACCGCGGCCGCAGAAGCGGACGGGAGTACGTCAACCCGGTGATGTACCTCCCGCACGACACCGAGCCGGGCATCATCTACGTCTTCGCAACCAGGGCGGGAGCACCCGCCAACCCCGACTGGTACCGCAACCTGACCGCCGCCGGCGGCGGCAGTGTCGAACGCGGAACCGAGACATACAAGGTGACCGTCCGCGATTTGACCGGTGCCGAACGCGACCGCATCTACGCCGAGCAGGCGCGGCGCTACCCCGGCTTTGCCGAGTACGCGCGCCAGACCGCTGGAGTCCGTACCATTCCGGTGCTCGAACTTACGCGGGCGTAGCTCACGTCCCTAAGACCGAGCGGTAGTGCCAGTTCCGCTGTCGCGGATCGGCTGTTCCCGCCTGGTGGCTTGCCGCGTCCCGTAGGCGCCAGGCGTCAGGCGCCTAGCCCTGGTCTCAGCCGCCGAAGCCTGAGTGACGGAACTCCAGAGCTTCAACCCCCACAGTTGCCAGCCGATCTTGTGAACCGCTGCGACCCATTACATAATCTCGGCGGTGGCCGGAAGCTGGAAATGCCACACGATCGCAGCGGGGTTGTCGCGGTAGGCGGTGTTGGTGGCGGCCGGACTCCAGGAATGAAGCTCCCAGATGTCAGGTGGCTCGCCCGCGGGAACCGCGCCAGTTGGGGGTTTTTCTTCCGGATCGATCAGGGGGGAGGGGCGGCGGGGCTCGGCGCAGCGGCGGACCCGCAGACCCAGGGGGAGGGCAGCGGCCAGGTAGTCGCTGGTAAGCCAGTTCCGGTGCGGGAGATACCCGAATCCGCCGCCGGGCAGGGCCTTGACGACCGGCGAGCCGAAGTAGCCGAGCAGGCCGCGGGAGTCGGAGATCACCAGGTGGCCGCCGGGGCGCAGGACCCGGACGAACTCGGTTAGCGCCGGGGCAAGCTCAGGGACGTGGGTCAGCGCGAGAGCACAGACGACGACGTCGACGTGCTGGTCAGGCAGGGGCAGCTGGTGCAGGTCGCCCTCGCGGAACTCGGCGCCGGGGACCTTTGCGGTAGCGACCGCCAGCATCTCGGGGGAACTGTCAACGCCGATCACAGTGTGGCCGAGGGTGGCCAGGTACTCGGCGTGGCGGCCGGTCCCGCAGGCGGCGTCCAGCGCGGTACCGGGCGGCAGGCCGTCCAGGATCTCCCGGACGATGGGCTGCTCCAGATCGATGAGCTGGTTCCCCGGCAGGTCATAGGATTCGGCTCAGGCGCGATAGCCCTCCACGATAGGGATCGGCCGGATAGCAGCTCCGCTGCCCAGCTGGTCGGCTGAGTCCAGCAGCGCCCGGACCTCGGCCAGCCGGGCCTCGGTGAAATCGCGGTCGTACTCCCCGGCGAAGGCGTGGAGCAGGGCCACGCCCTCCAGGCCAAGCAGATACGCCAGCGGGTGCTGATAGATCATCAGCACATGCTAGGAGCCAGGCATCCGGCGAGCGTGGCCCCCGAAGGCGGTGTGGGCGCCTATGCAGCGTCGTCACCCGGCGTGATGTCGTGCTCGCGCAAAGAGGCCCGCAGCCTCTCCAGCTCGGCCTTCATCCGGCCCAATTCCTGGGCCAGCGGCATGCGGCCAGCAGCGGCCTCGGTCCACTCCTTCTCCTGGCCAGCACGGGCAGTCAGCAGTTGCTTCTCCTGGTCGCGCAGCGCGGCAGAGGCCTCGAAATCCTGCCTGTCGATCGCGGCTTCCTTCTCCCGGCGCACCCGCGCGATCTCCTGGTCCAGGTCCTCCAGGTCAGGCCGCAGGCCCACCCAGCGTTCGATCGCGGCCAGCCGGCGGTCTAGCGAGTCGACCCGTGTTGGAGCATCGTCGGGCAGCGGGGGACCCTCACCGGTCACGTCCTCGCCCTGGTAGCCGTGCAGCAGCTGGACCACCTGCTGGCGCGCCCGGTTCAGGTCGGCGCCCAGCTTCACCAGCACCTGCGCCGCCACGCCGCTGCCCTCGCGAATGAGGCCGAGCAGGATGTGCTCGGTGCCGATGTAGTTGTGGCCGAGCGCCTTCGCCTCGCGCAGCGACAGCTCCAGCACCTTCTTGGCCCGCGGCGTGAACGGGATATGCCCAGACGGCGCCTGCTGGCCCCGGCCGACGATCTTCTCGACCTGCTGCCGCACCGCGTCCAGGCTGATCCCGAGCGACTCCAGCGCCTTGGCGGCCACGCCCTCGCCCTCCCGGCTCAGGCCCAAGAGGATGTGCTCGGTGCCGATGTAGTTGTGGTTGAGCAGCCTGGCTTCTTCTTGCGCCAGCACCACAACCCGGCGTGCCCGCTGGCTAAACCGCTCGAACATGCTCCGCGCCGCCCTTCTAACCGTCATCCCGGCCATTCCCGCTGCCAATACGATAGATCGTGTCGGCGAAGATCAGCGGAGCTGCGTTCGCTCCACGGTCGCGCGCCGGGTCGTGGCGGTCATGTGGTCGGACGCACCCAGGCTATGAAACTGTCGCTGCCGCTGTCGCGAGCTGGAATGTGCACCGATCGGACTGCGAGGCTTTTCTGGCCGGGTCGCCAGACGGCGATGACGACGTGACTGGCCGGGCCGCTAGTGGGCGTCTGCGCGAGCATCACCAGGCGGCCATCGCTGGTCCAGGACATGCTGGTGAATTTCAGCGCGACGTCGGCCGGCATGCCGGGGATGTGCTGCCAGCGGCCTGTGCTCGGATCGAGCAGCCAGGCGTCGGTGACCTGCATGCCAGTGGCGTGGAAAGCGGGATCGGAGAAGCTCAGCGCGATCAGCTTGGCGCTCGGGTCTACGGCCGCCTCATCTGGGCCGCCGATCTGGCTGGGATATCGCAGCGCGCGGCGCATGCCGGTACGCAGGTCTGTCAGCGTGAGTGGACGCAGCGGCTCGCCGGACGTGACCGCAACGTGCCCGGCAATCGCCCATAGGCTGCTGGTGCGCAGCAGCACCCGGCCACTGGCGGGGTCGATGACTGAACGGCCTTCGCCCAGCAGCGCGCCAGCGCCGGGGTCGATCAACGCTGCCGAGCAGGGCACGGGCCTTGGGTCGCGGAGGGGCCGTCCGGCGAGGCTTATCTCCCGAAGCGTGCAGTGATGCGCGTCGATGAAGCTCTTAACCCAGACCGACCGTCCGCCGGCCGCGGGCTGAACGTCGGAGCCGGCCGCGATCCCGGTTGCGAACGCGCTGCCGTGGCGTACGAGGTAGAGGCCCTCGCGTGGGTTCCCGCTCGCGAGCGGACCGCGGTCGATCCACACGACCGCATCCGGCCCCGCTGCCAGCACCGACAGCACCGGCCCGGGCCCATGGACGCTAAGGCCCTTGACCGGTGTGACGCGCCCGGTGTCAACATCGAGCAGATACGGCGGGTCTGCCGATACAAGCAGCACCAAGCCAGTCGCCCCGGTCAGCGGAACGCCACGGAGCTCGCCGGGCCGGGCCGGAGCGCTTGCGGCTGCCGGTGACCGCGCGCTCAGCGGCGGCTGGTGCCCGCTCGCCCCGCCGTGTCCCTCCTGCAAGCCGCCCCCGCACCCGGCCACCACGAGCACCAGCGCAAGCGCGAGGAGACGACGAACCATGTCCTGATTACACCGCTGCGGCAGGGTCGGTTCCAGCCTCCGACCGCGACTGCGGACAACCAGCTCTGAAGCAACGTCGTGGTGTGCAGAACAGCCAGGGCGATGTGACTAGTAAGAGTGGGAAGAGGGGTGGTTGAACGGGAGTTGGGTTGCTATTATCGGAGTCGTCGCGCTGCTCCAGACCCCGGCAGCTGTAAAACCAGTGGCCAGGAGGCTAATGAGCCGCGATAACCTTCGCCTTGTGACCGACAGGCAATCGACGCGGTCCCGCGGCCCGTACAACGAGATCGAAGTTGGCCTTGTTGCATACGAGGAGCACGCCGACCTGACCAGTTGACAGCGAGCGCCGTGCGTTGCCTTTGGGGCAAACCCAGTTCTGGGGGGGAGAGATACTGGGTCGGGAACGCACGGCGCCCGCGCTCAGGAAGGGCGCCAGGTTCAAGCGTCCCACGTCTATCACGAAATGACCAGCCATAACGGCTCATCTCGTCCGCATGTCGAACGTTCCCTTGATGCTCTCCGCCGGATAAACCAACAAGACATGCGACCAGTTCAGCAGTCGAGTACAACGGCTACTGGTTCTGGGCCGCCCGTCCTTCTACGACCTCTGGCATGACCTGCACGGTGACGAGGGAGATCCGCCCGGACTGGGACCTGAGCACACCGGGCTCCGCGAGGCCTGGGATGGCGGCGACTACTCGCACTTCCACGGATGGGACAAGCGGTTCAGTGAGCCCGATGCCGCGGTATAGCTAGGTCCCGTGGATTCTCCCTGACAGCTCCGCTTTCCCGCCGCGGGCCGGGCATGGGCCACACGCCTAGCTAACCCGGCCAAGCGGACCTGACCAGGCGTGAGGCCGGGCGGCGTTGACCGGCTCGCGTAAGCGGCTAATGATGAACCCGATGCGGTGGGAACGGGCCTTCCTCGGCGGCCAGGCCGTATCGATGCTTGGCGACGGGCTTGCCATCTTGGCGATACCACTGCTGGTCATGCAGCTGACCCGCAGCCCGCTGGCCGCCGTGCTCGCGTCTCTGCCCGGCAGCGTCGGCTACCTTGCCGCTGGCCTCCCTGCCGGGGTGCTGGCCGACCGGGCCAATCCCTGGCTCGTGCTAATCGCTGGTGACGTCATCCGGGCGCTGATCTTTCTCGCCCTCTTCCTGCTGACCGGATCACACACCATCGCGCCATCACTCATTCTGTCGCTGGCCTTCGTGGCCGGTGCCGTGACCGTCTTCAGCGACACCGCGCTCGCCATCGCCGTGCGCGACGTATTCACCGGCCCGCGACTGGTCGCGGCGAACTCATGGCTGGAATCGGCCAACCAGGGCGGCCTGATCATCGGGCCCAGCGCCGCCGGGCTGCTTGCCGCCGCCGGGCTGCTGCACGGGGCGATGCTGATCGACGCGCTGACCTTCCTGGTCTCCCTCGCCTCGTTGGCCGGCGTCCGCCGCCGCTACTCTCCTGCCGGGACCGCGCAGCGTCCGGCCATGACCTGGCGGACGCTGCGCCGGGAACTAGCCCAGGGAATCAGGTACCTGGCCGCAACCCGGGTGCTGCTCATTCTGCTGATCTTCGTGCTGACGTTGAACCTGTGCCTGGGCGCCGACAAGCTGGTCATCTTCCTCGGCAAAGACACCCTGCACCTGCCACCAGGACAGGTCGGGCTCCTGGTGACAGCAGGCGGCGTGGGCGGGCTGGCAGGCGCCGCGGGCACCAGGCTGCTGTGCCGCTGGCTCGCGCCCCTGCCCGTGGTCACACTGTGCTGTGCGGCATCCGGGATTGCCCTGGTTTTGGTCAGTCTGGCCACGTCGATGCCGGTACTCCTGGCCGGGAACGTGCTCTACACGTGGGCGATCATTGCGGCGAGCGTGACCAACCGCTCGCTCCGCCAGGCCCTTGTGCCGAGGGAGCTGCTCGGCCGGGTAACGGCTTCCTGGCGGCTCGGCGGCCAGGCCGTCACCTTCATCGGAGGTCTCCTGGCCGGAGGCATGGCAGGCCTGCTCGGAAACAACCCCAGGCCGGTGATCGCGGCGGCGGGCTGCCTAACCCTCCTCACCGTCGCAGTCGCGTGGTTTGCCGGCCTGCGCAAGGAAAACGCCTCTGGCGTGGCTATCAAATTGACCGGAAGATAAGGTCCCGGCGTGCCCGATCGGTCGGCGGTAATACCGGGTCCCGGCCGGGCTCAGTACCGGCACATCGAGATGCTGCTCACTGGCGCCTAGACTGACAGCCATGACCGAGCAGGCCGTCCGGGTGCAGCGGTCGGGACCCGTCACCACCGTCTACCTGCACCGCCCCGCCTGCCGCAACGCTGTGGACGGTCCTACCGCGGCCGCGCTGGCCGCGGCCTTCCGCGCCTTTGACGCCGATCCGGACGCCGCCGTGGCGGTGCTGCACGGCGAGGGTGGGGTCTTCTGCTCCGGCGCCGACCTGACCGCGCTCGGCACCGAACGCGGTAACCGGGCCGAGCCCGACGGCGACGCGCCGATGGGTGTCAGCCGGCTGCGGCTGTCCAAGCCAGTCATCGCCGCGGTATCCGGATATGCCGTGGCCGGCGGCCTGGAACTGGCCCTGTGGTGCGACCTGCGGGTCGCGGACGAGACCGCCACCTTCGGCGTGTTCTGCCGGCGGTGGGGCGTGCCGCTGATCGACGGCGGCACGGTGCGGCTGCCCCGGCTCATCGGCACCAGCCGGGCGATGGACATGATCCTCACTGGGCGGGCCGTCGACGCCCGGGAGGCGCTGGCGTTCGGGCTGGCCAACCGCGTCACGCCGGCCGGCCAGGCACTGGCCGCCGCGCAGGAGCTCGCCGCCCAGCTGGCCGCGTTCCCGCAGGTCTGCCTGCGCAGCGACCGTGCGTCGGTGCTCGACCAGGAAGGCCTGGACGAGGCGGCCGCCATGGCGTCCGAGTTCGCGCACGGCCGCTGGGCCCTGACCAGCGAGGCCATCCCGGGCGCCGCCCGGTTCGCCGCCGGGGCGGGCCGCCACGGGTCGTTCGGCCCCTGACCTTAGTCAGTCCAGTCGAGCTGTCATCCGAACGGGATGTCACAAGATCGGGGATGGCAGCGGCTTCCGCACGGGTCGGCCAGGCCCCGATATTGCGCTGACCTGGCACGAGGCGAGGCCGCAACCCTCAATTATGGCCGAGGGCGCGTTCGCGCACGCGCAGCGGCTGGCCCAGCCGCTGTTCGCGCTGATGATCGACGTGGACCACTTCAAGCAGATCAACGACGTGCACGGCCACGCGGTGGGCGACCGGGTCCTGGCCGACCTGGCCCAGGCCTGCCGCGAGCATGTGCGACCGGAGGACATCGCGGGCCGGTACGGCGGTGACGAGTTCATTGTCATCGTGCCGGGAATCACCAGCCTGCGGGCGATCCAGATCGCGGCCCGGCTGACCGGGCCGTCCGCCCGCGTCACCGGCAGCGACGGGAACCCGGTCACCTTCAGTGTCAGCGTCGGGATCGCGGAGGGCGGGTCGTGCCGGGACCTGCCGACCCTGCTCGCTCGGGCCGACCGGGCCATGTACGAGGCCAAGCGGGCCGGCGGAGGCTGCTGGCGGCTCTTCGAGGACACCGAGCAGGCGGCCGATCCTGCCCTCGCCTGACCCTAGGCCGGCGATCCGGCCCGTTCCCGCTGCGGGACGGCCCCTTGGGGGACCCGGTACAGCGGCCGGTCCGGCCAGCGCGGTACGGGAACCCGCACCTCAGGCATGGGCAGCAAGATAGGTACCGAACGGGTGGGCAAGGGGCCCGGGTGCCCGCAAGCGCCCTGGCCTGGTTCGGCGAGCTCACGCCGGTCCGCGGTGGTCACCAGCCAGAACCTGCGGCCCTCGGTG
>Ga0207684_10005837_pt1 | contig 11273 bp, 8 predicted proteins | sample KBSK5501metaG_FD_184342 | JGI IMG/M metagenome (GOLD analysis project Ga0207684, IMG submission 184342) | Corn, switchgrass and miscanthus rhizosphere microbial communities from Kellogg Biological Station, Michigan, USA - KBS K5-50-1 metaG... | ecosystem: Host-associated > Plants > Roots >... | reverse complement strand
CCCCGCGCCGCCTACGTCAACCCAGCGGTCTTCGACTGGGAGCAGCGCCATATGTTCGGCGGCGGGTGGATGTGTGTGGGCCGCAGCGCCCAGGTGCCCGCCTCCGGTGACATCCGCGCCGAGGCGGCCGGCCAGGGGAGCGTCCTGCTCGCCCGCGGGGAGGACGGCGTACTGCGCGCCTTCGCGAACACCTGCCGGCACCGGGGCCATGAGCTGCTGCCGTGCGGGGCGGCCACTCAGCAGAAAGTGATCATCTGCCCCTATCACGCCTGGACATACGGGCTGAACGGAGGACTCCGGGCGGCCGCGGGCTTCAAGAACCACCCGGGTTTCGTGGCCGGTGACTGGGGCCTGGCCGAGTTGCCGGTCACCGAGTGGCACGGCCTGGTCTTTGCGGATGGGTCAGGCAACGCCGGCCCGCTCGCGGACTCGCTGGGCACCTTCGAGGACATTGTCGCGCCCTACGAAATGGGGCGCCTGGTGGTCGCCGGACAGCACGACTACGACGCCTCGGCCAACTGGAAGATCCTCACCGAGAACTACCACGAGTGTTACCACTGCCCGATGATCCACCCGGAGCTGTGCAAGGTAAGCCCGCCCCGGAGCGGCGTGAACTACTCGTTGCCCGGTACCTGGGTGGGCGGCACGATGGAGTTGCGCGACGGAATGGCGACCATGTCGCTGGACGGGGCCAGCCACGGCGTTCCGTTGCGCAAATTGGACGCCCGCGGGCTGCGGACCGTCGTCTATGTGAACATCTTCCCCAACGTGCTGCTCAGCCTGCATCCCGACTACGTGATGGTGCACCGGCTGGTACCGCTGGCCGCCGACCGGACCAGGATCGAGTGCACCTGGTGGTTCGCGCCCGAGTCGCTGGACCAGCCCGGGTTCGACCCCGGCTACGCCACCGAGTTCTGGGACATCACGAACCGGGAGGACTGGCAGGCGTGCGAGTCGGTGCAGCGCGGGCTGAGCTCACCGCACGCGGTACCAGGGCCGCTGGCGGCCGACGAGGACGCGGTCTACCAGTTCGTCGCCATGGTCGCCCGCGGCTACCTGGGCAACAGGGTCTGGAATCACGGCATCCCGGCCCGGGTGAGCTGAGGGGCTGGCGTCGGCGCCGGCGGCGGTGCTCTCACATGAGCCGGCGCGGGCCGTGGTGACGACCCCAGCCGTCCCCGGCGCCGGCGGCGGTGCTCTCACATGAGCCGGCGCGGGCCGTGGTGACGACCCCAGCCTTCCCCGGCGCCGGCGGCGGTGCTCTCACATGAGCCGGCGCGGGCCGTGGTGACGACCCCAGCCATCCCCGGCGCCTCAGGCCAGGGTGCCGGGGCCGCGCTTGACCATCTGGCCCGCGATGATCGCGCGCTGGATCTCGCTCGTGCCCTCCCAGATGCGCTCGACCCGCAGCTCCCGGTAGAAGCGCTCGGCCACGTTCTCCCGCATGTAGCCGCGGCCGCCGAACACCTGCACGGCCCGGTCGGCGACCCGCCCGGCCATCTCCGAGCAGTACAGCTTCGCCATGGAGCACTGCGCATGCGCGACCTTGACGTCGGCGCCGCGGTCGATGCCCCGCGCGGTCTCGTAGGCGAGCGTGCGGGCCGCGAACAGCTCCGTGAGGCTGTCGGCGAGCATGCCACCGATCAGGCCGAACTCGCTGATCGGGTGGCCGTTCGCGCGCCGCTCGCTGGCGAACGCGGTCATCTCGGCGACCAGCCGGTCCGCGGCGCCGAGGCAGCGGGCGGCCACCATCAGCCGCTCGAACCGGAACCACTCGTAGGCGAAGCTCATGCCGTCGCCCTCCGCGCCGACCAGGTTGGTGGCGGGGACGCGGACGTCGGTGAAATCCACGATCGGGTGGTGGTGGCTGATCGTGTGTGAGTACGCGGGGGTGCGGACCACGGTGACCCCGGGGCTCGGCAGGTCCACGAAGAACATGGCGTGCTCGCCGTCATGCGGCCCGCCGACGAGCTTGCCCTGGAAGAAGGCGAAGTCGGCGGTGTTGTAGGAGGTGACGTGCCACTTGGTGCCGTTGAGCAGGTAGTCGGCTCCGTCCCGGCGGGCGGTCGCCACGATCGCCGCGACGTCCGAGCCAGCCCCCTCCTCGGTGATCGCGTAGCACTCCTCGCGCTCGCCCCTGATCGCCGGGCGGACGTAGCGCTCCATCTGGTCCTGGGTCGCCACGGACGGCAGCCACGACGGGGGAGTGGACGCCGCCCAGGCGAGTGCGTTGGTGATCCGCCCGACCTGCTCTTGCACGAGCAGCTGCTGCAGCGTGGTGCAGCCGCCGCCGCCCAGCTCGGCGGGCATGTTGGTCGCGCACAGGCCCAAGTCACGGGCGCGGGCCGCGTGCTTCGCGGTCACCTCGGGGGGCAGTTCCCCGCCGTTCATCTCGGCGGTGACCTCGAACGGGATCAGCTCGTCCGCGAACTCGCGGGCTCGCCGCTGGATGTCGAGGTCGGCCTCGGTCAGCCCGTACATGGATCGCCCCTTCGGTGCATCGCGCCGGATCGTTTGTCGTCATTGTGGCAACCAGCACAAACTTTCGTCATGGTTGTGGCAACCAGTACAAACGGCCGCCCGGTCGCCGTCCTCAGTGCTTGACTGAATGTTCAGTTTATGCCAGCATCGGGCTCGTGCCAATGCCCCCGCCCGGCCCCGGCGCCACCGGCCCGGCGCCCAGCGCGAGCCTGCCCGGCACCGCGGATGCCGTCGTGGTCGGCGGGGGGACGATCGGGGCGTGGTGCGCCTACTTCCTCCGGCAGGCCGGGCTCGACCGGGTCGTGCTCGTCGAGAAGGGCGTCCTCGGCCAGGGCGCGAGCAGCCGGGCGGCCGGCGTGGTCAGGCTCCAGGGCGGCACGCCCGCGGCCGTGCGTCTCGGCATCTGGTCGCGCCGGTTCTACCTGGGCCAGCGCGACGAACTCGGCACCGACTCGGGCTTCGTCAGCCAGGGCTACCTGCTCCCGTGCTTCACCGCCGGCGAGGTCTCGGCCGCGCGTGAGCGGCTCGCCATGCAGGCCGCGCTCGGGGTGACCGTGACCTGGCTGGAGCCGGACGAGGTGGACGCGGTCAACCCGTCGCTGGCGCCCGGGCAGACCCTGGGCGGCACGTTCTGCCCCGATGACGGGTTCATCAGCCCGCCGCGCAACGTGGCCGCCTACACCGCGGCACTGCTGCGCAGCGGCGTCGTGGTGGCCGAACGCGTCGCCTTCCGTGGCCTGCTGCGCAGCGGCGACCGGGTGACCGGGGTGGAGACCAGCGAAGGGCAGGTCCACGCGCCCCTAGTGGTGCTGACCGGCGGGCCGAAGCTGGCCAAGGTCGGCGCGCTGGCTGGGATCCGCATCCCGGCCGGCGGGGTGCGGCACCAGGTCGCGGTGACCGAGCAGCACCCAGACCTGCATCCGGGGCGGGTGCCCATGGTGTTCGACCTGGGTGCGGGCCTGTACTGGCGGCCCGAGGAGGGCGGCCTGCTGTTCGGGATGAGCAACCCCGTTGAGCTCCCCGGCGAGAACCGCAGCGTGGACTTTGACTACCTGGCCAGGATGCGGGCCAGGCTGTCGGCGCTCGTACCGGTCACCAAGGATCTCGGCCTGCGGCGGGTCTGGGCCGCCACCATCGACTACACCCCCGACCACCTGCCGATCATCGGGCCCGCTCCGGGCCGGGACGGCCCGCTGGCCGGGCTCACCGTGGCCAGCGCCGGCGGCGCGGGCATGATGTGGGGCCCTGGCGTGGCGCGCGCCGCGGCCGACGTGGCCCTGACCGGCTCGACCGACGTGGTAGACGCCGCGGAGCTGGGCCTGGACCGCTTCGACGAAAGCGGGCGCACAGCAGGCTGGCCGCGGACCCGGTCGCCCTGCCGTTCCCCGAGATGGCACCCGGCCAGGCGCCTGGCAAGCTCACCGTCTAGGATTCCGGCAGCGCCGGAGGTCAGGGCGGGGCGCGGCTTGGGGGCGCGATGGGCATCGACGCGGTGATCGCCCAGATGAAGGCGCAGGAGGAGGAGCTACGCCGCGGCGACGATGCGCGGCTGGCATTCCACGCCACGTACCTGCGCACCACGCAGGCGGTGGCGGCCGCCCTGCGGGACGGCGCCTTCGCGGACGCGGACTGGGTCGACCGGTGGGACGTCGCTTTCGCACGGCTGTACACCAGCGCCCTGGACGCCGACTGGCGCGGCGAGCCGGTGCCGGCGCCGTGGGCGGTGGCCTTCGGCGCGGCCGAACGGCAGCCAGGGCTGCCGCCGGTACGGCACGTTTTGCTCGGCATGAACGCCCACATCAACTACGACCTGCCGCAGGCGCTGCTCGCCGTGATCAGCGACGAGGAGTTCAGCGATCCCGCGGTGCGCGCCCGCAGGGAAGCCGACCACCGGGCGATCGATGAGGTGCTGGCCGCGCGGGTGCGCGCGGAGGACGCCGAACTCGACCGGCTCGGCCCGGCCAAGACCTGGCGGGACGTCTTCATGCAGCCGCTCAACCGGATGGCGACGCGGCGGTTCCTCCGCGAGGCCCGCGCCAAGGTCTGGGCCAACGCCCTGGAGCTCAGCCTCGCCCGCCGGGCCGGCGGGGACAGCTACGCCCGCCGCCTGGCAGAGCTGGAGGAGCTGTGCGGCCGGCGCGTGGCAGACCTGGTCCGGCCGGGCCCCGTGCTGCTCCGGCTGGCGGCCAGGGGGTTCGGTGTGCGGCTGGCCGACAGCGCCGCCGGCCCAGCACCCGCCCGGCCAGCGCCCGCGGGCCGGGCCGCGGGTGCGCGGCGGAGCGCCGGGCTGCGGGCGTTCGACCCGGCCCGGGTGGGGCGGCTGGAGAGCGACCTCTGGGTGAGCTACTACCGCCGGAAGTGGGCCCGCTTCGGAGTCTCGTCGCTGCTGGTCGTGCGCGGCACGTTCGGCATGGACTGGCTCAGGACCGGGCACGGGGCCTGGCTGGTGCTGCGGGCCAACCAGCTCTGGGCGCCCACGGCGAACGACCCGGCTGGAGCCAGGCGCTGCATGCGCCGGTTCTACGCGCTGCTCCGGCTCGCCCACGGCGAGCCGGCGGACCCGGCCCGCGCGGCCGAGCTCGAGGTGAACTGGTGGGCGGTACACCGCGAGCACCAGCGCGACGCCGACGGCGACGCCGGGCCGCTGGTGACCGCGCTGGCGAAGCTCTACGCGTGCGTCTACGACACCGATGAGGCCGCGGTGCGGCCCGCCGCCGAGCACCGGGCGAGGGCCATGGATCTCTCCGACCGGTGGGTGGCCGAGGGCTGCGATCCGCGCAGCCCGCTGCTGCCGGCCGAGCGGGCCGAGCTGGTCCGCTCCTACGCCGCGCTGCTGACCGCCGTGCGCCGCGACTAGTCCCGTCCGCGATCGCTTACTCGATCCGGGGCGGAACGCGGGGCACCGCGAGCGCGTCCACGGCCACGACCCCGGCCGGGCCGCAGATCAGCGGGTTGATGTCCAGCGCCATCAGCTCGCCGCCCAGCTCGCACGCGATCGCGGAGACCGCGGCGACCGCGCGAGCCACGGCGTCCAGGTCCGCGGGCTGCTGGCCCCGGAACCCGGCCAGCAGCGGCGCCACGCGCAGCCGGGACAGCAGGCGCCGCGCCTGCCCGGCGTCGACCGGGGGCAGCGCAACCGCCCGGTCGGCCAGGTGTTCCACCAGCACCCCGCCAGCGCCGATGACCACCAGCGGCCCGAGGTCCGGGTCGGCGGTAATCCCGACCGACAGCTCGGTGCCCGGTCCCGCGGTCTCGCACACGAGCACCCGCGGGCCGAGGCGCGCCGCGAGCCCGGCGTAGGCGGCGGTGAGTTCCGCGGGGTCGCGGATGCCGAGCACCACACCGCCCGCGTCCGACTTGTGCGCCACGCCCGGCTCGGCGGTCTTGAGCACGACCGGGTACCCGATCCCGGCGGCGGCGGCCAGCGCCGCGTCGGCCGTGCCGGCCGCCCGCGCCCGCGTCACCGGGATCCCATAGTCCGCCAGCAGGCAGAACAGGCTGCCGGGATCGGTCCGCCCGCCGCGCAGCGCCTCCGCCCAGCGGCTGCGCCGCGCCGGGTCGGCGGGCGGCGGCTGCGCCCGTAGCGGTCGGGCGCCGTGCGCCAGCAGGTGACCCAGCGCGAGCAGCCCGCTGCGGGCGCCCTCGAGCACCGGGATGCCCGCCGCGCGGAGTTCGGCGGCGACGGCCGGGTCGATGGCCGAGGGGACGTTGGCGAGCACCACCAGCGGCTTGCTGGTGCGCCGCGCCGCGTCGGCCAGCGCGAGCGGGTAGGAGCGGTCGCCGTCGAACTCGGTCAGCAGGTCGACCGCGTGCGCGACCACCGCGACGGCGGGGTCGTCGGCAAGCGCGGCGAGCGACTCGGTGAGCTGCCACTGCGCCCGGACGCTCCCGCCCCACATGTCCAGCGGATTCTCCGGCTCGAGCCCTGGGTCGAGCACCTCGGCGAGCCGCTGGATGGTCGCCTCGCCGATCTCGCCGAACGGCACGCCCAGGTCGTCGGCGAGGTCGGCGACGTGTGCCCGCTCCAGGCCGGAGTCGTGCACCGTGGCGATCCCGCCGGGGCGGCCGCCGCTCCGGCGGGTGCCCCGGCCGATCGCGAACAGCTCCAGCGTGTCGGTCAGCTCCGCCAGGTCCGCGACCCGGTGCACGCCGTAGGCGTCCGCGAGCGCCTCCCACGCCCCGTCCGCACCGGCCAGCGCCCCGGAATGCGCCGCGACCATCGCCCGCCCGGCCGCCGAGCTGCCCGCCGTGAGCAGCACCACAGGAATATTCCTAACGGAGGCTGCCCCGAGAACTTGTTCCAGCAAGCGGGCGTCTCGCATGGCCTCAAGCACCAGGGCGAGCACCCGGGTCTGGCGAAGGTGCAGGGCGTAGGCCGCGTACTGCGCTGCGCTGGTGACGAGTTCCTGGCCTGAGGAGACGACCACGGTGTAGCCCAGCGCGCGGCGGGTGCGCAGCATGGCGGAGAACACCGAGCCGGACTGGGTGACGAGCGCGACCGGACCCGCGGGCAGCGGGTCCCGCTCCGCGTACCCGATCGCCCGCAGCCCGTAGCCGACGTTGACGAATCCCATGCAGCCGGCGCCGCACAGGGCCATCCCGGCGCCGCGCGCCGTCGTGGCGATCTGGTCCCGGAGCCCGTCTTCGTAGGCGCCGCCAAAGATCACCGCTGAGCGGTCACCACGGCGCGCGGCGAGCTCAACCTGCTCGGCCAGCGCCGCGTCGCGCACCCCGAGCAGGACCAGGTCGACGGGGCCGGGCAGGTCGGCGAGCGAGGGATGGCACGGCACCCCGCCGATCTCGGCGTATTTGGGGTTGACCAGGTACGTCATCGGCGCGGCGGGGCTGCGCGCCACCTCGGCGACCATCCGCTGGCCGAGCGTGCCCGGCCGCGGGCTGGCGCCCACCACGGCCACGCTGCGCGCCTCCAGCATCGCGGCCAGCGCGGCTGAAGCCGGCTCCTGGCCAGCCCCGGACGGGCCCTGGGCGGCGGCAGCCCGGGATGGCGGAGTCAACCGTTCTGCAAAATCTTTGTGCATTAGGAGCGCCGCGCGCGCCTGCGGCGGCTGGCCTTCTTGTCGGCGATCGCCGCCTTCGCCGCCTGCATGCCCGGGATCCCGCAGACCCCGCCGCCGGCGTGGGTGGCGGAGCTGGCGTAGTACAGGCCCGCCACGGGCGTGCGATAGTCGGCGAAACCCGGGGCCGGGCGCATGTGGAACAGCTGCTCCAGGGACAGCTCGCCGTGGAAGATGTTGCCGCCGACCAGGCCGTAGTCGTGTTCCAGGTCGTAGGGGCCGACGATGTCGCGGTGCAGGATCGAGCTCTTGAAGTTCGGCGCGAGCTCGTTGTAGCAGTCGATCATGCGGTCGGCGTAGGCCTCCAGTTCGGCCCGGTGGGGCTCGGTGTTCCAGTCGGCCGGGACCCACTGGGTGAACAGCGACATGATGTGGCTCCCCTCGGGGGCCAGCGTCGTGTCGAACGCGGTCGGGATGACGCCGTCGCTGAACGGGCGCTGCGCGGGCCGGCCCTCGCGAGCGTCCTGGAACGCGCGCTCGATGTACTCCATGCTCGGCGCCATCTCGACCGAGCCGGTGTGATGCTCCTGCAGGTTCGTGCCCGGGTCGGCGGTGAAGTCGGGCAGTTCGGCCAGGGCCAGGTTGATCTTCACCACGCCGCTGCGGGTCTTCCACTGCTCGATGTCGCGGACGAAGTCATCCGGCAGGTGCTCGCGCCCGACCTGGTCGAAGAACGCGGTGCGCGGGTGCAGCGAGGACACGACCACCCCCGCGCCGATCTCCTCGCCGGATTCCAGCGCCACCCCCGTGGCGCGGCCCCCGCTGACCAGCACGCGGGCGACCGGCGCCCCGGTCCTGATCTCCACGCCGAACCCGCGGCCCGCGCGGGCGATCGCGTCCGCGACCGCGCCCATCCCGCCTTCCTGGAAACCCCAGTTGCCGAGGTGGCCGTCGCCCACGTCGCCGATCGAGTGATGTGCCATGACGTAGGCGGTGCCCGGCCCATAGGGGCCGGCCCACGTGCCGATCACCCCGTTGACCGCCAGCGCGCCCTTGACCTGCGGCGACTCAAACCAGTCGTCGAGCAGGTCGGCGATGCTCATCGCCATCAGCCGGGTGACGTCGGCGATCGCGCGCACGTCGAGCCCGCGGTACCGCCAGGCGAGCCGCAGGGTATCCGCAAGATCGCGCGGAGCGCGGGAGCCGAGCCGCGGCGGCACGGTGAGGAGCAGCGGGCCGAGCACCTCGGCCAGGCCAGCCAGCCAGGCGTCCCAGCGGGGCATGGCCTCGGCGTCCTTCGCCGACCACCGGGCCACCTCGTCGTGGTTGCGCTTGGCGTCGTCGGCGTACAGCTTGATCGAGCCGCCCTCGGGAAACGCCTGGTAGTAGGGGCCCATCGGGAAGATCTTGTAGCCGTGCCGGGGCAGGTCGAGGTCGTTGATGATGGCCGGCGGCATCAGGCTCATGACGTAGGAGAGCCGGGTCACCCGGAACTGCGGCGCGTCCGGCCAGGGGGCCTCGGTGGTGGCGGCGCCGCCGGTCTTGCCGCGCGCCTCCAGCACCAGGGTCCGCGCGCCCGACCTGGCCAGGTACGCGGCCGCGACCAGCCCGTTGTGACCACCGCCGACGACGATCGCGTCATATCGCCCAGCCATGAAACTGACCTCCTGCGGTCCCGCGGCGTACCGCGAAAAGTTTGACTGAATGTTCAGTCTAGAAACTGGTAATCTAGTCCACAAGGGATCCGAAAGAGCCAGGTGCCAAGATCGCTGGCGTCGGCAAGGATGTGTCCATGAAGGTGCGGGCGAACAGCGTCGGCACGGCCGATCAGCGGCGGGAACAGATGCTGCGGGCGGCGGTCGAGGTCATCGTGGAGCGCGGGTACTCCGAGAGCCGCATCGCCGACGTGGCCGAGCGGGCGGGAACCAGCCCAGCGCTGGTCATCTACTACTTCAAGACCAAGGATCAGCTGCTCACCGAGGCGATCCGGTTCGCCGAGGACCTGTGGTACGAGGACGGGACCGAGCGCATGGCGGAAATCCCGACCGCCGCCGGGCGCCTCGAAGAGATCGTCGCCATGAGCTGCCTACCCGAAGAGGACGAGACGCCGGACTCATGGGTGCTCTGGCTCGACCTGTGGGCGCAAGCGCTGCGGCATCCCGAGGTGGGCAGCGTCCGGCAGAAGTTCGACGAGCGCTGGCGGCAGCTGATCTACTCGCTGGTGGTCCAGGGCCAGGAAGCTGGCGAGTTCGGCCCGGTGGACCCAGCGGACTTCGCCTTGATGCTGTCCGCGCTGATGGACGGGCTGGCGATACAGATCGCGCTGGGCGACCCGTCCGTGGATGAAGCCAAGGCTTACGAGCTGACCATGCTGTTCGCCGCCAGCCAGCTTGGGTTCACCTGGACGCCAAGCAGGGGGCCCGGCGGCCGGAGGACAGGTTGAGCTGGTAGCGGGGGTCCAGGACGACTCCCTCATCGCGACTGCCTCGGGCGGCGATCCGCACCACCCTGAACCGGCGCTGGCTAGGGCTTACGCGCTACGCCGCACCACAGCGCCGCTGGGCTGGTGGCCTCGGCCTCGGTGTTGGGCCGCCATTCCTGGACCCGCACCATCCCGGGCTCGACCAGTTCCAGGCCGTCGAAGAACCGGGTGACCTCGGCGCGGCCGCGGAAGGTGACCTTCTCCGCCATGAGTTTGTTCAGGCGCTGCGCCATTTCCCGCATCTCTTCGGCCGCGATGTCGGAGGCCGGGTGCGTCATCGCCAGGTAGCTGCCGGACGGCACGGCGGCCATCAGGCTGGCGACCACGGCGTAGGGGTCATCGTCGTCGTCGAGGTGCTGCAGGATCACCATCAGCAGGACCGCGATCGGCTTGGCGAAGTCCAGCGCCGCCGCCGCCTGCCGCAGAATCGTGTCGGCGTCGCGCAGGTCGGCGTCGATGCAGCTGGTGGACCCCTCCGGCATGCTGGTAAGCAGGGCGCGGGCGTGGGCGAGGACGACGGGGTCGTTGTCCACGTAGACGATCCGGCTGGGGGGCGCCACGTCCTGGGCGACCTCGTGGGTGTTGTTGGCCGTGGGGATGCCGGTGCCGATGTCGAGGAACTGGCGGATGCCGGCTTCGGCGGCCAGGTAGCGAACGGCCCGGGCGAGGAAGGCCCGGTTGGCCCGCACCGAGAAGACGATGTCGGGATAGGCCGCAATGGCCTGATCGCCAGCCGCGCGGTCGGCGGCGAAGTTGTCCTTGCCGCCCAGCCAGTAGTCGTACACCCTGGCGACGTGCGCCACGCTGGCATCAAAGGCCGGGGCGGTCTCGCCGCTGGCGGCGCCCCGCGTTCCGGGGCCGGCTGACGGGCCTTCGCTGGTCACTGCTGCGCCTTTCTGCTGGACTTCTGCGGGCTTGCCGGGTAATTCGCGGGAAAGCGGCTTTCGGATGCCCCGCGTCGCGGTCAGGTATCCCGGATGACCTCTTTGAGGAACCGAATGGTGCCGATGGGGGTAAGGGCCTCGGCGCTCAGCCGGTTCATCACTTCCAGGTACTGATCGACGTCCGCGCGCCGTTCCAGGTAGAGGGCGCTGGTGAGCTGCTCGATGTAGGCCACGTCCGGCAGGTCCGGCTGGCCGAATCGCAAGACCGTAAACGAGCCGCCGGCGCCTGCGTGACCGCCCCGCCGGAACGGCACGATCTGCACGGTGACGCGGGGCAGCGCGGCCACGTCGACAAGGTGCTTGAGTTGCTTGAGCATCACCTGGTGGCCGCCTACGGGCCGCCGCAGCGCC
>Ga0207684_10005836_pt1 | contig 11275 bp, 11 predicted proteins | sample KBSK5501metaG_FD_184342 | JGI IMG/M metagenome (GOLD analysis project Ga0207684, IMG submission 184342) | Corn, switchgrass and miscanthus rhizosphere microbial communities from Kellogg Biological Station, Michigan, USA - KBS K5-50-1 metaG... | ecosystem: Host-associated > Plants > Roots >... | reverse complement strand
GTACTCCAGCTCCATGGACGAGGCCAGGTCGGCGCGAGCCGGCGGTTTCGCGCACACCGCGCACGGGCCCGAGGTAGAATGGCGGACCTGGCCCTGATCGATTCGATACTCAGAGGTGGGCGTGTGACGACAGCGACTGGAGCGGCGGCCCGACGGGTGACCTATCAGCTCGAGACCTTGTGGGACTACGACTACGAGCCGACCCACGAGGAGCTCGCGACCCTCTACGAGACCGCCAAGAAGAACCAGTGGAACGGCTCCGCGGCCATCGACTGGAACCGTCCGGTCGGCACCGAAGGTCCGGTGCTGAACGTGCAGATGGCGTTCATGGGGACCGACTTCTTCCCGAAGCTCACTCCCGAGGAGCGCAAGGAGGTCGAGATCCGCGTCTCGGCCTGGCGTCTTTCCCAGTTCCTCCACGGCGAGCAGGGCGCCCTGGTCGTGTGCGGGCAGCTCGTGAACTCGATTCCCGAGCTCGACGCCAAGCTCTATGCCTCGACCCAGGTCGTCGACGAGGGACGCCACGTCGAGGTGTTCGAGCGCTACGTCAAGAAGCTCCACAAGATCTATCCGGTCGATCCGTTGCTCAAATCGCTGCTCGACGAGATCCTGGCCACCAACCTCTGGGAGCTGAAGCTCCTGGGCATGCAGATGATCGTCGAGGGGCTCGCGATCGCGGCCTTCAACGTCATGCGCAAGCAGACCGGTGACCCGACGCTCGCCCAGCTACTCGACTACGTCCTGCAGGACGAGGGCCGGCACGTCAACTTCGGTTACTTCGCGCTGCGGCGATCGATTCCGAACATGGACGCCGCCCAGCGCGAGTATCTCGAGGATTTCACCTTCAAGGCGTGCGATCAGATGTACGCGCGCGATGAGCGGACGGGCTTTCAGTCGGTCAAGAGCGTATGGGCCGAGATGGGCTGGGACGGCGAAGCGCTCTGGCGGGACACCATCCGAAATTCTCAGACGACGAAGTCCTTCAACAGCTTTCTGTTCCAGGAGAACCTGATGCCGCGGCTGCGGCGGCTCGGGCTCATCTCGGAGCGGATCGCGCCGCGCTATCGGGAGCTCGGCCTGCTCGACTGATCAGCCCTTGAAGTCGTCCGGGACCTTCGGCGCCTCGCCGAGCTGCTTGGCGTCCACGGCGTAGATCGCCGGCGCGGCCTTCACCTTCACCCAGGCCTGGTCGCCCTCGCGCTTGCCGACGAGGAGGGCGCCGGCCTCGCTGCCGTCGGCTTTCAGCAAGGTCACCTCGAGCGTCGGGGCGTCGATGCCGTATTTCGCCGGCTCGTCGCCGGTCGGCGCGGCGATCGTCTTCCACTTGAGCGCCCGGAGCGCGTAGAGCAGATTGTCCACGGTCGCGGCCTTCGCCGAGCCCCGGCCGCCCTCGACCAGCTTCCAGTCGCTCTCACCGCTGCGCTCGACCACGACCGTCTGGGTCCCCGCGCGCACACGCAGGCGCTTGATGTCCCGCGGCTCCAGTCCGGGGAGGAGCGTCCGATCGCGCAGGTCGTCGAGCGAGCGCCCGAGCTCGTCGAGCGCACGGCCGTCGACGAGCACCACCGGCCCCTGACCCGCCACCGCCGCATACGCGCTCGCCGACCCGCCGCGCTTTTCCGTCGAGGGCGCCAGCAGAACGATCCGCGGCGCCGACGCGCCCTGCTCGGTGATGTTCACCCGCACCGTCGGCTTCGCCAGATAGCGCGGGATTCCCGAGGCGTCGTCGGTGAGAAAGGCCTGGGCCCGGAGGTCGCGCAGCTTGAAGAGCACGGCGCCCGCTTCGACCTGATCCGCGGCGAGCGCCTGCGGCGCGGTGATCTTCCAGCGCTCGCCGTCCTTGGCCAGCGTGACGGTCCCCTTCGGGCTCTCGATCTCGACTCGCGTCACCTTGTCCCGGTCGAATCCGACGATCGACTTGTCGCGCAGGACCGCGACGTTCTTCGGCACGGCCGTCCACGTCTCGTCCGGAATCAGCATCACGGTCGTTTCGCCCGGCCGCATGGCGTAGACGCCCTTCTTGGCCGGGTCCGCGCGCCCCACCAGGAGCGTCTTCGTGGCGCGGTCCTTGTCGCGGCCCGTCTGGATCTCGAGCCGGACGGGCTTGTCGAGCCCGAACGGCTCCAGGGAGCGCGGCGCGTCGGCCGCGAACTCCTTGACGCGCGCCGCGCGAAGCTTCTCGAGGAAGTCCCGCACCGTGTCACTGTCCGCCGGCAGCGGGCGCGGGCGCGTCATCTTCCATCGGCCGTCGGCCTGCTCGAGCGCGATCTTGTCGTCGCGCGTATCGATCTCGAGCCCGGTGACCTCCCGCTGCTCGAACGCGAGCACGGTCTTGTCGCGGAACTCGGCGACCGGCCGCGTGCTGTCTCGCAGGACCGAGTCGCCCACCACGAAGACCGCGGGCTTGCCGGCCTCGCGCGCATAGACCCACACGCCGGTGGGGCTCTTGGCGCCGAGGACCAGGCCCGCTTGCTTGCCGTCCTTGAGCCGCACGGTGATCTCGGCCGCGGGCTTGTCGAGCCCGAAATCGCCGAGCGATTTGGGATCGGCTTCGATCTCGCGGTCCATGCGCGCGGTGACGATCGAGGTCACCGTCTCGTCGATGGGGCCGCGGTCGCCGCGCGCGTTCACGGGCGCCAGGATCTGCCAGCCGTCGCCCTCGCGCTTGAGCGTGACGGTGGCGTCGGGCCGCTTGATCTCGAGCTCGGTGACGTCGGCCGGCTCGACCGCGAAGACCCGGCCCTTGCGCCCCTCCGTCTTCTCTCGCTCCGGGCCCAGACGGACCTCGTAGACGTAGTAGAAGGCACCGAGCGCGATCAGGATGGCCGCCAGGACCGCGGTGGTCTGCCAGCGCATGGCTGCGCTAGGCTAGTTCGCCGCGCGGCGGCGGACGACGGCGACGATGCCGCCGGCAAGCACGAGCGCGGGCAAGACGATGACGGGCAGGAGGAAGACAGCCTGCGCCTGATTCGAGCTCATGAACACGGGGGTCTGCTTCACGTCCTTGGGGCGGACCGAGATCTGGTCCTCCTCCTCGGCCAGCCAGCTCACGGTGTTCAGGAAGAAATCGCGGTTGCCCTGGATGTTCAGGAACTGGTTCGCGGCGATGTTGGACGTGCCGTAGACGACCATCCGGGCCTTGTCGATGGTGGCGACCGCCGCGACGGTGAGCGGGCCCTTCGGATCTTGAGGGTCGGGCTGCGCGACGCCGCGCTGGAGATCGGCGCGGTTGGTCTCGCCCCAGCTCTCCGCGCTGGTGCGCGCCAGCGCCTGGACGTTGACGCCCTTGGGCGGGGTCTTGAGCGCGGTGATCGACCGGGTGAGCGGGAAGAGCGTCGTGATCCCGCCCAGGTCGCGCGTGATCGGATGGGACTCATACTGCTGGATGATCGGAACCTCCGGGCCGATGCCGAAGAGGCGTCCGATCGGGTTCTGCTCCACGACGAGATCGTCGTCGAGCTGGAATCCGTACTTCACGAGGTGCTTCTTCAGCCCCTCGTTCTGGAACGGATTCACCATCGCGAGCACCTTGCCGCCGCGGCCCAGGTAGGCGTCGAGCGCCTCGAGCTCCGGCGGGAACAGATCGTTACGCGGCCCGGCCAGAATGAGGACCGTCGCGTCGTCCGGCACTTTGCCCGCGCGCGCCAGGACGAGCGGCTTGACCTCGTAGTTGGCCTTCTCCAGGGCCGACTTCGCCTCGCTGAACCCCGGGCGGTCGCTGCTCCCGAGGTCGGCCTCGCCGTGCCCCTGGATCACGTAGACGATACGCTTGCCCTCGCGCGTCACCTTGACGAGGCCGTTCGTCAGCTTCTCCTCTTCGGCGTCGAGCACCTTCTCGGACTTCGCCTTGGTCTCGAGCACGATCGTGCCGTACGACTCGATGCCGTAGCGCCGGGCCAGGCCGGGTTCGCGGTCGGGGTCGGCGCTCTTCCAGGTGAACTTCCCGTTCGAGTAGCGCGCGTACTGCTTGAGCAGATCCTCCGCCACGCGCTTGCCGGGCTGATCACTGCGGAAGAAGGCGACCGCGTTGACGTCGGCCTTGAGGCCCCCCAGGAGCTGGATGGTCTGCGGCGAGAGGCTGAACCGCTTGTTCTCGGTGAGGTCCCACCGGGCGCTGTGGCGGAACGACAGCGCCTGGACGACGACCGTCGCCCCCAGCACCAGCGCGACCGCGACGGCGGTGTTCACGCCGTAGCGCATCGTTCGCCGGCCGAGGAGGCCGCGGAAGTCCTCCACGCGCGCGAGCAGGGACACCAGGACCAGCACGATCCCCACCGGGATGATCGTCCAGCGGAAGCGGATCCACTCCGGGCGCACGAACGGCAGGATCACGCCGAACCCCACGACGGCGATCCCGAGGTAGCCGCCCCAGTCGAGCAGCCGCCGGATCATCCCTTCCACCGCCGGGCCTCGAGCGAGCGCGAGGTCAAGAACAGCGCGAGCACCGTGAAGTTCACGTAGTAGAGGACGTCCTTGGTGTCGAGCACGCCCTTCGAGAAGCTGTCGTTGTGCTCGAGGATCGACAGGAACTGCAGCACACGTCCGGCGGTCCCGCCCGCGTAGTCCGCGCTCCAGCCGAGGATCCAGAAGATGAGCAGCGCGCCGAAGGTGGTGATCGCGGCCACGATCTGGTTCTCGGTCAGCGACGAGGCGAACACGCCGACGGCGATGAACGTCGCGCCCATGAGGAGCAGGCCGAGGTAGCCCGTGAGTACCGGTCCCCACTCGAGCCGCGCGAAGTACACCACGATCCCCGGGTAGAGCAGGGTGAGGCCGATCATGATCGCGTAGAGCACGAGGGCCGCGAGGTACTTACCGGCCAGCACCGCGCCGTCCCGCACGGGGTACGTGAGGAGCAGCTCGATGGTGCCGGACCGCCGCTCCTCGGCGAAGAGCCGCATCGTCACCAGCGGCATGAGCAACAATAAAATAACGCTGATGTTGGAGAAAAGCGGCCGCATCACACTGTCGGTGACGTTCAGGTCGCGCGCCATCTGCGGGTTCATCGCCGACTGCATGGACGCCAGCGTGAAGAAGGCGAAGATCGAGTAGAAGAAGTAGCCGCCGATCAGGAGGAAGATCGTGAACACCACCCACGCCACCGGCGAGGTGAAGTAGAGCCGCATCTCCTTCTTGAAGATCGCCCAGATCTTCACGACGCCGTGTCCTCCGCGGCGACCTCGGCGACCGCCGACTCCTCGGACTCCTCGCCCGCGACGACCCGGATGAAGACCTCCTCGAGCGTCATCCCCACCCGCTTGAGCTCGAGCAGGTCCCACCGCTGCTGGGCGGCCAGCTGGAAGATCTCGGCGCGCACGTCACGCCCTCGCGCCGCCTCGACCGTGTAGCGCGCGGCGCCGTTGGCCGGCGGTTGATCCTCCACGGACAGGACACCCGGGATCGCCCGGATCCGGTCGCGGACCGCCGGCGGCGGGCCGACGATCTCGACCTCGAGCCGTGAAGTCGGGAAGAACTGCTCGACCAGGGTGTCGATCGGGCCCTGGGCGACGATCCCGCCCTTGTTGATGATGATCACCGCGCCGCAGACCATCGAGACTTCCGGGAGGATGTGCGTCGAGAGGATCACGGTGTGCTGGCCGGCCAGTGACTTGATGAGCGACCGGATCTCGGTGATCTGCTTGGGGTCGAGGCCGATCGTCGGCTCGTCGAGGATCAGGACTTCGGGATCGCTCACGATCGCCTGGGCGATCCCTACGCGCTGGCGGTACCCCTTCGACAGCTTGCCGATCAGTCGGTTCTGGACGTCGGCGACCATGCATCGGTCCATGACGTCGGCGACGCGCCGCCGCCGCTCCGTCCGCCCCACCCCCTTCACCTCGGCGACGAAATCGAGGTAGGCCGCGACGCGCATGTCGGTGTAGAGGGGGACGTTCTCCGGCAGATAGCCGATCCGCTGCCGGACCTCCATGGACTGGCGGAAGACGTCGTAGCCCGCGACCCGCGCGGCACCGCTCGAGGCCGGCATGAAGCAGGCGAGGATCCGCATCGTCGTGGACTTTCCGGCGCCGTTGGGCCCGAGGAACCCCACGATCTGGCCGGGGGACACGCTGAACGACACGTCGCGGATTGCCGCGACGAGGCCGTAGTTCTTGGTGAGGTGTTCGACTTCGATCATCGAGGCCGGTTACGAAGTATACAACGGTCGACGGCTCACTTCGAATCGACGACTGGCATCCGCTCCAGAAGCCAGGGTGGCACGGCGACCATCTCGCTCGTCGCCGGGTCCAGGCAGGCGTGGAGCGTCGACCCGGTGGCCACCGGCTCGCCCTCCTCGTTTCGGATCTCGTAGGCGAAGCGAAAGCTCGCCCGCCTCCGCTCGCTCACCCAGCACCGCACCTCCAGGAGGTCGTCGAGCCGCGCCGGCTTTCGGAAGCGCACCACCGCCTCGACGACCGGAAGATGGATCTGCGTGTCGACGTGGGACATCGCGAGCCCCTGCTGGCGGAGGAACTCGACCCGACCGACCTCGAAGTAGGTGAGGTAGTTTCCGTAGTAGACGACCTTCATGCAGTCGGTGTCCTTGTAACGGACCCGAATCCTGGTGGACGCGATCACAGATATTGACCGTACCGGATCTTCTCGACGACCCCTCGCACACCCTTGTAGCTGTCGATCGCGTCGAGCAGGTCCTCGGTCGAGACGGGCGCCGCGCCCGCGCTTTCGGCCGCGGCGCGCACCTTGACCTCGAGCGCGCGCCGGACGATCACCGACAGGTCGGCGCCGCTCATGCCGCCCATCACCGGCAGGATCTTGTCGTAGTCGATCTTCTCGAAGAGCGGCCGGCCGGCCGTCTTCTCGGTCCGGACGCGGATCAGCTCCAGGATCTCCTTCTGGGCGGCCGGATCGGGCAGCGCGATCTCGATGAGATGGTCGAGACGGCCCGGGGCGACCAGCGCGGGGTCGAGCGCATCGGTGTGGGTCGTCGAGGCCACGACCAGGATCCGCTCGGCCGTGCTCATCGCGTCGAGCTTCTCGCAGAGCGCCGCGACCAGCCGCGCGCTCGCCTCGCGCGCCTGAGGCGGCGGCAGCAGGTGCTCGAGCGACAGCGCCTCGGCCTCGTCGAGAAACAGCACCGCCGGGCCCTCGGCCATCGCGATTCTCAAGATTTCCTGCAGCAGGTCGCCCGTGTTGGCGGCGAACTTCGAGGTGAGGTTCATCAGCTTCAGGTGGTAGAAGATCGCGCCCGAGGTCGTCGCCAGCGCCTGCGCGAGCTTCGACTTGCCGGTGCCGGGCGGGCCGTAGAGCAGGATCCCCTTCGGCGGCTCGATGCCCCACTGGCGATAGAGATCGGGCGCGGTGAGCGCGAGCGCGAACCCCTTGAGAATCGTCTTCGCCTGCCGCAGCCCGCCGACGTCGTCGAAGGTGACCGTCGACTTGATCTTGGTCTCGACCCGGCCGGTGAGATCACCGTACTTCTCGCCCAGCTTGACGAAGACGTCCTCGATGCGCCGCTGGAGCGCCCACTCCTGGTCGGTTCGCTCGGGCTCGGCCATGGCGTCAGATCGAGGGGCGCCGCGGCGGCGCGGCGTTCCCGGCCTTTTCGAAGACGCGCTCTTCCACCAGCACCGGCACCTTCGCGCGGATCGCCAGCGCGATCGCGTCCGACGGACGCGCGTCGAGCTGGATCTCGGACCCGCCGGCGTTCAGATAGACGATCGCGTAGAAGATGTCGTCACGCAGATCGGTGATGACGACGCGCGTGAGCGTCACCTTGAGCCGGCCGAAGAGCGTCAGGAACAGATCGTGCGTGAGGGGCCGCGGCGGCGTCACGCCCTGGAGCGGAACGGCGATTCCGGTCGCCTCGGCCAGCCCGATGGCGAGGGCGACGGAGCGCTTGTCGCGCTTGCCCTGCAGCAGCACCGTCGGCTGCTGCGTGCTCTGGTCGACCATGACCGCCACGACCTCGACTTCCTGCGCGCCGGTCGGCTTGGGCGGCACGACGTCCTGCCGGTCCGGGGCCACGTCGGCGCGATCGGGTACGCCGAGCACCGCGAACATCATCACGACGATCACGCCGACCCGGACGCTCGTGTTCATGCCGGCTCCTGTCCCCGAAACGGTGAAGTCAGTATAGCGCCGCCGGTCAGGAGGCGCGACGCTCGACCAGCCGCATGCTGAGCGCCGCGCCGATCAGCAGGAACGACGCGAGCATCATCCACATGAACGCGTACCCGATCGCGTGCGTGATGTAGCCGAACGCGAACGAGCCCGCCGTCTGCCCGACCAGGAACACCGCGCTGAACATCGCGACGATCACCCCGCGGCGCGTCTCCGGCGCGTGGTCGGTCACCATCGCCGCCAGTCCCGGATAGAGCAGTCCATGCGCGCTCCCCGACATCAATCCGATCACGAAGAGCACGGGGACGACCGGCGTGAGGCTCGTGCGGTTGACCACGAAGCCGAGCAGCGCGAGCAGCGCGGTCGCGCCGGTCTGCACGAACATCGACGGCACGATCACCGCGCGCCGTCCATGAGTGTCGATCAGACGGCCGCCGAAGACGCGCACGCCGATAGCGGCGAGGGCGAAGGCCGTGTAGAAGAGCGCGAGCGTCTCCACCCCGAGACTGTCGGCGAAGGTCGGCACGAAGACGAAGATCGTCCCGGCGCCCAGACCGAAGAAGAGCGTGACCACCATGTGGCGATGGCGCAGCTCGTCGAGCCCGCCGCGCTCCCACAGCGAGCCCGCCACCGGCAGCGGCGTGCCCGGCCGTCCGCGGGGCAAGCTCCAGACGTAGCCGGCCGCGACGATGGCCATGGCGGTCCCCATGATGAAGAGCGGCCGAAAGCCCATGCGACGAACCACCGCCTCCCCCACGAGCGGCGCGGTCGCGGTCGCCACGAGGCCGGCGACGCCGTAGATCCCGAGCGCCCAGCCCCGATGCGATGGCGGAGTCAGGTCGAGCACGTACGAATAGTTCGCCACGAAGAAGGCGGAGAAGCCGATGCCTTGAAGCCCGCGCACGAGGGCGAGCAGCGGAATCGACGGAGTCGTCGTCGCCAGGAGCGCCGCGGCGATCACGAGGCCCGTGCCCGCCAGCATGAAGCGCCGCCGTCCAAACGCGTCGACCAGGGGACCAACGATCGGCTGGCACAGGATGCCGACCGCGTTGTAGAGACCCATCACGAGGCCGATCTCGACCTCCGTCCCTCCGATGCCTTCGATGTAGAGCGGCAGGAGAATGAAGCAGTTCAGGCTGAAGAAGAAAAAGAAGTTCGTGATCGTCGCCCGAACGAAAGCCTTGTCGGCTAAAATGGGCGGCGACACTCGAAAATTATCGCATGACTACCATTGATGCCACGCTACGTCACGCTCTGGAGATTAGCGGCCCCGATCTGATCCTCACGCTCGATCCCGCCCTCCAGGGCCTCCCGGAGACCGCCCACGGCGGCTCGGTGCTCGCGGTATTCGACACGCTCTCGGGCACGACCGCGCCGCGCGAAGTCTCCGGCATCTATCGCCGCCGTGTTCCGCTCGGCCTGCCGTTGACTCTCGTGCGCGCCCTCGAAGGCTCGGCCGACACGTTCGTCCTCTCCGATCAGGCCGGCAGCGTCCTGGTCGACGGCCGGGTGTCGCCCCTGCCCGCGGCGGCCGACAACGGAACGCCGGGCTCGGCGGACGGAAACGGGGTGGGCTATCCCCTCCCGATCTCGCGTACCTGCTTCGCGTGCGGGACCGACAACGAGCTCGGGCTGCGCGCCCGGCTCGCGTTCGACGCCGACTCGGTTCGAGCCACGTGGCAGCCGCGCGCGCCGTTTCGGCGGGCGGATGGCTCGCTCGCGCCCGCCGCGCTGACGACCCTGCTCGACGAGGCGGCGTTCTGGCTGGGCGCGCTCGCGACCGGGGAATCGGGGATGACGACCGAGCTCCGCGTATCGCTCCACCGGCCCCCGCCCTTCGAGGCGCCGATCACGGTGACCGGACACCGTGCGTCGGTGCGCGCGCGGAACGAGGACCCGCGCTACCAGGAGACCGAGATCGTCGCGCGCGCCGGCGATCACGTGGTCGCGACGGCGCGCATCACGTTCGTGGTGGTGCGCGGCGCCGCGCGCCGACTCGTCACCGGGATGCTCGCGATCAACGACCCGGAGTGCGTGCGGCGCGTGTTCCCCGCCTACGCGCGCTGAGGCGTGCAGCTCACCGAGGCAGAAGAAGGAGACGCACGATGCCCAAGACCACCCAGCTCGTCCTGTCGCTCCGATCCAAGACCGGCGTTCTGGCCGGCATCGGCCGCGCCCTGGCCGACGCCAAGGTCAACATCCTCTCGCTCTCGGCGGCCGAAGCGGCCGGACGCGGAAAGATCCGCATCGTCGTGAACAAGCCGACCCTCGCCAAGCGGGCGCTGCGGAAGGCGCGCGTGCGCTTCGTCGAGGAGGTCGCGTTCTCCAAGCGGCTCAGCAACAAGCCCGGCTCGCTCGCGCGCGTCGCCGAGAAGCTGGCGCGCGCCCGCGTCAACATCAAGTCGGCGTATGCGACGACGGCCGGCCGCGGGGGCGCCACCGTCGTGATCACGGTGTCGAACCCGGCCAAAGCTCGTCGTCTCATCGGCTAGCGCGCTCGCTCGACGGCGATCGGAGGCGGGTCAGCTGTTCAGTCGAGGCGCGCCCGGTCGCGATGGGCCAGGATGAGGGCGGCCGTCGCGACCGGCGCGAGCGCCGCGTTGTCGAGCCGGGACCCGACGCTGTTCTTTGTGCCGACTGCTCAGCGGAGAGGCCGGAAGAAGGCGCGGATGTCGGCGGCGAGGGCCTCGGGCTCTTCGAGGGCGGCGAAGTGGCCCCCGGCGGGCATGACCGTCCAGCGCTGGATGTTGTACGCGCGCTCGGCCCAGGCCCGGGGCGGCAGCAGGATCTCGCGCGGAAACGCGGCGTAGGCCGTGGGGACCATGATGCGCTTGCCGTCCGGAATCGGCCACGGTCGATGGAAGCGCGCGTAATACGGCCAGAACGACGAGTTGATCGCGCCGGTGACCCAGTAGAGCGTCACGTTGGTGAGCAAGGTGTCTTTCGAGAAGCGTCGCTCGACCTCGCCGTCGCAGTCGCTCCACGCGCGGAACTTCTCGACGATCCATGCCGCCAGCCCCACCGGTGAATCGCTGAGACCGTAGGCGAGCGTCTGCGGCCTCGTGCCCTGAATCCACTGGTAGCCGGTTTCCTCTCGCTGCCAGTGCTGGAGCTGCGTGATGTAGCGCTGCTCCTCGTCGGTCGGCTTGTCGGGCAGCGCGGGGTCGCGACGCACGGCCAGCAGGTTCAGGTGGAT
>Ga0207684_10005833_pt1 | contig 11280 bp, 10 predicted proteins | sample KBSK5501metaG_FD_184342 | JGI IMG/M metagenome (GOLD analysis project Ga0207684, IMG submission 184342) | Corn, switchgrass and miscanthus rhizosphere microbial communities from Kellogg Biological Station, Michigan, USA - KBS K5-50-1 metaG... | ecosystem: Host-associated > Plants > Roots >... | reverse complement strand
TTCTCGAACTCCTCGATGACCCGGTCGTCCTGGTCGAGGTTGTAGTTGCGCCCGATCACCACGTACCCGGCGCAGCGGTCAGCGGCAAGCGGCTGGGAAGCGAAGAAGTAGACCATGCCGCGCTCGTCGCCCCAGCCCAGGCGCAGCGCGATCGTATAGGGCAGGTGCAGTTCATAACGGCTGTGCCGCTCCGGCGGCCCGGCCTGCGTGTTGCCGAACACCGGGTACTCCTCGGTGTTGGGCGCCTCAGGCCGGACGATCGAGTAGTGCAGCACGTTGCCCTCGGTGCGGACCTCGTGCCGTGGCACGACCGGCCGGTCCGGATCGCCCAGCAGGCCCGGGTGCACCCAGGGGAAGTGCCCGAAGTCGGTGAAGTTCTCAACCTGGCGGGCGGCGTCGCAGCGCCACCGGTACGGCCCGGCCGTCACCAGCGCCCAGCTTCCGTCCTCCAGTTCCGGCACCTCGGGCAGCGGCCAGCGGGGCTCGTCGAGTGCCACCCACACCAGCCCGTAACGCTCCTGGCAGCGGAACGCCCCGATCCGCGCCTTGGCGGGCACCCGGGTGGGGTCCTCCAGCTGGGGGATGGCAGCGCAGCGCCCGTCGGCGCGGTACCGCCAGCCGTGGTAGGGGCAGACCAGCTCGTCACCAGCGACCCAGCCGAGCGACAGCGCCGTGCCCCGGTGCACGCACAGGTCGGAGTTCGCCCGCGGCTGGCCGTTCTGGCCGCGCCACACCACGAGCGGCTGCCCGAGCAGGTCCGCGTGCGCGGGCCGGCCGGCCAGCTCGCGGCTGAACGCGACCGGGTGCCAGCAGGCTTGCAGTGCCCCGATGTCAGCGAAGACCCCAGGCGAGCTCATAATGCTCCTTTACCCATGTCGCGCCTTCAGGCCCGGGGCGCACACGAGGAAGGCGCCGCTGATGTCCGCGACCCCGCTGCCGGGGCTCCTCGGAGCCGTGGCACCGGTCCTCGACAACTACGGCTACATGGCCGTGGCCGGGCTCGTCATGGTGGAGAACTTCGGCGTGCCCGCGCCCGGGGAGACGATCCTCGTCGCCGCCTCGGTCTACGCGGGCACCGGCAGGCTCAGCATCGTCGCCGTCGGCGTGATCGCTGTCCTGGCGGCGGTCGCCGGCAACTGCATCGGCTACGCGATCGGCTACTTCGGCGGCCACGCGCTCGTGCTGCGGTTCGGGAAGTACGTCTTCCTGACCCGCGAACGGTGGGACAAGGCCGAGCGGTTCTTCGCCCGCCGCGGCGGGCTCGTCGTGGTCGTCGGGCGGTTCATCGAGGGGCTCCGGCAGGCAGCCGGCATCATCGCGGGAACCGCCGAGATGCCGTTCAAGCGCTTCCTGGTCTTCACCGTTCTCGGCGCAGTCTTGTGGGTTGGCGTCTGGGCGCCGATCGGCTACCTGGCCGGCGACCACATCGGGACGATCTACGCCACCGCGACCCGCTACTCGCTGTACCTGCTGATCGCGCTGGTCCTGCTGCTCGCCGTCTGGGTCGTGCGCGCCTTCCTGCGGCGCAAGCGCGGCCGTGTGCCGGAGGTCTCCGCGACCAAGACCGAGGAGTGACCATGCCCGACACGGGCTACCCACACGGCGAGCCGCGCCGCCCAGGTGACCCGGGGCCAGGGGTTCGCCTACTCCGTCAGCAAGCTCGGCGTGATGCACCTGGTGGCGATGGCCGCGGACGAGGCCAGGATCACGGCTCCTGGCCCAAGATCCCAGATATCGCCCGGGCCTACCTGTTTCTGGCCTCCCCGGAAGCACATCTGGTAACGGGTGCGGCCATCCCGGTGTGAAATCGTTCTGTGGATGAAAATCGCAGCTTCGGGTAGTCATCGGCCATGAACCGGGCGGAGCGGGCCGTGCGCAGGCTGGACCGGCTGCAGCAGCGGCGTGCGTGGCTGGCCTTCCCCGTCGCGGTGTGGAAGAAGTTCGGCGACGACCATGCCGGGAACCTGGCCGCGCTGCTCGCCTACTACGGATTCGCCTCGGTGTTCCCGGCGGCCCTGGTCTTCGTCACCGTGCTCGACATGGTCCTCCGCAACGACCCTGACCTCCGCGCACGGGTGGTCAACTCCACCTTCGGCCAGTACCCGGTCATCGGCACGCTGCTCAAGAACAACGTGCATTCGCTGGGCGCGACTGGGTTCGCGCTCGCGGCCGGCCTCATCCTGACCTCCCTCGGCGCCCTCGGGGTGGCCAGGGCCATTCAGAACGCGCTCAACACGATCTGGGCGGTCCCCTACGACCAGCGTCCCGGCTTTCCGTGGAACATGCTGCGCGCCAGCGGCCTGATCCTCACCATTGGGCTGGGCCTGATCGTCACCTCCCTGCTGTCCGGCATCGCGTCGGCCGCCGGGCACCTCATCGGCGGCGTGGGTGCCCACATCGGGACGGTCCTTGGTTCGCTCCTGGTCAACGTTGGGGTGTTCTGGCTCGGGTTCCGGCTCGCGACCGCGCGGGAGGTGACCTGGCGGGAGCTGTTCCCCGGCGCGCTGGCGTCCGCGGTCGTGTGGCAGGTTCTGCAGCTCGCCGCCGCGTACTTCCTGGTGCGCCGGCTGGCCCACGCGACGGTCCTGTACGGAGTCTTCGGATCCGTGCTCGGCCTGCTGGCGTGGCTCTATTTCCAGGCGCAGGTCACCCTCTACGCCGTCGAGGCGACCATGGTGCGCGCCCGCAAGCTGTGGCCGCGCAGCCTGGCGCCGCCGCCGTTCACCCCGCAGGATCGCCGCGCGTACGAGCTGTACGCAGCGGCTGGGCAGCGGATCGCGGGCGAGCACATCCGGGTGGAGGTCGATTCGCCCGCGCCGTCGAAAAGTGAACCGGCCGGTGGCTCCGAGCGAGCCGACGAGCCCGGTCACGACGCGGCTGTGACGCGTGTGACGGGTGCGGCGAGCGCCGGAAATATGCCTGTGACCTCGGCGGCCAGTCCCGAGACCCGCCGCTCACGGCACGTTCCCGGCCGGTAGCCTAAGGACCCTACGGCGTGGGCGACCCAGGCGGTCAGGAATAGAGCGGAGATGTTAGTGATGAGCCTCCCCCCCGGTCAGCAGCGCGTTTTGGAAAGGATCGAGGGCAAGCTCTCCGAGTCTGATCCGCGTCTGGTTTCACTCTTCACGATCTTCACCCGGCTTACCTGGGCCGAGAAGATGCCGTGGATCGAGCAGGTCCGGGCCCGCCCCTTTGCGTACCGGATCGCACGGATGGGCCGCTGGTTCCGGCGCCGCGGGCGCCGCCACGCCAGACGGGTGGGGGGTATGCTGCTGCTCCCCACCGCGCTGACGGCGGCGGCCTGCGCCGTGATCGTCGCGTTTGGCTTCCCCAACGGCCCGCGCGGCCTGCACAACCTCAAGACCCCCGCCCCGCGGTCCCTCGTGGTGAGGCGGTCCCTGGTGGTCAACAGGTCTCCCGGGTTCATCGGGCGGGCGCGGATGTGCCGCGTAGCCCGGATGCCCGTCTTTGCCTGCTAGCTCGCCGGGTTGCGCGCCCCCGCTCGCGCTGCACCGGCCGTTTCAGCTCTTACGGGCGGCGGCCTCCAGAGCCTGCACGCTCAGCCAGCCGTCGTGCTTCCAGACGATCCTGCCGGTCGCGGAGACCAGCACGAACCAGGGCTGGTCGGCCACCCTGTAGCCGTCGGCGAGCCGTCCCGTGGTGTCCACCGCGACCGGGTAGGCCAGCGGCGCGCCCAGGCCCTTCAGGTACACCGCGGCCGCGCCCGGCGACGGTTCGGTGGTTCCCTCGTCCACCGCGACCAGGCCCGGCAGGCGACCGTGCCGCGCGGCCCTGGCGTAGCCGTTCAGCGCCAGCAGATGCGCGCGCAGATCGGACGTCTCGGCCACCCAGGTGGCGAAGAACATGACGAGCCGGGGCTGGCCGGGGCCCAGCCTCACCGGCCCGGACGGCAAACCCGGCAGCGTGACCCGTGCCGCCGGGGAGAGCCCTGGGATGTAGCCGAGCGAGCGTCCGCTGGCGAGGGCCGGGTGGCCGGGCAGCAGGCTCGCCGCCTCTTCCGCCAGGACCTGCGCGGACTGGCCGATGCTGGTGTACGCCATCTGGGTGAGGTACACCTTGCGCTCGCGGCCGCGCTGGTCGATGACGAACAGCGCCGGGGTGTGGTCTATCAGCCCCCGCTGGATCTGGACGGCGATGTGATACGCCCGCCAGACCGCCTGGAGCTGAGCGGGCGAGCCGGTCAGGAAATCCCACTGGTTCACCATGCCGTGCGCCCGCGAGTAGGCCATGACATCGGCCACGCTGGTGGCCCTGGGGTTGGCATCGACGCCGAGCAACTGGACGTGGCTGCCCGCGGTGCCGAGAAGCTGTTTGGCCTCGACCATGCTCACCGTCGTCAGCGGGCACACGGTGGTGCATTGCGAATCGGCGAACGCCAGGATGACCACCTTGCCGCGGAACTGGCTCAGCGCCATATGCTGGCCGAACTGGTTGACCAGGCGGATGTCCGGGGCGGGCTGGCCGCCCAGCGAGCTGCCAGTATCGAGGGCCGGGTTGGCCGCGGCCGCGGACATGCCGCCGCCCATCTGGCCCCTGCCGTTGCCCGCGGAGCCCGCTGCGCCGGCCGCGCAGGCCGACAGGACGAGCGCGCCGACGACCCCGGCCGCAGCCCGCAGAGCCGCCCGGAGCGCGGGGTGATCGGAGCGCCGCGCCCGGCTCACCCGGCGCCGTCTCGCGCGCCGCGTTCGGCGCACTCCCACACCCAGATCATCCGCCGCCCTCGCTCCCCCGGCGCCTCGGGCTCGTGGTTCTCGATCCGGTCGAGCCGGTACCCGATCTTGCGCGGGATACCGGCGCTCGCCACGTTGGCCTCGTCGCACTGGATCTCGACCTGCCGGACACCCGGTAGCGTCTCGGCCATAGAGGTCACGGCGCGCGCGGCCGCGGTGCCGTAGCCGCGCCGGGTGTGCGCCGCGCCGATCCAGTAGCCGATCTCCGCGCTGTGCGCGCCGGCCTTGCGGTGCAGCCCGATCGTGCCGACCAGCGCTCCGTCCCGGCCGCCCGCGACGCCCCCGCCCACGCTGCCGCTGCCCACGCTGCCGCTGCCCGCTCTGCCGCCGTCCGCGTCGCTCCCGCCGGCGAAGATCGCGTAGATGTAGTCGGTGCCCGCCTGCCACAACTCGTCGGCCTCGGAGATCCGGGCCAGCTGGCTCCGGTGGTCGGCCGCCTCCTTGGTCGCCCACGGCATCCAGGGGCGCAGGTGATCCAGGCTCTCGCCCACCGCGGCCGCGATGTCGCCCGCGTCGCCCGCCCGCATCCGGCGCAGCACCAGCGGGCCAGCCACCAGCCGTTCCGGCGGGCGGGCGGGCTCGTGGGCGACGGCTGCGGGCGAGGTCGGCCTCTCGGCGGCTGCGGGCATGGCTCCCAGTTAAGCAGCCCCAGGGCGGTGGTTACGCAGCCCCCGGGCTGCCAGGCTGCTGAAGGAGTGGCGCGGCCAGCGCCGCGGCCGGCGGGTCGTCGCCCACGATGACCCCGCCGGCGTGGCCCCACATCAGGTACCGGTAGGACAGGTTGAGCAGGGCCGACAGCCTGTTCCTGCCGCCGAGCAGGGTGACCAGGTGCAGGGCGAGCCAGGCCAGCCACGCGATCGTCCCGCGGAACCTCGGGCCGTGGGCAAGCTGGACCACCGCGCTGCGACGGCCGATCGTCGCCATGATGCCCTTGTCGTGGTAGCGGAACGCCTCCGCCGGTCGCCCCGCGATCGCTCGCGCGATCTCCTTGCCGGCGTGCCGGCCCATCTGGATGGCGGGCTGGGCGAGCTGCGCCAGCGGCTGGTCCTCGCTCAGCGCGACGTCTCCCGCGGCGAAGATCCGGTCCTGGCCCTTGACCCGCAGGCCGGGCCCGACTAGGAGCCGGCCGCCGTGTCCCTGCGGCAGTCCCCATCCGGCCACGGCGCCGGGCGCGGTCACCCCGGCGGCCCAGACGGTGACGTCGCTCGGCATGTTCTGCCCGCTCTCCAGCAGCACCCGGTTCTCGGTGACCTCGCGGATCTTGGTGTTCAGCAGCACCTCGACGCCCCGCCGGCCGAGTTGACGGTAGGCGTAGGACTGCAGCGACGGGTGGAACGGCGCCAGCAGCACGGGGGCCATCTCGATCAGCCTGATGTGCACGTCCGCCTCGCTGACCTCGGGGAAGGCGGTGGCCAGCGCGGTCCGCAGCTCGGCAAGGGCACCGGCCACCTCCACGCCGGTCGCGCCGCCCCCGGCCACGGTGATGTTGAGGCTATGGCCGGGCCCTGCGACGTCGAGCCGCTCCAGCCGGGCCATGATGTGGTCGCGCAGCGCGATCGCGTCGCGGCGGGTGTACAGGCCAAGGATGTGCTCGGCGGCGCCGGTGATGCCGTAGTAGGCGGCCGAGACCCCGGTGGCCAGCACGAGGTAGTCGTAGCTGAGCACCGTGCCGTCGGTGAGCGTGATCTTCTGCGATTCCGCCTCGATGCCGGCCAGTTCGCCGAGGCGGAACCTGGTGGCCCGCTTGCTCGTGAACGCCCGGACGGGGTAGGCCACGTCGCCCGGGTTCAGCCCCCCGGTCGCCACCTGGTACAGCAACGGCTGGAACGTGCTGTAGACGTTCTTGTCGATCAGCGTGACCTTGGCGCCCACCCGGTCCAGCGCGCGCACCGCGGCCAGCCCGGCGAAGCCGGCCCCGACGACGATCACGCTCGGCGCGTCCTCCGCCGGACGGCGGCGTCGCCGCGCTCTCATGGCAGAACCTCCTCGGCCTTGTCGGGGTTGCCCCCATTATGTGCAACCGCCGCGGCCGCCGGGACATGCCCCGCGTCGCCCCGCCGGCTGTGGCAGGATTTGCCACCCGGTCCGGGCGTGCCGGTCGGTAGCGTAGGCGTGGCCATGCCAGGTGACCTTAGAAATATGACGGAGATGATCCATGACCGAGCGCGCGCCATTGCCGTACGACTTCATGCCGGCCGTTCCCTCGTTCGCCGTGGAGAGCAGCGACGTCGTGGACGGCCAGCAGATGTCCGACGCCCAGGTCTTCGAGGGCTTCGGCATGACCGGGCAGAACATTTCCCCGAACCTGCGCTGGCACGGCTTCCCGGCGGAGACCCAGAGCTTCGCGGTGACGTGTTATGACCCCGACGCGCCGACCGGGTCCGGGTTCTGGCACCTGGTGCTGCTCGACGTGCCCACCTCGGTCACCGAACTGGCCACCGGCGCGGTCAGCGGGAACCTGCCCGGGCTGCCTCCCGGGGCGTTCTGCGTCCGCAACGACTACGGCGTCAAAGCGTTCGGCGGCGCGGCGCCGCCGAAGGGCGACCCGCCGCACCGGTACGTGTTCGCGGTCCACGCGCTGGACGTGGCGAGCCTCGGCGTCGACTCCGACGTCTCCGCCGCCGTGGCCGGGTTCAACCTGCGCTTCCACACGATCGCACGCGGGATGATCATCCCCGTGTATGGCCACTGACGCCGTGCTGCTGGCCTACCAGGCGGCGACCTGGTCGCCGCAGCGGGACGGGTCGTAGCCGGGCAGGCTGTCAAGCTGCGTCAGCAGCCAGGGCGAGGCGAGCACCTTCCGCAGCGCGTGCACCTCGCGGGAGCCCGCCTGCGCCGCGGGGATAACCAGGTCGAATCGTTCCGCGGCCAGGGGGAGGAACGCCAGGCCGTAGGCGATCGCGGCCGGCTCGCTGGCCACCCCGGTGTCCGCCAGCCCGGCGGCGATCGCGGCCGCGACCTGCAGGTGCCCGGTGACCCTGGTGCCGTAACCGGCGAGCGACTCCGGGGTGACGCCCAGCCGGGCCGCCTCCCGGTCCAGCACCCGGCGGGCCTCGGCCCCCTTCTCCCGGTTCACCAGCCGCAACCCGTGCGAGGCCACATCGGCCAGCCCGCCGACCTGGCGGGCCATCTCGGGCCGCAGCGCCAGGCCCTCCCGCCAGGCGGCGAAGCCGAGCACCTCCGCGCCGCCCTGCCGCAGGCTGTCGCGGGCGGGACCGGTGTTGTACTCGCCCGCCGCGCCGCGCAGGTGCGCGCCTGCCGCGTGGACCAGGCCCGCCGCCGCGAGGCGCAGCGCCTCCCTGCTGCCGCAGGCCCACCAGGTGAAGCCGACGGGCGGGTCGAGCCGGGCGAGCGGGATCTCGAGCAGCGGCAGGGCGGGGTCGCAGCCCGCGACCACCAGCGTCGGGCGGGGCGGCCCGATCGGCAGCACCTCACCGCCCCGCCCGGCCACGACGCCCCCGGCCGCGGCGAACCCGGCCGGTGTTCCCTGGTCGCCGGCGAGCGGCAGGGCTACGAAGGAGTCATCCATGGGCGCCAGGGTGACCCGGGCGCCCGGCGGCCCGAGCGGCGCCACGGGCTGAGCCGTCACCGGCGGTGGCGCCTCCCCGGGGCCGAACAGCTCCTCGACGGTGATGCCCAGGGCGCTGGCGAGCGCGAGCGCGACCCGCAGCGAGGGATCGGAATGACCGGCCTCGACGGAGGAGACCGCCTGCCGGGACACACCGGCCATGCCGGCCAACTGCTGCTGCGAGTACCCGCGGGCCTGGCGGGCGAGCCGCAGCCGCGCGCCCGAGCCTGCCCGCCAGTCCCGCCCGTTCGCGGTCACGCCCGGACCTGCGCTGACCGCGGCAGGAGCAGGCCGTCCGCGCCGAAGCACGGCGGGTCGAGCACGGTGACCGTAGCCTCGGCGCCGGGCGCGTCGGGCAGCCTGCACCACACGACCTCCGGCCCGGCCTGCAAACCCGCTTCCCAGCCCGCCCCGGCCGGGTGCATGGCCCGTACCTCCCCCGAGAGCACCAGACCGCGGTCGGGATGGGCGCCGGGCACCACCCGCTCCGGGTGGACGCCGGCCACGGTCCCGTCCCTGCCTAGCGAGAGGGGTACGAAGCTCAGGTAGCCGACAAGCTCGGCGACGCGCCGGCTGGCCGGGCGCCGCACGACCTCGCCGGCCGGGCCATCCTGCAGCAGCCGCCCCCGGTCCAGCACCGCGAGCCGGTCGGCGAACGCCTGCGCCTCGGTGAGCTCGTGCGCGACCAGCACGACCGGGACCCCAGCGTCGGCCGAGAGCGACCGCACCAGCCCGGTCAGCGCCCGCCGGAGGCCGGTGTCGAGACCCGTATAGGGCTCGTCGAGGAGCAACGCCCCGCAGCGCGCCAGCAGCAGCCGCCCGAGCGCCACCCGGTGGGCCTGCCCGCCGGACAGGCGGGCAGGCCGGTCGGCCAGCAGGCCCTCGATGCCCAGGTCCGCGGCGAGGCGCGCCGTGCGCGCCAGGTCCGGGTTCCGGCCCGCGCCGTATTCCAGGTTCTGCCGGACGGTCAGGTGCGGGAACAGGCCCGGGTCCTGGCGGAGCAGCCCGATGCGCCGCCGCCACGGCGGGACCGCTGCCCGGGGCGCGGCGGTCTGGGTGAGTACCCGCCCGGCCAGCACCACCTGCCCGCGGCGGGGCGGCACCAGCCCGGCGATCGTCTCCAGGGCGGTGGTCTTGCCCGCCCCCGAAGGCCCGAACAGCGCCAGCCGCTCCCCCGGTGCAACGCGCAGCGCCACCGTGACGGTAAAGTCGCGGCGGTCAACCTCGACGTCGGCCTCGAGCAACGGCACTCCAGTCCTGCGGGCGATCGGCGGCGGGCGGCCACCGGCGGGATCCAGCGCGGGGCCCCCTTCCCGGTAACGCCCAGATCTGCAACGGTACCGGTAGCGGCCGTGGCCAGTGACGAACGATGATGGCCGGGCCGACGGCCGCCGCTTTACGCCCTACGATGGAGGGCGGCCGGGGGATTGCATGGGACCTTCTTGAGGACAGGCGATGGGTAAGGCGAGCAGGATCAGGCAACAGAGCGCCCGCGAGAAGATCGCGGCGCAGCGGGTGGCGGCGCAGCGGCTGGAACGGCGCAACCGGATACTCATCACGGGCGGCAGCACCCTGCTTGTCCTGGTGATCGTGATCGCGTTCATCCTGGTCAAGGCCAACCAAGGCTCCAACTCAGCAAGCTCGGGCGGCCGAACCGCGCTCCCGGCGAGTGTTGTCAGCCAGGTCACCGGCGTGCCGGCCAGCACGCTGAACGCGGTGGGCAAGGGCGCGGTGCCGTCGACCACCCAGTCGCCGCTGAAGCCCGGCACCGGCGCGGCGCTGACCAGCGCCGGCAAGCCCCAGATGCTCTACATCGGCGCCGAGTACTGTCCCTACTGCGCGGCCATGCGCTGGTCCATGGCGATCGCCCTGGGCCGGTTCGGCACCTTCACCACCCCGCTGTACGGCATCCATTCGTCGGCCAAGGACGTCTATCCGAACACGGCGACGCTCACGTTCTATAAGGCTGGCTACGCCAGCAAGTACCTGACCTTCACGCCGGTGGAGAACCTGACGGTGGCCAAGACCCTGCTGCAGAACCCCACGGCGGCGCAGAACGCGATCTGGGCCAGGTACGAGCCCAACTCCCAGACCCGCGGCTACCCCTTCATCGACTTCGGCAACAAGCTCGTCCTCGAGGCCCCCATCTACAATCCCGGCGTGCTGGCGGGCAAGACGTGGAGCCAGATCGCCGCCGCGCTGAAAAGCCCGTCCTCGCCGATCGCCCAGGCCGTTGACGGCGCGGCGAACTACGTCACCGGGGCCATCTGCCGGATGACCAACAACCAGCCGGCCAGCGTCTGCTCGGCGCCGGCCGTGACGGCCGTGCAGAGCGGGCTCTGATGGCCACCCGGAAGACGGGCACCACCGCCAGGCCAGCCAACGGCGGGACCAAGTCCAGGGACAAGGGCACCCGCGGCGGCCGGCCCGAGGCAACCGCGGCGACGGCACAGCGGGCCGGGTCGCGGCCCCAGCGGCCCGGCACCGGCACGGGCAGGCCCGCGGGCCAGGAGCAGCGCGCCCCCGCCGCCCGGGTGGCCGTGCCCGAGGACGCTGGCCTGGCGGTCGCGCCGGCCTGGCTGCGGTGGACCACCTGGGGGCTGTCGATCGCGGGGCTTGGCGTGTCGATCTACCTCACGATCGCCCACTTCAACACCTCTGTGTCGCTCGTCTGCCCAGCAACGGGCGGCATCAACTGCGAGAAGGTGACCACCAGCCCGCAGTCGTACGTGTTCGGCATCCCGGTCGCCGTACTCGGGCTCGCCTTCTACCTCTTCCTGGTCGCCGCCAACTCCCCATGGGCGTGGCGGGCGCGCTGGCCGCAGGTGCAGTGGGCCAGGCTCGGCTCGTTGATCGTCGGCATAATTTTCGTGCTCTACCTGATCTACACCGAGCTGTACACGATCGGCGCCATCTGCCTGTGGTGCACAAGCGTCCACGTGATCACGTTCCTCCTCTTCG
>Ga0207684_10005832_pt1 | contig 11282 bp, 10 predicted proteins | sample KBSK5501metaG_FD_184342 | JGI IMG/M metagenome (GOLD analysis project Ga0207684, IMG submission 184342) | Corn, switchgrass and miscanthus rhizosphere microbial communities from Kellogg Biological Station, Michigan, USA - KBS K5-50-1 metaG... | ecosystem: Host-associated > Plants > Roots >... | reverse complement strand
CCGAGTTCCCGTGGATGCACGGGCTGGTCGTGCTCCTGGGCGTGATGCTGCTGTCCTCGGGCGCGTCGGCTCTGAATCAAGTCCAGGAGCGCGACCGCGACGCCTTGATGGCGCGCACGGCCAATCGCCCGCTCCCCTCGGGTCGGCTCGCCCACGCGCACGCCCTGGCCTTCGCGGCGCTCGCCATGCTCGCGGGCGCCGTCATTCTCTGGCTGGGCATAGGCCGCACGGCCGGGGTGCTCGGGCTCGTGGCCGCCGTCTTCTACAACGGCGTGTACACGCCGTGGCTCAAGCCGAGCTCACCTTTCGCCGCCGTGCCCGGCGCCATTCCCGGCGCCATCCCGCCCGTGATCGGCTGGGTCGCGGGCGGTGGCAGCCTCACCGACGCGGGCGCCATCGTCCTCTTCGGCATCCTCTTCCTCTGGCAGATGCCGCACTTCTGGGCGCTCGCCCTCCGCTATCGCAGCGACTACGCCTCGGGCGGCTTCCCCATGGTCAGCGAGGTCGTAGGCGTCGAGGGCACCGCGCGGCTCATCCTGCTCTACGCCTCGGGGCTCACCGCCTGGTCGCTGGCCGCGCCGACTTTCGGTGTCGGCGGCCCGATCTCGCTGGGCGTGGCGGCCGTCCTGGGCGGCCGGCTCATGTGGCTCGCCATCAAGTTCGCGCGGCACCCGGAGGATCAGCGCGGCTGGCTCTCGCTCTTCCTCTTCTCCAACTTCTACCTCCTCCTGCTCTTCGCGGGCATGGTCGCCGAGCGTCTGATCTGGCGCCTCGTGTCCTGATCGCCTCGCCCTTCCCGCGCTTTTTTCCCGCACTGGGGCAAGTTGCGAGCCAGATCAACTCAGCCCTCGCCTCGAGCCGAGTGGCGCAGCTCGAGGCGAGGGCTGAATTGAACGTACGTTGAGGGCTTGCCGGCCCGCTCGCAACGTGGCAGTTCGAGCTGAGCGGCTCGGCCGCGAGGCGAGGGCTGAGTGGAACTGGCGAAGCAAATTGACCCAGTGCGGGGTGCGGGTGAGGGTTGGTCCCTGGCCTCGCCTTTGGTATCCTAAGGCGCCCGAAGAAACTCAGACATGAACATCTGCGTGGTCGGTACCGGATATGTCGGACTCGTGACGGGGGCGGTCTTCGCCGACCTCGGCAACGATATCGTCTGCGTGGACAAGGACCGCGACAAGATCGAGGCCCTGCGCGTCGGCCGCATGCCGATCTACGAGCCCGGTCTCGAGGAGATGGTCGCCCGCAACGTGGATGACCGCCGGCTGTCCTTCACCACTGACATGGGCGCGGGCATCCGCCACGCCGACGTGATCTTCATCGCGGTGGGCACCCCGCCCAAGGAGACGGGCGAGACCGACCTCTCCCACGTGGAGGCGGTGGCCGCGGAGATCGGCCGCGGCATGGACCGCTACAAGGTCGTGGTGAACAAGTCGACGGTGCCCGTGGGCACGGGCGAGCTCGTGCGCGAGGTCATCAGCCGGCACCAGCCGCGCCCCATGGAGTTCGACGTGGTGTCGAATCCGGAGTTCCTCCGCGAGGGCTCGGCCATCGAGGACACCCTGCGCCCCGATCGCATCGTGATCGGCGCGCCCACCCAGCAGGTGGCCATGACGCTCGTCGAGCTGTACGCGCCCCTCGAGCGGCCCATGATCATCACCGATCTGCCCTCCGCCGAGGTCATCAAGTACGCCTCGAACGCCTTCCTCGCCACCAAGATCTCGTTCATCAACGCCATCGCCAACATCTGCGAGGCGGCGGGGGCGGACGTGACCCAGGTCATGAAGGGCATGGGGCTCGACCCACGCATCGGGGGCGCCTTCTTGCAGGCCGGCCTCGGCTACGGCGGCTCGTGCTTCCCCAAGGACGTGGACTCGCTCACCCACACGGCGGGCCAGCTCGGCTACGATTTCAAGCTCCTGCGGTCGGTGGCGGACATCAATCGCGAGCGCGCCACACACCTCGTGGAGAGCATCGGCAAGGCCCTCGGCCCTCTCGACGACAAGATCGTGGCCGTGCTGGGCCTGGCCTTCAAGCCCAACACCGACGACATGCGCGAGGCCAAGAGCGTCGAGGTCATCCATCTCCTCCATCAGGCGGGCGCGCGCGTCCGGGCCTATGACCCCGTGGCCATGGACAATGCCCGGCCCCTCCTGCCCGCCGCCGTCGCCTTCGCGGGCTCGCCGTACGAAGCGGCCCAGGGGGCGGACGCCGCCGTGCTCATCACGGAGTGGAACGAGTTCAAGTACCTCAACCTCGAGCGCCTCCGCGGCCTCCTGCGCCGCCCCGTCATCTTCGACGGTCGCAACCTCTACGAGCCGGAGCGCATGCGCCGGCTCGGCTTCGAGTACCACTCCGTCGGACGCAAGCCCGTCCTGCCGGCCTGAGGACGCCCCGTTGCGCGTCCTCGTCACCGGCGGCGCGGGCTTCATCGGCTCCCACCTCTGCGACTTCCTGCTCGGCAAGGGTTGCGAGGTGGTCTGCATGGACAACCTGCTCACGGGCTCCCTCGACAACATCCGCCACATCCAGGACCCGCGCTTCGTCTTCGTCGAGTACGACGTCACCAATTTCCTCTCCGTCAAGGGCGATCTCGACTACGTGCTCCACTTCGCCAGCCCCGCCTCGCCCATCGACTACCTCGAGCTGCCCATCCAGACGCTGAAGGTGGGCTCCCTCGGCACTCACAAGGCTCTGGGCCTCGCCAAGGCGCGCGGGGCCAAGCTGCTGCTCGCCTCGACCTCGGAGGTCTACGGCGATCCCCTCGTGCATCCGCAGCGCGAGGACTACTGGGGCAACGTCAATCCCGTGGGCCCGCGGGGCGTGTACGACGAGGCCAAGCGCTTCGCGGAGGCCATGACCATGGCCTATCACCGCGTGCATGGCCTCGACTCGCGGATCGTGCGGATCTTCAACACGTATGGCTCGCGCATGCGCCTCACTGACGGCCGGGCGATACCCACCTTCATCAGACAAGCCCTGGCCGGCGAGCCGCTGACCGTCTACGGCGACGGCTCGCAGACCCGCTCCTTCACGTACGTCTCCGATCTCGTGGAGGGGATCTGGCGGCTCATGCACGCGCCCGTCAACGATCCCGTCAATCTCGGCAATCCGCGGGAAATGACCCTCCTCGAGCTGGCCAAGCACGTGCTCCACGCCACCGGCTCCCGGAGCGACATCGTCTTCGGCCCCTTGCCCACGGACGATCCCAAGGTGCGCCAGCCCGACATCGGCAAGGCGCGTCGCCTCCTCGGCTGGGAGCCCGCCGTGGAGGTCGAGGAAGGGCTCGCGCGCACCGTCGAGTGGTATCGCGCGGCGGGACGCGGCGCGTGAAGATCCTCGTCACGGGCGGCGCGGGGTTCATCGGCTCCCACGTCGTGGACACCTTTCTCGGCGCGGGCCACGAGGTCGCGGTGGTGGACAATCTCTCCACGGGCAATCGCGCGTGGGTCAACCCCCGGGCCAAGCTCCACGCAGTGGACCTTCGCAGCGGCCGCCTCGCCGAGGTCTTCGCCGCCGAGCGGCCCGAGGTCGTCGCCCACCTCGCCGCGCAGGCGGCGGTCAGCCGATCCGTCACCGATCCCGTCTTCGACGCCTCCGTCAACGTGGGGGGCGGGCTCAACCTGCTCGACTGCTGCCGGCGCTTCGGGGTCCGCCGCATGATCTACTCCTCAAGCGGCGGCGCGGGGTACGGCGACACCGACGTCATTCCCACGCCGGAGACGCATGCCAGCCTGCCCATGTCGCCCTACGGCATCACCAAGGTCGCCATGGAGCTCTACGTCGGCGCCTGGACCCAGATCTTCGGGGTGAGCGGGATCTCGCTCCGCTACGCCAACATCTACGGCCCGCGCCAGAACCACCAGGGCGAGGCGGGAGTGGTGGCCATCTTCTGCCACCGGCTGCTCACGGGCCAGACGCCGATCATCAACGGAGATGGCGGCCAGACGCGCGATTTCGTCTACGTCGGCGACGTGGCGCGGGCCAATCTCCTCGCCCTCGAGCGTCCCGACGTCACGGGCGGGATCAACATCGCGACGGGCATCGAGACCTCCGTCAACGACATCTACGCCGGGCTCACGAGCGCGGCGGGCTCGCGCGTGGCTGCCCAGTACGGCCCCGCGCGCCCCGGCGAGCAGCGCCGGAGCTGTCTGGATGCCAAGCTGGCCGAGCGGGTTCTCGGCTGGCGCTCCACCGTGACCCTCGGCGATGGCCTCGCCCGAACCTACGACTTCTTCAAGAAGGAGCTTTCGCGATGATCGACGAGGAACTCCGAGCCATCCTGGCCTGCCCGGCCTGCAAGGGCGACCTCCTCTTCGAGGAGACGCGCATCATCTGCCCGCGCTGCCGCAAAGCCTTCCCCATCCGCGACGGCATCCCCGTCATGCTGCTGAGCGAGGCGGCGCCCTGGACACCGACGTCCTAACGGCCGTCATCCTGGCCGGGGGCCAGGGCACGCGGCTGCGGCCCCTGACGCAGGCCCGCCCCAAGCCCATCGTCCCCCTGCTGAACATTCCCTTCCTGGCGTATCAGCTGGCCCTGCTCAAGCGCCACGGTGTCCATCGCGCCGTGCTCTCCTGCTCCTACATGGTCGACGAAGTGCGCCGCGCCATGGGCGACGGGAGCCGCTTCGGCGTCGAGCTCGCCTACGCCGTGGAGGAGACGCCCCTCGGCACGGCGGGCGGGGTGCGCAACGCGGCGGACCTCGTGCGGGGGCGGGTGGTCGTGCTCAACGGCGACATCCTCACGGATGCCGACATCACGGCCATGCTGCGCTTCCACGCGGAGCGCGGCGCCCGCGCGAGCATCTACCTGACGCCCGTCGAGGACCCCGGCCCCTACGGGCTCGTGGACGTCGCCGAGGACGGCCGCGTCCGCCGGTTCATCGAGAAGCCCTCGGCGGAGGACCAGACCGCCAACACCATCAACGCCGGCATCTATGTGCTGGACGCCGCCCTCCTCGAGCGCATTCCTCCTGCCCGCGTCGTCTCGATCGAGCGCGAGTTCTTCCCCGCTCTCGTGGCCGACGGGGTGCCCTTCTTCGGCTGGATCGCGAGCGCCTACTGGCTCGACATCGGCAACCCGGAGAAGTACCGGCAGGCTCAGCTCGATCTCCTGGCCGGCCGCGTGGCCACCGATGTCATGCCCGACGGCCCCGGCGCCTCCCGACGATGGATCGCCGAGGACGTGACCCTGGGCGTCGGCGTGGACGCGGCGGCGCCCGTGGTCATCGGCGCGGGCAGCCGGCTCGAGGAGAACTGCCGCGTCGGCCCCGCCACCGTTCTCGGCCCCGGCTGCCAGATCGGCCCCGCCGCATCCGTGGCGGGCGCCGTCCTCTGGGAGCGCGTCTCCGTCGGCGCGGGTGCCGAGCTGCGTGACTGCGTCGTGGGCGCGGGCGCCCGCATCGGTGCGCACGCCCTGATCGGCCCCGGTGTCGTCCTCGAGGATGGCGCCGTCGTGCCCGCGGGCGCGCGCCTCCCCCGCTGACCCACGATGTTTCCTCGCGTGTTATCCTGAGAACGATGCCGACCTCGCATATCCGCAACTTCTCCATCGTCGCCCACATCGACCACGGCAAGTCCACGCTGGCGGACCGGCTGCTGTCGCTCACGGGGACCATGGACGCCAAGAAGGCCGTGGGCCAGGTCCTCGACTCGATGGACCTGGAGAAGGAACGGGGCATCACCATCAAGGCGCACGCCGTACGCCTGCTCTACACGGCCCGCGACGGACGGGAGTACACGCTCAACCTGATCGACACGCCCGGCCACGTGGACTTTTCCTACGAGGTTTCCCGCTCGCTCGCGGCCTGCGAGGGGGCGCTCCTGGTGGTGGACGCGGGCCAGGGCGTGGAGGCCCAGACCCTCGCCAACTTCTACCTCGCCTACGACAGCGGGCTCGAGATCGTCCCCGTCATCAACAAGATCGACCTGCCCGCGGCCGACGTCGAGGGCACGCGCGCCCAGATCACCGAAGCGCTGGGGCTCGACGGTGACGAGGCGCTGTCCATCTCCGCCAAGCATGGGACGGGCGTGCCCGAGGTGCTCGAGGCCATCGTCACGCGCATCCCGCCGCCCACGGGCGACCCCGAGGCGCCCCTCAAGGCCCTCGTGTTCGACTCCTTCTACGATTCCTATCAGGGCGTGGTCGTCTACATCCGCCTCATCGACGGCCGCGTGCGGGCGGGCATGCGCGTCCTTCTCATGTCCAACGGCAAGACCTACGAGGTCCAGCAGGTCGGCGTCTTCGCCCCCGACATGCGCCCCGTGGAGGAGCTCTCCGCCGGCCAGGTCGGGTTCCTGACCGCCTCCATCAAGCGCGTGGCCGACGCCAAGATGGGCGAGACCATCACCGATGTCCTGCGGCCCACCGCCGAGCCCTGCCCCGGCTATCGCGACGCCAAGCCCATGGTCTTCGCGGGGCTCTATCCCATCGAGGACACCGACTACGAGGGATTGCGCGATGCCCTCGAGAAGCTCAAGCTCAACGACAGCGCGTTCAACTTCGAGCCCGAGACCTCGCTCGCCCTCGGCTACGGGTTCCGCTGCGGCTTCCTCGGCATGCTCCATCTCGAGATCGTCCAGGAGCGCCTCGAGCGCGAGTTCAACCTCTCCCTCATCGTCACCGCCCCCAGCGTGCGCTTCCGGGTGGTCACCACCGAGGGCGAGACCATCGAGGTGGAGAATCCCTCGAAGCTGCCCCCCGTGGACAAGGTCGAGCGCATCGAGGAGCCGTACGTCCGAGGCTCGGTGTTCGTGCCCACCGAGTTCATGAGCGAGATCTACAAGCTCGCCCAGGACAAGCGGGGGGAGCACAAGTCGCTCGAGTACCTCGGCAAGCGCTGCCACATCCAGTTCGACTTCCCGCTCTCCGAGATCGTGGTGGACTTCTACGACAAGCTCAAGTCCATCTCCAAGGGCTACGCCTCGTTCGACTACGACTTCCTGGAGTTCCGCGAGTCGGAGATGGTCAAGCTCGACATCCTGCTCAACGGTGATCCCGTGGACGCGCTGTCCGTCATCGTGCACCGGGAGAAGGCGTACGAGAAAGGCAAGACGCTGACGGAGAAGCTCCGCGGCGTCATTCCGCGGCAGCTCTATGAAGTCGCCATCCAGGCCGCCATCGGCAGCCGCGTCATCGCCCGGGAGACGGTCAAGGCCATGGGCAAGAACGTCACCGCCAAGTGCTATGGCGGCGACATCACGCGCAAGCGGAAGCTGCTCGAGAAGCAGAAGGAGGGCAAGAAGCGCATGAAGCAGGTCGGCAAGGTCGAGGTGCCGCAGGAGGCGTTCCTGTCGGTCCTCAAGAGCTGAGCATGACGATCAACGGCACCCGGACCAAGCCGGAGGAGACTCCGTCGCCCGCCGAGACGGTCGCCCCCCTGCGGCGAAAGTCCCTCGTCCGCGAGTACGCGGAGGCGATCTTCATCGCCGTGCTCCTGGCCCTGGTGATCCGGCAATGCGGGGTGCAGGCCTTCACCATCCCCTCGGGCTCCATGATGGACACGCTCCTCGTGGGCGACTACATCCTCGTCAACAAGTTCCTCTACGGCGCCGAGCTGCCCCTCACGGACGCTCACCTGCCCGGGCTGCGCAAGCCGCGCCGCGGGGACATCGTCGTCTTCAAGTACCCGAACGACGAGAGCCGGGACTTCATCAAGCGCATCGTGGCCGTGGAGGGCGACACCGTGCAGGTGCAGGACAACCGGGTCATCCTCAATGGGCGCCTGCTCGACGAGCCCTACGTGCGCCCGGGCTCCATCCCCGCCGTACCCTCCGCGCACTGCGGGTATCTCTACGCGTGCGATCCCCTCGTGGTCCCCGCGGGCTCCTACTTCGTCATGGGCGACAACCGCGACAATTCCCAGGACAGCCGCTACTGGGGCTTCGTCCATCGCGACAAGATCCGCGGCAAGGCCTTCCTGATCTACTGGTCCTGGAACGCGGAGAGCCATTGGCCGCGGTGGAGCCGCTTGGGTCACTGGTTGCCATAGTTCGCTCGGAGGGGGGCTCCGCCCCCCTTCCGAAGCCTCCCCCCGAACAGGTTGCGCCGGCGAAGCCGGCGCTCGAAGCGGAACCTTCTTACTCGCGAGGGCATGGGAGTTACTTGGAAGCCTCCTAGATGTGGACGCCCTTCATCTGGGCCTCGGGATAGCGCGAGCCTGCGGCGGCGCCGGGGGGCATGGCCTCGTTGATCCGCGCCAGGTCATCCTTCGTGAGACTGATGGACAGCGCCTCGACGTTCTCCTCGAGGTAGGAGCGCCGCTTGGTCCCCGGGATGGGCAGGATATCCTCGCCCTGTGCGAGGAGCCAGGCGAGCGCGAGCTGGGACGGGGTGGCGCCCTTCTCCCGCGCGATCTCCTCGATCCGGCGGACGAGCCCGAGGTTGTGCTCGAGATTGCCGTCCTGGAAGCGCGGATGCTGGCGGCGGCGGTCGTCTTCCGGCATGTCTCCCGCCTGCTTGATGCGCGCGCTCAGGAGGCCACGCCCGAGGGGCGAGTAGGCGATGAAGGAGATGCCGAGCTCGCGGCACGCGGCGATCGTCTCCTCGGCGGGCTGGCGATAGAGCAGCGAGTACTCGCTCTGTACGGCGCTGATGGGGTGGACGGCCTGCGCGCGCCGGACGGTCTCGGGCGCCGCCTCCGACAGCCCGAGAAAGCGGACCTTGCCGCGCTCGACGAGGCGCGACATGCCGCCCACCGTGTCCTCGATGGGCACCTTCGGATCGACGCGGTGCTGGTAGTAGAGATCGATCACGTCCACGCCCAGGCGCTTGAGGCTCGCGTCGCAGGCTTCCGCGACATAGGCGGGCCGGCCGTCGACGAGGTTGCCCTTGCCGTCCGGGCTCCGCACCTGGCCGAACTTGGTGGCCACGAGCACCCGGTCGCGCTTGCCCTTGATGGCGCGCCCGAGCAGCTCCTCGTTCTGCCCCCAGCCATACATGTCCGAGGAGTCGAGATGGTTGATCCCGAGGTCGAGGGCGCGGTGGATGACGCCGATGCATTCCTGGTCGTCGCTCTTGCCATAGGTGCCGGACATGGACATGAGCCCGAGTCCGATGGAGGAGGCGGTGAGACTGCTGTTCCCCAGCTTGCGCATGCGCATCATTTGGGCTCCTTGAAGTCGAGGGTGTTCAGGAGATTGGCGGCGGCGGCATCGCGGGTGCCGAGGGGAGCCAGGTTGTGGCGCCACTCGATGAATCTCAGGATCGAGGTGGTGTCGTACACGGTGTGGTCCACGACGCCGCGCCGGGAGAAGGGCGAGACGACAATGCTCGGCACGCGCGCGCCCGGCCCCCAGCGGTCGACGACGGGCGGCGTCACATGGTCCCAGAAGCCCCCGTTCTCGTCGTGGGTCATGATGATGACGGTGCGCTTCCAGGCCGGGCTCGCCTGGAGGCGCCGCACGAGATCGGCGGCATGCTGCTGGCCCCGCGCGATATCCGCGTAGCCGGGATGCTCGTTGTCCGCCCCGATCGGCTTCACGAAGGCCACCGCGGGCAGCCGGCCCGTGTCCACTTCGGCCAGGAAATCCTTCTCGTCCTTGAGATGCTCGGTCCGGGCCGCCGTGCCGTCGCCGAACTGGCGAAAGTACGCGAAGGGCTGGTGGTGGAACTGGAAGAGCCGGTCCGGGTTTCCGGCGAGCGCGGCATTCCAGCCCCCCGAGTACCAGGCCCAGCTCACACGCGCCTCGCTCAGCCTGTCCCCGATGGTGGGCAGGGTCTGCGGCGGCACCCGACGGTCGGGCGCCACCTTGGCCGGATAGGGCCGATACGTGCTGAAGGCCGTGTTGACCACGAAGCCGTCGGGCGTGACCTGCCCGTCCTTGACGAGCATGCCATTGGCGTCGAGTTGGGCCCGGACCTCCGCGGGCGCCTCACGCCACACCGGCGTGCAGGCGCACACGAGCCAGAAATGATTGAGGAAGGAGCCGCCGAAGGCCGCGTGGTGGAAGCGGTCGAGCAGCGTGAACTCCTTGGCGAGCGCCCAGGTGGCGAGCTTGGAGCCGTCGTAGTGGCCCATGACCAGTCCCGCCGCGTCGCTCCAGGCCACGAACTTGTCCATCCGCCCGCCGTTGATCTGGTGCTGCTCCTGGTAGAAGCGGTGCACGAGGTCGCCCGTCTTCTCGCCCGGCGGCGCGAACCAATCGATCAGGAAAGGCGCGTTGGGCAGGTCGGGCGGAAAGCGCAGATCAGGCGCGGGCGGGCGCTTGGAGGTATCGATGGGCTGCGGCAGCGTGCGGTAGACGCGACCGTCCCTGTCCACCTGCGGGGGCGCCGAGCGCGAGTTGCTGAGACCGTCGGCGCCGGGAAAGAGCCCGAAGACGTTGTCGAAGGAGCGGTTCTCCTGGAAGATGACCACGATGTGGTCGATGCGAGCACGAACGTCGCCCGCGGCCTGGCCCTCCGACGGGGAGGCGGCGCAGCCGGCGACGACGGCCGCCACGACCACGAGAATCCAGGGAAGCACGTTCGGGTTCCGGCGCTCGGCGTCAGGCGTAGTTCGGCGGAGGGACAAACGCCTGGAATTCCTGCTCCAGCAGCCGCGCCATGTGGATGCACGTCAGGTCGCCGTACTGCGGGCCAATGATCTGCACGCCCACCGGCAGTCCCGACTTCGTGAAGCCGGCCGGGGCCACCGTGGAGGGCAGGTAGACCATCCCCGAGTAGCCGGCCCAGAAAAGCTGATCGGTGGTCGGCACACGCCGGCCGTTGACTTCGATGGTGCGCTGGTAGCGCTCCCCCTTCTGATCGTGCGGAAAGGCCGCCGACGCCGCCGCCGGGCACAGGAGGAGATCGTACTCCCGGAAGAACTCGGCCCACTTCCAGCGCATCTGGTGCCGAGCCTCGCTGGCGGCGAGCCAATCGCGGTGCGTGAGCATGTTGGCCCGCAGCATGCGCGCGTAGTAGCTGTCGTCGGCCGGGCTGAGCGACTTTGCCGCCTCGACAGTTTTGGCGAACTCCTCGTCCGTCTGCCGACCCGACGTCGCCGCGCGCAAGAGCCGGATGAACACCCGCTGCGCCTCCGCGGTGTCCACATCGGGACGTGCGCGATCACTGACCCTCGCGCGCTTCTTGGCCAGGAAGTCGGCCACCGCCTCCACGCGGGCCTGGACCTCGGCGTCGACCTCGGAGACGGCATCGGTCAGCATCACGGCGACCTTGTAGTCCCGCACGGCCTTCTGACGCGGCTTGGCCAGGGTGAGCCGGTATCCCGCGCCATCGATCTCGTCTGGCCCGGCCATGACCTGGAGACCGGTCTCGAGGTCATGGCCGGGCCAGACGAGATC
>Ga0207684_10005826_pt1 | contig 11291 bp, 9 predicted proteins | sample KBSK5501metaG_FD_184342 | JGI IMG/M metagenome (GOLD analysis project Ga0207684, IMG submission 184342) | Corn, switchgrass and miscanthus rhizosphere microbial communities from Kellogg Biological Station, Michigan, USA - KBS K5-50-1 metaG... | ecosystem: Host-associated > Plants > Roots >... | reverse complement strand
CGCGCGGGTACCTGTACCAGATCGTCGCGGGAGCCGGCTGGACCAGCCTGCCGTTCCTGCCGCTGATCCGGCAGCCGACCCTGATCATGTCGGGAGACGATGACCCGATCATCCCGCTGGCCAACGCCCGGCTGATGCACCGCCTCATCCCGGACTCGCGGCTGCACGTCTACCACGGCGGCCACCTCAGCCTGGTCACCGAGGCGGCCCAGCTGGCACCCGTGGTGGACAGCTTCCTGACCGCGCCCCTGAACGGAGAACTGACATGAGCGCCAGGCCCGTTGCCGACGCCGACTTCTACGCCCTGGAGGAGCTGCTCGACGAGCCGGGACGCCAGCTGCTGATGCGCGTGAGGGAGTTCATGGAGAAGTCGGTCGAGCCGGTCATCAACCGCTACTGGACCAGGGAGGAGTTCCCGTCCGACCTCATCCCCGGCCTCGCCGAGCTGAACATCGCGGGCCTGCCGTACACCGGGTACGGCTGCCCGGCCGGCGGCAACCTGCTGGACGGGATGATCGCGATGGAGCTCGCCCGGGTGGACTCGTCCGTCGCCACGTTCTTCGGCGTGCACAGCGGCCTGGCGATGGGGTCCATCTACCTGTGCGGGTCCGAGGAGCCCGCCATGGCCCGGCTGGAGAAGATCGGCGCGTTCGGCCTCACCGAGCCGGACGTCGGCTCCGGCGCGGCCGGCGGGCTGACCACCACGGCCCGCCGAGTGAAGGGGGGAGGGGAGGCGGGTGGGGATTGGGTGCTCAACGGGGAGAAGAAGTGGATCGGCAACGCGACCTTCGCCGACTACGTCGTCATCTGGGCCAGGTCCCTCGAGGACGGCCAGGTCAAGGGCTTCGTGGTGGAGAAGGGCACGCCGGGGTTCAGCACCACCAAGATGCGCGACAAGATCGCGCTCCGCGTAGTCCAGAACGCGCACATCGCCATGGACGACGTCCGCGTGCCCGAGACGAACCGGTTGCAGGGGGCGAACTCGTTCCGGGACACGGCGGCCGTGCTGCGGCTGACCAGGGCGGGCGTGGCCTGGATGGCCACCGGCTGCGCGCGCGGCGCCTACGAGCACGCCCTCGCCTACGCCCGGCAGCGCCAGCAGTTCGGCAAGCCCATCGCCGGCTTCCAGCTCGTGCAGGACCTACTGGTCCGGATGCTGGCCAACGTCACGTCCTCGGCGTGCCTGTGCCTGCGGCTGTCCCAGCTGCAGCAATCGGGTCAGGCTGAGGATCATCACTCGGCGCTGGCCAAGGCGTTCTGCACGGTGCGGATGCGGGAGACCGTCGGCTACGCGCGCGAGCTGCTCGGCGGAAACGGGATCCTGCTGGAGAACCACGTGGGCAGGTTCGTCGCCGACGCGGAGGCGATCTACTCCTACGAGGGCACCCGCGAGATGAACACGCTCATCGTCGGCCGCGCGATCACCGGCACCAGCGCGTTCGTCTGAGGCGATCATCGGCACCAGCGCGTTCGTCTGGCCCGATCACCGGCACCAGCGCGTTCGTCTGACGCCAGGTGGTAGTTATGCTGCACCTGTGTCACGCCCGGCCGGCACCACCTCCGGCGCACCGCCCGCAGGCGGCGCGGGGCCGTCGCACGGCGGGCCTACGGATCAGGCGGACGAGGGTGGCGGAACCCAGCGGATCCAGGCGGTGGACCGGGCGGTCGCGCTGCTGAAATCGGTTGCCGACGCGACCACGCCGCCCACGGCGCTGGAGCTGGCCCAGGCGTGCGGCATCAACAGGAGCACGGCGTGGCGGCTGCTGCGCACCCTTGAGTACCACGGCCTGGTGGACCGCGACGAGATCACCCAGCGGTACACGGTGGGGTACGGGGCCATCTCGGTGGCGGCGGCGGTGACCGACGATGCCCTGGTCCGCCGGGTCCGGCCCCTGCTGGAGAAGCTGGCCGTGCGCACCGGGGAGTCGGTCACGCTCGCCATGGCCAGGCGCTTCAACCTCGTCTACGTCGACCAGGTGGATCCGCCGAACCTGGTGGTGCCCAGCTGGCTCGGCAAGCCGCTGCCGCTGCACGCCACCTCCGGCGGCAAGGTATTCCTGGCCTGGCTGGGCCCGGACGAGCGCGATGCGATCCTGCCGAAGGAACTGCCGCGCTACACCGATCGCACGGTCACCGACCGGGCCCGGCTCGACGCCGAGCTCGGCGAGATCCGCCGCACCGGCTACGGCACGTGCAACCGGGAGTATGAGGAGTTCTCGTCCGGCGCGTCCGCGGCGGTGCTCAGCTCCCGGCAGTACCCGATCGCGGTGATCAACGTCTGGGGGCCCGCTCCGCGCAATCCGCCCAGGAAGCTGCACGAGATCGGCCGGGAAGCGGTCAGGATCGCCGCGGAAGTCCGCGCGCTGCTCGACTAAACGGCCGGTCAGGCTGCCCTTGACCGCCCCCGAACTGCGCTGATAATCTTCACGATGTCAACAGACCGTTCACATAGTGAACGGATGGGCGCGTCAGGGAGGACGGCGGCGATCATGGCGGTCTCCCCGAAGGTCATCATCACCTGCGCGATCACGGGTTCCGGGCACACGCCATCGATGTCCCCGCACCTGCCGTACACCGAGGAGCAGGTCATCGAGCAGGGCATCGCGGCCGCCGAGGCCGGGGCGGCGGTGCTGCACCTGCACGCCAGGGACCCGAGCGACGGGCGCCCGACCGCCAACCCGGCGGTGTTCGCCCGGTACGCGCGCGGCATCCGCGAGGGCAGCGACGTCGTCATCAGCATCTCCACCGGCGGCGGCACCGGCATGACCGTGCAGGAGCGGCTGGAAGGCGTGCTGGCGCTCAAGCCTGAGCTGTGCACGCTCAACCTGGGCACGATGAACTACGGCAGCTTCCCGATGATCGACCGGTACCAGGGCACGTTCAAGTTCGACTGGGAAGAGCCGTACCTGGAGAGCACCCGGGCCGAGCCGTTCGTCAGCACGTACGCCGACATCGAGTACATGCTCAAGGTGGTCGGCCCGGAGACCGGCACCCGCTTCGAGGCCGAGGCCTACGACACCTCCCACCTCTACACGCTCGCGTACTACCTGGACAAGGGGCTGGTCCAGGCGCCCATCTTCATCCAGACGATCTTCGGCACGATGGGCGGCATCGGCCCGGACGTGGACCACATCGTGCACATGAAGCGGACGGCTGACCGGCTTCTCGGCGACGCCTACCAGTGGTCCACGCTCGGCGCGGGCCGGTTCCAGCTCGGCATCGTCACCGCCGCCGCGATCATGGGCTCACACGTCCGGGTCGGGCTGGAGGACAGCCTCTACGTCGGCAAGGGCCAGCTCGCGGAGTCGAACGCCGACCAGGTCCGCAAGATCCGCGGCATCCTGGAGGCGCTGTCGCTGGAGATCGCGACGCCCGCAGAGGCGCGGGAGCTGCTCGGCCTCAAGGGCCTTGCCAACGTCGGCTACTGAGCCACCGCCTGGGCGCGCTGATGACACCGGCCGGGCACGGGGGCATCGCCGGGACCACCTTTGACAGCGACGGGCACCGGCTGGCCGGCGTGGTCTACCTGGCCCGCGGCGATGAGCCGAAGCCGACCGCGCTCTTGCTGCACGGCTGCCCGGGCCTCGAACAGAACCTCGACGTCGCCGCGATGCTGCGCGACCGCGGCTGGAACTCGCTGGTGTTCCACTACCGCGGCTGCTGGGGCAGCGCCGGGCGGTACGACCTGCGCACGATCGGCCGGGACGTCCGCGCGGCGGTCGACCACCTGGAGGCCGGCGGATACCCGAGCGTTGACCCCGGCCGGCTCGCGGTCGTCGGGCACAGCCTGGGCGGGTGGGCCGCCGTCCTGGCCGCTGCGGCCGACCCGCGGCTGCGCGCCGTGGTGACCTGCGGCGCGCCCGCTGAGCTCGACGACATTGAGATCACCACGGACTCACTGGACCGGGAGATCACGCGGTTCCTCGCCACGACACCGGCGGAGTTCCTCAGCCAGCGCGAAGAGGTTGCCAGCCGGCCGGGACCGCTCGACCTCGTCGCGTCGATCGCCCCCCGGCCGCTGCTGGTGATTCACGGAGGCGACGACGAATGGGTCCGCGCCGACCACGGCTGGGCGCTGTACCAGCGGGCCGGCCGGCCGCGGGAGTACGTCGAGATGGAGGGCGCGAACCACGCCTTCGCCTGGCACCGCGCCGCCCTGCGCGACCTGATCGGTGACTGGCTCGACGAGGCCGGGATCTGAGGAGGAGCACGATGGTCGCAGTGGAGCCGGACCAGGTACGCCGGGTGGCGGTCGTCGGCGCTGGCGTGATCGGCGGCGGCTGGGCGCTGCACTACCTGCGGATGGGCCTGGACGTCGACGTGTACGACCCGGCGCCGCAGGCCCGCCGGGACCTGCTCGGGATGCTCGAGGACACGTGGCCGCTGCTGGAGCGGATGGGGCTACGGCCCGGCGCGAGCCCCGCCCGGATCGTTCTGCACGAAAATATGGAGGCTGCGGTCGGTCCGGCCGACCTTGTGCAGGAGAACTCGCCGGAAGACGGCGCGCTCAAGCGCCGGGTCCTCGCCGACATCGACCGCGCGGCGCGGCCGGACGCGGTGATCGCGTCCAGCACCTCGGGCTTCGCCATGACGATGCTCCAGGCGGACTGCGCCCGCCCGGAGCGCTGCGTGGTGGGGCACCCGTTCAACCCCCCCTACCTGATCCCGCTGGTGGAGGTGGTGGGTGGCGAGCGGACCGACCCGGCCGCGGTCGAGTGGCTGGCCGCGTTCTACGCCGCGGCCGGCAAGCGCCCGCTGCGGCTCACCCGGGAACTGCCCGGCTTCGTCGGCAACCGGCTGCAGGAGGCGATGTGGCGGGAGGCGCTGCACATGGTCGCCAACGGCGAGGCGACGGTCGAGGAGATCGACGAGTCGATCGCCTACGGTCCGGGGCTCCGCTGGGCGCAGATGGGTCCGTGCCTGACCTTTCACCTGGCCGGCGGCAGCGGCGGCATGGCGCACATGCTGGACCATTTCGGCGCGGCGCTGCTGGAGCCGTGGACCCGGCTGGCGGCGCCGCCGCTCACGCCCGAGCTTCGGGAACGAATGGTTGACGGCTGCCTGCGGGAGGCGGACGGCCGCCCGGTCGCCGAGCTGGAGCGCACGCGCGATGAGTTCCTGGCCGAGCTGCTTTTGCTGGTGGAGCGGTTCGGCGTGGGCCCGGCGGTGCGGCCGGAAGCGAGGAGTCTATTGACACTGCCGAGCGATGATCTCTAGACTCCGCTCATCACATAATGCACGCATCGTTCATATCGTGAACCACGATGCCGGGGCAGGCCGTTATGCGAGTCCCACGTCCGGCACGGCCTGACGTTCCGCAGGCCGCACCCTCACGAGCCAAGGCATCCCTGATTTCACCGCGCGATCCGCGCCTACGGCGCTCGCACGCAGGCATCCGCGCGACGTGGGCTTGTGCCCACCCGCGGACCCACGCCGGCGCCCGCTCCCTGCGAGTACATCGCCCGGGACTCTCATCGGCAGTACCCAGACCGGCCCCGGACGCAGCGCCCGGGCGGGCGGACAGAAGGTGATGACATGACTGATGTTTCACGGCGGCAGGTCCTTGTCGGCGCCGCCGGCCTAGCGGCGGTCGGTGGCTTGACCGCCGCGTGCGGTTCGAGTTCTTCGTCGCCTGGCACGGCCGCGGCCAGCGGCCCCGCCGGGGCGCCCAAGCGCGGCGGGAACTTCCGGCTGGGAGTCACCGGTGGCGGGTCCAAGGACATCATGGACGGCCAGAACATCATCACCAAGCCCGACCAGGCCCGGCTGGTGAGCGCCTTCGAGACGCTGCTGCTGTTCAACGAGAACTACCAGCTCACCAACAACGGCCTCGCCGAGAGCGTGACCCAGGACAGCCCGACGCAGTACACCATCAGGCTGCGCCCCGGCATCGAGTTCCAGAACGGCAAGACGATGACGGCCGACGACGTCATCTACTCGTTCCAGCGCATCGGGACCAAAGCGAACGGCCTCACCGGGTACGCGGCCACCGCCACCATGGACATCGCGGGCATGAAGAAGCTGGACCAGAACACGGTGCGGCTCCCGCTGAAGAGCCCCGACTCGACCATCCCGCAGACCCTCGGCAGCTATACGTTCTGCGTCGTGCCGACCGGGTACCAGGCGTACCCGCACCCGCAGATCGGTACCGGCGCCTACAAGCTCAAGTCCTTCACGCCCGGACAGCAGAGCGTCCACGAGCGCAACCCGAACTACTGGCGCAGCGGCGAGCCGTACTTCGACACGGTGACGATCATCGACTTCAGCGACTCGACCGCGCAGGTGAACGGGCTGCTCGGCGGGCAGATCGACGCGATGACCGACCTGCCGCCCTCCCAGGTGAAGGTGGTGCAGGCGCGCGGCATGGCGGCGCTGATCTCCAAGACCGGCGGCTGGCTGCCGATCTGCATGGCGATCGACCTGCCCCCGTTCAACGACGTCCGGGTCCGCCAGGCGATGCGGCTGCTGGTCGACCGGCCGCAGATGCTCCTGCAGGTCGCCTCCGGCTACGGGTTCGTCGGCAACGACCTCTACGCGCCGTTCGATCCCGGCTACCTCGCGCCGCCCGCGGTGCCGCAGCGGCACCAGGACATCGCCCAGGCCAAGTCGCTCCTCAAGGCGGCCGGCCACACGAACTTCAGCGTCGACCTGCACACCACCAACGGCGCGGCCGGCATGGTCGAGACGGCGACCGTCTTCGCCAACCAGGCCTCGGCCGCGGGCGTCAAGATCAACGTCATCAACGACCCGAACTACTACGGGAACCAGTACCTGAAGCTGCCCTTCTCGGTCGACTTCTGGGGCACCCGCGCCTACCTCAACCAGGTGCAGCAGGGCTCGCTGCCGAACGCCCCGTACAACGAGTGTCACTGGCCGCCGAAGTCGGGCACCGGGTCCAACTTCGGTTCGCTGTACAACCAGGCACTGGCCGAAACCGACCCGACCAAGCGCATCGCGATCGAGCACGAGATGCAGAGGATCGAGTACGACATCGGCGGGTACATCATCCCGTTCTTCGGCGGGCTCATCGACGCCTACTCGTCCAGGGTCAAGGGGTTCAAGCCCAGCAAGGGCACCCTCAACCTGGATAGCTTCGGGCACGGCTACCGCACGATCTGGTTCGGCTAGCGCTGGCGGGCAGGACCGCGATGAAAAGGTTCCGGCCGGGCGGGGTGGGGTGGTTCATCTTCCGGCGGCTGCTGCTGGGGATCGTTGTACTGATATTGGTCTCGGTCCTGGTTTTCCTGGCGACCCAGGCGCTGCCCGGTGACCCGGCCCGCGCCATCCTCGGCCGGACGGCCACCCCGGCAAGCCTGGCGGCGCTGCGCCGGCAGCTGCATCTCGACCAGCCGGTGATCAGCCAGTACTGGACCTGGGTGACCGGCCTGCTGCACGGCAACCTGGGCAGGTCGCTGGCCGCGCAGGAACCGGTGAGCACGCTGATAGGCCCGAGGCTGGTGAACTCGGCCGTGCTGGTCGCGCTGGCGGCGGTCGTGTCGATACCGCTGTCGATCGCGATCGGCTCGTGGGCCGCGTTCCGGCGCGAGAAGGTCTTCGACGTCGCGAGCTCGAACCTGCTCCTGGTGCTGGCGGCGCTGCCGGAGTTCGTCGTCGGCGTGCTGCTCGTCATCCTGCTGGCGACCACCGTGTCGCACGTCCTGCCGTCGATCAGCCTGGTCCCGCCGGGGTCTCATCCGTGGGACAACTGGTCGGCGCTGGTCCTGCCGACCCTGACCCTGGTGATCGCCGTCGCGCCGTACGTCGCCAGGATCATGCGGGCCTCGATGATCGAGGTGCTGGAGAGCGACTACGTCGAGATGGCCAGGCTCAAGGGCCTGCCGGAGCGCACCGTGCTGGTCCGGCACGCGCTGCCCAACGCGCTCGGGCCCGTGTTCCAGGTGATCGCCCTGAACCTGGCCTACCTCGCCGGCGGCATCATCATCGTCGAATCCGTCTTCCAGTACACCGGCATCGGACTCGCGATCCAGGAGTCGGTCGTCAACCACGACCTCCCCGTCATCCAGGCGCTCACCATGCTCATCGCGGCGGTGTACGTGGCACTCAACCTGCTGGCCGACGTGGCCACCATCATGGTCACGCCGAGGCTAAGGACCCGGCTGTGACCCAGGTAAGCGACCCTCTCATCCCCGGCGTGGAGCTGACGCCGACGCCGGCCCGGGGGGCCTCCCTGCTACGCCGCTCGCTACGGCTGTGGCGGACCCGCATCGGCGTCGCGCTGGTCGGCCTGCTCGTGCTGGTGGCGATCATCGGGCCGTACATCGCCCCGTACGGCCCGAGCACGCCGGTCGGCGTGCCGAACGCCAACCCCGGCGGCAAGGCGGTGCTCGGGACCGACTACCTCGGCCAGGACGTGCTGAGCCGGTTCCTCTACGGCGGCCGCAGCATCCTGATCATGGCCGTCCTCGCGACCGCGCTCGGGCTGATCGCCGGGGTGGCGATCGGCCTGGTCGCGGCGTACTCCCGCAACGCGCTGGACGATGTCCTGATGCGCGGCATGGACGTGATCATGGCGTTCCCGCAGATCATGCTGGGGCTGGTGGCCGTCGCCATCATCGGGCCGCACGCCTGGGTCATCGTGGTCGCCATCGCCCTCACCACCGCGCCACGGATAGCGCGGGTGGCGCGCGGCGCTGCGCAGCCGATCGTCGAGCGCGACTTCATCGCCGCCTCAGAGGCGATGGGCGTGCCGCGCTGGCGCATCGTCTCCGCCGAGCTGCTGCCGAACACGCTGGGCCCGCTGATGGTGGAGGCCAGCCTGCGGCTGACCTACTCGATCGCGGTCATCGCCGCGCTCGCCTTCCTCGGGCTCTCGCCCGACCCCAACGGCGCGAACTGGGGCACCATGATTCAGGAGAACCAGCTTGTGCTCGCGATACAGCCCTGGGGGGCGCTCGCGCCGATCATCGCGATTGCCCTGCTGACGATCGGAACCGGCCTGATCGGCGACGGCATCGCGCGGACCGCGGCGGGCATCGACCGGGCCCGGGGGGAAGAATGAGCACGGCTGAGGTCGCGGGGCAGGCGGCCGAACCCGCGGTGTCCGCGGTCGCCGTCAGTGACCTGCGGGTCGAGATCGCCACCACCGGCACGCCGGTCATCAGCGACGTGTCGTTCGGGATCGCACCCGGCGAGATCCTCGGGGTCGTGGGCGAGTCCGGGTCCGGCAAGACCACGGTCGGCCTGGCGCTGCTGGGGCACGCCAGGCGCGGACTGCGGATCGCCGGGGGGTCGGTGCTGCTCGGCGACCGCGACATTCTCAAGCTCGGCGAGGAACAGCTCCGGCGACTGCGGGGCTCGCTTGTCTCCTACGTCCCGCAGGACCCGGCGTCGTCGCTGAACCCAGCGCTGCGGATCGGCCTCCAGCTCCGGGAGGTCATCGAGGCGCACGGTAATCAGCGGGGCAGCGCCGTCTACGAGCGCGTCGCGGAGATGATGCGGGAGGTCGCGCTCCCCGACGACCGCGCCTTCCTCAAGCGTTACCCGCACGAGCTGTCCGGTGGCCAGCAGCAGCGGGTCGGGCTCGCGATGGCCTTCGCGAACCGGCCGCGCCTCATCGTCCTCGACGAGCCGACCACCGGCCTGGACGTCACGACCCAGGCGCACGTGCTGTCCACGGTCCGTGAACTCGCCGCCCTGCACGGCGTCGCCGCCGTGTACGTGAGCCACGACCTGGCCGTGGTCGCGACCCTGGCCCGGCGGGTCGCGGTCATGTACGCCGGGCGCGTGGTCGAGATCGGCCGTGCGGAGGAGCTCTTCAAGTCCGCGGGCCATCCCTACACCCGGCGGCTGGTGGGCGCGATCCCCAGGCTGACCGGCGGCCGGTCACTGGTCGGCATCCCCGGGCGCGCGGCGTCCCCCGGACACCGCCCCCCTGGCTGCAGCTTCGCGCCGCGGTGCAGCCTGCGCGTCGAGCAGTGCGAGGTGGCGGTGCCGGCGCTGCTGCCGATCGCGGCGGACCACGCGGTCCGCTGCATCCGCGCCGAGCTCGTCCTCGCCGGGGAGCAGGGCCGGGTCGGCGACCCGATCGAGATGCCAGCGCCGGATGAGAGCCAGCAGCCCGCGTTGCGTCTGACAGACGTGGTCGCCTCGTACGGGCGGACCGAGGTCCTCCACTCGGTGAGCCTGAGCCTGGCACCACACGAGTGCCTGGCGCTGGTCGGTGAGTCGGGCTCGGGCAAGACGACGGTTGCCCGGGCGATCGCGGGCCTCCACCGCAACTGGACCGGCGCCATCTCGCTGGGCGGCGCCGAGCTGCGGCAGGCGGCGCGCCGGCGCAGCGGCGAGGAGCGCCGGCGGATCCAGTACATCTTCCAAAACCCGTACGGCTCGCTGAACCCCCGGCAGACGATCGGCCAGATCGTCGGGCAGCCACTCAAGATCTTTGGCACCGCGAGCGGCCGGGAGGCCGACAGGCGGATCGCGCAGATGCTCGAGCGGGTATCTCTGACCGCGGGGTACGCTCGCCGCTACCCGGACCAGCTCTCCGGCGGGGAGCGCCAGCGGGTCGCGATCGCCCGCGCCCTGGTCTGCGACCCCACCGTGCTGATCTGCGACGAGGTGACCTCCGCGCTGGACGTCAGCGTCCAGGCCGCGATCGTGGAACTGCTCGGCAGCCTCCAGCGTGACCTCGGCCTCGCGATGCTCTTCATCACCCACAACCTGCCCCTGGTCCGGTCCATCGCCCAGGGCGTGGTCGTGATGAGCCAGGGCAGCATTGTCGAGCGGGGCGACGTCGGGCAGGTGCTCACCGATCCGCGCGAGCCCTACACGCGCCAACTGCTCGCCGACACGCCGTCGCTGGAAATGGCCGCCTCCGATGCCAGCCGTGAGGAGCCGCCGCCAGCGGACGTCCCCGGGGTCAGCTAGATGCCCGCAGCCCGGCGCCCGAACATCCTGCTCATCATGGCCGACCAGCTGGTGCCGTTCGCGCTGCCCTTCCACGGCAATCCGGTGACCCGGGCCCCGGCGCTGTCCTGGCTCGCCGAGTCCGGGGTGGTTTTCGACGCGGCGTACACGGCAAGCCCGTTGTGCGCCCCGGCGCGGGCGTCGTTCATGACCGGCCTGCTGCCCTCGCGCACCCGCGCCTACGACAACGCGGCGCAGTTCAGCTCCGAGATCCCTACCTTCGCGCACTACCTGCGGCGGGTCGGCTACCGCACCGTGCTGGCGGGCAAGATGCACTTCTGCGGCCCGGATCAGCTGCACGGGTTCGAGGAGCGGCTCACCACCGACATCTATCCCGCGGACTACGGCTGGACCCCGGACTGGGA
>Ga0207684_10005825_pt1 | contig 11293 bp, 6 predicted proteins | sample KBSK5501metaG_FD_184342 | JGI IMG/M metagenome (GOLD analysis project Ga0207684, IMG submission 184342) | Corn, switchgrass and miscanthus rhizosphere microbial communities from Kellogg Biological Station, Michigan, USA - KBS K5-50-1 metaG... | ecosystem: Host-associated > Plants > Roots >... | reverse complement strand
CCTGCGGGTGATCTCAGCAAAGCGGCGCCTGCCGCGTTGCAAATGCTCGCCGTAGCCGCTGCTACGGCTGCGCTTTGCGCCTTGCAGGCGCCGCTTTGCTGAGTCACGCGAGCCCTCCCATAGCGTTAACAGGCCCTAGTCGTCGACGACGTCGTACGCCTCGGGCTTCTCGAGGATCGAATAGCCCTGGACGAAGTTGACCCACGTGACCTGCACCGAACGCACGACCATCAGCGCGAAGCCGGCGAACGCGAGCCAGTACACATAGCTCTTGTTCCAGGCGATCGTCGTCATCGGCTCGTTGTCGACCGCGAGCGCGTAGCGCGCGACGAGCCAGCCCACGTACGCGAAGAACGCGGTGCGTGCGAGGTCGACCAGTGTCGACAGCACGCGCGCCGCCGGCTGGGGCAGGTAGCGGTACAGGATGTTGACCTGGATGTGCCGGCTGCGCCGCACGCACATCGCGCTGCCGATGAAGACGACCGGGATCAGGCAGTAGACCGCGAGCTCCTCGGTCCACGCGAACGAGTCGTTCAGCACGTAGCGCGTGAAGAACTGCAGGAACACGAGCGCCGCCATCGCCCAGAAGAAGCCCAGGCAGATCCAGTCTTCGATCGAATAACCGGCGAGGTTCGCGTCGTGGCGGTCGGCCTCCTCGAAGCTCTTGACGAGCTCCTCGGGAGCGACCTCGTGCTGATGCGCCGGCAGCGCGGCTGCCGGGGCGATGTCAAGTCGGGCGGACATGATGGAACGGGCCTCGCGGTCGGCGCCTACTTGACCGCCTGGATCTTGTCCCAGTCGGCCTTCTGGTAGCCGAAGGACTCGAAGGTCACGTTCTTCAGGACGGTGTCGCGGAAGTCGTTCTTGTCGACCTCGACGACGTTCAGCCCCTTGCTCTTGAAGACGCCGACGAGCTCCTTCTCGCGCGCGGCGACTTCGCCCGACGCCTTGGCCGACGCTTCCTGCGCCACGTCGGTGAAGATCTTCTTGTCGGCGTCCGACAGCTTCTTCCACAGGTTGCCCGAGATCACGGTGTTCAGGTGGTCGACGATGTGGCCGGTCAGCACGATGTTCTTCTGGACCTCGAAGAACTTCTTCGCCTCGATCGTCGTCAGCGGGTTCTCCTGCGCCTCGACGGTGCCGTTCTGCAGCGCGAGGTAGACCTCGGCGAACGCGATCGGCGAGGTGTTCGCGCCGCAGGCGCGCGGCATCGCGAGGTACGCCGGCACGTCGGGCACGCGGATCTTCAGCCCCTTCATGTCGGCGCACTTCGTGATCGGCTTGTTGCTCGTGGTCTGGCGCACGCCGTAGTAGGTGGTCGCGACGATGTGGTTGCCGCTCTTGTCTTCGTAGCCCTTGGTGAGCTCCTTGTAGATGTCGCTCTTCGTGTACGCCAGCAGGTGTTCGACGCCGCGGAAGGTGTAGGGGTAGTAGGTGACGCCGATGCGCGGGAAGCTCTTCGCCGCGAAGCTCGAGCCGGAGATGATGATGTCCACGGTGCCCAGCGTCAGGCCCTGGTTGATGTCGTTCTCCTTGCCGAGCTGCGAGGCCGGGTACACGTCGATGTGGTAGCGGCCGCTGGTGCGCTTCTCGATCTCCTGCGCGGCCCAGACCGAGGCGGTATGGAACGGCTCGGAGGTCTCGTAGACGTGGGCCCACTTCAGCTTGGTGGGCTGCGCGAAGGCGGTGCCGCTCGCGGCGAGCGCGAGCGTGGCGAGGGCGAACTTCCAGGTCGTGGTGCGCATCGGGCTTGTCTCCTGTCGATGTTGATGTTGTGGGGTCGTGGCGCGAGCGAGTCAGCGGATCAGTCGCACACCACCTGCACCTTGGTGCTGCGGCTGCGGTCGGACGCGAGCTCGAACGCCTCGAGCGAGCGCGACAGCGGGATCTGCGCGGTCAGCAGCGGCCGCACGTCGACGCGGCGCGTGCGCAGGTACTGCACGGCCCAGTCGAACGCGTGCGCGGCGCGGAACGCGCCGACGTAGTCGAGCTCGCGCGCCATGATGCTGTTCGCGGGGAACGAGGGAATGCCTTCGGCCGGCAGCGTGCCGACCTGCACGATGCGGCCGCCGCGGCGCGTCGCCTTCAGGCAGGTCGCGAGCGCGGCTGGGCTGCCGGCGGCTTCGATCGAGATGTCCGCGATGTCGGCCAGCGACTCGGGCGCAGCCTGGTCGCTGCGGATCGTCTCGTCGGCACCGACCTGCTTCGCGATCGTCAGCGCGCGCTCGGCGATGTCGCAGACGATGATCTTCGCCGCGCCGGCCAGCTTGACCGCCATCACGCACATGCAGCCTATCGTGCCGCCGCCGGTCACGAGCACGGTCTTGCCCATCAGCTCGCCGGCGCGATGCGCCGCGTGCAGCCCGATCGACAGCGGCTCGGCGCAGGCGAGCTCGCCCAGCGAGATGTCTTCGTGGATGGCCGTGAGCTGCTTCTCGCCCATCACGAAGCGCTCGCGGAACATGCCCTGCACATGCGGGAACACGCTCGCACTGCCGAGAAAGCGCATGTGGCGGCACAGGTTGAAGCGCCCGTCCAGGCAGTAGTCGCACTGGCCGCAGGCGTGCGACGGGTTGATCGCGACCTTGTCGCCGACCTGCACGCGCGTCACGCCGCTGCCGATGCGCGCGACGATGCCTGACGCCTCGTGCCCCGGGATCAGCGGCTCGCGCATGACGAACGCGCCGACCCGGCCGTGGTGGAAGTAGTGCAGGTCCGAGCCGCAGATGCCGCCGGCGCCGAGCTTGAGCTCGACATCGTGCGCAGCGAGCTCGAACGGGCCGTCGTCTTCGAGTCGCAGGTCCTTGGCGCCGTGGATGCGGCAGGTGAGTGTCATGGTGGTGTTCCTTGGTTGGCGGCTTTACCGCAGAGGCGCAGAGGACGCAGAGGACCGCGGAGCCTTCGGACTCTTCTTTTCCCTGCGAGGCTCTGCGTCCTCTGCGCCTCTGCGGTGAATCTTCCCCTCGTTGCGCGCGATGTTGACCGTGAACCGATCGTGCGAGCGCGACAGGTGCGTGGCCATCGCCTGGCGCGCCGCCTCGGGCGAATGGGCGGCGATCGCGTCGATCACCGCGCGGTGCTCGGCGATCGCCATGCCCCAGCTCGTCGCGGTTTCGAAGTGGCTGCCGAGCTGCGCGAACAGCGGGTTGTGGCGCTCGTCGTAGAGCTGGGCGACCACGCGCTGCAGCACCGCGTTCTGCGAGGCCTCGGCGATGCGCAGGTGGAACAGCCGGTCGCCGCGGGTCGGCATGTGGCCGCTGTCGATTTCTTCCTGCATCAAGACCAGCGCCTCGCGCAACCCGGCGATCTGCGCCTTCTTCATCTGGCGCGCGGCGTTCGCGGCGAGCTCCGCTTCGATCAGCTCGCGGGCGCGGATCGTCTCCAGCGGCCCCTCGCCGGTGATCGAGCGCGCCGCGGCACCGGGCACGACGCCGCGCACGTAGATGCCCGAGCCCATGCGCACCTCGACGACGCCCTCGACCTCGAGCGCGATCAGCGCCTCGCGCACCGACGGCCGCGAGACGCCGAGCTGCAGCGCGAGCTCGCGCTCGGTCGGCAGCCGCGAGCCGACCCGGTACTCGCCGCGCTCGACCAGCGAGCGCAGCTGGTCGGCGATCTGGCGGTACAGGCGCCGCGGCTCGATGGTCTGGATCGGCATGAAACGATGAAAGGGGTGGGTGGCTGGTGGCCAAGTGGCCTGACCAATTCGGTAAAGAATAATTTAGCGACGAACTTCACGTCAACATCGGGTTTGCCCGCGTCTGGCCTTTCTGGCCCCTGCCTGGCGTCCATGCGTGGGTTCGAACGTCGAAGCGACCGGTCACCACGCCACACTCGCGAGCCAGCACACCACCACGACGACCATGGAACAGCCCGAGCCGCCGAACCCTACGCCGCCCACGTCGCCGCCGCCGGCCGCGCCGCGCACCGTGACGAGGACCAGCCGCTGGGTCGGCAGCATCGTCGCCGTGCTCGCGCTGGCCGGCCTGGGCTGGGCCGCCTGGTACCTGACGCACCAGCCGCGCGGCAGCACCGGCGGCGCGCCGGTCGGCATCGGCGGACCGGGCGGGCCGGGCGGCCCCGGCGCGCCGGGCGGCGTGCCCGGGCGCGGCGGGCCGCCGAGCACCGTCGGCGTTGCGCTCGCGCGGCGCGCCGACATTCCGGTCCTGATCGAGGCGCTGGGCACCGTCACGCCGGCCGCGAACGTCACGGTCCGGCCGCAGGTCGCCGGCGTGATCACGCAGGTGCTGTTCCGCGAGGGGCAGATGGTCAAGCGCGGCGACGTGCTCGCGACCATCGACCCCAAGCCGTTCGAGATGGCGCTGGGGCAGGCCAGCGGCGCGCGGCTGCGCGACGAGGCCCAGCTCGAGGCGGCGCGCGTGACGCTGCAGCGCTACCAGACGCTGCTCAAGCAGGACTCGATCGCGCGCCAGGACGTCGACACCCAGGCCGCGCTCGTCAAGCAGCTCGAAGGCACGGTCGCGATCGACCGCGCGAATGAAGGCACGGCGCGGCTGAACCTCGGCTACGCGCGCATCGTCGCGCCGCTGTCCGGGCGCGTCGGGCTGCGCACGATCGATGCCGGCAACTACATCGCGGCCGGCGACACGACCGGCGTCGCGGTGATCACGCAGATCATGCCGATCGACGTGGAGTTCTCGGTCCCGCAGGACCGCGTGCCCGAGATCCAGGCGCAGGTCGCGGCCGGTGCGCAGCTGGTCGTCACGGCCTACGACCGCTCGCGCACGAAGCGGCTCGACACCGGCACGTTCTCGACGCTGGACAACCAGGTCGACACGACCACCGGCACCGTCAAGGCCAAGGCGCGCTTCGCGAACGCCGACGGTGCGCTGTTCCCGAACCAGTTCGTCAACGTGCGGCTGCAGCTGCGCACGATAGACGGCGCGATCGTCGTGCCGGTGACCGCGCTGCGCCATGGGCCGAACGGCGATTTCGTCTACGTCGTCAACGAGGACAAGGCGGTCGCACTGCGCAACGTCACGCGCGGCGAAGCGGGCGTCGACAACGTCGCGATCGCGACCGGACTCGCGGTCGGCGAGCAGGTGGTCACCGAAGGCGGCGACCGGTTGAAGGACGGCGCGCGCGTGCAGACCAGCGTCGACCGGCCGGACGGTGCTGCGTCGGGCGCGGCCTCCGGTGCGCGCGGGCGGCGCGACCACATGCCCGGGGCCGCGTCGGCGCCTGCATCCTCCGGCGCGTCGTCGCCCGCGTCCGGCAAGGTCGCATTGCCCACGCCCGAGCAGCGCCAGCGCATGCTCGATGCGGCCAAGGACGACCCGGAGCAGCTCGAGCGCCGCAAGCGCTTCCTCGAGGCGCTCGACCGCGGCGATCCCGCGGCGCTGGAGCGCTGGCAGCAGATGGTGGCGCGGCGTCGCGACGGTTCGTAGCATGACGGCTTCGCGAGAACCTCCGTTCGCCCTGAGCCTGTCGAAGGGCCGGTGGCGGACCGCGCGGCCTTCGACAAGCTCAGCCCGAACGGTGCAACGCGGGATGGGTTGCCCATGAGCCCGTCCAAGCCCTTCATCGAACGCCCGGTCGCGACCTCGCTGCTGATGCTGGCGATCGTGCTCGCCGGCCTGGTGGGGTTCAAGTTCCTGCCGCTGTCGGCGCTGCCGCAGGTCGACTACCCGACGATCCAGGTGCAGACGCTGTACCCCGGCGGCAGCCCCGAGGTGATGAGCAACACCGTGACCGCGCCGCTGGAGCGCCAGTTCGGCCAGATGGCCGGGCTGGACCGGATGGCCTCGACCAGCGCGGCCGGCGTCTCGATCATCACGCTGCAGTTCTCGCTCGGGCTGTCGCTGGATGTCGCCGAGCAGGAGGTGCAGGCCGCGATCAACGCCGGCGGCTCGCTGCTGCCGGCCGACCTGCCGGCGCCGCCGGTCTACGCCAAGGTCAACCCGGCCGATGCGCCGGTGCTGACGCTGGCGATCACCTCCGACTCGCTGCCGCTGACCGAGGTGCAGAACCTCGTCAACACGCGGCTCGCGCAGAAGATCAGCCAGGTCTCGGGCGTGGGCCTGGTGTCGCTGTCGGGCGGGCAGCGGCCGGCGATGCGCATCCAGGCCGACACGCAGGCGCTGGCCGCCAATGGCATCGGGCTGGACAGCCTGCGCACCGCGATCAGCGCGGCCAACTCGAACGCTGCGAAAGGCAGCTTCGACGGCCCGAAGCGCGCGTACTCGATCAACTCGAACGACCAGCTGCTGACGGTCGACGACTACCAGAACCTGATCGTCTCGTACAAGAACGGCGCGCCGATCCGCATGGTCGATGTCGCGCGCGTCGTCAGCGGCGCCGAGAACAACCAGCTCGGCGCCTGGGCCGGGACCGACTGCGACGAAGGGCATGCGGGCTGCTTCGGGTCCGAGCCGCCATCGTCGGTTTCTCGCGAGCTGCAGCCGGCGATCATCCTGAACGTGCAGCGCCAGCCCGGCGCGAACGTGATCGCGACGGTCGATGCGATCAAGAAGCAGCTGCCGACCTTGCGCTCCGGCATGCCGGCATCGCTGAAGATCGAGGTGCTGTCGGACCGCACGAACGGCATCCGCGCGTCGGTCGAGCACGTCGAGATGGAGCTGATCCTCGCGGTCGTGCTGGTCGTGCTGGTGATCTTCGCGTTCCTCGGGTCCTTGCGCGCGACTGTCATCGCGAGCATCGCGGTGCCGATCTCGCTGATCGGCACGTTCGGGCTGATGTACCTGCTCGGCTATTCACTGAACAACCTGAGCCTGATGGCGCTGACGATCGCGACCGGCTTCGTCGTCGATGACGCGATCGTGATGATCGAGAACATCAGCCGCCACATCGAGCAGGGCGAGTCGGCGTTCCAGGCGGCGCTGAAGGGCGCGACGCAGATCGGCTTCACGATCATCTCGCTGACGGTCTCGCTGATCGCGGTGCTGATCCCGCTGCTGTTCATGAGCGACGTGGTCGGCCGCCTGTTCCGCGAGTTCGCGGTGACGCTGGCGCTGACCATCCTGATCTCGGCGGTCGTGTCGCTGACGCTGGTGCCGATGATGTCGGCGCGCTGGCTGAAGGCCGACCACGACCGTGCCGAAGCGAAGAAGGCCGAGAAGATCGCGAGCCGCGGCGGCCCGACGCGCGCGCAGCGCCTGTTCTCGAACCTGATGGCACGCTACGACAGCGGCCTGGGCTGGGTCATCGCGCACCAGGGCATCACGCTGGCGGTCGCGTTCGCGACCCTCGTGGTGACCGTGCTGCTGTACATCGCGATCCCGAAGGGCCTGTTCCCGACGCAGGACACCGGCCAGCTGCAAGGCCGCATCGAAGCCTCGCAAGACGTGTCGTACGACCGCATGGCGCAGCTCCAGCAGCAGGCCGCGCGGGCGATCCTCGAAGACCCGGCGGTCGAGAACCTGAGCTCGTTCGTCGGCGTCGACGCGGCCAACAACACGATGCTGCATGCTGGCAGCGTGCTGATCAACCTGCGCAAGGGCCACGACGGCCAGCAGGCGGTGATGGACCGGCTGCGCGAGCGCGTGCGCGGCGTCGCCGGCGTGACGCTGTACCTGCAGCCGACGCAGGACCTGACCATCGACGCCGAGACCGGCCCGACGCAGTACCGCGTCTCGCTCGAAAGCGTCGACAGCGCGACCATCGCGCAGTGGATGGGCAAGCTGATGGAGCGGCTGCGCACCGGCTATGCGGCGCAGGTGCGCAACGTCAGCAGCGACGCTGGCGCGACCGGTCTGGCGGCCTACATCGACGTGAACCGCGACACCGCGTCGCGCCTGGGCATCACCGCGAGCTCGGTCGACGATGCGCTGTACAGCGCGTTCGGCCAGCGCATCGTCTCGACGATCTTCACCGAGACCAACCAGTACCGCGTGATCCTCGAGGCGCGGCCCGGGCTGGTCGGCACCGCGGCCGATCTCGGCCGCCTGAACCTGATCGCCAGCGGCGGCACCGCGACGCCGCTCGCGGCCTTCGCGGCGATCAGCGAGAAGCAGGCGCCGCTGCAGATCACGCACGTCGCGCAGTACCCGGCCGGCACGCTGAACTTCGACACCGCGCCGGGCGTCGCGCTCGGCGACGCGGTGGGTGCGATCCGCCAGGCCGCGAAGGACATCGCCATGCCGGGCAACGTGACGATGACCTTCCTCGGCGCGTCGGGCGCGTACGAGAAGTCGCTGTCCAACCAGCTCTGGCTGATCCTCGCCGCGGTGGTCTGCGTCTACATCGTGCTGGGCGTGCTGTACGAGAGCTACGTGCATCCGCTGACGATCCTGTCGACGCTGCCGTCGGCAGGCGTCGGCGCGCTGCTCGCGCTGATGATCGCCGGCCACGACCTGGGCGTGATCGGCATCATCGGCATCATCCTTCTGATCGGCATCGTCAAGAAGAACGCGATCATGATGATCGACTTCGCGATCGATGCCGAGCGCACCGAAGGCAAGAGCCCGCGCGAGGCGATCCATCAGGCCGCGCTGCTGCGGCTGCGGCCCATCCTGATGACCACGCTGGCCGCGCTGTTCGCCGCGGTGCCGCTGATGCTGAGCTGGGGCGACGGCGCCGAACTGCGCCGCCCGCTGGGCCTCGCGATCTTCGGCGGGCTGGTCGTGAGCCAGCTGCTGACGTTGTTCACGACGCCGGTGATCTATCTGATGTTCGACCGCCTGGGCGGCGGCTCGACGAAGCGGGTGGTTGGTGGCGAGCCACCCTCACCCCAGCCCTCTCCCGCCAGCGGGAGAGGGAGTGCGCCGCTCGTTCCCTCTCCCCGCGAGCGGGGAGAGCGGAGCGAGGGGTTGGGCTAGGGTGAGGGGTCGCGCGTGAACCTCTCGCTGCCGTTCGTCCGCCGGCCGATCGGTACGGTGCTGCTGACGGTGGGCGTTGCGCTGGCCGGCATCGCAGGCTTCTTCGCGCTGCCGGTCTCGCCGCTGCCGCAGATCGACTTCCCGGTGATCTCGGTCAGCGCGAACATCCCCGGCGCGAGCCCCGACACGATGGCCTCCAGCGTCGCGACGCCGCTGGAGCGTCGCCTGGGCACGATCGCCGGCGTCAACGAGATCACCTCGCAGAGCTCGACCGGCTCGACCCGCGTGACCCTGCAGTTCGACCTGAACCGCAACATCGACGGCGCGGCGCGCGAGGTCCAGGCGGCGATCAACGCGAGCCGCGTCGACCTGCCGGCCACGCTGCGCAGCAACCCGACCTACCGCAAGATGAACCCCGCGTCGGCGCCGGTCATCATCCTCGCGCTGACCTCGAAGACCAAGACGCCGGGGCAGATCTACGACGCGGTCTCGAACATCATCAGCCAGCGCTTGTCGCAGGTCGACGGCGTCGGCGACGTCGAGATCGGCGGCGGCTCGCTGCCGGCGGTGCGCATCGAGCTGCTGCCGTTCGCGCTGAACAAGTACGGCATCAGCACCGAGGACGTGCGCGCCGCGATCCAGGCCAGCAACGCGAACCGTCCGAAGGGCACGGTGCAGGGCGCCGGCCACCGGCTGCAGATCTACACCCAGACCCCGGCGCTGCGCGCGAGCGACTACGCCCCGATGGTGATCGCCTGGCGAGGGGCCACACCAGGAGCGGGCTCGGCGGTGCGCCTGCAGGACGTGGCGCAGGTGGTCGACGGCGTCGAGAATACGCAGACGCTGGGGCTGTTCAACGGCGAGCCGGCGATCATCGTGCTGATCACGCGCCAGCCGAGCGCCAACGTGATCGAGACGGTCGACGCGGTGCGCTCGCTCCTGCCCGCGCTGCAGGCCGACCTGCCGGCCGACGTCGAGCTGCACGTCGCGTCGGACGCGACCAACTCGATCCGCTCGTCGCTGCGCGAGATCGAGCTGACGCTGGTGATCTCGGTGATCCTGGTCGTGCTGGTCGTCAGCCTGTTCCTGCGCTCGGTGCGCGCGACCGTCGTGCCGGCGGTCGCAACCGTCGCGGCGCTGCTCGGCACCTTCGGCGTGATGTACCTGCTCGGCTACTCGCTGAACAACCTGAGCCTGATGGCGCTGACGGTCGCGACCGGGTTCGTCGTCGACGACGCGATCGTCGTGCTCGAGAACACCAGCCGGCACATCGAGGCCGGCATGACGCGCCTGCAGGCCGCGCTGCTCGGCGCAAAAGAGGTCGGCTTCACGGTGCTGTCGATCAGCATCTCGCTGGTCGCGGTGTTCATTCCGCTGCTGTTCATGGGCGGTCAGCAGGGACGGTTGTTCAAGGAGTTCGCGGTCACGCTGTCGGTCGCGGTGCTGATCTCGCTCGTGATCTCGCTGACGACCACGCCGATGATGTGCGCCTGGCTGCTCAAGCCCGGCGGCGCGCACGGCAAGCCGCCGGGCCGCGCCGCGGCGTGGCTCTCGCGCGGCGCCGAGCGCGGCTATCAGTGGATGCTGCGCCGCTACGAGGCGAGCCTGGACTGGGCGCTCGCGAGCAAGGCGCTCGTGATGCTGATCCTCGTCGCGGTGGTCGGGCTCAACGTGTACCTCTACGCCGCCGCGCCGAAGAGCTTCTTCCCGCAGCAGGACAGCGGCCAGCTCAACGGCGGAATGCGCGCCGACCAGAGCATCTCGACCAAGGCGATGGGCGAGAAGCTTCGCCAGGTCGTCGACATCGTGCACAAGGACCCGGCGGTCGACACCGTGGTCGGCTTCACCGGCGGCGGACGCGCCGGCGGCGGCTTCATGTTCGTGAACCTGAAGCCGCTGGGCACCAAGCCCGGCCAGCGCACCGACAAGGGCAGCGCGGTGATCGCGCGGTTGCGCCCGCAGCTGCAGCGCGTGACCGGGCTGCAGGTGTTCCTGAACACGGTGCAGGACGTGCGCTCCGGCGGCCGCTCGAGCAACTCGACCTACCAGTACACGCTGAAGAGCGACAACATCGCCGACCTGCGCAAGTGGGCCGCGAGGCTCGCCGACGAGATGAAGCAGCACAGCGCGCTGACCGACGTCGACACCGATCAGCAGGAGAACGGCGTGCAGACGACGGTGCGGGTCGACCGCGACACCGCGAAGCGCCTGGGCGTCAGCTCGAGCGCCGTCGACTCGGCGCTGTACAACGCGTTCGGGCAGCGCCAGGTCGCGACGATCTACACCGAGCTGAACCAGTACCACGTGGTGATGGAATGGGCGCCGGGCTACACGACCAGCCCGAACGCGCTGTCGGACATCTACGTGCCGGCCACGCGCATCGTCAACAGCGGCGGCCAGGCGGTCGCGGTCGAGAGCACCGCGGCCACGACCGCGACGGTCAACAACGTCTCGGCGAACGCCGGCTCGCGCAACGCCTCGACCGGCAACGTGCT
>Ga0207684_10005823_pt1 | contig 11294 bp, 5 predicted proteins | sample KBSK5501metaG_FD_184342 | JGI IMG/M metagenome (GOLD analysis project Ga0207684, IMG submission 184342) | Corn, switchgrass and miscanthus rhizosphere microbial communities from Kellogg Biological Station, Michigan, USA - KBS K5-50-1 metaG... | ecosystem: Host-associated > Plants > Roots >... | reverse complement strand
ACCAACCCGGCACACATCTCCGAGGTCATCGGGCTCTATCAAAAATCAACAGCAGCCGATCTCGAGGATGCGATTGCTGCCGCGGTCGGGGCGCAGCCCGCCTGGGCAGCAATACCCGCGCCTGAGCGGGGCGAAATTTTATTGCGCGCGGCCCTGCTGCTGGATCAACAGAAAGAAGAGCTTGCCGCGTTAATGACCCGTGAGATGGGCAAGATTTTGAAGGAGACACGCGGCGATGTGCAGACCGCCATCGATGTTGCCAAGTATGTCGCGGGCGAGGGACGACGGGCGGAGGGCGAGACCATCCCTTCAGGCTTACTCAACAAATTCTGCATGACTGTGCGCCAGCCCATCGGCATCGTCGGCATCATCACTCCCTGGAACTTCCCCCTGGCTATTCCAGCCTGGAAGACTCTCCCCGCATTGCTTGCAGGTAACGCGGTGATACTCAAACCGGCCAGCGATACTCCCTTGTTGTCGCTCAAACTCGCGGAAGTGCTGCAAGAGGCCGGTTTGCCTGCTGGCGTTCTGAATGTGATCACCGGTCCAGGCGGTTCCCTGGGTGACGCACTGGTCAGTCATGAAAAGGTCAACATGATCTCGCTGACGGGTTCGACCGAGGTGGGGCGGCATGTCGCGGAGATCTGTGGCCGCGACCTGCGCCGCTGTGCCCTGGAACTGGGCGGCAAGAATGCCGTAATCGTGCTCGAAGATGCGGACCTTGACCTCGCAGCCGAGAGTGTCACCTGGGGCGCATTCGGCACTACCGGCCAGCGTTGTACCGCTACGAGCCGTGTGATCGTACAAAAATCGGTGCAAAATGCATTCACGGATCGCCTTGTGGCCGCAGCCGAGAAGCTGCGCGTCGGCGACGGCCTGAGCCCAGACGTTGACATGGGTCCGCTCGTGAATACCGGGCGCGTAAAGGCAGTACAGGAATACGCTGAAATCGGCAAACAGGAAGGTGCCACGCTCGTGCTGGGCGGCTTCCCGCTGACCGGAGGCGACTATCGCGAGGGAGCATTCTACGAACCCACCATCTTTACGGATGTGGCCCCGTCGATGCGTATTGCTAAAGAAGAGGTCTTCGGTCCCTTACTCTCCATTATTCCCGTCGCCTCCTACGAAGAAGCCATCCAGGTCGCGAACTCGACCGAATACGGTCTTTCAACTGCCATCTTCACCGAAAGCACTCGCGTCACCTTCCGCGCAATGCGCGACATCGTGTCCGGCCTGGTCTACTTTAACGCACCTACCACGGGCGCCGAGGTCCACCTGCCCTTTGGCGGTATGAAAGCCAGCGGCAACGGCCACAGGGAGTTAGGTAAGAAAGCCGTTGAAGAGTTCAGCGAGACCAAAACCGTTTTCGTCTCATACCCAGAGCGAAAATAGGAGAATGTGGGAAAACGATGATCGTCGCGTGGGGGCGGGAGCAAGCCCCAGAGGCGCGAACAGAAGCGTTTCACTGAGCGGTTGTTCCGCACCACCCCCAGGGCGGGGGCAAGCCCCGCCCCTACTATACACGGGCTTCGCCAGCGGGAATCTAATTTACGCCGACTCTACGGTCGGGGTGCCACCGCCGGGAGTTGCTTGACCCGGAGCTGCCGGGGGAGTCAAATCTGCGAAATCGCCTTCCTGGGCAGGCCGCTTAAAGATGTAATAAGCTGAGTTCGAGGTCAGGGGCTGGATACCTGTAAGTTCCCAACCATCTTTGCCGAGGGTGCTCATGTAGCGACGAGCAAAGGTGCTGCGCCGCTCGTTGCCGATGAGCGTCTCAAGTCCCTCACTAGAAATACGCCCACGATAATCAATATATGCTACTTTATAAGCCCATTGCGCCATGATATTTCTCCTTTTCGCGTGTGTCCCTTTACCCTCGTTGACAAAGGGAATAGTTACGTTGTGTGCCTTTGCGGGTCCTACCAGCATAGCCCTATAGCACCACATCCGATGACGCCTCTACACGAAACGCTTTATGTCAGTTCGCCTCGCACGCAACTTTCGGAGCGTTCCGCCTGAACACCTGGCACCGCACCGGGTTCCACAATCAGCGCTGTGCCAGGTGTAGGACTATGCTGGTAGGTTCCTCTGCACATAAGTATATCCGCAAACACCCCACCCGCGCACCGCTAGTTTCGACGGTTTTTGTTGCAGATAATTATGACGGGTTTGACCTGTAGATTTGTACAGGAAGGCGGTCTATGATAGAGGCAAATCAAACGAAAAGGTCGTGCCCTGATTTTCCTCTTTAGACTGCTCAAGACGGATTTCTCCCCCGTGGGCCTTAACGATCGATTTGGCGATGTACAGGCCCAGGCCCGAGCCTTTTTGGAGGCGGGAGCGGGAGCCTTCCAAACGACCGTAAGGGCGGAAAAGCTGATCCAGATCTGCCAGCGGAATGCTCGTCCCCTGGTTATGGACGCTGATATGCGCTTTGCCTGGAGTTTGCCAGGCTCGCACTGTAATGGTGGTTTCTTCGTCGGAATATTTGATGGCGTTGTCCAGCAGATTCCCTAACGCCTGCTGCACGCGACCGCAATCCCAATTTCCAACCATGGGAGTATCAGGCAACTCGACTGCGAAGTGGTGATAGGGAGCGACCGGTCGTAATTGCTCTACCACTTCTTTGACCATCACAACCGCATCGCAGGGAGCGCAAGACAGGCTAAACTGTCCGCTCGTCAGGCGTGAAGAATCAAGCAGGTCGCTTACGAGGCGTGACAAACGCCAGGCCTGGCTGATAATAATGTTTGTGCCGCGTTCGATAGCCTCACGGCGCTGATTGGGGCGGGCTACTATCTGAGCATAGTTGATGATGGGTGTCAGGGGGCTTCGTAACTCATGAGCAATCATCGCAACGAACTGTTCTTGACGTGCTAACTGATCTTTTAACAGGAGATTTGCCCTTGTAAGTTCGTCCACCTGATGTTTCAAAGCCTCTATGTCTTCGTCCTGGGATTGCTCTTGCTCCACTTACATGCCTCAGTTGTCTCCCACGTATTCAACCAGGGATGGTTGTGTCATTAGTATACCCTCTGGCGCCTGCACATGCCAAAAAGAACCCCACCCCTAGGAATATCGGGTAGGATCTTTCTTTCTACAGAGCCAAAATGTTCTGTTATCTATGCTTATTCGGCAACAGATCCGGTATCCGTGTCCGGAAGCAGGTCCAGTTCTCGCAATTCTTCCTGGGCCACCTCGCTGAGTTGAGCTAGATCCAAACTTGGATCAGCATGCGCGATGAGATGGCGCAGGCGCTCAACAATCCCCAGGCGCATGTAATGGTCAGAAGTTAATAACAACTCACCAATGGTTATTTCAATCTGTCGCCGTTGCATTGTGGCAAGTATCGACTCAGCCATAGTTGATTACTTTGTTTCAGTAGCTACTTTGCTCTCGCTCGATGTTCCCGAGCTACTCTCGCTAGACTTGCTCTCGCTGGAGGTCTTCTCCTCGCCAGCCTTACCGGGCTCAGTATGTCCGTTCGACTTGGCGTGACCATTCTTATCTCCTCCGGAGCTGGAGGCGTGATCGGTCTTGTAGAAGCCGGAGCCTTTGAAGACTATCCCGGCAGGGAACAGTACTCTGCGGATGTGTCCGCCACATTCAGGACAAATTGTCAAAGGTTCATCAGTCATTTTCTGCCAGGTCTCAAATCGACGGCTACAATCCCGGCAGGCATATTCATACGTTGGCATACAATTGTCACCCCTGGGTTATCTCGCTATGCGATAGCTAACGCTATATATATCATTATAACGTGATGGGCGTTGGAAAGTATTCCCAGCAGCATATATTGGGCTGAGCTATTCTACCCGCCCGATATATTCTTTCACTTTCTCAGCAGCTTCGCGCGTCATGCCATTGAGAGTCGCCAGGTCGTCTACGCTTGCATCGCTGATCGCTCTGACCGAGCCGAAGTGCTTCATCAAGGCTTGTTTGCGTTTTGGCCCGATGCCTGGAATCTCATCCAGCACCGATTTAAACGTGCGGTCAGAACGTAACTTGCGATGGTAAGTGATGCCGAAGCGGTGAGCCTCGTCGCGGATGCGCTGCACCATGTAGAGTCCCTGCGAGGTACGCGGCAGGATAATCGGATCGGGTGATCCCGGTATAAAAAGTTCCTCGTTCTCTTTCGCCAATCCCGTCGTGGGAACATCGATATGCAGTTCCTGTAAGACCTCCATGGCAGCGCTGAGTTGCCCTTTGCCTCCGTCGATGATAATCAAGTCCGGCATCGCCCAATCGTGCTCCAGGGGAACTTCTTGTTCTATTTCTTCAGCGCGTTCTTCACTCTGTTGAGCTTGCCTGCGAAATCTCCTGCGCAGCATCTCCTGGATGCTGGCAAAATCGTTTGGCCCCTCGACTGTTTTAATCTTGAAGCGTCGATATTCGTTGGGCCTGGGTCTGCCTGCCTCGAAAACAACCATCGCCCCTACCGAGTTTGTGCCCTGCGTATTAGAGATATCATAACATTCGATACGCATTGGTGGCGCGGCAAGGTTCAGCACATCCTGGAGCTCCTCCAGCGCCATTTGCGTTTTCTGGCTATCGGTCAGCCATTTAATGCGCTGCTGCTCCAACACCTCCTGCGCGTTTTGTTTGACCATCTCGACCAGGCGCAGCTTTTCGCCACGTTTGGGCACGATAAACGTAACCGCACCTCCACGTTTCTCCTTTAACCAGTTCTGTATAATGGCGCGGTCGTCCGGTTCGACCTCGACTATCACCTCAGCAGGAATGTGTGGTGAACTTTCGTAGAATTGTTGCAGGAATGAACTCATCACCTCGCCGGGGCTGCTATCTCGCGTACCCTGCAGGATAAAAAATTCCCGCCCGATCAGCTTCCCACCGCGGAAAAAGAAGACCTGGGCACTGGTCTCATCTTCCTCGCTGGCAAGGGCAATTACGTCCTGGTCTTCCTGCCCCTCGGTGTGAATGATGCGCTGTCTTTCCAGGATGCGCTCGACCGCTCTAATACGATCGCGGGTACGAGCCGCCTCCTCGAAGTTCAGGTTATCAGCCGCCTCTTCCATCTTCTTGCGCAAGTTATCTACGACTTCTTCGTGCTTACCCTCCAGGAAAAGAATCACCTGCTGGATCACTGCATCGTATTCTTCGCGCGTGGCGTATCCAACGCAGGGAGCGATACAGCGGTGAATATAGAATTGCGTGCAAGGACGCGCCAGCAGCCTTTGCTTCCATCCTGCGGGCGGCTCGGCATTAACTGGTGGGGCCCAGTTACTGGCGTCATAGCGGCAGGTGCGAAAGGCAAAGAGTTTATTCAGCAAGTCCAACGTTGAATCTACTGCGCCAGAGTTGGTGTACGGCCCGAAGTAACGATTGCCGTCACGCTGGAAACTGCGTACGCGATAGACACGCGGGAAGTCCTCGGTCAGTGAAACCTTGATATATGGATAATTTTTATCGTCACGCAGAAGCACATTGTACTTGGGGCGATACTGTTTGATGTAGTTACTCTCCAGCACAAGCGCTTCGACCTCATTTTTAACGACGAGTAACTCGATATCATCAACCTTCGCCACCATACTACGGTTCTTTGGACCAAGATCGCTAGATTCCTGGAAGTAGGAGCGCACACGATTGTACAGCGAAATGGCTTTTCCCACATAAAGAATCTTTCCCTCGGCATCTTTCATCAAATAAATGCCTGGCTTATGCGGCAGCGAGTTGAGCACAGATTGGATTTTTTCGTTCATGTCCCTATCCTAGAGGACCACGGCTAGACGGTGTAGTTTTGGAGTTGTATTGCACACTCATTATAGCATAATGGTAACTATTCAGGTCTCCTTTCTCTTGCACCACAGGGCGATTTGAAAGCCGTCTTCTTCCCCACCCCACCCCTGGAAAAAGGGAAAAGGTGGGGAATGGAAGCCCCCCAGGCTTTCTTGCCCCACACCCCGCCAAGGGGCGGCCGCCCCTTGGATCCCTGCTTTGCTCGACTTTTAAATCGCCCCACATCTCGCTTCATCCATACATATGCTGTCAATTGGTCGCTTGTGAGATGCTCGACTCCAGCGCCTTTTGACTCCAGAAAAGGCTCATGAGAAGCTGGAGTCCATGCCCGTCGAGGATGGCTGGGGAGCCTGAAGAAAAGCAGAGGGATGAGTCATCACACGCTTTCGTCTCTGTGGTGAGACACCGGGATCACTCAAGGAAACAGTTTCTTCGTTCGCCCCACATGTGCTATGATGGAGGCAGAGACAACAGGGGGGCTGGACCCATTTGGCCGTGTCCCAGACCCCCAGACAGGCGTTCACCCACGGAGCGGGCACACCTGACAGTCACCAGTATAGCGGACGGGTCCTCTTGAAGTCAGCCTCCATCAGGTGACGTGTCACTTCACATCACTGCATAAAATTTCGCTCCGCTGGGTCAAGCAGGAGGGAGATCATTCGTGAAGAGATACTCGTACAGAGAGCGAGACTATGCCTTCGGTCAACTGATGCTGACGCTGCGCACCGCCATCGGCCTGACGCAGGCGGGCCTGGCCGAGCGGCTTGGCGCCTCCCGGCGCGCGGTGGCGGAATGGGAGGGAGGCCTCAGCTACCCCAAAGCTGAACGCCTCAAACAGTTCATTACCCTGGGGGTGCGTGCCTCAGCCTTTCCCGCCGGGCGCGAGGCCGAGGAGATCCGCGCGCTCTGGAAAGCGGCACACCAGAAAGTGCTTTTGGATGAGTCCTGGCTCGCGGCGCTACTCGGTCGGCCGCGTCCTGCGCTTACCCTCCTGCCACCTGTGCCGTTCGAGGAACCCCAACGAGGCGAGGAGATCTCCGCGGCTCAGCCTCCAGCAGGGCGACGAGTGGATTGGGGCGAGGCGCTGGCGGTGCCGAGCTTTTATGACCGTGAGCGAGAGGTGGCTCAGTTGACCGCGTGGGTGACGCAGGAGCGCTGCTGGGTGGTAAGCGTGCTGGGCCTGGGCGGCATCGGCAAGTCGGCACTCGCGGTGAGCCTGATGCACCAGGTGGCCCCGCACTTCGAGGTGGTCGTCTTTCGGTCGCTACGCGATGCCCCCGAATGTTCCGCCCTCCTGGAGGACTGCCTGCAGGTGCTCGCCCCCCAACCACTGCGGGAAGTACCGACCAGCCTGGAACGACGCCTGGGCCTGCTGCTGGAATACTTGCGCACAGAACGTGTGCTACTGGTGCTGGATAACCTGGAAGTGCTGCTGGAGGAAGGGGAGGGCACGGGTCGCATGCGTGCGGGTTACGAAGACTACGGGCGGCTGCTACGCCAGGTGGCCCAGACCGCGCACCAGAGTTGCCTGCTGCTGACCAGCCGGGAGAAACCGCGCGAGCTGGTGGCCCTGGAAGGCAGTCGGACGCCCGTGCGCGCCTTGCGCTTGGCAGGACTGGATGCTGTGGCTGGTGAGCAGTTGCTGGCCGAGAAGGACGTCGCGGGCAGCACACCAGAACGGGCACGGCTGATCGAAGCGTACGCGGGCAACCCGCTGGCGCTCAAAATCGTGGCAGAGACCATTGTGGAGCTCTTCGGGGGCGAGATCGCGCCGTTCCTGGAGCAAGGGGAGGTGGTCTTTGGCAGTGTGCGCCAGCTGCTGGACGAGCAATTTGCTCGCCTCTCGGCGGACGAGCAGACGGTGTTGCTGTGGCTGGCCATCCTGCGCGAGCCGGTGAGCATCGAAGAGGTGCTCGCGGCGAAGGCCTCGCCGCTCTCGCGTGCCCAGGTGCTCGATGCCGTCGAGGCGCTGCGCCGCCGCTCGCTGATCGAGCGCGGGCAACGCCGGGGGAGTTTCACGCTGCAATCGGTGGTGCTGGAGTATGCCACGGCCCGCCTCATCGACGAGGCAGCCAGCGAGATCGAAGAGGGCAGGCTCTCGCGGCTGATCGAGCATGGGTTGGAACTGGCCATCTCCAAAGAATACGTGCGGCAGACCCAACAGCGCCTGCTGGTGGCCCCGCTGCTGGTACAGCTGCGCAGCCGATACCACGGACGAGGTGAGGTGGAGAGCCACCTGCTCGCCTTGCTCTCCCGGTTGCGTGAGCGCGCCGACTACGCCCAGGGCTATGGCCCGGCTAACGTGCTGGCCTTGCTGCGCGAGGTGCGCGGGCACCTGCGTGGCCTCGATCTGTCGCGGCTGGTCTTGCGCGGCGTGTATCTGCAAGGCGTCGAGATGCAAGATGCCAATCTCTCCGGGGCAAGGCTCGAGGAGAGTATCTTGACCGAGGCCTTTGATGCCATCTGGGCGGTCGCCATCAGCCAGAGCGGGCAGTACTGGGCCGCCGCTGGTCGGCGTGGGGAAGTGCGGCTGTGGCGCGGGGCAGGCCAGACCTTGCACCGGGTCTGGCAAGCGCATACGGATATTGCCACGGCCCTCGCTTTCAGCCCGGACGAACGCCTGCTCGCCAGCGGAAGCACTGATGGCAGCGTCAAGCTGTGGGACGTCGAGAGTGGAGCCACGCTCTGGTCGGGTGGGCAGGCCAGCACCATCCTCTGCGTGGCCTTTGCCTCCGATGGAGGTCTACTGGCAAGTGGAGGACTTGATGCGACCGTCCGGCTCTGGGATGCGAAGCTGGGCACCCTCCTCGAGGCGTTGCCGCATCCCGGCCCGGTCTCCGCGCTGGCCTGGAGTCCGGATGGGCACCTGCTCGCCACTGGCGACGATGCGGGCACGATCCGGCTGTGGGAGATCGGGCCGGGCCGCCCAGCGACCTGCGTCGAGAGCCTCGTAGGGCATAGCAGCTGGGTGTGGGGACTGGCCTTTGCGCCCGACGAAAGCCTCCTGGCTAGCGCGAGCTGGGATGGCAGCGTCAAGCTGTGGGAGCTGGGAGAGGCAGGCAGCCTGCGCCTGCGCCAGACGCTGGTGGGGCATACGCAGCAGGTGCAACCCGTGGCCTGGAGCCCAGATGGAGGCACGCTGGCCAGTGGCAGCTTTGACCACACCATCCGGCTGTGGGATGCGAAGCAGGGCCTCGCTCGGGTGGTGCTGCAGGGCCATCGTGCCGCGGTGCACGGCCTGGCCTTCACGCCCGACAGCCGCCGCCTGCTCAGTGGCAGTCCGGATGGCACGCTGCGGCTGTGGGAGGTAGAGCGGGGGCAGTGCGTGCGCGTCCTGCAGGGCTACGATGCCTGCCTCTACGACCTGGACTGGAGTCCCGATGGCACCCAGCTCGCCAGTGCCGGCGCCGATAGCGTCGTGAGCCTCTGGCAGGTGGAAAGCCTCGGAGGAGGGACGCCGCGAGGCGTGTTGCGTGGACATGGCTGGACCGTGTACGGGGTCGCCTGGCGTCCCGATGGAGGCGTGCTGGCTAGTTCCGGCTGGGATAATGCCATCCGGCTCTGGGACTCGGCCACCAGCAACTGTCTGCAGGTCATCGGCGACCGCGACCACCCCGACTCCCCTTTTTGGGGCCTGGCCTGGAGTCCGGATGGCAAGCTTCTGGCCGGCGCCACCGTGAGCTATGGCGTGCTGCTGTGGGAGGTGAGAGCCGGCTCTCTTCGCTGGATCGGGCGTGAGCTGCCCATCTGGATCCGTCGCCTGGCATGGAGCCCCGATGGTAAGTATCTGGTGGGGGGCGGTGATGATGGCCAGGTGTATGTGTGGGACGCCTCCGATGGGAGACTGCTCCTACGGCTGGGGGGGCATCACGCGGCCGTGATGAGCGTGGCATGGAGCCCCGATGGGACGCGGCTGGCCAGCGGGGGTGGGAGCCTGGGCAAGGGGGAAGTCTTCGTCTGGGATGCGTCCACGGGAGCGTGCCTGTACACCTTGAACGAGCCGAGCGGAAGCGTATATGCGCTGGCCTGGAACCCGGGTGGGGCAGGGCTGCTCAGTGGAGGCAGTGATGGCAGACTGCGCTGGTGGGATGTTCACAGCGGGCAGTGCATACGGGTGAGAGAAGCCCATCAGGGGACGGTGCAGGCCCTCAAGGTCAGTCCCGATGAAAGCCTGCTGGGCAGTTGCGGCAATGACGGAACGATCAGGCTCTGGGGCCTCGAGAGTGGCCAGCATCTACACACCCTGCGGCGCGACCGGCCCTACGAGCGCCTCACTATCACGGGCATTCGGGGTCTCACCGAGGCACAAAAGGCGTCGCTGCGCGCCCTGGGGGCCGTGGAGGACAAGGCGGATGAGCAAAGCAGCCGTCCCGAGCAGGCAGCCGAGCTCTAGCCAGGGCGGCTGGCTGGCCCACCAGGAGCGCGGGCGCGCCTTTGGCACTGCGGGGGAGCGAGGCCGATCCAACTGGGTTCCACCTGGATGCAGCTCACCAGGCTGCTCAAAACGGCGTTTACTTGCTCAAGCGGCCTGGCACCGCTCCGCCTTGGGGGACACCAACGCTCAGCTTGGCAGGGAAGGACCAGGGGCGTTGGTGAGGGACGTCTTCTCGCAAGGGATGGCAGGGGGTGCAAGAGTGGCCTCCAGGTCTCGACCACCGGAGGCCCTTTTTTGACGAGAACCCTCGCTAGAGGATGTATTTACAACTTCCAATTCCAGTATCCTAGATGCGGAGCGGTCTGCCCAGGTATGTTCCTACCAGTGCTCATGATTGGGGGCAAGTGCTTATGTTTCAGGGCAAAACCTGCTCACATTTCAGGTCATTTACCAGAATCCCCTGCTGAATAGTTACGCATAATGGCCAAAATGATGTTTGGTGTAAAATTACCTGTTGCAGAGATAGTCAGAAAGACACCCGTGTAGTATACTAAGAGTCGCTATTATTCTATATCTTGCTGTTGCTTGTGGGCTGACGGGGACGAACGACAGCAATGCATGTATTCCTTTGGTTTGTTCATATGAGTTGTATCGGTACTGCCGGGCATATCGATCACGGCAAGTCTACGCTGGTTAAAGCGTTAACAGGTATTGATCCAGATCGGCTGGCTGAGGAAAAAGAACGCGGTATGACGATCGACCTGGGCTTTGCCTGGCTGACGCTGCCAGGTGGGCGCGAGGTTAGTATCGTAGATGTACCTGGTCACGAGGGTTTCATTAAAAATATGCTTGCGGGTGTAGGGGGCATCGACGCAGCCTTGCTGGTGGTTGCAGCCGATGAGGGTGTCATGCCGCAGACCCGCGAACACCTGGCAATTCTCGACCTGCTGCGTGTGCAACGAGGCGTTGTTGCGCTCACCAAAGCCGACCTTGTTGACGAGGAATGGCTCGAACTGGTGCGTGAAGAGGTTGCTGAGCAACTGAAGCCCACTACGCTGGCCGGTGCTACTATTATTCCCGTTTCCGCCTACACCCGCCAGGGACTGCCCGAGTTACTTGTGCAGTTGGAGCATATCCTGGACGAAATACAGGAGCGGCAGAA
>Ga0207684_10005818_pt1 | contig 11299 bp, 12 predicted proteins | sample KBSK5501metaG_FD_184342 | JGI IMG/M metagenome (GOLD analysis project Ga0207684, IMG submission 184342) | Corn, switchgrass and miscanthus rhizosphere microbial communities from Kellogg Biological Station, Michigan, USA - KBS K5-50-1 metaG... | ecosystem: Host-associated > Plants > Roots >... | reverse complement strand
CGGGAAAGCCGGCGCGGATGAGCTCGCCGAGATTCGCGCCTTTCCCGCCGGCGACGGCGAGGTCCTGCGCGCCGAGCATGGATAGCGGGACGACAAGAGGCCCGCTCACGCGGCACCTAGAACGGCAGGGTGGCGACAAGCAGCGAACAGAGGATGCGTTTCATGGAGCCCTCTCCTTCGGTTGGCGGATGCAGGATCAGGCTCTTGCCTGTGAGCGGCGGAGCCATTCGTCGAAACCAATTTGGCCGAGGCGCGCTTCGCCCAACGGCACGAGTGAGCGCTCCTCGACCCGGCCGCCGAAGTATCGGGCCTCGGGGTCACTCACGACCTCACGCGGGTCGCCGACCGCCTTCAGATAGCGGGCGACGATTTCGTTGAACGGTGCTCGTTCCGGGCCGGCGATCTCGACGATGCCGTTTCGCGGCGCGGCGAGCGCCACACCGGCGACGATGGCAGCAACGTCGTCCGCCGCGATGGGTTGGAACAGGCCGGGCGAAAGCCTGACGATGCTTCCATCCGTACTTGAAGCGGCGATGCCGCCGAGGAATTCCAGGAACTGGGTCGAGCGGATGATGGTGTAGGGGATGCCGGAGGTCTCGATCAGTTTCTCTTGGGCGACCTTGGCGCGGAAATAGCCATTGTCGGGCGTCCGGTCGGCTCCGACGATGGAGAGCGCGACATGGTGCCGGACGCCGGCTGCGGCCTCCGCCGCGAGAAGGTTCCGGCCGGAGGTCTGGAAGAATTCCAGCACCGCCTTGTCTTCAAATGAGGGCGAGTTGGCGAGGTCGATCACCACCTGCGTGCCGGCCATGGCCTCTTTGAGGCCCTCGCCGGTGATGGTGTTGACGCCGGTATTGGGCGAGGCGGCGACGACCGCGTGGCCGCCCTGGCGCAGAATGGCGACGGTCTTGGAGCCGATCAGGCCGGTGCCGCCGATAACGACGATCTTCATACCGAACCTCCTAGTTTGTAGCCCGCAAGCCGGGGTTGTGATGGTTGTGCGGCAAGCCGCGGTCAGCGAGTGTGGTCCACCACGAGGGGAGAACCGATAGGACGTCGAACCGATAGGACGTTGAATCCGCGGCCTCGGTCGCGGAAGTCAGCGGTGAGAGGCTTCGGACCCACCCCACCTTTTCACCAGCCATGGGAGAGTGCCGGCATGACCTCGGCCGGGCCGATTTGGCCCCATCGACGCATCGAAACGTCCTTGCCCGCATACCCGGGGCTGCTGGAGCTCGGTCGCCCTTGGCCGCGGCCAGCAGGCGAGGGCGCCAGCGGCGAGGACACTGACCGAGGGAGATTACGTCTCTACCGCGGGGTGCGGCGGCGCCTAGGTGGGGGCGTCCGCTTGAGGCCGTACTTGCGCTTCAGCTCCTCGAGGGAGATGCCACCACGGCCGCCACGGGCTTCCCACGACGTGTGAGTACCCAGGTCTCCTTGGCAGTCTTCCGGCCGTACTCCGCGAGAGAGGCTTCCGTGATCTCCACGGTCTTCATGGTTTGATGTCCTTCCCAGCGATCGTGATCCGCTCCCGCACCTTGATCCCCACGGCGACGATGACCACCACGGGCTCAGGCTTTTCCTCTACGGCATAGTACACCCGCAGATCTCCTACCCGCGGAACCTGGCTCGGATTGGTGTCGACCGGAAGACCGCCATGGAGTTGGTCGGCCACAAGACCGAGAGCATCTACCGCCGGTACACGATCACAGATGAAGCAATGCTGCGCGATGCCTCCGCCCGCTTGGCCGCGCTCCATGAGGCAGAGCGCGAGGAGAACCGCCAAACTACGGCCAGAGTCAGGGGGGGTTCGGCCTCCGAGGCGGACCCGTCTCCGCGCGTAAGTTCTTCTGGTGGTAGCTATGGGTTGGTGGCCTGGGACGGAGTTGAACCGCCGACACGCGGATTTTCAGTCCGAACCAGCTGCGGCACAAATAGTTCTGCCAAAGTTCAGCCAAAGTCAAAGGCTGCATGCGGCGACCCGGGCCCCGACGAATAGCGCCGCTCGCCAGAAACAGCACAGCACCGACCCGTCAACGCGAGCAGAGTCCTGGGCGAACCGATAGGACGTTGAATCCGACCGATAGGAAGGCTGGCTGGCCCCGATCGTCCCTCGTCGTCCACCGGCACACGGACGACCTCTCGGACATCAGGAGGTGGCTTCTCCGGCTGAGACCGAGATGGTCCAGGATCCGGCGGATCGCGACGGTGTCGGTGATGTAGGCAACGACCTTGAGCGGCCCACCGCAGCGTCTACAGACGAGCGGATCCGTCTGAAAGACCTTGGCGATGAGCCGCGCCCAGCTTGGGGAGCAGCGGCGCTTCTTGGGCTGCTCCTCCTCGTGCTTCTGGCGTCCCAGTTCCTCGGACGGCCGCTCGCCGCGTACGCGGTTGGCGTAATGGGCATAGAAGTGGGTGCGATGTTTGCCGGGGTCGGGGATATGGTCGGCCAGGCGCACCAGCCATTCCAGTGGGCCCATGGCCTCGAAATTGCGGCCGAGCGAGGGATTCATGCGGGAGCGGTACAGCACTGCCTTCTGGCCGTCGAGTTCCGGGATCGCGAAGCGATCCCGCCAGAAGAGGCGCGCACGATTCAGTCGGGCGCGCCGGACGACGAGGAGTTCCAGTTCCGTGTCGAGGCCTTCAACGTGTTCAACCACCCGAACTTCCTGAACCCGAACTCGACGGTCGGGGCCGCCACCTTCGAGCGCATCACCGCCGCGCAGCCCATGCGACAGATCGTGCTCGGAGGGAGGCTGCTGTTCTGAGGTCGGGCCCGCGGCACCGGCGCGATCCGGTGTTACGATCCCCGCGTCGTGAACGGGAGATGGGAGATAGACGAGGCGCAGGGCAGGCACCCCGTTCGATAGCCAGGCATGGGAGGTTCCCGGTGTCGAAGAGTCGCGGAGTCCTTTCTGTCATCGGTGCGGCCCTCACCCTGGCCGGAGTCTCGCCGGCCGACGCCGTGGTGGGGAAGAAGATCGCGATCCTCCTCTGGAACTCTCAGCCTCGCTATGAGCAGTGCAAGGACGGAATCCTGGAGCAGCTCCGGAAGGAGGGCTTCAAGGAGCCCGAGGTGAGCTTTGTCGTCGAACGCGCGTTCGGCAACAAGACCACGGTGGCCGACCTGGCCAGGAGGCTTACCCAAGACCACCCGGACATGGTGGTCGCCGTCGGCACGTCGGCGGCCGTCGCCGTGGCCGAGGCGACAAAGGACGTTCCGGTGGTCTTTGCGATGGTCTTCGACCCCGTGAGCTCGAAGATCGCGCAGGACTGGAACAGCTCCGGCAACAACACTACTGGCTCGAGCTCCAGGACCTCCACCTCCAAGCTGCTGAGCAGCCTCCGGCAACTGGCGCCGGTCAAGCGGGTCGCCGTGCTGTTCACACCCGGCGAGCGAAACTCCGAGGCGCAGCTCAAGGAGCTCGAGGACCTTCAAAAGGACGTCCAGCTCACCGTCGTCGCGGTGCCGCTGAGCAGCCGCGCCGAGGTGGCGTCCGCGCTGTCTCGGGTGACGGGGTCGGCGGAGGCGTTAGTCCTGACCGGGAGCAGCGTGATCGGGGACAGCGTGGCGCTGATCGTGGTCTTGGCCAACAAAGCGAGGATCATCACGGCCACCCAGTCCGACGACCACATGGACAAGGGCGTGCTCCTCGGCGTCACCGCCAATCCGGTCGCCGTGGGGCGTCTGGCCGGCGAGAAGGCGGCCAAGGTACTGAGGGGAGCCAGGCCCGCCTCCATTCCGATCGAGGGTTTGAGGACGTTCGACCTGATCCTGAACCTGAAGACGGCCAAGGCCGCCGGGATCGAGGTCCCCGAGGCGCTCAGGAAGGGGGCCGTCCGCGTGGTCGAGTAGGCCCCTCATCAGGGAAATGCGTCGGCCGGCCGCGTGATCCTGCTGCACGGCGCCCTCGTGCGGCGGCGGCCGCACGTGTGGGGCGAGAGCGACCAGGACGTGTCCGCGGGCGAGCTTTCCGCGGCGCTCGACCGATAGGGCGTTGAATACCGATAACCGATAACCGATAGGGCGTTGAATCCGCGGCCTCGGTCGCGGAAAAGTTTCATGACCGCGTCAGCGTCCCAGGTCTCGAGCGGGCGAAAGGCGCCATCGTCCGAGAACGCGCCGTCGGTCACGAGAAGGTGACCGTGCGGATGCCATTGCAAGAGGTCGCCGGCGGTGGCGATGGAGTCGCATTGAGCCAAAGCCCACGGACGAGCTCGAGACCATGCGCCTCCGGCTTCCCGCCCAATCCGTCCGAGTGGTATGCGAAGTTCCTCGAGGGCAGCACCGACCGGACCTACGTGATCACCCGGGCCATCGAGATCGCCTTTCAGCGGGACGCGGACTTCGAGAAGACTCTGCCCGCCAGGGCCGCCGGCCCCGTGGTGGTCCGTGAGGCATCGGGGAACGCTCCTAGTGACGAGAGAAGAGAATGGTCGAAGCGCTCGGCAGGTGCGTCTCCCTCGGCCTGGAAAGGCTCTCCTCCGTGCCGAGATCGCGCCCCGAAGTCGTCCGAGATGCCCTCCAGAGCCTCGCCAAGGAGCGCCAGGTCTTCTTCGGCGTGGGCGGGACCTGCACGCTGGGGATCTTGCGCCTGCTCGCTCGCTGGGCAGCCGAGATCGGGGGCCTCAAGGTCTCGGAGGAGGACCTCCTCGCCGAGGGTCTGGTCCGTCGGTGCCAGCGAATGGGAGCAGCTGTCGAGGAAGCCGAAACCGCCGGTGATCGTTGCTCTGTGGGAACTCCCAAGGACCGGCCGGAACAGGCGAGCCCATGCACCGAAACGACGGCGCTGCGCGCGTCGAGACTCGACCCGATGGCGACGCTGCGAGCGGACTGAGCGGAGAAGCGGTCGGATCTACTCGGCTCGGAGCGCGGTGGTCGGATCGACGCTGCACGCGCGGCGCGCAGGCAGGTAGCTCGCGATGCACGCCACGACGAACATGCAGCCGGAAACCACGATCCAGGTCGGAAGATCGAGCGGCCCGACGCCGAACAGCATTGCCGAAAACACTCGTGAGAGGGCAAACGCGCCCGACCACCCGGCGGCTATTCCGGAGAGCGCCGGGAACAGTCCGTATCGAAGCATCAAGCCGGTGACGCGAGCCGGCGAAGCGCCCACCGCGATGCGAATCCCGATCTCGACCGTGCGCTGTGCGACCGAGTGGGCGATCACGGCGTAGATGCCGGCCAGCGAAAGGATGAGGGCGACGACCGCGAATGCCGACAGCAGTAGCGTCGCGAACCGCCGCGGCGCCAGCGACTCGGCGATCAGCGAAGTCATCGGTTTCACATCGGTAACGAAGGTGTCCTTGTCGATGTCCACGATTCTTCGGCGCATCTCGGGAAAGAGCGGCAGAGGATCGCGATCGGCTCGCACCAGCAGCGTGATCGCGGCTTGCGGATACAAGCCTTCGGGAATGTAGAACTCGTTTCCGGCGTCGGCATCGAGTCCGGTGTAGCGCACGTCGCCGACGACACCGATGACCGTCGACGGCTTGCTCCTCCAGGTCATCTGCACTCTCTTGCCGACGGCGTCCTGGCCCGGCCAGAAACGATGAGCCAGCGCGCGGCTGACGATGACGAACGGAAGGCTGCCCACTGCTCCCATCTCGTCGTGCTCGTCGTAGTCGCGGCCGGAGAGGATCGGGATTCTCATCACGCCGAAGTATCCCGGACTGACGACTCGGATCCGCGCGGAAGGCCGGTCCACCGGCGTGTCCGGCCCTCCTTCGATGCTGAAGGACGTAAAGAAACTGCCCGCCCGCATCGGCACGCCCTGGATCACCGCGGCAGCGCGCACTCCCGGCATCGCTTCGATCGAACGGATCACCTCGCGTGAAAACGCCACATTGTGTCTCCATTCGAACTTGTTGTTCGGAAGCGAGATCGTCATCGTCAACAAGTCCCGCGTATCGAAACCCGGATCGACCTGCGCCAGTTGGTTCGCGCTCTTGACTACGAGCCCGGTGGCGATCAAGAGCATGAGTGTGATCGCCACTTCCGACGCGACGAGAACGGCGACAAGCCGTTGCCGTCCGCGTCCGGCCGTGAGACTTCGTCCTTCGAGCTTCATGACGTCGCCCGGATTGACCGACGGAGCTCGAAGGGCCGGGACGATGCCGGTGATCACTGCCGTAGAAGAAGCAACGATCAACGTGAACAAGAGAACGGAAGAATCCACTGTCGCGTCCTGCGCCAGCGGAACGTCCGCGGGAATCAAGGGCCGCAACAAGGCAAGACCGGCATAAGCCAGGCCGACCCCTACAAGACCCGCCGGCAGAGCGAGGAGCGCGGACTCGGTCAGAAACTGACGCAGGATTCGAAGCCGTGCCGCACCGAGCGCCGCCCGGATCGCGACTTCTTTCTGGCGCGCCGTCGCGCGCGCCAGCAGGAGGTTCGCGACGTTGCCGCAAGCGACCAGCAGCACGAGACCGGTGCAGGCGAACAGCAGCAGCAGCACGCGGCGTGATCCGCCCAACACCTGATCGCGCAAAGGCACGACCCGAACGCTGAGCCCGTCGTTCGTTTCAGGATGGGCCACGGCGAGACTCCGAGAGAGCGCATCCATCTCCGCCTGGGCCTGCTCGAGCGAAACTCCGGGACGCAGCCGGGCAATCGCGTCGAGATCGCCGACGTCACGCCGAGTCGGATCGATCGGCTCGGGAGCCCAGAACTCCACGGAGTCGCCCATGCCCGAGACACCCAGGTTGAAATCGGCGCTGAGCGGCGGGAAATGGACGTCGGCCAGGGCGATGCCGACGACGAAAGACGGCGTCGGCCCGACGCGCGACAGATTGATGATGTTGACGTCCAGAAGCTTCCCGAGAAGCGCTGCATCCGACCCGAAGCGACGCTCCCAAAGCCCGCGCCCGATGATGATCTCGGATTTGGCCCGCTGGGGATCCTTCGGACTGAACGTCTCGCCCCTCAAAGGCACGGCGAGAACCCTGAAGAACTCGGGCGTGATGCGGAGCCCGCGGAGCCGCACGCTCCGATCGCCGCCGGTCAGATCGACGGTGTGAAATCGATAGCCGGCGATGGCCTCGAAGGATTTCGCTTGAGCTTGCCAGTCCAGCAGGTTCGCCGGCGCGACAGTCGTCCAGAAAACACCGTGCGAAGGATTCATCGGACGCAGCAAGACCAGCCGATCCGCGCCGGCATAGGGCAGCGGATGCCCCAGCATTGCGTCACCGACACTGAAGATCGCCGCGTTGGCGCCGACCCCGACAGCCAGGCTCAGCACGGCGACGGCTGTCGAGATGCGGCTATGTTTGAGCGTCCGAAGCGCGTAGCGGATGTCGGAAGAAAACCCGCGCACCGCGCTTAGCTTACAGCCAAAGTCAGAGGGGGTTCGACGCCTGAGCCCCGCAAGGCTCCCCGCGTAAGTTCTTCTGCTGGAGCGACGCGAGTGGTGGCCTGGGACGGAGTTGAACCGCCGACACGCGGATTTTCAGTCCGAACCAGCTGCGGCACCACCGGTCTCCATCTGTCGCTATCGCCGTCGATCCAGCGAGTTACGACGACGCTCGAGCGGGCCACATGGCCGATCTTCTCGATAGAGACAAATAGTTCTGCCAAAGTTCAGCCAAAGTCAAGAACCAGACACGGCGACCCGGATCCCGACAAGTAGCCCGCCGCCGGAAACGGCACCGCCGAGGTCATGACGGTCACGGCGCTCGCTCACCTGCGCGAGCGAGCGGTCAGGAGCGCCTTGACCTCACTAATCTGGGCCACAGAAGGTGCCCAGTAAGCCTCCTGAGACGCTTCCTGGCCCCGGCGCTCGACGTGGTGGGTGAGTCGTACCACCAGGAGGAGCTGCACAAGATCGCCGGTGACCGCCTGGCGAATGGCGAGAAGGTGGTGTTCACGGCGCTCATCGTGCCGGAGCCGGCGAACCCGTACGATCCGAACGCCATCATGGTCATCGCCGATGGCGTCGGCCAGATTGGGCACCTCCCGCGAGAGCACGCGGTCGAATACGGCGGCGTCGCCAAGTACCTGTCGTCGCGCGAAGCCGTGGGCGTCTGTGAGGGATGGCTCACCGGCGGCATCCCGGACCGCGCTCCCAATATCGGGGCCATGCTGTGCATCGACGACGCGTCCGCGTTGGAGATGCGGCTCCGGGACATGCTGCCGCTCCGATAGCAGAGGTGATGCTCCGTCTCACCGTCTGCCTTACCGGTGCTGTAACCCGTAGCATCCTGACGACCACCGAATAGGCGGAAGTGAGGCATCGCGTTCCTTCTCTTTGCGCGTGCCTTGATGCGGACTTACGCCGTCTAGAGCTGGTTGGTGGGTGCTACCGGAAGCACAAGGAGAACGAGGAGGACGGCGGGGACGAGGACTGACTCGCCGCCGCTACCAAACGTAGTAGCGCACGGCGAACCTGACGCCCGGACCCCATCCCTCGCCGCCCAGGGCGAAGAGAAGCTCGCTGCCGACCGCGAGGCCCGGCACTGCCGCGAACCCGATCTCGGCGCCAGCGCCCACGAAGGACCCCGTAGCCGTAGCGCCCTCGACCACGGCCTCGCCCACCGTGCCGTCCCGGGTCGGCGTCGCCCGGTGAAAGCGCGCGCGGGCCTGGGTCGTGTGGACGAATCCCGCCGTCCCGTAGACCTTGATCGGAACCCTGTGGCGGCCTCTGGGATCGATGGCGGCAACGAGAAGGCCTCCGGTGAGCTGCTGTCCGGCGTGTGAGGAGACTCTGGTGAATCCGGGCTCGCTCGGATCGGCGACGTGCCGGCCTAGACTCAGGCTCAACCCCACCCGCCTGGCCCAACCGCGGAGCTCGATTCCAGGGTCGCCCAGGTCGTAGAAGCCGCCGAGCTGAACGCCCGCACCCAGACGCCCGATCGTGCGCCTCTCCGGCTCCGCCGCCTGCGCGCTCTCCCGGGCGACGAGCAGGCCCAGCACCACGATAGAAAGACACACGCTGAGCGAGGCCCGACGAGGGGCACCTGACCTAATCAGGTGAGACCCACGACCGCAGGTCCCGGCCGAGGAGCTCGGCGAGCCGCTCGACGTCATCCCTGAACCTCTCTCGCAGCGCGCGCCGCAGCTCGGGCGACACGGAAAACGGGCGACCGGCGTCGTCGATGTTCGCTTTACGTGGCCAGTGGAGGGGAAGCCTCATGGCCGCGATCGCCAGGCGCCGTGCGCGCCCTGCGCGTATCAGATGGCACGCTCGGAGCCCGGCGCGGTCGGCCAGCACGAGGAACGGGGCCAGTCGGCGGCTCCGCCAGCGCCGTGTCTGGTTGTAGGTCTTGAAGCTCGGCAAGCTCCGCGGCTCGAGCCCCAGGAAAGCCAGCGTCTCTCGGTAGACCCTGTCCGGCTCCCGCTTCAAATCGTCGAACAGGATGCACTTGACGCGGTCGGGGCCGAACGCCTCCAGATACCGCTGCACATGCTCCGCATACCTCACGATCGTGCTGTATTGGAGGGCGAAGGGCGTCTCGCACGTCCACGGGATGCGCCGGCCGGCCCGCCGGTCCTCCTCGGCGGCGAGCGCCCGCTCGAGGTCCTCGAGATCCTCGTTGAGCAGGAGCAGGTTGAGGGCATGGTATGACTGCAGCACCTCCACCGGGTCCCGCAACATGATGATGATCCTCGCCGACGGGCTGAGCGCCTGGATTCCGCGCAGAGCCGCCTTCGAGTAGAGGTAGAGCACCGTCGCTTCGCCCGCAACCTGGTGCTCACGCGCCCCGGCGAACAGTTGCAGGTAGTCCCTGCGGTCGGCGAAGGGCCTCCACGAGAGCGCGATGTCGGAATTGAAGTGGTACGGCTCTTTCGGCTCGCACGCGTAGATGCGTGGGTGTGCGTCGAGGTAGGCGAAGAGCGAGCTAGTGCCGCACCTCGGGGCGCCGACGATGAAGAAGCTCGGAATAACCATTCGGGCCGCCGATGGCCAGGCACACGAAAACGCGGCGTCCGTTGCTTGTCACTGATGACGTCGTCGAGAGGATTAAGCTTGGTTATTCCGAATCGATGCCCCGAACCTACTTCATCGGTGGGGGCTCGTCAACTGAAGTCCGCGACACTGAAGTCCGCGACACTGAAGTCCGCGACAGAACCGAAGATGGCAGAACCGAAGATGGCCGAAGATGGCCGGCCGTCTCAGCGGGCCTCGATCTCCCTCCCCTCGTCGTCGACCGGCGCCCGGACGACCTCGCGGGTCTCAGGGGGAGGCTTCTCCTCCGGTGGGCTCAGGCCCAAGTGGTCGAGGATGTGCTTGATCGAGAGCTCGTCGGTGATGTAGGCCACGATCTTGAGCGGACCTCCGCAGCCTTTTGCACACGAGCGGGTCCGCCTGATAGACCTTCGAGATGAGCCGCGCCCAGCTTGGCGAGCAGCGGCGCTTGCTGGGACGCTCCTCCTCGGGCCTCTGACTCTCCACGTCCTCTGAGTTCTGTGCGCCGCCTACGCGGTTGGCGTAGTGGCCATAGAAGTGGGTGCGATGCTGCCAGGGTCGGGGATGTGGTCGGCCATGCGCGCGCCGTCGAGGTACACGAGCTTCTTGAGCGAGAGAGCGGACTCCCTCACGATGTAGGACGCCACGTCCTCGATCGCCTTCTTGTCCTCGAACGGGATCGCGGCCCCAACGTGGGCCGAGAAGCCCGCTATCGAGACCACGATCCCGGGGCGCGCGTCCGCTGCGACTGGCCTTCTCATGTACTCGGCGACGGCCTCCGCCGCGCACTGCGAGACGTCGAGGAGAAGCGGGCGTCGCTTGCGGAAGATTCCGCGCAGGAGGCGCGGCATGGTGAGGACGACGTGACGATGCGGGACCGGCGCGCGCACTTCCTTCTGCAACCAGGCGAGACCGCACGTCCTCGACCTCGAACTCTCCCGGCGTGAGCAGCGCCGGCGGGCCGCCGCCCGCGCCCACCGCGTAAAGATGCGTCCAGCCGTCCTTCTCCCAGGGGAAGACGATCCGATCGCCGTCGGCCCAGACGAGCTGGTCCGGGCTCACGATCTCGCGGAACACGCTCCCGCGGCCGGCGTCGGCGCAAAAGACCTCGCGCGCCTGGCCGCTGGCCATGTCGACGACGCGCACCGACCACGGCGGTCCCTCGCGGTGCGGCCGGAGGAACTCCCGGGCGGTGGGCGACGACGGAATCCGCAGGAAGGCCAGCCGCGATCCGTCGGCCGACCAGCGGAGGTTGCCGCAGCTTCCCCGCGCCTGGAACGCCTGCGCGGGCTTGTCGGACCCGTCGAGCTTCGCCCACCACACCTTGTCCTTCTGGACGAAGGCGATCCGGTCGCCGCGCGGCGAGACGGCCTGGCCCGCGCCGTCCCCCA
>Ga0207684_10005817_pt1 | contig 11301 bp, 7 predicted proteins | sample KBSK5501metaG_FD_184342 | JGI IMG/M metagenome (GOLD analysis project Ga0207684, IMG submission 184342) | Corn, switchgrass and miscanthus rhizosphere microbial communities from Kellogg Biological Station, Michigan, USA - KBS K5-50-1 metaG... | ecosystem: Host-associated > Plants > Roots >... | reverse complement strand
AACGAGGTCCGACGTCAGGATCCGCCCGGCATCGGCTGCGCCACAGATCCGGCTGGCCAGGGTGACCGTCGACCCGAACAGGTCGTCGTTGTGGTCGACGGGTTCGCCGGCGGCGATCCCGATCCGCACGCGAAGGTCTGTGCTCGGGGCGTCGGCCGATCGTCCCTCGAACCCCGCCTGGATCGACATCGAGCATTCCAGCGCGCTCGCCACGTCGTCGAATGAGGCCATGATCCCGTCGCCCGTGTGCTTCACCTCGCGTCCATGTGCGGCGACGAGCGCACGTCGGATGATCAGGTCGTGCTCGGTGAGCAGGACCATGAACGCCGACTGCCCGACCGCCTCCAGGATCGACGTCGAACCCTCCAGATCCGTGAACAGGATCGTCCGGAACGGGTTGACCGACGGGGTGTCACCGGTGGTCTCGCTCATCCTCCCGAGGAGCCGCAGGACGTTGTCCTCGGAGACGCTGATGATCTCGTTGGGGATGAGGCCGTGCGTTGACTTGTGTACGGCGGTCAGCGAATCGCCCGTTGGGGCTTTCGCCAGGCAGAACGCCTCCCCTTGATCGGCATCGAACCAGTAGGCGAGGAACTGGACCCCGAACTTGGCACTCATGTCGATGTCGGCCAGGTGCGCCTGTGCGACCTGTTCGGCCGTCACTCCGGGCACGTCATGGCGATCCATGAACAGCGGCATCTGGGTCCTCCTGCGCCTCCGGTGATCGTAGCCGTGTGCTCTCACGCCCGGGGGCGCGGGAACGCCGAAGATCAACGTTGAACGCTGGCCTTCGTGCTGGCCGAGCGCGGCGAGCGCTCCAACAAGAAGCCCGAGATGCGTCGAACGGACATCACTCGATCGAGTGCTGCGTCGCGCGGCGAGTGAACGCCGCCCCGCCGGCTTCCTGCTCGGCCACGATGCGCGCGAGCTCGGTGCGCGAGTTGATCGCCAGCTTCGCGAAGATGTGCCGCAGGTGACTGTTCACCGTGTGCGGGGAGAGGAAGAGCCGATCCGCGATCTCACGGTTCGTGCTGCCATCGGAGACGAGCCTCGCGACTTCCAGCTCGGCGCCCGTCAGCCCCGACGAGCCCTCGGCACCACCGCCGGTCGCCATGATCCGCCGACGGATGCCCAGATCACCGAGGCGGCCGCGGACGCGGCGAGCGTCCCAGTCGGCGCCGAGGGCCAGATACAGCTCGAGCGCTCGGCCCATGACGGCAACGCCACGCTCGCGATCGGTCATGACGAGGCGCCGACCGTAGTCCTCGAGCGCCGATCCCATCGCCAGCTTGCGGGGGCTCTCCTCGAACAGCGCGACCGACCGCTCGAGATCCTCGAGCCGCTCCTCGACCAGGCCGCTGACCTGCGCCTCGACGGCCGCGATCGTCTTGACGCCCGGGTTGAGCTCTGACCGTCGCCGAACCGTCACGAGGGCCTGACCAGCAAGATCACGGTCGCCCACTGACAGGGCGATCCGAGCAAGGTGGACCTCGTCCGTGACGTCGACCGGGAACCTCGGGAGCAGTGGGCGTCCGTCCTGCACGCGCGGAGCCACCGCCCAGCCGTGCGCCGACTGCCGGTCACCCTGCGCCGAGGCGAAGAGCGCGAGCACCCATGCGGCGTGCCGACGCACCGCCGGCGTTCCTCGTTCGAACACCACGTGCGCCGCATCCGTCAGCCGCCGCATCAGGCGCGCTTCCCCGGTGTGAAGCGCGAGCCGCGCCAGTGCCGCGACACCGGCGGCATCGAGGACGGCCATCGCGTGGCTCCCGTCCTCGTCGGCGAATCGCGTCTCGAGCGTCGTCAGCGCCAACCCCAGCTGACCCGATTGGAACAGCAGGCGACCTCGCCATGTCTCGAACATCTGATAGGCCCAGCCGTGGCGATCGCGCTTCCCGGCCTCGATGCCGTCATGTGCGACTGCGAACGCGTCCACGTCGGCGTCCAGGAGGCTGAGGATCTCGCCACGCCACATGACAGCGAGACGGAAGCGCTGGTCGTCGCCCGCATCGATGCCCTCGCGAAGGGCCAGCTCGACGAGCTCTTTTGCCGCTCCGAAGTCGTCCTCCGCGTACTCGACCGCGCTCTCGGCGAGGTGCAGGGTGAAGCTGGCTCGGACGTCGCCCGATCGCGCGTTGGCTTCATCCGCCGCGGCCTGCATCGCCCGAGCCTCGTCTGGCCGGCCCGAGGTCGCCAGGTTGTGGTAGAGGCAGGCCAGGTGCCGGGCCCGCAGGACATCCGGGATCGCCGGCAGGCCGAGGGCGAGCCGGCCCGCGCTGATCCGGATCTCCGGGGAGATCGCGAACATCCCGGCGATGCCGAGGCGCACCTCGGCCTCCTGGGCTGGCGGGAACGTTTCGCGCAGGGCCCGATTCGCGAAGGCGATGGCTTCGTCGCTGTTGCCGGCGATGTGGAGGGCGATCGCCGTCGTGCTGACGATCTCGCCGCGAAGTGGATGGTGGGCTGGGGAGATCTCCAGGGCTCGTCGCCCGAATTCTGCCGCCGTCCCCGAGTCCGTCGCCATCAGCGTCTTCGCGGCATCGAGAAGCGTGGCGATGGCGACCTCGTCGCCGGGCTCGGCGCTCGCCCCCAGCTGCATCGCGACCTCGACCGGGAGCGCACCGCTCCGCAGCAGGACATCCGCCGCCCAGCGGTCGAGAGCACGACGAGCGGAGGCGGCGATCGTCTCCCGGACGGCTCCGCGGGTGATGTCGTGCCAGAACGCCAGGCGCTCTCCTCGCTCGACGAACAGGTTCGTTTCGAGGAGCTCCGCGATCGGCCCGAGCAATGCCGACGGCTGCCAGCCGAGCGTCTCGGCGAGCTCGGCGAACGTGAACGTCCGGCCGAGCGATGCCGCGACGGTCACGGCCTCGTTTGCGGGTCGGGACAGTCGTCCCAGCCGCTCGCGCATCCCGGAGCGCACCCGGTCGGGCAACCTGCCTTCGAGGACCTCCGCGCGGCCATCCACGACGCGGATGCGGTCCTCTTCCTGCAGTCCGAGCAACGTCTCGACGAGCAGGAACGGACTGCCCGCAGCCTGCTCGACGAGCTCGAGGACGTGATCGTCCGGCTCCCCGCCCAGGAGCTCGGCGGCAAGCGCCGCCGCCGCCGCCTCGCCGAGCGGGGCCAGGGTGATCGGGGTCGCCCCGTTTCGCTTGAGCTGCTCGATCGCGCTTGCTGCATCGGGCGCCGATTCCGGCGACGGCCGCCAGGCGATGAGCCACGCGATCGGGGATCCAGCGAGGGCCCGCGTCAGGGACCGCAGGGCGGCGGCCGTGCCGGCGTCGGCCCACTGCGCGTCGTCGATCACGACCATCAGCGGTCGCCTCGCCGCGGCCGCTTCCAGCAGGGTCTCGAGGTCACGAAGCAGCCAGAACCGTTGGCCGGGTGCGACCCGGAGCGACGGGAGCGCGCCACCGTCGAGCAGCGGCTCGGGCCCGTCGAACAGGGCACCGAGCAGCGCCGCTAGCTCGACCGCTCGCTCAGCAGGCTCCGCCATCGAGACGCCGAAGCGCATCCCGCGCCGCTTCGCCTCCCGGACGCCCTCGAGGAGGAGCCGGGTCTTGCCGATTCCACTCGCGCCCTCGACGACGAGGACGCCACCCGAGCCGGAGGCGACCTTGTCGAGGAGCCCGCCGATCAGCCGCAGCTCCGACTCGCGGCCCTGGATCCCTGCCTGGTGGGCCCGAGGCAGCGTCGCACCGCCCGCACGGATCTCGGGCGCCTCGCTCGGTGACGTCGCCTGGGTCGCCATTCGATCCGACGAGGATACGGCGGTCCGCGCATTCCGCCCCGGACAAATGGCGGATTCGAGCGATGCGCGGCGCCGGGCGTCGCGACCAGACTCGGCGCACACGCCAAGGAGGCATCTGAAATGACTGGTCGTCCGAACCTGGTCCTGGTCCACGGCGCGTGGGCCGACGGGTCGAGCTGGAGCGGCGTGATCAAGCGCTTGCAGGCCTCCGGCTACGCCGTCCGCGCACCGCAGTTCCCGCTGACATCACTCGCCGATGATGTTGCCCGCCTTCGGCAGGTGCTGGCGTTCCAGGACGGCCCGACCATCGTCGTCGGACATTCCTACGGCGGGCAGATCATGACCGCGCTCGGATCCGACGCGCCAAACGTCGTCGGCCTCGTCTATGTCGCGGCGTTCGGCCTCGACCAGGGCGAGTCGCTCGGTGCGCTGCTCTCGCAGGGGCCGGTGACCCCGGCTCTGAAGCACATCTTCACGGACCAGCGCGGCTACGTCTGGCTGTCCGAGGAGGACTTCGTCGGACACTTCGCCGGCGACGTCGACCGTGAGCAGGCTCGGGCGATGTGGGCCGTCCAGCAGGCGCTGGCGGGATCGGCCTTCAACGACGTCATGGGGATCCCGGCGTGGAAGTCGCTGCCGAGCTGGTATGTGGTAGCAACGAACGACGAGGCGATCCCGCCGGATGCCGAGCGCCAGTTCGCGGCCCGGATGGGCGCAACGACCATCGAGGTCCCGGCCAGCCACGTCGCGATGGTCTCGCATCCGGGCGAGGTTGCCGGCCTCATCGAACGGGCAGCAGAATCAGTTGGCGCGACCGCCGCAGGCTGACCGCGGAAACACGCACCCACCGTCCGGCGGGCTTCGAGCGAGTCCGACCAGCCACGACCTCGAAGGGATGAACCAGATGCCGATGATCGACGTGTACGCCGCCGAGGGGACCTTTTCCGATCCTCACGCGCTGGCGCAGAGCCTGGCGACCGAGCTGATGACCATCGAACAGGTCCCGGACATCCCGATGTTCCGGAAGAACACCGCCGCGTTCGTGCACGCGTTGCCCGCGTCAGCGCTCTCGAATGTCGACGGCGACAGCACGTACGTCCGCGTGCAGGTCCTGACGAACCATGGCGCGCTCGACCGTGCGAAGCAGATCGCGGTGGTCTCGCGGCTGACGGCCCTGGTGGCTGAGGCCGCCGGGGACCCGTCCCTGGCCGACCGAAGCTGGGTTCTCCTGACCGAGGCACCGGACGGCGGCTGGGGCCTGGCGGGCCACGCGAACACCAACGAGGAGCTGGTCGCCGCGGCGCGGGCCCAGCTCGCCGAGCTCCGAGCGAGCGCCCCGCCCGGCTGAACACCCGATCCGCTCGCTCGCTACCGCAACCGCTTCGCGAGCTGCGTCCGCGATGTCACGTCCAGCTTTCGGAACGCCTTCCGGAGGTGGTACTCGACCGTGCTCGGGCTGATGAAGAGTTGCCCGGCGATCTCGCGGTTCGTGTTGCCCTCCGCGGCGAGGCGTGAGATCTGCGACTCCTGCGCCGTGAGCTGATCGAGCGTGGCCGAGGTCCGCTTCCGCGCATGCTCACCCGTGGCCTCGAGCTCGATCCGCGAGCGTTCCGCGAAGGCGTCCATCCCGAAGTCCGTGAAGAGCTCGTACGCAGCTCGGAGCGCGTTGCGCGCGTCGATCCGGCGACCTTCGCGCCGGAGCCACTCCCCGTAGACGAGATGCGCGCGGCCCAGGTCGACCCGAAGGGGTGTCGGCTGAAGCCGTTCGATCGCCTCGCGGTAGAGCGGCTCGGCCGTGTCGCCTGCAGCGAGGAGGGCTCGCGATCTTGCCTCGACTCCCAGGGCCCACGCCGTGCCGCTGGCGCCTGTCGATGCGCTCAGGAGCTCGAGAGCTTCGGCGCCCCGCTCCGGTCGACCGCTGCGACACGCCGCCTCGATCAACTCGACCGACGCATACGTCGAGAACCAGATCTCGCCTGGGATCCTGGTCGCCTCCGCCGCTGCCGCGAACGCCGCCTCGTAGCGACCGAGGCCATTGTTCAGCACGGCGGTCACCCAGCTCATTGCGGTGATACCCAGGCCTTCGCCCCGGGCTAGGAAGTCCTGCGTGCCGGCCCGGACCAGCCTCGCCAGCTCGTCCTCACGTCCGCGATGGGCGGCCAGCGAGAGGGCGCCGTACAGGGGGGCGATGCCATCGCCCGTGGCCCGTGCAAGCGCGTCCGCCTCGTCGATGAGCGCCGCCGCTGCCTTCGTTTCCCCAGCAAAGACGTGGACACCGACTCGCGTGTTGAGCGCGAGCGGCAGCTCCGCGAGCAGCCCGGCCTCTCGAGCAGCTCGGATGTGGTGAGCCGTGAGCTTGTCCCAGCCCTCGTATTCCCAGATGAATCCGGCTGCCCGACCGGCGAGCCAGCGCCAACGGAGCGCCACGGCCGGTTTGACATCGCGGCTGGCGAAGGCCGCAAGCGCCTGGCGCAGCGGCGGCGTTCCAGCCGCCGGACCGTGGGCGACGAGCGTCGCGAGCCCATCGAGAAGCAGGTCGACGGGGCGCGGATCGAGTGACGGGGGCGCGGCGAGCGCCGCGACGGCCACCTGCCGAGCGTCGACGGCCCCGGCCAGGCGACCAGTGAACAATGCCGCGGTCAGGGCGTCCAGGTAGGTCTCGCGCGCGAGCGATGCGTCCAGCGGCTCGAGTCCGCGAGCCGCCGCGAGCAGCAGCGGTGGCGCGTCGCTCCCGCGGTTGGTGGCGAACGCGATTCGCGCTCGAAGGACCTCCGCCTCGGCCTGCTGGAAACCGTCGAGCGGGCCGACCTCGGCTTGATCGAGCAGGGCGACCGCGTCGTCGATCGCGCCTGCTTGGTGCTTCGCCTGCCCGGCTGCCAAGGCCCGACCGGCGCGTTTCGCAGGCTCGACCGTCAGCGCAGCCGAACGTTCGAGGAATGCGGCGGCCGCGGCGAACCCCCCGCGAGCCTGGGCGCGCGCCGCAGATCGTTCCAGGTCCGCGGCGACGTCCTCGTCTGGCATGACTGCGGCCTGCGCTCGGTGCCAGGCGCGGCGATCCGGGTCCGTCTCCGGATCCGTCGCTTCGGCCAGAGCCTGGTGGACCTCGGTCCGCTCGACGGCGCCGGCGGCCCGATACACCGCGGATCGAACGAGCGGATGCCGGAAGACGACGCGTGGCTGGAATGCGACCAAACCGTTCGACTCCGCCGCGAAGGCCGCTGACTCCTCGATTCCGAGGCGCTCCGCCGCGCGCCACACGAGCGCCGCGTCCCCGGTCGGGTCGCTCGCGGCGATGAGGACCAGGAGGCGCGCGTCACGCGGAAGGGCAGCAACGCGCCGTTGGAAGCTGTCCTCGATCCCGGCGTGCATGGGCGCCGCCGCCAGCCCGCCGAAACCGCCCGCGAGCTGTGACGATGTCAGGCCGCGTGGCAGCTCCATCAGGGCGAGGGGATTGCCGCGCGTCTCGACGACGAGCCGCTCGAGCACCTGGTCGTCGATCGGGGCCGGCAGGACGGACTCGAGGAGCGCGCGGGCGTCGCGATGACCGAGTGGCCCGACATGGACCTCGGGCAGTCCCCGGAGCGCCTCACCCGTCTCCCGCGCGGCGAACACCATCGCGATCCGCTCGACCGCAAGTCGGCGAGCCGCGAATCCGAGCGCCTGGGCCGATGCGCGATCGAGCCAATGGGCGTCATCGATCACGCAGAGGAGGGCGCGCTCCCGGGCGGCCTCCGAAAGCAGTCCAAGGACGGCGAGCGCGACGAGAAACGGATTCGGCGCGGGGCCCGGACTCAGCCCGAATGCGATATCGAGTGCGTCGCGCTGGGTGGGCGGCAGACGCTCACGGAATTCAAGGATGGGCGCACACAGCTGCTGGACCGCGGCGAAGGGGAGCTCCATCTCGCCCTCGACCCCGGAGCTGCGGACGATCCGCAGCGTCGTGGCCCTCTCGACCGAGTCGTCGAGCAGCGCTGTCTTGCCGACGCCGGGCTCGCCATGGACGACGAGGGCATCGCCGGATCCGTCACGGGCAGACTCCACCAGGCGGTCGAGGGCCGCTCGCTCGCGTTGCCGGCCCAGCAGCTGCACCCGGCGTTACCTCCTTGCCCGTCAACGTGGGATCCCTGTTCGCGATCAGCATGCCACTGGGGTCGCGAACTACGGAGTTCCGGGACGCGATCGCCCGTCGCTCGACACCAAGATGCCGTCGATATCCCCAACGGAGAAGGCAAACGGATCATGGCTACCTCAATCGACACGAGCCGGCGCGAGGACATTGCGCGGCAGTACGTCGCCGACGTCTTTACCGGCAGCAACGCGGAACGGGCCCGCGACTACTTCACCGCCGACGTCGCCTGGCATGGCGGCGCACTCGGAACGGTCACGGGCGTCGACACCGTCGTCCCGGTCCTCGGCGGCTTCATCGGCGCCCTGTCGGACATCCAGGCAACGGTGCAGGACACGATCGCCAGCCACGATCTGGTTGCCCTGCGGCTCGTCGTCACGGCGACCCACACAGGCAATCTGCTCGGGGTCCCGGCAACCGGACGGCCGATCCGATGGGACGCCGTCGATATCTACCGGGTCACGGACGACGGAAAGATCAGCGAGCAGTGGGCCTTCGAGGACCTGGCCGCGATCCTCAGCCAGGTGGGAGCGATTGCCCTGCCGTGGGCCGGCTGACCGAACACCGGGTCGCGACTCAACGCCTCTGGAGACCGTAGACCCGATCGGCGTTCAACCCGAAGATTCGGGCCTCATCGGCGTCGGACTGATCCCCAAGCGCCTCCTTGAGGCCATCGACCACGCCGGCGTAGGAGGTCGCAAGCAGGCAGACCGGCCAGTCCGAACCGAACATGAGCCGCTCGATCCCGAACCAATCCACCACGGACTGGACGAACGGTCGCAGGTCGGCGGGCGTCCACGAAGCCCAGTCGGCCTCCGTGACCATCCCGGAGAGTTTCACCGCAACGTTGGGGCGGCGCGCCAATGCCGGCATCCGCTCACGCCAGGCGGCATCCGCGCCATCGGCGATCCGGGGCTTGGCGATGTGGTCCAGGACGAACTGGAGGTCCTCGAGCGCGCCGACCGCATCCACTGCCGCGGGCAGCTCGCGCGCACGCACGAGAAGGTCGTACCGGAGGCCGCGGGCCTGGACCGCCTGAAGCCCACGTCGAACGTCCGCCCGACGAAGCCAGTCCGGATCGCGTTCATCGTGAACCTGATGACGGACCCCGACGAGCCGGTCGCCGCCTGGTCCGCCCATCAGGGCATCGAGGTCATCGCCAACCGTGGGTGAGACGAGGTCGACCCATCCGACGACGCCCCAGATGAGGGGCCATCGAGCTGCCATCCCGAGGAACTCGCGCGTCTCGTCGAGGCTCGAGATCGTCTGGACGAGCACCGTCCCGGAGATGCCCTGGGCCCGGAGCTCCGGCGCGAGGTCGTCCGGTCGGAACGGCTTCCTGATCGGATCCAACGCGGCGCCAACCATCCACGGGTAGGAGGCTCGCGCCGGGTCCCAGAAGTGCTGATGCGCATCGATGCGCGGATCCATACGCCCAACAACCTCCCGAGTCACGACGCCGCCGGCGCGTCGACGCCCGCGGCCGTCGTCTGCGTGGAGCGGAGGTCACGCAGCGTCCCGTCACACGCCCCCATCACGCTACGGCGCGGCCGACGCCACCGCAAGGCGAGCGCGGTCAGGGTGCACCCGTGAGCGCGGATTGAACGGCTCCGTCACCATTGGGCTGATGGAGACGAGGAGGGCCGAGCATGCGCTCGCCGATCGAGACGCCCGGGAGTTCCTGCGTGGGGCCGATCCAGTCCTCGCCCGGATCATCGACGCGCGGCCGGACTTCCGGCCCCGCGCCTGGACGGACGACCTCCCCGCCCTCGACGCGTTCTCCACCCTGATCTTCCAGGTCATCGGGCAGCAGCTCTCCGTGCGTGCGACTCGAACGATCCTCGGCCGGCTCGAGCAGAAGTTCGGTGGCCGCATGCCGACACCGGCCGAGATGCTGGCTGCCGATCCCGAGGTCGTTCGATCGAGCGGCATGTCGGCGCGAAAGACGGCAACCTTGCGCGCGGTCGCGCAGGAGTTCGTCGATGGTCGCCTGAGCGACGATGCCCTGTCAGGCATGTCGGACGACGACGTCGTCCGTGCCCTGACCAGCATCCCGGGGATCGGACCGTGGACCGCGCACGGCTTCCTGCTCGTCGCCCTCGACCGGCCCGACGTGTTCCTGACCGGCGACCTCGCGCTCCGGCGGGCAGTCGAGCGCGCCTACGGCTTCGACCATCGTCCGACGGACGACGAGCTGCTCCATGTCTCAGAACGCTGGCGGCCGTACCGGAGCCTGGCGGTCAGCTACCTGTTCGCGTCCGAGTACGACGAACCCGCGGGTGCCCGAACCTGAGCCGCGTGCGGACGGTTTCGGGCTTCATGTCGGCCGCGCCCGTAGACTCCAGCGCATGGCTCGCGAGGTGACGACAACGGCCGCCCTGCAAACCGATCTCGGCATGTCGCGTCGCATGAAGGTCCTCCTGGCCCTGATCCTGACCGGCCAGTTCATGGCCGTCCTCGACGCGTCCATCGTGAACGTCGCAATCCCCACGATCCGCCTCGATCTCGGGGCTTCCGGTTCGGACCTCCAGCTCATCGTCGCTGGTTATGTCATCGCCTACGCGGTCCTGCTCATCACCGGGTCGCGTCTGGGCATGCGCTTCGGGTTTCGCATGGCGTTCCTGTCAGGATTGGCGTTGTTCACGGCAGCGTCATTCGCGTGCGGAGTCGCGCCGAGCAGCCAGGCGCTGATCGTGGTTCGCGCGATCCAGGGTGCCGGCGCCGCGCTGATGGTGCCGCAGGTGTTCAGCCTGATCCAGCGCAACTTCACGGGACCATCGCGCGCGCAGGCGCTCAGCCTGTGGGCGGCGACCCTTGCCCTGGGTGGCCTCGTCGGCCAGGTGTTGGGCGGCGTGCTGGTCAGCGCCGACCTCTTCGGGACGGGCTGGCGGCCGGTGTTCCTCGTGAACGTTCCCATCGGCGTCGTGCTGCTCGTCGCTTCATACCGGCTCCTCCCGATCGACCGACCCGAGCCTGGCCGGCCGCTCGATCTCGGTGGCCTGATCTCGCTCGCGGGGGCGGTGTTGCTGCTCGTCGTCCCGCTCGTCCTCGGCCACGAGCAGGGCTGGCCGGCCTGGACGTTCGGCTCCCTGGGACTGAGCGTCGTTGCGATCGTGGTCTTTGCGCTGATCGAGCGGTCCGTTGAGCGCCGTGGTGGCGCGCCGCTGATCGCGGAACGCGTCCTGCGTGCGCCGGGAATGCCCGCGGCGCTCATCGCGATCGTCCTCGCACTGGCCTCGTACGGCGGCTTCCTGTTCACGTTCACCCAGCACCTCCAGGGTGGCCTCGGTGATACCGCGCTGCAGGCGGGCCTCACGTTCGTGCCGCTGGCCCTCGGGTTCGCGCTCTCCAGCCTGAACTGGCGACGTCTGCCGGCCCGCTGGCATCAGCTGGTCATCCCGGCGGGTTGTGTGATCGCCGC
>Ga0207684_10005816_pt1 | contig 11301 bp, 9 predicted proteins | sample KBSK5501metaG_FD_184342 | JGI IMG/M metagenome (GOLD analysis project Ga0207684, IMG submission 184342) | Corn, switchgrass and miscanthus rhizosphere microbial communities from Kellogg Biological Station, Michigan, USA - KBS K5-50-1 metaG... | ecosystem: Host-associated > Plants > Roots >... | reverse complement strand
GGGTCGGAGACCACGACGAGCCGCCACTTCTTGGTCGGAATCCCGACCGCGTAGATGTGGCCGAACCGGCGGTAGTACTCAAGCTGGGTGTCGTTGTCGTTCAGGATGTCGAAGTTCGCGAACCGCTCGCCCCTCGGCACCAGCCAGCGCACCGCGTAGGGGATCTCCAGCGGCTCGGTGCTTGCCCCCGGGGGGGCGACCCCCCCGGGGACCCCCCCGCTCTTGGGGGGGCTGCCCGCCCCCCCAAACCCCCCTGGGCCGGCCCCCGCGGCAGCCCCGAGCTCGGTTGCGGCAAAGGGTTCCGGCGCGGGCGGCATCTGCGCCTCCGCCGGGACGGCGATCTCCAGCAGCTCGCCGCCGACCAGCCGGAACGTGGCGTCGCCGAAACCGACGGTGTCCCCGTCGGCCAGCGCGGCGGCGGTGACCCGCTGCTCGTTGACGAAGGTGCCGTTGTGGCTGCCCAGGTCCACGACGCGATATCCGTGCGCCATCGGGTGCAGCTCGGCGTGGTACCTAGAGACGCTGAGGTGGGGGACCATGATGTCGTTGTCCGGCGACCGGCCGATGCGCCGCGCCTGGCTGGCCGTGACGACCAGCAGCGCGCAGTCCAGCAGCGGCCCGTCCTCGGGATCGCCGAGCCGGACCTGGCGCTGCCCGTCGATCTCGATCAGGTCCGCCCGGCGGCCTTGGGTGTAGCTGCCGTTGATGCTGCCGAGGTCGGCCAGCGCCCAGCGGCCTTTGACCGGCAGGAGTTCGGCATGATGCCAGGACACCCGGGGGTCGGCGACCACGATGTCAGCCTGCGGATCGCGGCCGACCAGGTACGCGCGGCCCGCCGCCAGGCTGCGCTCGCCTTCCCCGGTCCGCACCACCAGAGGTGGCGCGGATGTCTCTGTGCTCATGTACTGCCTCCGCCCCGCCGCCCGGCGGCTTCTGGCGCGCCGCCGACACCCGACAGAGCAGGTGAGAGCCGCCCTGATACATCGAGTTAGCGGCCGACCGGGGGGGCGGGGACGGTCAGGCGATCTGCGGGTAGAGACCGCGCACGCCGGCTGATAGCCCGGCCAGGACCTGCTTGCTGAGCTCGTCGGCGACGATCTCGGTCTCGCCCGCCTCGATCCCGTCCAGCGCGATTCTGGCGATGTCGGCCGGGTCGGCCTTCGGCTCGGTGACGCGCCGCGCCATGTCGGTGTCCATATACCCGACGTGCAGGGAGGACACCCGGGTGCCCTGCGGCGCGAGTTCCACCCGCAGCGCGTTGGTCAGCGACCACTGCGCCGCCTTGGCGGCGCAGTAGGCGCCGATGTTCGGCAGGCTCACCCAGGAGAGCACGGACAGGACGTTCAGGATCGCGCTCTGCTCATGCTCGGCGAGCTGCGGAGCGAAGGCCCGGGTCACAGCGAGCGTGCCGTGGAAGTGGGTGTCCATCTCCAGCCGGACGTCGGACAGGTCCCCGGTGAGCAGTGAAGCCCCGGTACCCGAGCCCGCGTTGTTGATGAGGATGGCGACGCCGCGGGCGGTGACGGCCGCGGCGGCCACCGACGCGGGATCGGTCACGTCCAGCGCGATCGGCGTGACGCCAGGCAGGTCCACCGCCTCCGGGTTGCGGGCGGCGGCGTACACGGTGGCGCCCCGATCGCGCAGCTGCGCGGCCAGTTGCCGTCCGAAGCCGCGGTTAGCCCCGGTCACCAGGGCGGTCTTTCCGGTGATCTCCATCGAGCTCGTCCTCTCCTGAGTAGGTTTTTCCAACTTAGCATGGCTGGATACGGAAAACCAACTCAGCAGGTATGCTGGGTGCATGGCTAACAACCCGGAGGATGCGTGCTCGATCGCGCGGACCCTGGGCGTGGTCGGGGAGCGCTGGACCTTCCTGATCCTGCGCGAGGCTTTCCTGGGCGCGACCAGGTTCGCCGAGTTCCGCGACCGGCTGGGCGTGGCCCCGGACGTGCTGTCGGATCGGCTGGCCACCCTGGTCGAGGCCGGGGTCATGGCGCGTGAGCCCTACCGCGAGCCCGGCGCCAGGTCCCGGTCCGCGTACCGGCTCACCCCGGCCGGCCGGGAGCTCCAGGTAGTCCTCAGCGCGCTGCAGCAGTGGGGTGATGAGCACCTTCCCCGCCCCGAGGGCCCCAGCATGCTCCGCCGGGTGCGCGGCACCGACTGCCCGGTGCACGTCGGCTACCTAGACGATGAGGGCCGCGAAGTCCCCCCCGCCAACGTAGCCATCATCCCGGCTGGCTCATCGTCACCCGCATAGTCCTCGCCCCGGCGTGGGGTCTGTGTGCCCCCACCCCCGTCTTGCGGGGCCTGTATGCCCCAACCCCCGTTACCGTCATGCAACGCGGGCAGGTTAGAAGCGCTACTTCGGAGTGGATTTCGACCGCCCGGCGCGACGTCTACTACACCTCACTGCTCCGCTCCATCGGCTGTACCAGCGACGCGCACGAGCAGTCGGCGCTGTTCGGGACCGAGATCGCGGCCGCGGACAGCTATCAGGCGATGACCGAAGCCCGGCCGCACCGGCCTGCGCTGCCCCTACCGCAGGTGGTGCACTGCCAGGTGGGCGCCGAGCACGTCGTAGCCGAAGTCGGCCACCGGATCGCGCCACACCGAGTGCGCGTGGTTCGCCTGGCGCTGGGTGTTGTCGTACTCGATCAGCAGCCGCGGGCCCTGCAGCCGGTAGTAGTGCGGCGCGCCCGCCTCGGTGGGCCCGGCCCAGGCCAGGTGCACGGCGTCCAGCGCAGCGTCGTCCAGGGCCGGGGCCAAGCCGTCGGGCACCCGCCCCAGGTAAGTGGCCAGCAGCGCCCGGAGCAGGTCCCGCTGCCCGGCGCCCAGCCCTGCAGCCGGCAGGCCCTTGGGAGAAAGGCTCAGCGCGACCCGCTGGTGGTCGGCGGCGTCGTAGCCGGAGGCCTGCTCGGCGCCGTCGCCCATCCGGGTCACCAGGTCCAGCAGCCCCGTATCGGCAAACTGGCCGCGCCAGATGTCGCGCAGGTGGATCATCTGGTCGCCGTCGGACAGCTCCGGCCGGTTGCCGCCGACGATGTCCGACGGCGCCCGGTCCAGCAGCACCGCCCGGGCGGCCTGGTCCGCGTCCAGCGAGCGGACCAGCTCGCGGGCCAGGTCCTCGGCGCCGGCCAGCGGGCGCAGCGGCGCCGGGCCGAGCAGCGGGGAGGACGCCGGGTCGGCGCCGAAGAAGCACGGCGTCGTCGCGCGCACCACGCCGTCCACGACGAGGTTGTTCAGCGACACGTGATGGCCGCCGAACCGCCACCCCCACGGCGCCGCGCCGCCCGGTTCGCCGAACACCCGCAGGTAGTACATCAGCGGATCGCGGCCCCGTTCCCGCCCCCAGTCGATCCGCCAGCCCTCGAGGAGGTCCAGCACGTTGTCCAGCCCGACGATGGTGGCCACGGTGTTGTACCCGGCGACGGACAGCCCGGACGCGACGAGCTGATAGGCGAGCCGCTGCTGGGCCGGCCGCTGGGCGCCGAGGGTCAGGCCGCCGTGGTTGGTGGGGGTGTAGAACCAGCGCCTGCGCTCGGCGTCGGACTCTGCGTCCGCGCTGGGCACGCCGCCGACGGCCACGGCGCGCTGTGCTGGGTCGAGCGTGTCCAGCCAGGTGGCTGCCGCGGCGGCCATCCGGCTCGCGGCCTCCCGGGCCGCGGCCTCCCGGCTGGTGGTCGTCCCAATCGTGTCCACGCGGCCTCCTGCCCTATGACCCTGCCTTGCCATGCCCAGGCTAGCCTTCAGGACAGGAGCCGACGAGGGAGCGATGAATGACCGAGCAGCGGGTCACGGTGACGATCACGGACGGCGTCGCGGACGTCCGGCTGAACCGGCCGGAGAAGCGCAACGCCCTCGACAACGCGATGTTCGCCGGCCTGATCACGGCGGGCGAGCGGCTCAAGGCCGAAGCCGGCGTCCGGGCCGTCGTGCTGTCCGGCGAAGGGCCCGACTTCTGCGCGGGCCTGGACTTCGGCGCGTTCCAGGCGATGCGGGATGGCGAGCGGCTCAGCTTGCAGGTCGACCTGCCGCCGGCGCAGGGTCCGGCCCGGGCCACCGGGCAGCGCGCCGCCTACGTCTGGGCCGAACTGCCCGTCCCGGTCATCGCGGCCGTGACCGGCAACGCCCTCGGCGGCGGCCTGCAGATCGCGCTCGGCGCCGACATCCGCATCGTCGCGCCGGACGCGCGGATGTCGGTGCTGGAGATCAGGTGGGGCCTGATCCCCGACATGACCGGCAGCCAGCTGCTGCCCGAGCTGGTCGGCCGGGACGTGGCCAAGGAGCTGACCTTCTCCGGCCGCGTGGTGAGCGGCACCGAGGCCGTCGCGCTCGGCCTGGCCACCAGGACCGACCCCGACCCGCGCACGGCAGCGCTGGAGCTGGCCCGCGGCATCGCCGCACGCAGCCCGCACGCCATCCGGGCCGCCAAGCGGCTGCTCGATCAGGCCGGCCGGGTCGACCTGGCCGCGGGCTTCGCCGCCGAGCAGAAGGAGATCGGCGCGCTCATCGGCAGCCCGAACCAGGTCGAGGCGGTTGCCGCCGAGTTCGGCAAGCGCCCGCCCGACTTCGCCGACCCGGCCTGACCGTACGGATTGTTCGCCGCCGGTTTACGCCTCCGGGGTATGACGACGACACTGTTCAGCAACCTGGCCGGGGACCTCAGCGGGGAACCGGGCCGCAGGCCGCCACTGGTCCTGCTCCACGGCCTCACTTTCGACCGAACGAGCTGGCATCCCGCCCTGGCCGAGCTGGCCACGCTCGACCCGGGCCGGCAGGTCCTCGCGCTGGACCTGCCCGGCCACGGCGAATCGCCCGCCTGGGCTAGCTATGACATGGAGTCCCTGGCCGAGGGCGTGCACCGGGCCGTCGGCGAGGCCGGGCTCCGGCCGCCGGTCCTGGCCGGGCACTCCGTCGCCGGGGTGATCGCGACCATCTACGCCGGCCGGTACCCGGCCGCCGGGGTGGTCAACGTCGATCAGCCGCTTCAGGTGGAGCCCTTCGCGCGGCTCGTCCAGTCGCTGGCCGGGACGCTCCGCGGTCCTGGGTTCGCGCAGGTCTGGTCGCAGTTCGAGGTCAGCATGGGCATCGGGCTGCTGCCCCAGGGCGCCCAGGACCTGCTCCGGTCTCATCGCTACGTACGGCAGGACCTGGTCACGGGCTACTGGCGGGAGGTGCTCGACGAGCCGCCCGGCAAGCTGGCCCGCAAGACCGCGGACGGCCTGGCCGCGGTGCGGGACGCCAAGGTGCCCTACCTGTTCGTGGCTGGCCACGACCCGGGCCAGGAGTACCTGGGCTGGCTGAATCGCGAGCTGCCCCAGGCCGAGGTCACGATCTGGCCCGGCAGCGGCCACTTCCCGCACCTGGCCCAGCCCGGGCGGTTCGCGGAGCTCCTGGCTGGCACGGCCAGGTGGGCCTAGACGTGCCAGCGGGCCGGGCCGCCGGGGGCGGGCTGGTAGCGGCAGGCCGCGCCGGTCCTGATGGAGCTGCGCAGGTGCGCGGCGGCGAGCGGCGCGGCCGGGGCGATCCGCTCTATTGTGGCGCGCAGCGTCCGGGTGACGTTGACCCGGGCCCGTTCGGCCTCAGGTGAGGCCTGCCGGTTACGGCCGGCCAGCCCGGCCGCCCGCCTCAGCTCGGCTGTCAGGGCCTGCCGCTCGGCTCCGATCCGTTCGGCCGCCGCGCGGTCGCCGGCCCGGTCGGCGGCGTCGAGGTCGGCGGCCAGGACGTCCAGCCGCCGCCGGTAGGCGTCCCGGGCGGCGGCGTCCAGCACCGGGCCGGTCCCGGCCGCCGCCAGCCCGGCCCCGCCCGCGGCCAGGTCGAGCGCGGGGATGTCCCGGCCCGGCGCGGCGAGCAGGGCACGCAGGTAGTGCAGGCCGCGGCCGTCCCGCATGCGGGCGTGCTCGCCGCCTGCGGCCAGCACCCAGTCGTCGCCGTCACGGGCCAGCGTCCACTCGCCGGGCGCCGGGACCAGCCGCTCCAGCAGCAGGGTCAGCCCGAGCCGCTCGGCGATCACGCGGGCGCGGTGGCGGGACTCCGACGCCCGTTCGGCGTCCCCGGCGGCGGCCCGCGCCGTCAGGGCGGTGGCCAGCCCGTCGAGGCTGTGCGCCAGGTAGGGCAGCGCGCCGATCTGCTCTTCGAGCTCGATCGCCTCCTCGAAGTGCCGGACCGCGTCTTCGGCCTTGCCCAGCGCGACGGCCAGCAGCCCCAGGTAGTGCGACACCGGTCCCCAGACGCTGTTGGCCCCGCCCCACACCACCAGCCGGCCCCGGTACGGGGCGAGCGCGCCGGCGAGCCGTGCCGCCGCGTCCGCGTTCCCGACGTCGGCCGCCACCACGGACAGGTCGGCCATCGCACCGAGCCACCGCGGCCCCGAGCTGGCCAGCGCCCGGGGGAGCAGGCGATCCAGCTCGGCGGTGGCCTCGGCGGTGCGGCCGAGCGTCGCCAGGATCCGGGCCGCCGTCGCCTCGAACAGGTGCCCCGGCTGCCGCCTGGCCGCGGCGAGCAGGGCCTGGACGCCCTGCTCGGCGTCGGCGACGGTGCCGCGCTCGGCGGCCACCGAGCCGGCCAGCGTCCCCGTGATCGCCTCCGCGTCGGGCATTCCGGCCCGCCGGGCCGCCCCGGCCACCTCCGGGGTCAGCCGGCTGGCCTCGTCCAGCTGTCCGCGCAGGACCGCCAGCATGGCGTGCCGCGCGGTCACCATGACGGCCGCCTCGGCGTCCCCGGCCGCGGCGGCCTCCCGGGCGAAGGCGGCCAGCGCCGATTCCGCCTCGGCCACCCGGCCCAGCTCCATCAGCGCGACGAACCGCCAGAACTGGCCGTGGCGTTCGCGCCGGTCGTCACCGGCCGCCCGGGCCAGGTCGATGATCTCGGACCCGGCCGCCAGCCGGGTTTCCGCGCCGGCCGGGTCCCACAGCGCGTGCAGCCGGGCGTCGAGGATCTCGGCCAGCGTGCCCGGGTCCCCGGTCAGCCGGGCCAGCTGGAGCGCCTCGTCGGCCAGTGCCCTCCTCCGCGCCGCGGCCGCGGCGTCGCCGAGCAGCTCGCCGGCCAGCCGGGCCAGGACCCGGGCCCGGGTGGCGTCGTCCCCGGCCCGTTCGGCCGCCAGCTCGAGCAGCCGGACCAGGTTCGCGTCCACGTCGAGGAACGCGGTGGCCGGCGCCGCCCGCAGGGCCAGGTGGACGACGGCATCCTGGGTTGCGGCGAGCCCGGCCAGCTCTCGCGCCAGCGGCAGGGCCACCCCCGGCAGCCCGCGCGACGCCACCCACAGCGCCCGCCCCGCTCCCGCCGCCCACGCCGCTTCCGCCCCCGGCTCGCCGCCTATCCCGGCCAGCACCGCCTGGGCGAGGTCTGCCTGGCTCAGCCCGGCCAGTCGCAGTTCGGCCGGCAACCCCAGCGGCGTGGCCGAGGTAGCGATCACCGCGGTGCCGGAGGCGGCGCACCGCGCGGCCACCACCGAGAGCATCGCGGCGGCCTCGGGCCCGCCGCGGTCTAGGTCGTCGACCACGATCAGCCGCGGGCCCGCCGACGCTAGGTGCCGGGCCGCGCTGTCCAGGTCCAGCGGCCCCGCCTCCGCGCCGAACAGCCCCGCCGCCAGCTCGTCAGGCCCGTCCGCGTCGCGCAGCAGCTGCGCCCAGACCAGGCGCCCCGGCTGGCCCGCGGGCGGGGAGGCCCAGAGCACCTCGAACCCGCGCCGCCGCGCCTCACCCGCCGCCGCCTCCGCCAGCGCGGTCTTGCCCGACCCCGAGGCGCCCACGAAGGTGAGCAGGCCCCCCGCCCCGGCCGCCCCGCGGTCCAGCAGCCGCCCTGCCTCCCGCAGCTCACGCCCCCGCCCGACCACACCCACCCCCTAGGTATACCGCTCGGCCAGAACCGGCACCCCCCCTCCCGCGCCCGCGCAGCCCTCCTCGCAGCACCATCCCCGCGTGGCGTTCATGATCGTGAGCGCGTTGGGACAAATAGCGCCCAAATCCGCTCACGATCATGAAGTCGTCCCTCTGGCGTGCCTCTGCGCGCGGTGCGGTTTGGCTGGCGTGCGGCGCGCGGTCGGGTAATCCGCGCCCTTCCCGCAGACTGTGGAGAGAGCCTTGAGAATCAGGCGGCCTAACTTCATTCCTGTCAGCGCCTGAGAAATGGCGAGCATCGACTGTCAGGAGTTACTCATGTCGCTCAAGCTGCCCATCCCGGCCCCGCGGAAGAAGACCCCGCCGAAGCGCCCGGCCCCGCCCCGCCGCCCGCGCCGCAAGCCGGGGCAGCCAGCGTCCGGATGCAAATGACCTGCTAGCACCAGGGAGGGCCAGGGCCTGCGGGCTCTGGCCCCCGGCGTGCGGAAAGGCGCCCGCGAATTGTTCTCCGAATTCTGGCCCTATACCCGGGGTGACCGGCTCCGGCTACTGGGCGGCGGCCTGCTCAGCCTGGTCCTGATGGGGGCCGAGCTCGGCACCGTGGTCATTTTCGAGGCCATTGTCGGCCGGGTGCTGGAAAAACATCACCTCACGGGCTTCTGGGTGCTGGCCGGGGCCTGGCTGGCCATGGCGGCGGCGGGCGCGCTGGCCATGGCGGGGAGCAGGCGGCTGGCCGGGCTGGCCGCCGGGCGGGTTCAGTTGCGGCTGCGCGACTCGGTGTTCTCCCGCGCCCAGCGGCTCCCGGCCGACTACTTCGACGAGCGGCGGCTAGGTGACCTGCTGATCAGGCTCACCGACGACGTCGCCGTGGTCGAGGGCGCGATCGCGTCCGGGCCGGTCACCCTGGTCACCTCCGCGGTTAGCATCGTGGTGTTCGCCGCCGCGGCGCTGGTCATCCGGTGGGACCTGGCCCTGGTCGCCTTTGCCGCGGCGCCGGCCTTCTGGCTGCTGGCTCGGGGCTTCTCCGGCCCGCTGAGCCGCGCCACCGACGCCGAACGTGCCGCCAGCGGCTCGCTGGCCAGCGCGGTCGAGGAGAGCCTGTCCAACCAGGCACTGATCCAGGCGTTCAACCGGCAGGATGCCGAGTCGGAGCGGCTGCACCGGGAGGGCGCGTCCTGGCTACGGGCCACGATGGCCGAGACAAAGCTCGACTCGGTGTATGAGCCGCTGGTCTACTTCCTGGAGACGTGCTGCGTACTGCTCGTCTTCGCGGTGGGCGCGTGGGACGTGGCGGGCGGCCGGCTCAGCGCGGCCGGGCTGCTGGCCTTCGCGGCGTGCCTGGCCTACCTGTATCCGCCGGTCCAGAGCCTGAGCGGGCTGGTGCTCAGCCTGTCGGAGGCGTCCGCTAGCGCGGCGCGGATCGGTGACATCCTCGGTGTCCGCCCCGCGGTGGCCGAGGTGGGTTCGGCGCTGCGGGGGAGGCTGCTCGGCCGCGGACGACGAGGTGGCCGCCGCGGCCCGGGCGGCCGACGCGCATGCGTTCATCACCACGCTGCCCGGCGCCTACGACACGCCGGTCGGCCAGCGCGGCCGCCTGCTGTCCGGCGGCCAGCGCCAGCGAATCTGCCTGGCCCGGGCCTTCCTGCGGGACGCACCGGTGCTGGTCCTGGACGAGCCGACCACCGGCCTGGACGGGGCCAGCGCCCAGCGCCTGCTCGCGGTGATCCGCCGGTTCGCGGCCAGCCACACGGTCATTCTCATCACCCACGACCCCCGCCTGACCGCCGCCGCCGACACCGTCCTGCACTTGGCGAGCCGTCAGCCGCGGGAGCAAGCACGGGACTGGCCTTGCGTGCCATCGCCTCTGGCTGAGCTACCTGCTAGATCGGTTCTGACCTGACCATCCGTACCAGTGCGCGAAGCCCGGCAAGCAGTTCCTGATGATCGCTGATCCCGTCCAGCGTGGCTTCGATCCTGCGTACCATCTGATCGATCTGGCGCTTGAGGTCATCATGACGCGAACGGGCCTGCGCCCGGTCAGCCTCCTGTGTCTCCCGGAGCCGGTTGAGGTCGGCGCCGAGCAGGTTTCGGGTGTGCTCGATCGTGTCGGCCAGCGTGGCCTGGGTGCGGTGCAGATCGTCGGCGGTTTGCCGGGCCAGTGCGCTGACTTCGCCCATTCGCTCCCATAGCGTGATGACATCATCTCGTGGATGCGTACTCTCGCGGGTGAACACCTTGATCCGCTCGCGCACGTGAAAGAAGTAGGCAGAGGCCGGCCGGAACGTGGTCGCGAGCAGGAAAATGCCGGCGACGTAGTACCCGGTCTTATTTCCGGAGATGTAGGCGATCACGGTCGCGGCGATCGCCGTGCCGACATGACCGCCAAGCGCGAAGCGGAGCATCCGATCGGAGATCCGCCTCGCTTCAGCATCATAAGCAGACCGGACGGCGATGCCGCGGTCACGCGAGACCGCCATCTGAAGGGCCGCGCGCCGGGCCGCGAAATACAGGTTCCAGGGCACGGTCACGAGCACGACCAGCCAGGACAGCGCAACGACGACCGCAGCAACGGTCAGCAGCGTGACCGCCGGGACCCGCACCACCCGGGCCGCCCAGGCGACTAGCAGCGCGACCGACGCGCCAGCCAGCACGAGGAACCACCAGACGATCACCCGCGTCGAGTTCTTGCTCACGTAGGACAGCATGTCCCCGGGTCTCGTGCTTCGCATCCGCTCGATTACTCACTTCCGCTAGGTACGGATACCTGAGGGCGGCTGGAGTCGATACTTCGCCTGGGGTTAGCCAACCCGGGCCTTCGTGAAGGGCGCGCCGGGGCTGGTCACGGGTTAGTCGCTGATATGAGACAAGTGCCTTTGAACCGGGAGAACAGGGCTCGGGCTGCCGTGCTAACCATGGGAGCCGCACTCGTACAGCGTCCCGGCGCCGCCAGAGGCGGCTCCGTAGTCCCGGGCCGGTACCACGGCGCAGGCGGATTCCACCCAGCTGGTGACCTGCGCTGCCGTGCCGCCGGCGCCGCGCCCCGGGCTGCCCCCGGTCTGGCCGAGCAGGAAGAACCTGAGCTGCCCGGTGGCCACGAGCTGCCGGACCCGGGCCAGCGTCGGCTCCGGTACCGAGCCGCTGAACCCGCCCATCGGCATGATCTCCTGCCCGGTCGCCAGGATGTAGGCCGAAGCCTCCGACCAGGACGCGACCGCGAGCAGGTACCCCGCCCCGTCCCGGTGCGCGCTGACGTACCGGTAGAGCTGCTGCTGGCTGGCCGTCAGGCTGGTGCTCCCGAAGATTCCCCCGCCAAGACCGCCCGTCCCACCCGGGTCTTCCGCCCCGCCGAATCCGCCCGCACCTCCGAAACCACCTCGCTCACCGGTGCCCTGCTCACCACCACCGCCGGGGAAGCCCCCGCCCGGCGCCCCGCCGCCAGGCGCCCCGCCCCCCGGAAGCCCTCAGC
>Ga0207684_10005815_pt1 | contig 11301 bp, 15 predicted proteins | sample KBSK5501metaG_FD_184342 | JGI IMG/M metagenome (GOLD analysis project Ga0207684, IMG submission 184342) | Corn, switchgrass and miscanthus rhizosphere microbial communities from Kellogg Biological Station, Michigan, USA - KBS K5-50-1 metaG... | ecosystem: Host-associated > Plants > Roots >... | reverse complement strand
CAGTAAGAGATGATACTCACCTTTTACTGAAGCGTTCTGACGAGGGTTTTTCAACAGCCTGTTGACAGGTACGACTTTGTGAGACTTGAGCCAAAACGGGTGGGTACGACTTTACGAGACTCAACATGAGAATTATACGTAGCTCTGCCTCCCCTGGCTGATGTTGCCCAATATATACAGTCAAGCACCAACAAAGTTACCTCTTGCAAATTCCCGCCCAAATTACTTAAAATGCTTCCGTAGCAGGACAATCGTAAGGAAGCTGTCTGCCAGCGCACGAGCATATTAGCCGTTCTTATCACTACGTTTAACCATAAATCTCGTGGGCACTTGGAGCGAAGATGGTACGGCGGCCTCTCTACTTATTCCTAAAAGGATCATCTCTTCTACGAAAAGTTTCTGCAACTCTGCTGTATCTAAAGCAAGTCCATAGTAAATCTCTCGCTTCTTCGTGGTTTCAATAATTTTGCCGGTTTTATTGTTTATCAGCCAACTATGGTGTCTCCACAACTGGTGATCATCGCTCAACACAAAGCCATGCGCCATCGTGTAAAGCTCTGGCTTGTCTAGCCATTTTCTTATTACATTGTCATGGCATTGAGATGGCTTTCCTTTAACAACTCCAACAGAGCTACTGCTAAACTCTTTTCCACCAACAATTAGTTCGTGCAGAAATTTAGGCATAAGCGGAGAGTAAACTAGCTGTTCCCCGCCAATTGTTAGAAGTTTTTCCTCTAACTGTTTATGGCCTTTATTCCTGAGGATGTCAAGTACCCGCTTATATGGCTCTCCCGCACTTCCCGTGCTCAGCCATTGTGTTGATCCACCAAGAAACCAATGCAGAACGGCATTGAGGGATGCTTCCCCCAAAAAATCATCCCTCATACATTGAGGAGGTGTGCGATGTCTGATCAAGCCAACTCTGGCCGCTTTCTCTTTATTGCTGAGCACTACAAATGCGGGAGAACCATTTTATCAGGTACGTAACATATTAGACCTACTTGTAAGCTGATATTGCTGTTCGTGTTGGTAGAGGATGTTTTGTGTGCGCTTGAATACACGGGTTAAGGAAGGAATAGCTTGATGGGTTGCTTGGTAGACAATATGGTTTTTGTCGTACCTTTGGAAGATATCAGCTAGGCGTTTTTCAAATGAAACGTGTAAGCCGGTTGGTCCAGTGAGTAAGTCACAGTACGTCAGGGCGTCTGCTACTGGTGAATACTCACGTGGTATCTTGCTGAGTTCCGTTGCTAATCCCCGTAACTGGGCTTCAAATTGTGCTTCAAAATGGTATGCGACGATTGATGCCAGCCGTTTTTGTCCGTGGGATAGCAGGTAGTTCGCTCCATCAATCGGATGGAATGCAGTAACCTTGAGCGAGGGAGCGTAGCCGATGTCGTGCAGGTATGCTGCTGCAATGAGTAGTGAACGGTCTTCTTCAGTAAATGCCCTCCCTATCTGTTGTGCACGTGCTACGACACCCTGGGTATGTAACCATCTATTGCCAAGCGGTGAGAGGAATGAGGCTGCTTGTGCTGTTGCCCAATCAATGATGTTTGTGTTTGTTTTCATGATATCGCACCCCTTTGATATCCTGTTACAGGTTTTCCCACAGGCTGATAAGGACACGAGCCTCGATTCCTTCGAGTCGCGCTATTTCGTCTTGACCGTCCATGCTGCTCACTTTCACATGTATTTGATCGGGACTGATGCCTAACCCCTCGGCAATATTGCACTGCATCTCCGGCAGCCGCTTTTTCATGCGTGGCTGTTCGCCACAGAGGATGGTAACATCGATGGTTCCTACGACGAGCTGCTTTGGTTCGAGGAGGCGTCGGCGCAGTTCCGGCAGGTATTCAATTGATCGCACCCCTGTTTCTCCCTTGTCGGGGAACCAGTCGTCAATGTCTCCTGTATTGGTAGCTCCCGCCAGGGCCATCACGATGGCATGAGCGACAACGTCCCCATCGCTTCTCTTCGTATTGGGCCCCTTTGGAAAGTTTTCAAAAGGAATGCCAGCCAGGACGAGCGTTCGTCCTTTTGTAAAGGCGTGAAAGTCTGAGGCAAAAGCCAGGCGCTGTTTCTTTGCCAAGAGTAGTGCTATCTCTCGCACCAGTTCAGCCTTTGTTGCTTCGTCGATTGCTGTCATTTGCTGGCCTCCTCGTCGATGTCGTAGGTATAGGTGTACTCGTGTAAGGCGGCGTTCGCTACGATGTGGCTGTATTCGAACAGGGTCTTGTCATCTGCCCAGACCCAGCGATCCATATCGACGACGGGTTGCGTCCTGGAGATGTTGAGTAGGTTCGCTTCTTCTGCTGATGGCATGCGCACGTTGATCTTTTCAAACGCTCTCGCCGCTCGTAATCCTGTATGTTCGCGCAGCCACTTGAAAAGGGAAATGTACCCCTCATCCCTGCCGAGTAAGTCCCCGAGCAGTGATGCGAGATAGTAACTGTCCAGGATGCGATATGGAACCATGTCCACGAGATGAACACGGTAGCGGCGTAACACCTTGGTGTCCGGGCTTATGTCCATCTTTACTCCCAGGTCTTCCCCTGCTGGGATGATCGAAGATGGCTCAATAAAGCGCACGAGTGTTTGCCTGCCCTGTGCTTCCATAGCACGGATAAACGAACCAGCACGTTTCAGTTCGAGTCCACTTAACTTGTTTGGACTACTCGGTCCTACGAGGACTTTGGTGCTTGGAGACCTGACAAAAGCCCCACCTCTTGGGACGATATCGATGATATTTTCCGCTTGAAGTCTGAGTAATGCTCCTCTAACGGTAGCTCGGCTTATATTCAGTTCATCTGATATTTCGCGTTCGGATGGGAGGCGTTGTCCGGCAGCATATTCTCCATGGTCTATGCGGTTCTTGAGTGCTGCCGCTACCTCATCAATTTTTGTGTCTTTATCTACTACCATATGTTTTGCTCCACTGTATTTGTCTGGTAAGTACCAGAGATATACCAAACTGTAACATAGGGATAAACAAATTACCATATTTTTTTGTTCCAATTTTGGAAACAAGTGTATTACAAACTTGACACCACTGGTACGGACCAAGTATAATTGGAACGTACCAGTGAAATACCACTGGATAGTACAACTTTCATTTCGATAGGAGGAATGTATAGGCAACATTCGGTTTTGGCTGATCTTTGGCGCGGTAATGTTTGTGTTATGGTTCTTGATCGTTTTGCCGCATATGTCTCTACCACATATGTAGCTATTCTTACCTACTGTTCTTGAGTGAAAGGAGTCTCTCACGATGATGCGTGATAGGAGGTTCGGCTTCTGGTTTTGGGTGGCGATGGTGGCTATCGTTACGAACAAGACGTTGATCGATTTCGTGGTGCAACTCTTGCAGCAAGTGTTGCATGCCGCCGGATTGCATTAAGGCTGTGGAGGTGTTGTGATGGGGCAAGCTGTTCCTGTTCGGCCTTGTACTTCTCCGAAAGGGCATCTTTTGCAGCCAAGTGTCGCAGGTGGAGCGCATTTTGTGTGCCTTCGCTGCTGGCAGCGCTTTGTGTGTCCTGGGTGCGCTCCTGGCTTGGAGCGGTGGTTTCCTGTCTATCAGTGTCATCGTCATCGTAGCCTCATTGTGTAGGGGTCTGCTCTAGGAGGTGGCACACCTAGGTCAGTGGTTGGAGCTTGTTTGACACTGCCGAATGGAGGGAAGCCTGCAAATGCACGGCTGTCGGTCTCAGCACTGGGGCCGATAGACGCGCCTTTGTTGGCGATCTGGTTGTCGAACCTTGTAGCACGTCCTCGTAGGGTGTTCTTTCGTGGGTGTTTGTTCCTGTCGTGCGTGCTGGTCGAGGTGGTGGCACACCTGGACCAGCGGTTGTGAGTCGCTAGACACTGCCAAGTGTTGCTAGTTCCTCGTCTCTCATTGTGGCTTGCGAGGGGCTAGCTTGTCAAGTTCATCAAGCCACAAGGGAGGTGTATCAACATGGCTGCTACTCTCAGTGGGATTGTCCTCGGCGTGCGTGAAGTCGAGGGGGTCACCCAGGAAGGCCCGCGCAAGGGCGAAAGCTGGCGCTTTCTCTCCATCGAAGTGACCGACCCACGTTTCGGACATGTGTGGTCGTGCCAGCTGCGCGACAGTGACCCGCAGTATTCCGACGTGGTGGGTGGTGATCTGATCGGACATAAGATCAAGGTCACGATCAAGGCCCAAAGCGCGGCAGAGCGCATGCTGCAAGATGGGCGCAAGGTCATGCAAATTCGTTCCCAGGTGACGAACCTGCGTGATCTCGGCGTGGCCGACGATGAGGATTAAGCGTATGTCTAGCCTCATGCTTGCGTCTGTTTGCCTGCTGCTCTGCTGGTGGCAGGTGGTGAGTCGAGGGGAAACCCCTCGACTCGCTGCCTTCTCCTGTTGTCCTCGTAGGGTGGTTCGCATGGTCTGAGGGAGGGTGGAGCACGATGCCTTTTGAGTCGGAGTTGTACCCTGCCCAATGGCGTGCTATTCGTCATGAACGGCTCCAGCGTGCTGGCTATTGCTGTGAAGAGTGCGGCGTGAGGCATCTGTCCATCCGACAGAATACCCGTACCGGTTCAGACTATATGGTCTATCTCTCTATTGCCCACAAGCAGCAATACCAGACCTGGAAGAAAGATGCAGAGACGATGGTGTTGTGTCAACGCTGCCACCGGCGCTATGATCGGCAGTTCCGGCGCAAAGGAAGTACCAAGATGTACACGCCTGTCGGCTATGCCAAGGTCTACGTCCAGTCGGACGAAAATGAGGCGTTAGCGGGCATGCCGCGCACCTATGCCGAATTGCGTGATATGGTGCTGGCGCTGCCCGATGGCACACAGTTTGAAGTGCAGCTGGTGATGAATGTGGCCATTGTCGGCAATGGCGTCTATCGCAAAGACGGTGACCAGATCGAGGTCATCGCGGAGTACGGGGCCTGTCAGGACTTGCCCCTCATCTGAAAGAAAGGAAACGCTGTATGGGAATACGTGAGAAAGTTGGTTCCTGGTTCGGCTTTGCTACCGGACCCTCAAGCACGGATGACAAGTCATCGACTCGTCCTGCTGACTCTGCTGCGAGGGCGCATCTGGTCAACGGGGAAGTCTTCGAGGATGACATGATCGATATCGATGCGCGCGGCGCGGCTTCGCATCCGAGCCACTTTGAGCGGTACCGGAAACTGATCGACTCGTTTGACGAAGATCGGGAAACCCTGCTCGAAAAGGGGGTGCGCTCGTTGTTCCTCCTGCTGGCCTACATTCTGCCCGTCCTGGTGGCCTACGCGATGGGCAAGGAAATTGGCGATGCCTACGGCGGGCCGTTCAGTTGGTCGGATGGCTGGTCGTTTGGCACGCACACGGTGGCGATGGCAGGCGAGTTCGCGCTGGCCATGATGACGCTCTCTGCGGCGACGGCGCTGCGGCGCATGGCTTCCGATGCCAGTTATGCGTCCAAGTTCCTGGGGTCGCTGGTCTCCTTCCTGCTCTTCTCGCTGGCCTCTGGTCTGGCGCAGTGGTTCATCGCGGCGCATCATATCGCGGTCCACGATACCGGCGGCGTGGTTGCCCTCGTCTTCCGGGTGGCAATGGTGCCTGCGGTGGATATTGCCACGCTGTTGTTTCTGGCCGTGATGTCCTTCAAGTCGCTCAAGAAATTTCTGGCGGACCAGCGGGTGCGCGCCCAGGCGATCCGCGATATCAACGAGGTCGAGCTGGAGGTAGATCGCGCCCAATCGATGGCCGCCCGTCGCCAGCAGGAAGAGCGCCAGGACCTCACGATGAAAGACCAGCGCAATCAGGTCTGGTTAGAGCTAGATCGCTTACATGCGCAATCCATGATTGCTGATGCCAAACGGCGGGCGGCGCTGCCTCCGGGTTCATCTTCGGGTGCTGATCTGGACACGTCCCAGGAGATCAGAATTCGGCGGATTGAGCGCGGGTCCTAGCCCTTTGTGCGCCACGCGCCACGCGCCCAGCTCTCGTCTGCGCCCGGCTTTGCCCTTTCTGGCGCTGTTGGGCCGCATCTCGGGAACTGTGAGGAGGATGTATGATCGACAACACGCTGCTTGAGATGTTCGCGGCTCTGTTTGTGGGCCGGCGTAGCGACTATGCACTGCAACGCGAGAACGGGCGCTATGTGCGTGTGGGCGCTCGGCTCACCTGGGCAGCGCTGCGTCGGCACCTGGACGGGACGGAAACGATTGGCACCTATGTGATAGATGAGCGAGGCTGCTGTCACTTTGCCGTCTTTGACGCAGATCGCGCTGACGGACTTTCCACACTGGTGGAGCTGCAAGGGCATCTTGCTCACGATGGGGTGCCGTCGTCTCTGGAAGTGTCGCGACGTGGTGGACATTTGTGGGTGGTGCTCGCTTCCTCTCTCCCTGCTTCGATGCTGCGGCGCTGGCTGCTGCCCTACTGCCCGGCGGAGGTGGAGTTCTACCCCAAACAGGACGAGGGAAAGGGGTACGGTTCGCTCGTGCGGCTGCCTTTGGGGGTGCATCGCTTGACCGGGCGGCGCTATCCCTTTGTGACCTGCAAGGAGGGGCAGGTGGAGTTGGTCGCGTCTTCGGCGTCGGCAACGCTGGCGTGGTTTGCAACGCTAGAGCAGGCTCAGGTGCCTGGTGAGGCTGTGATGCCTGCTCTTGCTCGACCAGGGGCGGGTCAGGACCCAGCACCATCGTTAGCACAAACCCCGTCTCTGCCTTCCTCTGTTTCCCTTGCCACGATCCATGCCTGGTGTGATGCCCAAGACCCCTTTGCGGTGATCGGGCGCTATGTGCATCTTGACCGTCGCGGCCTGGGGTGTTGCCCCTTTGGGGAACACCATGCCGATGGGCGCGATCATCACCCCTCGTTTCGGGTCTATCGGTCTCGCTCGTCGGGTGGCTCTTGCTGGTATTGCTACGTGTGGCGGCGTGGCGGCAATGTCTTTGACTTCCTCTGCTTGTATCACCAGCTGGATGCGAAAACGCTCTGGCATCGCGTGCTGGCGGAGGAGGTGTTCTGATGGTCGTCGTGTGTCGTGTGCGTGTGTGCTCACACGAAAGGGCGGCTCTCCACCCGTGACGTGCAATCCGTTGGGAGAGCCGCAAGCAGGAAGTACCCGCTTGTGCTGAGTATAGCATCTGGGGCTTCCTGTGGAAAGGAAGTACCCAAGATGAAACGCTTGCTTGCTTGCAGGGGCGTACTGGTGCTGTTCGTTGTCATCGGCTGTGCGCTCGTGCTGGCCTCCTGTGATGCGTCGGACGTGCTGCCCCAGGTGACAACGAACTCGGTTGCTGGTGCGCACGTCAACGCTGACCCGCACGGCTCGTACTCGGTGGTTGGTGCTCCAACGATTTCGGCTGACTTCATCGATAAGGTGTTGGCAGCGTATGGCTCTCCCGCATCAGGCAAGGGCCAGGCGCTCTATGATCTGGGAGTGAAGTATGACATCGACCCTGTTTTCGCATTGGCGATGTTTCAACATGAGTCGTCCTTTGGCAAAGCGGGGGAAGCGCGTTCGAGCCTCTCGCTTGGGAACGTGCGTTGTGTGCCTGATGAGATGGCCTGTCGAGATGGGTTTGCCTGGTTTGCCACCTGGGAGGATGGCTTTGAGGCGTTCTATACGCTCATTTGGTTTGGCTACGTCAAAGGGCAAGTGACTGACTCGATTGTCGGTCATCCGTGTTCGACGGTCCCACAAATCATTCCCGTCTATGCGCCGAGCAGCGATGGGAATAACGTCAACGGCTATATTGGGGCTGTCGAGCATGCCATGGCGGTATGGCGGTCTCATCATGTGTACGATTAGCTGAACAGGGAGAGGCGCAGAACAAGTCACACGCGCCTCTCCCTGGTAAGGAGGGTGAAACGTGCAAGAGTCGGTCTACGATGTGGCGTTTTGGCTGGCATGGCCTTTCGAGTTTCCTGAATATGTCGGGTGGGTGCCAGCGTTTGACCCGCTGCAAGCGGTGCTGCTGCTCATGGAAGACGTGCATCTTGCGCGCGTGGCAAAAGCGGCGGTAAGGCTTCCTGATGGTCATATCGAGCGGTGGTACGGCGTGCGGTTGGCAATGGCTTCTGCGGAGTGCCGCAAGTAAATCGCACTCCGCAAAATACATGCTCTGGTTGGTTGGTTTCTCTTTAGAGTAGGAGGTGGGTCTATGGACAAAGATGCAGTCGAAGAAGCAAGTCCTATCAAGATACTGGGGCGTGGCCTGGATACGGTTATCCTCAACATCTATCCTGTAGACGATGAGGGCGATATCGTCCATCAACGCTTGTCTGATGTCTTGGAGGAGGAATTGAACCTCTATAAAGATCGGGCGCAACAGGAAGATGAAGCGATCCCGACCCGTTGGGTGTTCGCGGGTGAAACCCTCTTCATGAAAGACAAGGGCGGGTCGCATTTCAAGTGGATACTGACGTGCGACCAGTTTAGCCTCGCGATTAGTCGCGGCATCAAGGTCGCGTTGCTCGGACAAGTGCGTTTCTCGTCTGAGTACCTCTGGCGCTGGAACCACCATCCTGAAAAAGGCATTTCGGATGTGCTGCTGTTCCTGACGGATATCTTTGGACCAAATATTGCCTTTCAACCTTCAGAGGTGGATATCGCCGTTGACATCACAGGTTGGGATATCGGCTCTTGCCAGGTCAAAGACCGCTTTATCCATCGAGCGGTCCAGACAGCTCCCTGTCCTGAAACGATTGATCGTACCATGATTGCTGGGCCTGAGCAGGTGATTGAACGCTGGAAGCGCATTACGGGCCTGCCCTTTGGCGTGCATACCTCGGCTGTCTCCTGCCTGATCTACGATAAACAGCATGAGATTAAGTATCACGCGCCCAAAAAGGCGTGGTTTCATGATCTCTGGTTAGCGCAGCGTGGTGAAGACGGCTCTGCTGCCTGGGATGGGGAATCTGCTGTGTGGCGGATCGAGTTCCGTTTTCGGCGTCAAGCGTTGCACGAGTTTGACCTGGAAAACATCTATGATGTCCTCGTGCACATTGCTGATCTGTGGACGTATGCGGCGGGCCATGTGGGCGGTGGTGCTGATGGCTTGACTGATGGCTGGCTGCGCTATGTGGTGCCCTCGGAGGACTCTAACCGTTCGCGCTGGCCGGTGCATCCCTGCTGGCGCGTTATTCAAGGCGCGTTTACTCTACCTGCTGCACCTGTGCTATCCTCCACACCTGGAACTGAAGCAGGGATGTCGGGGCGTGCTGGTGCTGCCGTTCCCCTCTCACAACCTGCACCAACGGCACTCGATCTCAAGCCGTTCATTCGACAGTGCAAGCATCGCGTCAGTATGATGCAAGCATTTGCGGCGATAGCGGGGTATACCATCTCTGTCGAGGCGTGGCGAGAGGGCTATGCTGACGAACGCCAGCCTGAAGAGCGGGATGTGGAGCCGGATATCTCCGACACGTTTCATTTCATCTATGAAAATGTGCAGGCGTACCTGGACGATAAGAAGCGGGATTTTAACAAGCTCGTACGGAAAAAGCGGGTGTTGTATCGTCTGCAAGCTGTGGCTTGAGGCTTGGAGGGCGCTATGAAACTGGATGATGTGGTTAATCACTTCCTGCTTGATAAGGATACGAGCGGTCGAGGCAAGCTCACACTTAGATCGTACCGGCAACGCCTAAGCATGTTTGTTCAGTTCATGAGTCGGGATTGTCAGGTTACTGAGCTAGAACAGGTGGAGATTATGCATCTTCGTCTGTTCGTGCAAGCACTGATGAAGACGCAAGGATATCTAGATCATCCTCGTAGACCGAAGTCTCAAAAGATGCTTTCTGTTACCACAGTTCGTGCATATATCCGCGTTCTGAAAGCATTTTTCCATTGGTGTTTGATAGAGGATTTGATAGACATTAATCCTGCCGATAAACTGACTATGCCGAAAGCGCCAACCTACCTTATCCCAACGTTTGGACCTGAGCATATCGAGAAGATGTTAGCGAGGTGCGACATAAGCACTCCTTTGGGTTTTCGTGATTATGTGCTGCTCCTGGTCCTGCTCGATACGGGGATGCGCCTCTCTGAAATATGTAGTCTTCGTGTTGAAGACGTGTATGATCGATATGTCAAGGTTACTGGCAAAGGGCGTAAAGAGCGTGAGATTGGCTTGCATCCAGAGGTGAGTAAACTTCTTTGGAAGTATATCCACAAATATCGTGTGCCTAGTGATCCTACTGAAACAAGGGTGTTTCTCGGTCGAGGGAAGCCGCTTTCGATGTATGGGATACAGGCTTTAATGAGGCGTATCAAGTCTGAGTGTGGCTTTGATGGTATGAAAGTGTCGCCTCATGTGTTCAGGCATACTTTTGCCAAGCTCTACCTGGTAAATTAACTGAAGGGTGGACCGATTTTGCACCGAAGGGTAGGATTTTGATCTGAATCATGGGAATCGACCAGGAAGACGCTGGGAAAAGCGCTCCAGGGGCGGATCGTTGCACACCGTTTTTGTACATTCGAGAGGAAAGCCGGGAGTGCGTCTCGCACAAAACATCACCATTCCATATGGAAAAACAGGCGAGATCGGTTCGACAATGACTCTGGATCTGCCATTCTGTGTAAATGTGATAATTCGATGGCGGGAAAATTTGATAAGTATCTGACGTATACAGACGAAACCTTGCATTTGAACATATTTTCTAGTATACTTGTAAACATATTTTCTAGTATACTTGTAGATGAAGAGGCTCGTCAGTGTAGCTAGCTGGCGATCAGGGGCCGCAGAACCTTTTGACGCATATGGATCAACTCTTCGGAGATAATTGGGGGATGTGCTTCGCCATCCTTCATAAGTATTTGAAGGGCCGAATACGCACCTCTGGTCTGTATTTGGGTATGACACATCCACGGGCCTGGCCTCTTCACCCCACCGAGACCATCCTGAAAGACGGCAGCGCGAAGAGGAGTCATCCTCTTGCACTACCAGGAGGGGAGCAGCATGACCCGTGCAGACTCGAAGCGTCCTCACTTGAACCTGGTCCCTGCCCTTGTCAACGAGCCCCTCTACGTTGGCATCGATGTCGGCAAGCGCAAGCACGTTGCGGGGTTCGTGTCCACCACTCTGCTGCAACGGTATGAGCGCTTTGAAGGATGCCCAGCTTTTCCTTTCGAGCAGTCATGAGACGGCTTCCGCGCCTTGATCGAGCGTATCCGTGCCTACACGCCTCTGGAGAGCTGTTATGTGCTGTATGTTAGATATAATCAGGGAATCAGACGGGTGTTGACAACTTGCCCTGGTTTCCTGCATGATACAAGAAAGACCTGTCGTTTTCTTCCCAAAGGAGCGCCTCATGACAGAGATCCGCTGGGAA
>Ga0207684_10005814_pt1 | contig 11302 bp, 12 predicted proteins | sample KBSK5501metaG_FD_184342 | JGI IMG/M metagenome (GOLD analysis project Ga0207684, IMG submission 184342) | Corn, switchgrass and miscanthus rhizosphere microbial communities from Kellogg Biological Station, Michigan, USA - KBS K5-50-1 metaG... | ecosystem: Host-associated > Plants > Roots >... | reverse complement strand
CAGGGCGTGATCCGGGCCGCCCGGCACAGGTCGCATCCGCTGACGCGAGTGAAGGGGGCGGCGCCTCCTAGCCCCACAGAGCGCGCATGACGTGGACCGCCACGCGACGGTTGTAGTCGCGGACGAGACGGCGGATGCGGAACAGGTCCAGCACCCACCACGCGGCGAGCCCGCCCAGCGTGATCCAGAACAGCACCTGCAGGCCCCGTTTGCGCAGGTAGAGGTAGTGCCAGCCGAGGGGCAGGAACAGCAGCGCGACCAGCGGCGACTTCGCCTGCGCGCGATAGCGCCAGAGGAACGCGCGCTGCTGATCGGGGGTGAGATACGCGAGCTGCTCGCGCACGGTGCGCGAAAGCGACGCGGCGACGGACGGAGGAATCGTCAGGCTCCGATCGCCCCGGGCCTCGGGCCCGCGCCGGGCCGCCGCGCGCTCGGGCGGCGGGGCGGTTGGCTTGCGGAATACCGATGATTCCCGCTCCGACTGTGTCCGGCTCATGCCCACTCTCCCACTGGGCCGCGAGGGAGCAAGAACAGCGCCAGCCGGGCGGGTCAGACGGGGCTTGAACTTAGCCGCGGGTCGCTGATCGGCGGTTCTCAAGTGTCACTCCGGTCGTCCGCAGGAGGACGGTTGCAAGTCATTGCAGAGGTGTCAATTCCTGACATCGGGCCACACCACCATGCCGGTTCCCGAGCGCCAGGCGATCGCGGGCATGTACGCGAGCACCTCGGCCGGACCGGTCGTGAACGCCAGCGCGACCATCCACGCGAGCAGCTCCGCGGTCCCCCCCGAGCCGGCCGCCTCCATCCGCTCGAGCGTGCATTCGCGCAGGAGCGCGGCGTGATCGCCCTTGCGGAGGAGATCGAGGAACCAGCGGTCGAACTCCTCGTCGACCCAGAAGTAGCGCGGCCCGCCCGGCTCGTGGGAGAGCCCGCCGGTCGCGAGCACCGCGACCCGCTCGGCGCCGGGATACGCGTGCACCATCTCGCGCAGCGCGGTCCCGACCTCGTACGCCCGCTCGGGGGTGGGGATCGGCGGCACCGTGCAGTTCATCGTCACCGGCACCAGCGCGATGTCGCCCTCCGGGTTCAGGTAGTGCATGGGCACCGAGACCCCGTCGTCGAACTGCATGTCGCGCAGGTAGGCGAAGGCCAGGCGCCGCCGCGCGCCCTCGTTGACGAGGTAGCGCGCGAGCCCGGGGTGCCCGGAGATGCGGTACTTCTCGAGCGCGAGCCACTCGTCGTACCAGTCGGCCGGCCCCACGTGCTCGGCCCCGATGCCCACCGTGTACTCCGGGGTGTTGTTGATCGGCCAGTTGAGCAGGTGGTCGTTGCTGAGCAGCAGGATGACGTCGGGCCGCGCAGCCCGGAGCCGGTCGCGCATCACGTCGAGGGCCGTCCGGGCCTCGCGCCGCTGGTCCTCGGGGGCGCGGTCGAACCATCCGGTGAGCCCGGGGGAGTGGGTCATCGCCATCGCGGCCACCACCTGGGCCATCGTCAGCCCTGCCCCCGCGCGAGCCTATCTTGTAAACGGTCCGACGCGGCGGCCTCCTCGGGATACGCCCGGCGGTAGGCCTCGAGCGCGGGGTGGGCGTTGCTGTTCGCGGAGGCGCCGAAGAACAGGCGGAGGATCTGGGGGATGTAGTACTGGTGCACCCCCATCTCGTTCAGTCGCCGCACGTCCTTGTCCCGCAGGGCCTCGTACTCCTCGGAGCTCAGCCCGAACTCGCGCGCGAGCCCGGCCAGGTCGGAGAGCCAGCGCGCCCGGAGGGTGGCGTCGCGGCGCACGTAGAAGATCATCTCGTTGAGCGGCAGGGTCTTGTCGCAGCGCTCCACGTTACCCATCGCGCAGCACCTTCGGGTTCACCTTGAGGAACATGATCACGCAGCGCTCGGGCCCCGGGTTGCGCACGTCGTGCAGCACGCTCCGGGGGAACTTCACGATGGAGCCCGCCGGCACCACGACCTCCTGCCCGTCGATCGACATGTGGGCGGTGCCCTCGAGCACGAAGATCGCCTCCTCTTCGCGCGGGTGCTGGTGCATCACCGTCGACTGGCCGGGCTCGTAGCAGGCGATCTCCGACCAGAGCTGGTCGGTCTTGAAGAGCATCTTGCGCACCCGCCGGTCGGGGGCGAACGCCTTCAGGGCGTGCAGATCGAAGACCTGCGCCACACCAGTGACGCGCGCGGTCGCCGTCTCGTCCATTGGCCCCGCATCATAGCGCCCTCGCGGCGCGTCCGCCAGCGGTGGATCACCCGGACCACCGCGCGCGGAGCGCGACGCAGAAGTTCCCCGTTGACATCGCGGGACCCGTTCAGTAGAAAGAGCCGACGGCCGTGCCATCACCCCCCGCCGCTTCCCCGTCGGTCGCTCGTCGCTTCGCGCGATTCGTCTCGGGCTTGAGCCTGGAGAAAGTCCCGCCCGCGGTCACCGCGCGTGCGTCACTCCTGGCCCTGGACACGCTGGGGAGCTGCCTCGCCTCGAGCCGCGAGGACTTCGGCCGCGCGGTCACGCGGGCCGCCGAGCAGCTGGGCGGCGCCCCGGAGAGCACCCTGGTGGGGGCCACGACCCGCGTGGGCGCCGCGAGCGCGGTGCTCGCCAACGGCACGCTCGCTCACGGCCTCGACTTCGACGACACCCGCGAGGACGCCATCGTTCACACCGGCTGCGTCGCGGTGCCCACCGCCCTGGCGGTCGGCGAGGCGGTGGGGGCCTCGGGCCGCGAGGTCCTCGAGGCGATGATCGCGGGGGTGGAGGTGATGTGCCGGGTCGGCCTCGCGGTGCCGGGCCGTTTCCACGCGCGCCACTACCACCCGACCGCGCTCACCGGGAGCTTCGCGGCCGCCGCGGTGGCCGGGCGCCTCTACCGGCTCACCGAGGACCAGCAGGTCCACGCCTTCGGCCTCTGCGGCAGCCAGGCCGCCGGGATCATCGAGTACCTGGCCGACGGCTCCTGGACCAAGCGCCTGCACCCGGGCTGGGCCGCGCACGCGGGGGTGACCGCCGCGGTGGTGGCGCGCGCGGGGTTCGCCGGGCCGGAGACGGTATTCGAGGGCGCCCACGGCTTCTACGCGGCCTTCGCGGGCGGCCACGAGCCCGACCGCCTGGAGGCGCTGCTCGCGACGCTCGGCGGGAGCTGGGAGCTCTCCGCGCTCACGTTCAAGCCCTACCCGTGCGGCTCCATCGCGCATCCCTACATGGACTGCGCGCTGCGCCTGCGCGAGCGTCATCACCTGCGCCCGGAGCAGATCGCGGAGGTGCGCTGCCGGACCGCGGAGGGGCCGCTCCCGCGCCTGTGGGAACCACTCGCGGCCAAGCAGAGCCCGCGGAACGGCTACGCGGCCAAGTTCAGCCTGCCGTACCTGCTCGCGTCGATCCTGGTGAACGGCCGGGCCACCCTGGCCGACTTCACCGACGAGGCGGCCCGCGACGAGGCGGTCCGGCGGGTGGCCGGCCGGGTCTTCTACGACATCGATCGGACCATCGACTACCCGCGCCACTTCATCGGTCACGTGGCGATCCGGCTCGCCGACGGTACGCGGCTCGAGGAGCGGCAGGATCACCCGCGCGGCGGGCCCGACTTCCCGATGACGCGCGAGGAGCTCACCGCCAAGTTCCGCGCCAACGCGCTCCTGGCCATCCCCGAGGCGCAGACCGCGCGCGTGGTGGAGCTGGTCGACACCATCGCCGCCGCGCCGCGCCTGGGTCCGCTCATGGACGCGCTCACCGCGTAGACGAGCCGGCAAGGAGCCCAGATGACTTACCGCCGACACGGGATCCCCCTGATCGTCCTCACCCTGACCGCGGTCCTGAGCGTCTGGACGGCCGAGGCCCGCGCGCAGGATCCACGGCTCGACGCGGCCCGCAAGGAAGGCAAGGTCGTCTGGTACACCTCCCTCGCCCTGACCAGCTCAGAGAAAGTGGCCAAGCTCTTCGAGACCGCCTACCCGGGCGTCAAGGTCGAGGTGCATCGCACCGGATCGCAGCGGATCCTTCAGCGGATGATGCAGGAGCTGCAGGCCAACATCAGGAACGTGGACGTGGTTCACACCTCCGACGCCGGCCACTACGTGCTGCTGAAGGAGAAGAAGCTCCTGATGCGCTACACCCCGGCCGGGGTGGAGGTGTTCGGGGCCGGCTTCAAGGACAAGGACGGCTACCACTACGGCCTGCGCGCGACGGTCAACGTCATCGCCTACAACACCAAGGTGGTGTCGCCCGCGGAGGCCCCGCGCACCTGGAAGGACCTGCTCGATCCCAAGTGGCGCGGCCGCCTGGTCACCGCGCACCCCGGCTACAGCGGAGTCATCGCCACCCACGTGCTCGCCCTCGTGCACCTGCACGGATGGGACTACTTCAAGGCCCTCGCCCAGAACAAGCCGATGCTGGTCCAGTCGGCGGTCGATCCGTCCGGGGTGGTGGCGTCGGGGGAGCGGCCGGTGGCCGCGAACGGGGGCGACTACACGTTCTACCAGGTCAAGAAGAAGGGCAATCCGGTGGAGATCGTCTACCCGAAGGAGGGCGTGCCGCTGGTGGTCTCCCCGAGCGCGATCACGAGCTTCGCCCCGCACCCGAACGCGGCCCGGCTCTTCACCGACTTCATCTTCTCCCGCGAGATCCAGCAGGTGCTGGCCGACACCGAGGGGCTCTACAGCGGCCATCCGCAGGTGACCTACCCGGCCGACAAGCCGCGCCTGTCGGATCTCAAGGTCCTGCCGGTGGAGGCCGAGGAGCTCGAGAAGCGGAACGAGGAGATCAAGACGCGCTTCGTCGAGTTCTTCGGGGCCTAGTCCGCCCCATGCCGGAGCCGGTGGCGGCCGCGCGCCCGCGGCGCTGGGAGGGGTGGGACCGCGCGGCGCCGATCTGGCTGCTCGCGGCGGCCGCCCTCGTCGGGTTGATCCTGCTGCCCCTGGGCTGGCTCGCCTACATGAGCGTGCGCAGCGACGCCGGCTTCACCCTCGCCCACTACGGGCGGGTGCTCGGCGACCCGCCGCTGCAGAAGGCCCTCTGGAACACGGTGGTGCTGGCCTTCTGGTCCGGCCTGCTCGCCCTCGTGATCGGCGCGCCGCTGGCCTGGCTCACCGCCCGCACCGACCTGCCGTGGCGGCGCAGCATCCAGCACCTGGTGATGGCCTCGTTCGTGACCCCGCCCTTCCTGGGCGCCTTCGCGTGGGTCATGCTCGCGGGCCCCAACGCGGGCTACCTCAACCGGCTCTACCGCGACTGGACCGGCGCCGCCGATCCGCTGGTCAACATCTTCAGCATGCCGGGGCTGATCTTCGTGGTGGCGATCTACACGTTCCCCTACGTCTACATCATGATCGCCAACACCCTGGGCCTCATCGCCTCCGACCTCGAGGACGCCGCCTCCATCCTGGGCGCGGGCCGCTTCCAGGTGGCGCGGACCATCACGCTGCCGATGGTGCTGCCCGCGATCCTGAGCGGCTTCATCCTCGCCGTGCTGCAGGCCCTCGCCCTCTTCGGCTCCCCCGCCATCCTGGCGCTGCCCGCCGGCTTCCACACCGTGACCACCCAGCTCTGGGCCTTCTTCCAGTACCCGCCGCGCGTCGAGATGGCGGCCGCCTTCTCGATCCCGCTCCTGCTCGCCACCGCCCTGCTGCTGCTCGCGCAGAAGAGGCTGCTGGGGCGGCGCGGCTACGCCGCGGTGGGCGGCAAGGGCGGCCAGCGCCGGGTGATCCGGCTCGGGCGGTGGCGCTATCTCGCGCTCGGGGCGTGCCTCCTGGTGCTGGGCGCCGCGGTGTTCCTGCCCTACGGCATCCTGCTCAAGGCCGCCTTCTCGCGCGCGTGGGCCCAGCCGCTCACCGCGGAGAACTTCACGCTCGAGAACTGGTCGTTCACGTTCCTCTACAGCACCACCCAGTCCGCCATCGTCAACACCATCGAGCTGGGCGTGCTCACCGCGTGCATCGGAGCCGCGCTCGCTACCCTGCTCGCCTACGTCACGAATCGGCGCCTCGTCGCGGGTCACCAGGTGCTCGGCGTCCTCGCGGTGGCCCCGGTGGTCATCCCGGGCGTGGTGCTGGCGGTGGCCCTCTTCGTGGCCTACACCCGTCCGCCCTTCCTGCTCTACGGCACGCTCTGGATCCTCTTCCTCGCCTATCTGACCAAGGAGATGCCGGTCGGCTACTCGCAGTCCGAGGCGACCCTCCGCGGCATCCATCCCGAGCTGGAGGAGGCGGGCCGCATCCTGGGCGCCGGGCGCTTCCGGGTGCTGCGCGAGATCACCGCCCCGCTCGCCCGCAGCGGGATCATCGCGACCTGGTGCTTCGTCTTCATCGGGGTGATCCGCGAGCTGTCCGCGTCGATCATCCTCTTCACCCCGAACACCAAGGTCATGTCGGTGGTGATCTTCGACCTGAAGGAGGAGGGCCAGTTCGGGGCCATCGCGGTCCTCGGGGTCTTCATGCTGGCGATGACCTTCGTCACGGTGGTGGTGATGCAGACCGTGCTCGGCCGCGACGTGATGGGCGGTCGGCAGGCGGGCGGGGCCGGCTGACGCGATGCCCGGGATCACCATCACCGGCCTCACCAAGCGCTTCGGCGACGTCGGCGCGGTGGTCGGCCTCGATCTCACGGTGCGGCCGGGCGAGCTGGTGGCCCTGCTCGGCCCCTCCGGCTGCGGCAAGACCACTACCCTGCGCCTGGTCGCCGGCTTCCTCACCCCCGAGGGCGGCGAGATCCGGGTGGGCGACCGCGTGCTCTCCTCGGCCGCGGTGGTCGTTCCCCCCGAGCGGCGCCGCATGGCGATGATCTTCCAGAGCTACGCCCTCTGGCCGCACATGACGGTGACCCAGAACGTGGCCTACGGTCTCCGCTTCGCGGGCGTCGCGCGGGGCGACCGCGAGCGGCGCGTGGAGGAGATGCTGCGCGCGGTGCAGCTCGCCGGCTACGGCGCACGCTACCCGGGCGAGCTATCCGGCGGCCAGCAGCAGCGGGTGGCGGTGGCGCGGGCCCTGGTGGTGGAGCCCGAGATCCTGCTGCTCGACGAGCCGCTCAGCAACCTCGACGCGAGCCTGCGCGAGGAGATGCGGTTCGAGATCCGTCGGCTCCACGAGCGCTTCGCCATCACCACGCTCTACGTCACCCACGACCAGGCGGAGGCGATGGTGATCTCGGACCGGGTGGCGGTGCTGCGCGAGGGGCGCGTCGCGCAGATCGGGGCGCCGGCGGAGCTCTTCGAGCACCCGCGCACCCGCTTCGTGGCCGAGTTCGTCGGCAAGACCAACCTCATCGACGCGGTGGCCGACGGCGCCGGCTCGGTGACCCGCGGGACCTTGCGCCTGCGGGTGGCCGCCGAGAGCCTCGCCCCGCGGGCTCCGGTGGTGGTCTCGATCCGCCCGCACCAGATCACGCTCGGCGCGCCCGGCCGCGACGGCGGCGACGCCAACGTGCTGGCGGGCACCGTGGTGCGCGCGAGCTATCTCGGCGACGCGGTCGACTACCAGGTCGCGATCGACGGCAGCGACGTGGTCCTGCGCGTGGCCGGCGCGGCGCCCGCGCGATCGCGGCCCGGCGACGCGGTCGCGCTTACCGTACCCGCCAGCGCGTGTGTCCTCCTACCCGCCACGGACGACCCCGGCCGATCGGACGCGGGCCGGGGCCCGAGCTAGAGGCCGCCCCAGACCTCGCGCGCCACCTCGGCGCAGAGGCGAAGCTTCGCCCCCTGCTGCTCCACCGAGACGTCGTTGCCCTCGACCGTCGAGGAGAATCCGCACTGGGGGCTCAGGCCGAGCTGACCGAGGGGCAGGAACTTCGAGGCTTCCTCGAGCCGGCGCGCGAGGTCGCTCTTCGACTCGAGCGCGCCGACCTTGCTACTCACCAGTCCCAGCACCACCCGCACGTGCCGGGGCGCGTGGCGGAGCGGCGAGAAATCGCCCGAGCGCGCGTCGTCGAACTCGAGGAAGAAGCCGTCGTAGGGCATCTGGTTGAAGATGGTCTCCGCCACCTTCTCGTAGCCGCCCTGGGCCCGCCAGCTCGACCGGAAGTTCCCGCGGCACAGGTGCGTGCACACGGAAAGGTCGCGCGGCCGATCCCGCAAGGTGGCCTGCACGAGCTTGACCGAGAGGGCCAGCACCGCGTCCGGGTCCTCGCCGCGCGCCCGTCCCTCCGCCCGCATGCCCTCGTCGCAGAGGTAGGCCAGGCTCACGTCGTCGAGCTGGAGGTAGCGACAGCCGGCCGCGTACAGGTCGGCGATCTCGGCCCGGTAGGCGGCCGCGGTATCCTCCACGAAGGCGTCGAGGTCCGGGTACACCGCGCGGCTGATGTTGGCGCGCCCGACCTGGGAGTAGAGCATGCAGGGCGACGGGATGGTGATCTTCGCAGTGCGGGTGGTGACCGACCGGAGGAAGCGGAAGGCGTCGACGAAGATCGGGGCGGGCCGGCCGACGCGCGCGTCGATCCGGAGATCCGGGCGGGTGAAGCTCACGTCGCCCGATCGGCCGTGGAACGTCACCGGCAGCGCGCGGCCCTCGCTGGCCAGACCGCCCAGGCGGGTGAGGAAGTCCATGTGCCACGACCTCCGCCGGAGCTCCCCGTCGGTGATCCCCTCGAGCCCGGCCGCTTCCTGAAGCCGCACCGCCTCCCGCACCGCCTCGTCCTCGGCGGCGGCCAGCGCGGCCGCGTCGACGCGCCCTGCCTCGTGGTCCCGTCGCCGCGCCTTGAGGGCGGGCGACCGGAGCAGGCTGCCCACGTGGTCGGCCCGGAACGGCGGGCGCGGCGCGGTCACGGCCGGTAGAGCCCGCGGCCGGCCGCGAACACGCGGGTCAGGCCGAGCAGCGCGTCGGTGCTCGGAGTGGCCACTCCGACTCGGCCGCCGATCTCGCTCACCGCGGTGAGAAGCGCGTCGATCTCGAGAGGCTTGCCCGCCTCCACGTCCTGCAGCATCGAGGTCTTGAAGGCCCCGAGCTTGCGGGTCACCGCGTTGCGCTCCTCGCCGCTCTGACGGATCGGGCAGCCGATCTTCTCGCCGATCGCGGCGGCCTCCGCCATGATCGCGAGGGTGAACCGATCGAGCAGCGGGTCGTCGAGCAGCCGGTCGCAGGTGGCGCCGGTCAGGGCCGACATCGGGTTCATCGTCATGTTGCCCCAGAGCTTGTACCAGACGTCGGCCTGGATGCGCCTCGACACGGCGGTCTCGAAACCCGCCGCGTCGAGCCGCTCCGCGAGCGCGCTCACCCGGGCCGAGACCCCGCCGCCCGGCTCGCCGATGATGAGCCCGCGCCCGAAGCCGTGGCGCCCGAGCCCCGGCTCCACCACCGAGCAGGTCGCGTGCACCACGCAGCCGATCACGTGGCGCACCGGGATCGCGGCCGCGACGCGGCCGTCCGGGTCGACCGCGCGCACCGCGGCGCCCTCGTGCGAGCCGCCCAGGCCGTGGAAGAACCACCACGGCACCCCGTTCATCGCGGGCAGCACCACCGTGTCGGGGCCCAGCAGGGGCTCCACGTGCGCGGCGGCGGCGGGGAGCGACGGCCCCTTCACCGCGACGACCACCAGGTCCTGCCGGCCGAGCGCGGTGGCGGCCTCGGCGGCGCGCACCGGGACCGCGAGCATCGCGCCGTCCTGCTGGAGGCGCAGCCCGTAAGTCCGGAGCGCGGCGGCGGTCTCCCCGCGCGCGACGGCCGAGACCTCGCATCCGCTCCGCGCGAGGTGGACTCCGAGGAACGCGCCGATGGCGCCCGCGCCGACGACGCAGACCTTCACGACGTCGGGGCGCCGACCTGCACCACGTTGTAGGCCTTCACCGGGCGCTGGAAGCCCTTGAGCGCGAGCTCGCCCACCGCCTCCACCTGGGCGATGGCCTCCACCCCCGACGCGACCCGCTGGGAGAGGAGGATCTGGCCGGGCTTGGCCTCGCCGCACAGGCGCGAGGCGAGGTTGGTCACGGTGCCGATCGCCCCGTAGTCGAGACGCCCCTCGAAGCCGATCGCCCCGATGGTCGCGTAGCCCTGCGCGATGCCGATGCCGAAGTCGAGATCGAAGCCACGCTTGCGCCAGGACTCGGTGAGCCCGGCGATGCGCTCGCGCATCGCGACCGCCATGCGGACCGCGCGGGGCCCCGGATCGGGCACCGCCACCGGGTCGTTGAAGAAGATCATCATGCCGTCGCCGGTGAAGCGCTCCAGCGTGCCCTCCGCGTCCAGGATGAGCCGGCCCATCTCGGCGTGGTACTCGCGCAGCACCCCCATCACCTCCTCCGGCTCGGCGGTCTCCGCGAAGGCGGTGAAGCCGCGCAGGTCGAGGAAGACCACCGTGATCTCCCGGCGGTGGCTCCGCAGCGGGTCCTCCGCGTCGCCGCTCACGATCAGGTCCGCGAGCTGGGGCGAGAAGAAGCGGCGCAGCCGGCCGAGCCGCTCGAGCTGGGCCACCTGGTCCGAGACCCGACGCTCGAGGGTCCGGTTGAGCTCGCCCACCTCGTCGTGGAGCGCCTTGATCCGAAGGAGCGATCGCACCCGGGCGAGCAGCTCGGGCTGGTTGATCGGCTTGGTGAGGAAGTCGTCGGCGCCCACCTCGATGCCCTTCACCCGTTCGGTCCCGGGGTCGAGCGCGGTCACCATGACGATCGGCAAGAGCCGGGTCGCCTCGTCGGCGCGCAGCCGTCGGCACACCTCGTAGCCGCTCATCTCCGGCATCACCACGTCCAGCAGCACCAGGTCCGGCCGGTCCGCCCGCACCCGCTCGAGCGCCGCCGGGCCGGAGGACGCGGTCATCACCACGAAGCCGTGGCCGGTCAGCACCCCCTCGAGCAGCTTGACGTTCATCGGGGTGTCGTCGACCACCAGGATGCGGGCCGGATCGCTCACCGCGCGCTACCGCCCTTCCCGGGTCGGTCGATCATTTCCCGCACCGCGGCCACGAAACCGGTGACGTCGATCGGCTTGGCCTGGTACCCGTCGAAGCCGGCGGCCATGATCTTTTGCCGGTCCTGGCTCATCGCGGAGGCGGTGACCGCGATCACCGGCACCGCGCGGGTCCGGTCGTCGCCCCTCAGCACGTGCAGCGCCTCGATCCCGTTCATCCGCGGCAACTGAATATCCATGAGGATCAGGGCGGGCGGGGTCTCCTGGGCGAGCCGGATCCCGTCCTCCGCGTTGTCGGCCTCCGCGGTGCGATAGCCGTGGAACTGGAGGATGTCGCGCTCCAGCTTGCGGTTCTTCTCGTTGTCCTCGACGATCAGGATCAGCTCGCCGGCCATGGTCGCTCCGGAATCGAGAAGGTGAACGTGGAGCCCTGGCCGGGCTGGCTCTTGACCCAGATCCGACCGCCGTGCAGCTCCACGAATCG
>Ga0207684_10005812_pt1 | contig 11304 bp, 8 predicted proteins | sample KBSK5501metaG_FD_184342 | JGI IMG/M metagenome (GOLD analysis project Ga0207684, IMG submission 184342) | Corn, switchgrass and miscanthus rhizosphere microbial communities from Kellogg Biological Station, Michigan, USA - KBS K5-50-1 metaG... | ecosystem: Host-associated > Plants > Roots >... | reverse complement strand
ATGAGCAAAGATTACGAGCGCCTGCCCGCCACGAGCGAAGCGCTGGTCTATCTCACCGGCATCCGGCTCCTCCTTGGCCGCTTGACTCGAGACCAGCAATGACCCTTCTTGTACACCCTCTACTGATGTCTGTATAGAGGGCTAAACATGGTACCCGCACTCCCTGATGCAGCCCAGGAGGACGTGACGCTTGTGGCGCAGCCGCTCTTTGGCACGCCGCAGTGCGGTGTCGAGCTCAGTAAACGTGCGGCAGCAGACGTTGCCCAGCTCGCGACACTTCAAGTAGTTCCAGATCCCTTCGACTGGGTTGAGATCAGGGGCATAGCCAGGCAGTTGCTCGAGACGGAGCCGCTTGGCGGCCCCACGGGCCAGAAAGTCTTTAATCGGCTGGCCACGATGGATGGGGGCTCCATCCCAGATAATGAGGAGCTGGCCAGGGATCTTGCGCAGCAGGACGCGAAGAAACTGCACGACATCGATGCTGTGATAGGCCTCCGTTTGCGTTTGCATCACCAGGCGCTGGTCTGCCGTGATGGCATCACCAGGCGCTGGTCTGCCGTGATGGCCGCGATCGCTGAGCGATGATCCCGTGTCAAGGGAACCCGTAAGACGGGGGTCTGCCCATGCCGCGCCCAAGTGCGGACATGGTGAGGAAGCAGGTAAAATCCAGACTGGTCCACCCAGACGATCACCTGTGCTTCGTCGTCGGCCTTTTTTTGAGCGCCGGCCAGCGCTGCTCCCACCAGATGCGGATAGCGCCCTCGTCGCGTTGGGTGGCGCGCTCGATGGGGCGCTGGACACTGTAGCCCAGGCGATGGAGGAGGCGACTGATATGCGCGGGATGATAGATCACCCCAAAGGTGCGTCGGATGACCTCGCCGACTCGTTTGCACGTCCAGACCTGCCCGCGAAACCCGTACGCTTCCGCCCCACGATCCAAGAGCGCCGGCACCTGGGCGAGCTGTTCCGGCGTGAGTTTCGGGGTGGGGCCAGGAGCGGGATGAGGTCGGAGCCCTTCCTCGACCCCTTCACTGCGCGCCCGCTTCAACCATTGGCTCACCGCCCCAGATGTCACCCCAAGGGCGGCCGCGATGTCTTGCTGTTTCCAGCCCGCTTCTTTGAGCTCCCAGGCGCGTCGCCGCCGTCCTTCGCGCCAGTCCAGCCGGGCTTTCGTGGTCTTCATGGCCCGACCATATCATACTTTTAGCCACCTACACAAACGTCAGTAGATGCCGCGCGAAGACCCCTGGCTTCAGCTATGGGGATGAAGCTCCGCACGCCATCAAGCCTACTTGATTGGCAATCGGTGTAGTGCGATACTGCTCGCATACCGCAGGGCCTGCGGAAATTCACGCTTGTGGAGGTGGCTTGGGGCCACGACATGACCATGTAAGACCAAGCGAGTGCGCTCGTGCGGCGGCGGTCAGCCCAAGAATCCCCTTGCTTCAGCCATGGGGAGAGGTCAAGACATGAACCCCTTCGCTGGGACGGTAAAGTCGGCGGGATTGAGGCCGCCCGAAAGGCCAGACCACACAAACTTCTGCACGACGACCGGATTGCCGCCGATAATAGCCGATAGCTCAAGCGTCGTGGTTCCGATTGCGCCGCGCTCGATCCTGAAGTGAAGGTTGGAGGCGGTTGTCACGTTGCGGAGGTATCCTCGCACAACCACCTCGACACTGTTGGCTCCGTTCTGCCCTGGCTGATTCAGGTGCAACTGAGACCCCACCCAGCCAGCGCTGATCCCAGGGGTGTAGGAGGTGACTTGCATGGGGGCGAACTCACCGCCATCGAGGAGCGTCACGGTGGTCCAGTCAGAGGTCGTCGCCACGCGAATCTGGATAGGATAAGATCCCGCAAGTGGCGTCGGCGTGAGCGGCATCGTGGGCGAGAGCGTTGTCTCATGCCGCGTCATCTTGCTGGCCTCCCCGGCCAGATGCAGGTACCAGTCGCTTGGAATCGCCTCTCCGTCCAGATCCAACCGCACGAGGTCGAGACCAGCGGGCTGGCTCGCCGCCGTCGCAGCGGTCTTGTACATCGCCGTACCCTCGTCAACCTCGTCGAACATGGCGTTGTAAAGCATCGTAGCGCCGGCGGAGAGAAAGTCATCGACTTGGCGCCAGTAGAAGCGCCCGCCGCGGCGGGGGATATCGTTAAGCGGCGTTCCGCCTGAGTTGTGGAACGAGGTGCCTGGATAGACCACCGGCATATACTGTGCGCCGCATTGCTTGGCCCTGGCAATGTCAGGCGTGACCACCTGGCTGACGTACTGATCCACCTCGATGTCCGACGCATAGCGCCCCACCGTCCATGGGCTGATGACGTTGAGGGCGCAGTAATAGTTCGCGTATCCAGGGTCGGGTAGCGCATCGTTGGTAAGTGTGCGCCAGTAGGTTGGCGCGCCACCCATCAGCGTAACCTGGTAGCGTGGGTTGGGATTATGCTCGAAGAAGTTCAGTAGCTCCATCGCCTGGGCTGGCGTCCCAGGATGCTCGGTGAAGCCAATGCCCCAGAGCGCGAGGACAGGCTTGCCGGCGTGATGGAGGTATCGGGGACTCTCGGTTACCTTGAGTGTATCAACCAGATATTTCCAATCCGCCTCGATACGCGGCACAAACGTCGCCTCATCCTCACCGCTGATGTCATACATCATGTTGAAGACACGACCGGTGGCCTGCGCCGCGCTCATTACGTTCTGCGCCACGCGATTGTCGTGGTCACGTAGCGCGGGAACAGTCAGTGTGGAGGTGAAGCGCTGGAGCATGACCCCATCAACGCCATACTGGGCCATCCACTGGAAATGTCGCAATACCGTTTTCGGGCCGTACGCTGAATAGAGATACGCCGGGCTGCCGTCGGGGAGCGTCATCCGCGTCGGGCAGCGATCGGCTGGCTCCAACTCAGCGGTATCGGGCCACATGTCTACACGGACGTTCGATGCGATAGCTGGAGTGGCCTTGAGCCAGTGAACCCAGTCGTTGAGCTGTGAGCCATCGTTGGGGCACCCAAACCAGCCCTGGTAGCCCATCATGAGCTTGCCGGTCAGCGTGTTGGGATTGATCGTCGTATGCGGGAAGGTCGTCGCCGTGGGCGCCGTTTTCGCCTGCGACGATGTGGCGCATCCGATCAGTGTCAAGAGGAGCAGCCCCGCACAGATTGCCCTGCCCGTAGTTCCGATACTCATATGCCCTCCAGCGCTCGCTCGCCCCATTCTGGCCATCATGGTCTGGCCATCATGGTCTGGCCATCATGGTCTGGCCATCATAGTCTGGCTGTCAACGCCCTCTCCTAGCGCTTGCCGCAAGATCTGACTACCCAGCTCGCCTCGTTTCGAGCGGGCATGCGCCGTTCTCGCTGGTTTCGGCTATTGGTCTCGAAAAGCGTTGACCAAAGACCAACAATGTGCGTAGAGGTGACAACCGTCCTTGACCGCTTACCGTTCGAGATGCCTGCCCCTGGTAGAAATGCAGGCCACGCGAGGATGGCCCACATCAACAACAGGTCTGATAGTCGTGAAGAACTCATCGGCGTTCGTCCAGTGCCAATAGGTTGTTCGGCCATCGTCCGACTGCTCGTGTCGGGACGGAATTTCGCCTTTGCCCGTCACTTCTTCTCCAAGCTGTCAGCTTGATTGGCGGTGAACAACACCCCCTTCGAGAAGCCGTGTGAGCTACGCGCACGGGGACAACATTAGCTGTGGCAGTAGGGCACGACGTTGACCGTGATGGAGACTGAGGCTGTGCCACCCAGGTTGTTCTTCGCCGTTGCTATGACCGTATGCGGAGTATGGCCTCCACAGTTGGTGTTGTGCTGTGAACTGAGCGGCTTGACGAGAGTGGTCCCTGTCCCAAGCGTTCCATCTACGGAATCTGTCCAGGAAATCGTCACCGAGCTTGCGCCGCCGCCAGGAGTGGCGCTAGCCCTGAAGGTGATGGGGTCGGAATAGGGATTCGTCCCGTCCGTATTCGTCGCGGTGTAGTTGTTGCTTGGCGAAGAGATACTGATAGACGGGGTAGGCGCGACCGGTGGCTTTGTGGCGGTTGGCGCGATTGGCGCCGTCGTGGCGGTGGCGGCGGGCGCGAACGTCGCTGTTGGCTCTGGCGCTGTGGTCGCCGTAGGGGCGGCCACCCTGCCGGTGGATGTGGAAGATCCACCTGATCCATTTGGCCCACAGGGCGTCTCAACATGGCTAATCGTCGCCAGGCGCCCAAGACCGCGACTCGTGAACTGGCAGCCGAACACTCCTGCCTTTGCCGCAGCGAAACTACCGCCACCCACGAGCGCTATGACGAGGACGGCAATAATGCCCAGCACGAGACCACTCCTGCTGGCGGGCCGATCTGGCGGACCGGGGGCTGACCAACCAGGATGCAGGTCTGGGTTGCCGATCGCGGGATTGTCGGTGGGCGTTTCATGGATAATGATGCCCTGATCGTCTCCAGGTTGGAGATCTGGGTTGCCAATACCTCCCGGTATGTCTGTGGGCGCTCCATGAATGATGATTCCGTGTGAATCACCAGGATGGAAGTCTGGATTGCCGATACTGGCTGGGTTATCGGTCGGGATGCCATGAATGATAATGCCCTGCGAGTCACCGGGGTGGAAATCCGGGTTGCCGATGCTCGCTGGATTATCAGTTGGCATACCGTGAATAATGATGCCTTGGTCATCGCCAGGATGCATATGCGGCTGCGCCCCTTCGACATCACTCCCCGGCTGCAAGTTGGGATTGCCCATGCCTGGAATGTCTGGCTGGGGATTGAACCCGCTGATCTCGCCTGGGTTTGGTGGCACAGCACTACTGCTGGCCTGACTGACTCCAGGGTCACCCATGCCTGGGATGTCCGGTTGTGGATTGAAGCTGCTGATTGTGCCGGGATTAGGAGGAATTGAGCTACCTGCTGCTGGATTACCATTCGAGGGATCCATGAGGCCTTCCTTTCCCAGGGAGCGTACGCGCGTTGCTAGGGGCGCGTAAAGCGGACACGCCCTCATGCCTCGCTTGCATCAGTGTATATAGATATCGCGTGCATTGCTGTGATAGAGTTCACAGTCGCGCAATCTCATGCGCAGTTGGTCAAGCGGCGATGTTAGAACCAGCGTAACCATTCAAGACGGGCTTGCGGGGGCTGATAGATTGAGAGCATGACACCTGACGAGGAAATCGCCGCCCTCAAAGCCGAGACCAGTGCCTTGCGCGAGCAGGTGCAGACGCTGCTGGCTGAGGTGCGGGACCTCAAGGAGCGGTTGGCTGCTGCTCTCAAGGACAGCCACAACAGCAGCCGGCCACCGTCGAGTGACGGGCTGAGACGTAAACCCCAGAGTCTCCGCGAGAAGAGCGGCAAGCAGCGGGGAGGCCAGCCGGGCCACCGCGGTCATCACGTGTCACTCGTGGCGACGCCGGACGTGGTGGAGACGCATCGGCCGAGCCAGTGTGAGGCCTGCCAGCGCGACCTGCCAACTGATGCGCCCAGCTGGATCGAGCGGCGTCAGGTGAGCGAGCTTCCGCCGCTGCGGCTCCAGGTCACCGAGCACCAGATCGTGCATGTGCGCTGTCCGGTCTGCGGCGCCACGACCGCAGCGGAAGCGCCGAGTGGGATGAAGGCTCCCCAGCAATACGGCCCGCGGCTGCGCGCTGTGGCGACCTACCTGGTGCAACAGCAGTTCGTTCCCTATGCGCGCGTGCGCGAACTCCTCGCCGAGGTCTTCGGTGCGGCGGTGTCGGTGGGGACGCTGGTCACCCTGGTGCGCCACGGCGCCGAACGGCTCCACGGCGTGGAGCGCGAGATCAAAGCCGCGCTGCGCCAGGCGCCAGTGCTGCATCACGACGAGACAGGGCTGCGCGTGGTGGGAACGGAGGGCACCCGACTGGAGTGGACGCATGTGACGTGTACGCCGACGCTCACCCATTACGCCCGCCATGCCGCTCGTGGGGCAACGGCCCTGGAGGCGATTGGCATTCTGCCGGGCTATCGGGGCGTCAGTGTGCACGACGGCTGGACGAGTTATCGGCACTTTCACACCGCCCGCCATGCGTTGTGCAACGCCCACCATCTGCGCGAGCTGACCTTCGTGGAGGAAGAGCTCCAGCAGGCGTGGGCAGGCAACCTCAAGGAGCTGCTGCGCCACATGCGCACGGCGGTGGAGCAGGCCCGCTCCGCTGGCGCATCTGGTCTGCAGCGCACCGTACGCGACGACTTCATCAGGCGCTATGAGGCGCTGCTGGGGGAAGGACTCGCCCAAAATCCCCTGCCCCCACCCCACGGCGCGCCACGACGCGGCCGACGCAAGCAGAGTCCGGTACGCAATCTCCTCGATCGGCTGTGGACCTACGAACACGAGGCGCTGCGCTTCCTCGACGACTTCGCCGTGCCCTTCGACAACAACCAGGCTGAGCGCGATCTGCGCATGGTCAAGGTGCAACAGAAGGTGTCAGGCACGTTCTGTAGCGATGCTGGCGCGGACGCTTTCTGCCGCATCCGCTCCATCTGCTCGACCTGGCGCAAACAGGGCCGTTCCGTCCTTGATGCCCTCACCCACGCCTTCGCCGGTCACCCGCTCAGCCTACACATCCCGTCTTGAATGGTTACGAACCAGCTCAATTTGGATCCCGGCGGGCAGATCGTCAATGGCAATTGGACCTTCTATACGCCAACGGTACCGATTAGAAAGGCGGCGTGTGTGAGTTGGCGATGGAGGTGCTGCTGGGGGCGCCGCCGCCTTCTCCGATACCGACGGCGACACCGCCTGATCCGGCCACTGCGACGCCGTGCAGGTCGGGCTGCGGCGGTGGAATGACCAGCACCGCGTCAACAGTTCCCACCCATTGGCTCGCGGGGCGCCCGCGACGGTGGCATTTCATGCGAGTGTTCTCAGCAACCCCATCAATCTGTTCATCCAGTGGTCCAATGCCGCGGATTGGCTCTCGCCGGGAGGGCAATTTGGCGCCCTGCAATCGACCGACGCCACCGCTACTGCGGTGTGGACCTTTACGGCGCCGATCAGCCCTGTCAGCCTGAAGACGCGTCACAAAAAGTGTGCAAGGTCCACTCTTAGGTGAGTGACATGAGGGAGGCGTGTTCCCTCCGGGGGGGTAATCGATTGTGTGTGGACCCGAGTGTCTGGGAACTGTGGCGCTGGCCGTATGTGAGGCCGTGTGATACATATCATACAACTGTCGATGATCGACGGTGTTGAGGAACCATGAAGACCAACCGGGACAGCGCATGACTTGGCAGTCTGGAGAGACGCCTGGAGCGGCGTCTGGAGCGGCGCGACTGCGCGAACGCATCAGGGAACCTATCCGGGCGCGTGTGCGCTACACGCCGGAGGGCTGCTGGGTATGGCAAGGCCAAGCCATCAGAGGCGCTCACCCAATCTTCCTCGTCGAGAACCGGCGGGTCTACGTCCATCGCGTCGCGTGGGAACTGGCGGTCGGTCCGATCCCATCCGCCCATCGGGTGATCCGCGCCTGCGCAACCTGGTTGTGTGTGAATCCGGCGCATCATGTCCTCGTCCCGCATCGCGCTGCGCCCAAACGGAGTGAGGAACGGCCATCGCGGATCCCCGTCACCACCTGCCGCCACGGTCACCCCTATGACGAAGCGAACACCATCTGGTATCGCGGCGCTCGGTTCTGTCGCGAGTGCCACCGTCGGCGCAATCGCGAGCGCCAGCGTCGCCTTGCCGCCATGCGGCGTCAGGAGTGTACCGCGACCCTCTCATGAGCGACGCATGTGAGCGCCACACGCGCTCACCCGGCGCGACAGTCGCTTGGCCAGGAAAGCCATGAAGAAGGACAGCGGAGCCCACCACCTGGACCTGCATAGCGCCACATGTGGCATCTCCACACGAGGCCGTATTCACCGGTCTGCCGAAGATGAGCAAGAACAGTGAAGCAATCTCATTCTTCCCCTTCCTACCCAGTGAGAGAGTGAGCGCATGCCCAATCGCCCACCATCTTCTCCTCTGTCTCCGCTCGCCACCCTGGAGGCGACGCTGGAACGGATCACCTACGCCAACGACGAGACCGGCTACACCGTCGCACGGGTCAGCGCACGCGGTAGCGGTAGCGAGCTGCTGACGATTGTCGGCAACCTGCTCGGCGCGCAGCCGGGCGAGAGCCTGCGCCTGCAGGGCAGGTGGAAGAGCCATCCCCAATATGGCCGGCAGTTTGAGGTGGCGAGCTACACGACTGTGCTCCCCGCGACGCTGCAAGGCATCCGCCGCTATCTGGGGTCTGGCCTCATCAAAGGCATCGGCCCCAAGATGGCCCAGCGCATCGTCACGTACTTCGAAATGGACACCCTGCGCGTCATCGAGGAGGAGCCAGAACGCCTCATCGAGGTGCCGGGTCTGGGTCCCAAGCGCACCGCCAAGATCAGCGCCGCCTGGGAGGAACAGAAAGCCATCAAGGAGGTCATGGTCTTTCTGCAGGGGGTCAGCGTCTCGACCAGCCTGGCCGTACGCATCTACAAGACCTACCAGGACAGCTCCATCGCGGTGGTGAAAAACGAGCCGTATCGCTTAGCGAGCGACGTGTGGGGCATTGGCTTCAAGACAGCGGACAAGATCGCGCAGAGTCTGGGCATCCCGCAGGACAGCCCAGAGCGGATCAAGGCGGGGCTTCAGTACACCCTCTCGGAGGCAAGCGACGAAGGGCATTGCTACCTGCCGCAAGAAACGCTCATTGCTGAGGCCACGCAGATCCTTGCCGTAGATAGCAGCCTCATCCAGCCGGCGCTGGACGCGCTCATCAATGAGGGTGGCGTCATACGGGAACAACTCACACCGCAGAGCACGCAAGATCCCGAGGACAACGCCTCTGTGGACGCAGTGTACCTGCTGCCGTTCTATCGCGCTGAGGTCTCTCTGGCGAACGGATTGCTACGATTGCTGCGCACGGCGCAAGACCGTCTGCCGACGTTTCAGACGGTGGATTGGGACAAGGCGTTGGGCTGGCTGAGCGAGCAGACAGGAGCGACGCTCGCGCCAGAGCAGACCGAGGCGGTGCAACTGGCGCTGACGCGCAAGGTCGCCATCCTCACTGGGGGACCTGGCTGCGGCAAGAGCTTCACTGTGCGTTCCATTGTCGCCTTGGCGCGCGCCAAGAAGGCCAAGATCATTCTCGCCGCCCCCACCGGACGCGCCGCCAAGCGGTTGGAGGAGCTGGCGGGGATGGAGGCGAGCACGCTGCACCGGCTGCTGCAATTGCGTCCAGGTGGGGACGCCGCGTTTGACCGTGACCATCCCCTCGCCGCCGATCTGTTAGTGGTGGATGAGGCCAGCATGCTGGATGTGTTACTCGCCAACACGCTGATCAAGGCCATCGCGCCTGGCGCGCATCTGCTGCTGGTGGGTGATGTGGATCAATTGCCCAGTGTTGGCGCTGGGGAGGTGTTACGCGACGCGCTGGAGTCGGGAGCCATCCCTAGTGTGCGCCTGACCCACATCTTTCGTCAGGCGCAACAGAGCGGCGTGGTCACCAATGCGCATCGTATCAACGCCGGGCAAATGCCGCACACCAAGGACCTGCCTGATTTCTTCCTCTTCGCCGAGGAAGACGCCGAGCGGGTCGCCGAACTGACGGTGGATCTTGTCGCCAACCGGATTCCGAAGCGGTTCGGGCTTGACGCCCGTCGTGAGGTGCAGGTGCTCTGCCCCATGCATCGCGGCGCGGCAGGGGCAGGCGTCTTGAACGAGCGCTTGCAGGAGGCGCTCACACCGGCCAGGGAGGGACTGCCCGAGCGCCGGTATGGAGGACGGGTCTACCGCGTCGGCGATAAGGTGACGCAGATGCGCAATAACTATGACAAGCAGGTCTTCAACGGCTCGGTTGGCGTGGTGACGGCGGTCTCGCTGGAAGAGCAGCAGGTGCGCGTGCGCATGGACGACCGCGACGAGGGCGAGGAGATCATCTATGCGTTTGATGAACTGGATGAGTTGACGCATGCCTACGCCATCAGCATCCATCGCAGCCAGGGCAGTGAGTATCCCTGTGTCGTGATTCCCCTCACCACCACCGCCTGGCAGATGCTGCAGCGCAACCTCCTCTACACCGCCGTGACCCGCGCCAAGCGACTCGTGGTGCTGGTGGGTAGCCGTCGCGCGCTGTGGAAGGCGGTGCAGACCGTGGGCGCGGGACGCCGGCATACCGCGCTTGCCGAGCGTTTGCAGGAGCCGCAACGCCTGTCTCGTATACACTAGGGCAGATCTTTGTCGCATACAGCGCAAGAGATCTGCCCGATTTCTCTGATGGAGATTCGGCCTGCCTCCTGTCCCAAAACGGTCCTCCCACCCCCTCTTTCTTGGTATGACCACCTTGGTATGACCACCCTCGTGGTCAGGACGCCACCATTTCTCCTCAGAGCATGAGGAAGGAGGATCGCATGGCAACAACAGCGTCGGCCCCCACATTTGTCCTGTGGGCCAATGTGATAACCTCGACTCTGCTGCGCGCGGGCGTCAAACTCGTTGGACCACGGCATGCGCCGATGTATCTGCTCACGGTACCTGGACGCAAGAGCGGGCAGCCGCGTACAACCCCGATCGTCCTCGTGGAGCAGGAAGGGACGCGCTATCTATTCGCCCCCTTTGGGACGGTCGATTGGGTGCGCAATCTGCGGGCGGCTGGGGAGGCGATCCTGACGCGCGGGCGTCGCGCTCAGACGGTGCGGACGACAGAACTGCCCAACAGCGAAGCGAGCCTGGCGCTGCAGGCGCTGATCGAGAGCGGGCACCCACTCGGGCGCTCCTTTGGTGTCTCTAAAGGCGCTCCCCGCGAGGCGTTTGACCAGCTGGCAATCAGCCACCCGGTCTTTGCCGTGCAGACCGTAGCCGCACCTGATGCGGCGGCAGCCAGGCAGGACTAGCCCGCGCCCTGAGCGTTCCCGATGAGGCGGCTCTGGAAGGGACCCGTATGGAATCCTTTGACGCCTACCGGTCCTACCTCTTCGCCATCGCCTACCGCATGCTCGGCAGCGCGATGGACGCCGAGGATGTGGTGCAGGAGACGTGGGTGCGCTACCAGGCGACGCCGCCAGAGACGATTCGCTCGCTCAAAGCCTACCTGACGACGATCCTGACGCGCTTATGCCTGGAGCAGCTCCACCTGGCGCGTCGGCGGCGCGAAGCGTACGTGGGGCCGTGGTTGCCGGAGCCGATCCTGACAGCGGAGTCGCCCGAATCCGCCGACCCAGAAAAGCGCGTTGAGACCGAGGAGTCGATCTCCCTGGCCTTCCTTATCCTGCTGGAGCAGCTCCAACCGTTCGAGCGAGCAGTCTTCCTGCTGCGCGAGGTCTTCGA
>Ga0207684_10005810_pt1 | contig 11305 bp, 8 predicted proteins | sample KBSK5501metaG_FD_184342 | JGI IMG/M metagenome (GOLD analysis project Ga0207684, IMG submission 184342) | Corn, switchgrass and miscanthus rhizosphere microbial communities from Kellogg Biological Station, Michigan, USA - KBS K5-50-1 metaG... | ecosystem: Host-associated > Plants > Roots >... | reverse complement strand
TGAACAACTGCGGTCCCTCGTCTCGCGTCTTGCCAGGGTCACGGGCGAGGATGTGGGTGGAGAGATTGCGCTGCTCAAACAGCGCCCGGTGCGCAGGATCGGGTTTGTAGTGATTACCCCTGATCGCGGCCTATCCGGGGCCTTGCCGAGCAACATCAATCGCAGGGCTGCAGCGACTGCCATCGAGGAGCAGAACCGCTTCGCCCAGCAGGGAGAACGACCAGCAGTGGATTACGTGGCAGTTGGCCGCAAGGGACGCGATTTCGTGCTGCGCAACCAGTTGCATTTGATTGCTGAGTTTACCAACTATGGCGATAGACCATCGTTAGCAGACGCGACGGCCATTGCACAGGTCGCTATGGACGCCTTCCTGAAAGAGGAGTTGGATGTCGTCTACCTGGTATATGCCAAGTTTGTTAATACCGTGACCCAGCAGCCAACAGCCATCCAATTGCTACCGGTCCAACCACCCCCTGAGCAAGCTGGGGAGAGCAATGCCCTCGAGTACATCTACGAGCCAGACGCCGCGACCATTTACGAGGCTTTGTTGCCGCGCTATGTAGATGTGCTCGTCTACCAGGCGATGCTGGAGGCAGTTGCAAGCGAACAGTCAGCGCGCATGGTAGCCATGAAGAATGCTACAGATAATGCAAACGATCTGGTTAATGATTTGACCCTTACCTATAATAAGGCGCGCCAGGCAAGTATCACAACTGAGATTCTGGAGGTTGTCGGCGGCGCTGAGGGTTTGTAGGCGAGTAGGAGAAATATATGGCACAAACACAAGTAACCACAAAAGGAAAAATTGTCCAGATACTGGGGGCTGTGGTGGACGTTGAGTTCCCGACAGACCAGCTACCAGCAATCTACAACGAGTTGCGCACACGCGCAGTGGGAGCGGATAAGGACCTTGCGCTCGAGGTCGAGCAGCAACTGGGGAATAACTGGGTGCGCTGCGTGGCTATGGGTCCGACCGATGGTCTGCAGCGTGGTATAGACGTGATCGACACGGGAGGGCCAATCACGGTTCCCGTAGGGGAAAAGACGTTGGGGCGCATCTTTAATGTGCTGGGACAGGCGGTTGATAACAAGCCGGAGGTGACAGATGCTCCACGCCTGCCGATCCACCGGCCAGCCCCGGACCTGGAAGAGCAGTCAGCGACGATTGAGGTCTTTGAGACAGGCATTAAAGTCATGGACCTGATTGCCCCTTTCATGCGGGGCGGAAAAGTTGGGGCGTTCGGTGGTGCCGGCGTAGGCAAGACGGTTATCATCCAGGAACTGATCAACAATATTGCTAAGGGTCATGGTGGCTATAGCGTTTTCGCGGGCGTGGGTGAGCGCACGCGCGAAGGCAATGACCTGTACCATGAAATGCAGGAAGCGAAGGTCATCGACCGCCTGGCGATGGTCTTTGGGCAGATGAATGAGCCGCCTGGCGCGCGCATGCGCGTAGCGCTGAGCGGCCTGGCAATTGCGGAATACTTCCGCGATGAAGAAGGAAAAGATGTATTACTCTTCATCGATAATATCTTCCGCTTCACGCAGGCAGGAGCCGAGGTGTCGGCGCTGTTGGGCCGCATGCCTTCAGCGGTAGGATACCAGCCGACCCTGGCGGAGGAGATGGGCGAACTGCAAGAGCGCATTACCTCGACGAAGAAGGGGTCGATTACATCGATGCAAGCGGTGTATGTGCCTGCCGACGACTACACCGACCCGGCCCCCGCGACGACATTCGCGCACCTGGACTCGACGATTGTGCTGGAGCGTTCGATCTTTGAGCAGGGTATCTACCCCGCGGTTGATCCGCTGGCGTCCACAAGCCGCATTCTTGACCCAAAGGTGGTGGGCCAGGAACACTACGACGTAGCACGCGGCGTGCAGAGTGTGCTGCAGCGCTACAAAGACCTGCAGGATATCATCGCCATCCTGGGTATCGATGAACTATCAGACGAGGACAAGCTGACGGTGGCGCGCGCCCGTAAGTTGCAGCGCTTCTGCTCGCAGCCCTTTACAGTAGCGGAGGTCTTCACAGGGATCGAAGGCAAGTACGTCCCCGTCACGGAGACGGTGCGCGGCTTCAAGGAGATTCTCGAAGGCAAATATGACCATATTCGCGAGGACTTTTTCTATTTGAAAGGTTCAATCGACGACGTTGTGGAGAGCTACGAGCAAGAGAGGCAGAAGGGATAGACGATGGCAGCACACACTACCATGCATGTCGAGGTAGTAACTGCCGAGCGCGAACTCTACAGCGGCGAGGCCGATATGGTGATCGCGCCTGGGTCAGAGGGGGAACTTGGCATTCTACCAAGGCACGCGGCACTCTTGACGACACTGAAAGTTGGAGAGATGCGGGTCAGGCTCGGCGCAGCCGAGGAACCGTTCTTTGTCTCCGGTGGTTTCCTCGAGGTATCTGACAACGTGGTGACGGTGCTGGCGGAAACCGCGGAACGCGCAGAAGAGATAGACGAGGCTCGCGCTGAAGCTGCTCGCCGCAGCGCGCAGGAGCGTTTACAGCAAGCGCAATCGGATGTCGAACGCGCAGAGCTGGAGGGCGCGCTTGAACGCGCCGTGGCACGTCTGCGTGTAGCTGAAGTTGTTCGCCGCAGGAGTGGCCGCCGCATCCAGCCACCTCCGCCCGCGCAGATGTAGCCCCCACTCCAGGGCGACTGCAAGGGATCGCTCCATAGGCGTCAAGTTAAGCATGGGAGAAGATTCAACGTGCATCGGCTCACAGGGCGGGGGCTTACCCCCGCCCTGGGGTGGGGCGGGGGCAACTCAATATTAGAAATCGCTGCTGCCTCCACCTCCACCGGAGTCCCCTCCGCCGCCGAAGTCGCCACTGCCACCTCCACCGCCAAAATCTCCTCCGCCTCCGCCGCCAGAGTCTCCTCCTGACCCACCGCCGAAGTCGCCACTGCCACCGGCCCAACCGCCATCACCCTGATTTTGTTCCTGCCCTTCGCGTTCACCCGCTTCTTTGCCCAGTTCATAGCCAAGGAAACCACCGGCTGCGGCACCCAGGCCACCGGCTGCCCAGGGATTCATGCCTGGCTGCTGATTATAACCGGGTCCATAATAGTTTGGTGGATAGCCCTGATTATACGGGGGTTGCTGGTTAAACGGCTGTTGATATGGCATGCCCATCGATGGACGACGACCAAAGCCGCCAAAACGCCTGCCCAAGAAACCGAACAGTACGACCACGCCCACTACTACCAGGCCGATAATAACTAACGCTATAAGTAGGCCTGAAAAGCCACCTCCCGAGGGGCCAGCGGACGTACCCAACGAATTGCGCAGCGAGTCAACTGTGGAGATGGTTGCACCAGTATAATCGCCGTTCCCATAGTTGCTGGTGAAAGCGTTCACTGCACTTCTAATCTGACCGCTCGATAGGGGGACATTGGAACCCCTGACAATTGCCAGGTGATGATGCACCGTATCCACGGCCATCACGATCAAATTGGAGTTGTTGCCAAGTTTCCCAAGTGTGGTATTATCAAACTGCGCCTTCGCCCCTGTAAATGTGTTTACCGTATAGATATCCATCGAATACGGCAGGCTCGATGCTTCATTCTGCACCTTGTTCTGATCCAGGACATGTGCATTATCATACACATGCACGGCATTACTGCCGCCACACGCGCTAACAAGCAAGATGCTGACCAGGACAACAAAAGCTAGAAGGCCTTTCCTGAGCCACGGCGTAAGGGACTGCGTATTTCTACTCAACAAAGTAACCCCTCCCTCTATGTATGCTAAACACTCTTAACTCCAGCACACCAGGTGATAAGCAAGAGCTTATACAAGTTTATACCCAATACTACTACGTTTATGTGTGCCAATATGTTTTATTCCGTGGTCAGTAAAAATACGGATCTCCCACAGCCTGGTGGTGTTGTAGAATGTCACAAACTTGTGACCTACTGCAATTTCTATCAAGCCTGCTTCCATGTTACAATAATAACACTGAACAATCCTATTTTTAATCTTGCACTATCAGGACGGAGTAAATACACGTGATGAGTACGACACCTGCCGGGCGACCGCGCCCATTTGTGCTGATTGTTATGGATGGGTGGGGCGTCAATCCACGCACGGAGGGCAACGCTATAGCGCTGGCAAGAACGCCCAATATCGATAAGCTGGCGCGGACATGGCCACATACGACAGTGAAAACCTCTGGCGAGGCAGTGGGCTTACCAGAGGGTCAGATGGGCAACTCCGAGGTGGGGCATCAGAATATCGGGGCGGGCAAGCGAGTGCTGCAGGACTATACCCGTGTGAACGAGTCAATTAAAGATGGCACTTTTTTCCAGAATCTCGCGCTGCTGAAGGCGATTGAACACGTCAAGAAGAATGGGTCGCAGCTCCACATTTGTGGCTTGCTAGGCAATGGAGGCGTGCACGCGCATGAGACACATTTAGAGGCGCTGCTGCAACTGGCACACAACCACGATATTGAGCGAGTCTATATCCACTCCTTTACCGATGGCCGTGATACTTCGCCTACCGGCGGCATTGAGTTTATAGGCCAACTGCAGGCTCGCGCCCGTGAAATCGGCGGGGAACACGCTGCCAGGGTGGCGACGGTAAGTGGCCGCTATTACGCGATGGACCGCGATAATCGCTGGGATCGAACGGCGCTGACCTATTTTGCGATGACGCGCGGGGAGGGCGTACGCACAAGCTCGGCAGTGGAGGCGATTCAGCACTCTTATGAACAGGGCATCACGGATGAGTTTATTGTGCCGTCAGTGGTGATGGAAGATCAAAAGCCGGTGGCAGTGGTCAAGGCAGGCGATGCGCTCATCCACTATAATTTCCGGCCCGACCGCGCCCGCCAACTGACGAAGGCATTTGTGCTGCCAGAACTCCCTCCGCAGGCACAGGGAAAATTCGATAGAGGGCCACGGTTAGAGGATTTGCAGTACGTGATGATGACGGAATACGAGGCAGGGCTGGACACGTACGCTGCAGTGGCTTTTCGCGCTGACGAAGTCGAGATGCCATTAGCGCGTGTGATCTCAGAGCAAGGGATGCGGCAGTTCCACACGGCTGAGACCGAGAAATACGCGCATGTGACGTATTTTATCAATGGCCGGCGGGAGACACCTTTTGCGGGTGAGGACCGCCTGCTGGTGCCATCGCCTAAGGTGCCGACATATGATCTGCAGCCGGAGATGAGCGCGACAGGCGTAACGGACGCAGCGGTGGAGCATATCCGCAGCGGGGAGTATGACCTGGTGGTTATGAACTATGCAAACGCGGATATGGTCGGACATACAGGAGTCCTGGAAGCCGCAATTAAAGCGGTGGAGGCAGTTGATACAGGCGTGGGACGCGTGGTGGAGGCAACCCTGGCCGTGGGCGGCGGTTTGTTGATTACTGCTGACCACGGGAATGCAGAGCAGTTGATAGAGTACGATACAGGAAAGCCGTTTACGGCACACACGACGTATCCTGTGCCGCTGTACCTGGTTGTGCCTCAACTGGCGCAAGTGCGTTTACGTGATGATGGCATTCTTGCCGACGTGGCACCAACTATTCTCGACGTGCTGCATATCCAACAACCCAGGGATATGACGGGACGATCTTTGATCCTGCGCTAACTAAAGGGAGTGATTCTTTTATCACTAGAATGAGAGTTATCCACATACTTTATCGGAATATGTGGATAACTCCCGACAGGTGTGGATAAGAAGCGCGAAATGCAAGGCCACCGCCAGGGTCGCCTTTACTATATTACGAGCAAGAGAGGTTTTACAGGCTGACAAGAAAGCAAGCCAGTAACTGCAAGGGCCGCTCTGCTAGCCGATTCTTTCTATAAGGGCCAGGGGAATGACCAGCATCGACCCATCTTCAAGGCGCAGGTGTGCGGCCTTTGCGCGCACACCTGAAGCAAAGATTTGTTGATGCAAGAAAAAGTGGTTAATTTCGCCTATCATCCCTTCATGACTGCCGCTACAAATACGTACCTTTGAACCTATGGTTAAAGTGGGATCCGGTTGCACAGATCGCCAGTCAAATTGAACTTCTTTCATTGGCAGCGAGATAATGAGTTCAGGGAAGACCGGCAGGCGGATAGAGGTTGCGCCTGAGATCAGGGCTATCGCCCCCTGGTAGCGGCTGAGCAAGTTGACGGTACGAGCGGGCATGGCTATCGTTCCAAGCCCTTCTGTAAAGAGTAAGGTAATAGAAGGTAGACGGGCCTGTGCGAGTTCGATGTCAAGGCTGTTTATCAGGGAAATGAGATCGGTGCGTAGGAAGTCCTCCAGGTCGCGACTGGAGATACTGCTAGCCACGACGCCCACTACACCGGAACTGATGGCTTGATGCAGCATGGCAATGTTGAGCGGGCCGGGAATCACGAGTATCGTGCCGGGGATGATCGGATGTGATGCACCAGGCCCTGAGGGTCGATTGCTGGGGACCAGGAACTGGGAACCCGAGTGCCAAATCGTGAGAACCCCGGCGGCCTGGTTGCCTACACCTAGCGCTCCCTGGACAACGGCGGCACGGGTTTCAATAATCACTCCACCACGACGGGTAATAGCGACGACCCGCCCTCGCATACCGGCAAGTACGGTTTCGCTCATGTATTGACCCTGGACACGAACACTCCCCTGTAAACCTTTATTGCTGGTTGAGAGGCCAGAATAGGATGTGGAAGGCGACACAACTTGTGGGAACGCGGTGACGGCTTCGGCGATATCGGGTTTGTCCAGGCGAATCACAGGTTGGTCCGGCTGTACTTCCTGGCCTGGACGAACGAGAGCGATACCCCTGGTTTTATAACCACCGGGCCAACGCTCTCTCTGAATAAGTATTTGCGTGACTATAGACCAGCCGAGCGGATAGGTCATACATCTCACGCTCCAACAACTTGCATCCATTGCAATAAACGAGCATGGCGCTCGGTTTCGTCTGTGGGTAAAACGAGAGGTCTGCCACGTGCATCTATTACCAGGCCCACTAACCCACCATCAATCTCTTCGGCAGCACGTGCTCGCTCTCCCGGGCCAAGGCCAACATCAACGGTAGGCCCCGGATAGAGTGTGAGCAAGGCCTGCTCGTTTATATGTAGCGGGATGATTTCAATAGATCCACTCATGACTTCGGCCGTTACTTGCCGCCCGTTGCTATATTCGATACCCACACGGATGGCCACCTCGCCCTGGGGCATATCGCCGTGAGGTATGACACAGGTACCGAGTCTATGCATCACAGCATCATTCTCGTTGACCTGTACGGCAGCGATGGGGGCGACGGTAGCAACCGCTCCGAGCTGCGAAATAAGCATCGTGCGATCCAATACTATTGAAGTAACACCTCGTGGTTGCAGCGCATCGAGCAACAACAGCACTGACTGCCCAAATTTGGACGCGTGGGCCAGTACCCCACCGGTAGCCAGAATCAAATCTGCATCAAGCTGGTTGAAGTGATGCCGCCTTGCTGCTTCTACGGTAAGCGTAATAGCTTCTCGCGCAAATGCCTGCCCAATCTGGAGCTCGCGCATGCTGGTTGGTATGACCTGGGGATGCAGCATACGATTGATAACATACTGCCGCAACTCGTCTTCCGTGATCGTGAAAGGCAACCAGCGAGCTACGCGTTGTGTTCCGGCTTTTTCGAGGATGGCACCAAGGCTGGGACCTACCCCTATACCGGTATTCACAAGCGGTATAAACTCACCGCGTTCGCCTGCCATCATGATGGTCGTGTTCGTTGCACCGACATCTACCGCAGTTACGTTCATCGCGTAATGTTGGGCGAGAAAACGCACCAGGCTGCTTAACGAACTGGGAGTGGCAACGGGTGCGGAACGTGACCAGGAGCGTATAGACTCGTAGCCGGGGATGTGCTGCATGATATCACGCTCATACAGGGCCGTAGTGGCCATGCTGGCCGGTCCAAGTTGCTGCTGGGAGACAAGCGATTCTATACGTGTGACCTCTGCATGCCCGACTAACATACGACGCACGGCTTCGACGTACTGAGGAGCACCGGCATACAGTACAGGCAGTTGACGTACACCAGCATCATTCTGAGTTGCATTGACAGGAGCACTGCCATTCTGATAACGTTTAAGTTCCTGCGCGGCGTTTATAACCAGTTGGCTTGCCTCTTGCAGCGGTGTCGGACCGGCAGGACCATCCGCCAGGCCTACAATCAAAGCAGCATGCGGCTGCAGTTCCCGAATACGTTCGAGCTGGCGTTCCCATTCCAAATTTATACGCTCCCGGGTCCACTGTCCCTGGTTACCTGTGGCTGGCGAAGCCATAGCGCCGGCACCTACCTGATGAGGAGTTGACATTGAAGCCGCCAGGTAAGAAGGAGCGGGCAAAGCATATGTCTCTGCGTATAATCCAGAAACTGCCTGGGCCGTAAGTTCTTCGAGCTTCGCGGATACAGCACCCAGAACAATAATGCGCATTGGTCCCCCGGCGCTGACGGTCGCGACAAACAGGTCAGCTCCATCCCCCGTCGGTTGCTCAGGCGAGATTAAGTTCCCACCGGCAACGAAATGGCGGCCTGTTATAAACTCGATCTCATTGATAGCCTGGATAATGCCCTTGCAGATGTCTTGATAAGGGGCAGCGGTCGTTGTAGGCGCTTCGCCCCGTGCCATTAATCGAAATTGTCCCTCTACAAGACCAAGCAGCGAGACTTTCGTGAATACGGTACCACAATCAGCAACCAGTATCGAATTGGCGGACGCAGGGGTTTTACTGCTTGCTGGACTTTGTCCTCCCCCCAGGTAGGTTTCTGTATCCATCTCCACTATCCTTATCTCAATTAGGAGAACCAGCTGCGGATGGTTTCGATAATTCCACGCTTAGCGGGTTTTGCATCAGGCGAGTTTATGTTCGACCTCTGACCACGACCAGGCTGTCCACCCATTGGATAACCTCCAGCCAGGTTAGACCCCTGCGCTGGTGGTACACTGCCAAATGTAGACGGCTGATTGGGCGCATTCCATTGAGTACCTGCAGCAGGTATATTGGGAGCCGCTGAAGCTACCCCTAACATCGATGAAAAGACGTTTGCAGCTGCTTCACTCTGTCCCTGAGGTATCATTTCACCGCGAGGACGGCTGGGAACGCGTACACTTTCAACGCGAGAGGCTGCACCATAGGAAGCAGGAGGACGAGCATCTCCCACGGGTGGCATCCCTGCTTGTTGCTGAGCATCCGCAGAACGCAACCAGTCAGGCAATGCATTCGCATCTATCAAGGACGAGCCCGAGAGATTGCCATGCGCGCCGGGGATTTGTCCCGGCTGGCCCTGTGTATGCTCATTTTCACGCAGCCAGTTTGGTAATGAGTTCATATCAAGCAGCGATGACGCTGCCATGCGCGCTTGTCCATCTTGTGGAGCAGCAGTGGGAAATCCTGCTGGCTGCCCAGGCTGGTTACCTTGCATCCACTGAGGCAATGCTTGTTGGTCAATCAGATCCTGAGCCGAAAATCCTCTTGAGGGAGGAGTAGGATCACCTCCAATGGGGCCGGGAGCATCAAACGCAGCTCTTGAAGCTGCCTGGTTTTCCTGTACCCACGAGGGTAGAGATTGTTCATCTAGCAACGAATGGGCTGAAAATCCCTTTTGCGGCAACATCCCTTCGTCTGTGTTGGGTGCAGGGGCTGTGGCCGGTGGCCGCCAGGCAGGGAACTTGCCAGAATTGCCTTTTTCCAACATCTCAGCATTCTCTGGGCGCATCCAACCCGGCAAAGCACCTTCATCAATAAGGTCGGCTGGCGAAAAATATGGCTGTTCATTGGCAGTTGAGCCTGGTTGCTCATGCACGCGCAGCGACTCGAGCCATGCTGGCAGCTCTGACCGTTCTTGCATACCCATTCTTGGGCCCATCCTTTCTTGATCAAGGCCGGATAAGGGCATGCCACAATTCTGACAATTCGCCAGACCTGCCTGCACCGGTTTCCCACAGTTTTTACACGAAATCACTTTGGCTCCTCACTTTCGCCAGGCCTCAAAATGTGTTTTCCTAACATACAACTACCGCAGTGTATCATGCTTTTTCCTGCATGACAACGAATATAAGGCACGATGAGACATATTGGTATGATGCAATACACGCCTGGTGTCACTTCCAAAAGTACTATTGCCTTCCCTGCTTGCCTCCCGTTATGGCTTTCATTAAAATAGAACTGGAAATGGTATCATTCTGTAACAAAGTACCCCATATTTTCTTAGAGGCGCCTACAAATGTTTGGAATACCACTCGCACTACCAACTTGTAAACGCGTTACAAACAAGACAACTGGCAAGATGGAGAAGATTCAACGCTTGCCATTCGGCCTGGCCCTCAGTAGTGGCATAGCTATGCTGGCATACCGCCGTCGTTCTCTCAACAGGAGCGGTGTCGCCGGAACCATCACTACCGGCACAGCTATCCTTACTATGGGCGGCTGGTCATGGGGGCTTTCGCTCATTTATTTTTTTATTTCATCCAGCCTGCTGTCACACTTTCGAGAGCGCGAAAAGGCACGCACCGCTGCAGATAAGTTCAGTAAGGGGTCACAACGCGACATTTTGCAGGTTGCCGCAAACGGTGGGGCTGCAACACTGATGGCCCTCACCTACGGGCTGACGGACGATCCACTGTTGCGGGCAGGTTTCACGGGTTCACTTGCTACCGCTACCGCCGATACCTGGGCCACCGAATTAGGGGTGCTCAGTCCGCACCAGCCACGCCTGATTACAACCGGTAAGCAGGTGCCCGCCGGTACCTCCGGCGGTATTACTTTGCCTGGCACGAGTGCGGCTTTCCTGGGCGCGCTGTCGTTTGGACTAGTTTTCTGGGCGCTGCAGGGTTTCCGCAAGTCGCTCGCGTCATTGCCGCTAGTTGCGCTGTTAAGCGGGCTAGCAGGCAGCTTCTTCGATAGTCTCCTGGGGGCCACGGTACAAGCCATGTACTACTGCCCCAGCTGCGATACAGAGACCGAGCGTCGTATTCACGACTGCGGAACGAAGACGCAGCTTTTACGCGGTGTAAAATGGATGAACAACGATACGGTGAATTTTCTGGCAACGCTGTTTGGTGGGCTTGTGGCAATGAGGATACAACGCAAAAAGATTCTTAAGGGCACTATGCGCTAAAAAGGGAAAACACATGACTACTATCATACGCCGCTTTATGCCACAACCGTGGAATCCTCTGCGCGCTGCAACGTCAGGTCTACTCGCGACGATAGCCTACAGCGTAGCAATGGAGGGAGACAAATCTTTGACGCACAGTCGCTTCAGCGATGTACTTTTCATCCAGGGACTGATACAG
>Ga0207684_10005809_pt1 | contig 11311 bp, 7 predicted proteins | sample KBSK5501metaG_FD_184342 | JGI IMG/M metagenome (GOLD analysis project Ga0207684, IMG submission 184342) | Corn, switchgrass and miscanthus rhizosphere microbial communities from Kellogg Biological Station, Michigan, USA - KBS K5-50-1 metaG... | ecosystem: Host-associated > Plants > Roots >... | reverse complement strand
TGCGAGGATCCCCGGCAGCGCGCGCTCGAGCGCATCACGCCACGCCGGAAGCGTCTCGAACCCCGCCGCGCGCCACGCGACGCCGTCCAGAGGTGCATACGCGGGACGCACGGCCGCGCGGGGCGGAGCCTCTTTCGTCGAAACGGCGTGCACGACGCCGGGATCGCGTCCGGCCCCCTCCAGGATCGCGCGCGCGAAATCGGCTCTGGAGACGGCGCCGGCGTTCGCAACGTGGAATGTTCCGGGCGCGCGCGATTCAGAGAGCGCGATCACAGCGTCGGCTAAGTCTCCGGTCCACGTCGGCGAACCAACTTGGTCGTCGACGACGTCGAGCGGCCCTCGCTCGGCCGCGCGCAATATGGCCGCGACGAAGTTGTGCGCGGGCGCGCCGGCCGCCGTGCGCGCGCCGTAGAGCCACGCGGTTCGGGCAACGGCAAGACCGGGCGTTTCGGCGCGGGCCGCCTGTTCGGCATCGAGCTTCGTCTGCCCGTATATCTGCAGCGGGTTCGTCGGGTCGGTCTCTACGTACGAACGCCCGACCGTGCCATCGAAGACGTAGTCTGTGCCGACGAGCACCATGAACGCATCGCCTGCAGAGGCGGCAACGTTACGGGTCCCCTCCACGTTGATCGCGCGCGCGCGCGCCGGATCCCTCTCACAACCGTCCACATCGGTCCACGCAGCAGCGTGGATCACGACGTCGGGCCCCGTCGATCGCAGCACTCCCTCGACCGCGATGGGATCCGTGACGTCGAGCGTGCCGTGATCCAGCAGGATGGCGTCGTGGCCGTCAAGGCGCGATGCCAGCTCGGCGCCGAGCTGCCCGCCCGCACCGGTCACAAGGACGCGCAAATCTTCCTCCAGGTCATGGGTCGCGTCATGTTATCTACATAGCGGTTCTGGAACCGACGCGGTCTTCCCAACCAACGTCCTCGGTACGCTAAGGACAGGACCCGATGACCGTTGGCTTCGCCGTAGCCTTCGCGGTGGCGCTGCCGCTCGGCGACGGCTTGACGAAGCTGGACCCGATCGACACGACGATGTCCGTGAACTGGCTGCTCGTGCCCACTTTGGCGACCGCGCCGGGGAACTCCTTCGCGACGAGCTCTGCCTTGAGCTCATCTCCCGGTTGGTACGTGATCACCGTCGTAACGACGTGCGTTGCCGAGGACGTGATCGTCGGGACATGGAAGCCTTTCGCTACGAGCTTCGCGCGCTCCGTTCCCGCAAGACCTGACGTCCCCGACGCGTTGATGAGCTTGATCGTCACGTCGCTCGGCGACGGAAGGGACTGGCCCGTCTTCCCAACGTCCGGCAGCGGGCCGCCCACCTTCAGAGAGTCGAAGAGAGCGCGCGCGGCGCTGGGATCGGGAACGACGTATGACACGCCGCCGATGGTGTGCGGCGCGCCGGGATATTGACGGAAGTCGACGTTCTTCTGCTCGAAACGAAGGCTGTTGGCGATCGACCGTGCGAGCCCCAGCGAGATCCCGTTGTCGAAGATGAGACCGTGGCCCGCCACGTTGGACAGTTGGATCAGCTTGAGGGGATTGAGGAGGACGCCGAGGCTCTTCACCTTGCCCAACAAGGCGCGGATGAAGCGCTGCTGGCCTTGGATACGGCCGAGATCGGCTGTGGGGTAGATATAGCGAGCCCGTACGAAGGATAGTGCCTGCTGTCCGTTGAGGTTGACGCATCCAGCTTGCCTGATATCGAGACCGGACTTGGCGTCGCTGATGGGCTTCGGGAAATACAGGGGGACCCCGCCGACTGCCTCAACGACCTTCTGGAAGCTCGCGAAGTTGACCTCGACGTAGTGGTTGATCGAGAGACCGGTGAGCTGGGAGACGGTCTTGATCATGAGCTCGGCACCACCGAGTGGGTACGCGGCGTTGATCTTCTGGATCCCGTGGCCCGGGATATGCACACGAAGGTCCCGTGGGAAGCTGACGAGGACGGCGTGTTTCGAGCCGGCGTAGATGTGGAGCAGGATAATCGTGTCGGCTCGCTGGCCCGACCCACCCTTGAACTGCCGTTCGTTCCGAGCCGCACCTTCGACGACGTCACGACGGTCGCTCCCGAGGACCAGGATGTTGAGCGCGCCTTTCGGCGGCGGGGGGATGAGCCCTGCGATATTTCGCTTCCCCGCGTTGATATTCGACTGGACTTTTAGGTAGGTGAAGATGCCCGCGCTCACGGCGAACACGAGGAGGACGAGCAGGCCAAGGAGGCCGTACTTGACCGTGCGCCGCGCGCGCGGATGACGGCTTTTGCCGGGGACTTCTAGCTTCTTGAGACCGTCGTACATGGGAGGTGCTGGGAAGTGTACCCGCTGGACCTGGGGCCTACCGGCGAGTGCGTAAGCGCAACCTAAGACTCAGGTTAAGGTGCGTCTTCCCTGCTCCGACGCGCCAGGATCGCTTCCTTTCGAGCAAGCCGGTGCTGTCGCCGGATCTTCGCTTCCTCCATCCGCCCCTTCTCTTCCACGGTCTCCGGCTGAAGAGGCGGTACCGACCGCGGTTGACCGTCTTTGTCCAGCGCGACGAACACGAGGTAAGCGCTCGAAACGTGACGCCGCTCGCCCGTTCGCGCGTTCTCGGCCTCGACGCGGACGCCCACCTCCATCGAGGTGCGGCCGACGTCGTTCACCTGCGCGCGCAGCGTCAGGATCTCGCCCAGGAAGACCGGCTCGATGAAACTCATCTCGTCCATCGCCGCGGTCACGACCCGGGCCCCGCAGTGCTTCACCGCGGCGATACCCGCGGCCGCGTCGCAGAGCTTCATGATCGTCCCACCGTGGACGTTGTTCGCGAGGTTGGCGTCCATCAGCTCCATCACCTGCGAAAGGATCGTGGCCGACTGCTTCGGCGTGCGTGGCTCGAGGTTCACACGTCGACCCCGCGCGCGCGCGCAACCAGCCCGGCCATCTCTCCGACGATCTTCGTGAGATCGAAATCCTTCGGCGTGTAGACCTTGGCTACGCCGGCGGCTTCGAGGGTGCGCGCGTCCTCGTCGGGGATGATCCCGCCGACCACGACCGGAACCTCCGCCGGATCCACACCTCGGTCTTTCAGCCGCGCGATGACGTCGGGCACCAGCAGTGCGTGCCCCCCGGACAGGATCGAAAGGCCGATCACGTGCACGTCCTCATCCGCCGCCGCTTGCGCGATCATCTCCGGTGTCAGCCGGATCCCTTGATAGACAACTTCGTAACCCGCGTCGCGCGCGCGAACGGCGATCTGCTCGGCGCCGTTGGAGTGGCCGTCGAGGCCCGGCTTCCCCACCAGCATCCGCAAGCGCTTCACGCCTAACGCCTTGGCAACGCGCGCGACTCGCTCACGAACCTCGTTCAGCTCGGCGAAGCCGTCGCGCGCAAGCGCCGCTTGGGAGACACCCGTCGGTCCGCGGAACTCGCCGAACACCGCTCGGAGCGCGTCGGACCACTCCCCCGTCGTCACACCCGCACGCGCAGCGTCGATCGAAACGGGCATCAAGTTCGCTCCATCTCGAGCAGCCTTCCGGATCGCGTCGAGCGCCTCGGTAACCGCTGTGGTGTCGCGCGCGCGCCGGAACCCTTCGAGCGCCTCGATCTGCTTCTTCTCGGCGTCGGCGTCGACGACCTCGACCGCCAGACCGGTTTCGAGCGGCGACGGCACGGTTTCGGTGTAGCGGTTAACCCCAACGACGGGAACGTCGGCCGACTCGATCGCCCGCTGCCGTTTCGACAAGGACGCGACCAGCTCGCTCTTCATGTACTCGAGCGCGTCGAGCGAGCCGCCTTTGTCGAGCACACGCTGCAGCTCGGTCCACGCGGTCTCGGACAGCTCGGCGGTCTTCTGCTCGATCACGTGCGACCCCGCGAAGATGTCCTCGTACTCGAGCAGGTCGGTTTCGTAGGCAAGGATCTGCTGTAGCCGAAGCGACCACTGCTGGTCCCACGGCCTCGGCAACCCGAGGGCCTCGTTCCATGCCGGAAGCTGGACCGCCCGTGCGCGCGCGTCCTTCGACAACGTGACGGCGAGCGCTTCGAGCAGGATCCGATAGATATTGTTCTCCGGCTGCAGCGCGGTCAAGCCGAGTGAATTCACCTGCACCCCGTAGCGGAACCGTCGGTACTTCGGATCCATCACCCCGTAGCGCTCGCGCGCGATCCGGTCCCACAGCTCTGTGAACGCGCGCATCTTGCTCATCTCTTCGACGAAACGAACGCCGGCGTTGCAGAAGAACGAGATCCGGCCGACGATCCGCTCGAAGTCTTCGTCCGCCACCCGTCCCGTCGCGCGCACGGCATCCAGTACCGCGATCGCGTTCGCCAGCGTGTACGCGATCTCTTGATGCGGCTCGGCCCCCGCCTCTTGCAAGTGGTACGAGCAAACGTTCATCGGGTTCCACTTCGGAACGTCGGTCGCACAGAACGTCACCATGTCCACGATCAGCCGCATCGACGGCTCTGGCGGGAAGATGTACGTGCCCCGCGAGAGGTACTCCTTCAAGATGTCGTTCTGAGTCGTGCCCGTCAGAGCAGCGCGATCGACGCCGTGCTCGTCGGCAACCGCGACGTAAAGGGCGAGCAACCACATCGCCGTCGCGTTGATCGTCATCGACGTGTTCATCCGGTCCTGCGGGATCCCGTCGAACAGCGTGCGCATGTCGTCGATCGAGGTTATCGGGACGCCGACCTTCCCCACCTCGCCCGACGCCATCGGTGCGTCGGAGTCATAGCCGCACTGCGTCGGCAGGTCGAACGCGACGCTCAGGCCCGTCTGACCCGCCGCCAGGTTCGTCTTATAGAGATCATTGGACGCGCGCGCGGACGTGTGGCCCGCATACGTGCGAAAGAGCCACGGCTCTTCTTTCGGATGATTCACACCCATATCTTCCCCATTGTGGGGCCGCCGGCGTGCTCGCGCGAATCTTTCAGAAGCCTAGGTGGGAAGCAGTCGAAGGACCAGCACCGCGCGATCGTCGTACACGACGTCGGCCTTCGTTGCGGTCGTTTCTATCCGATCTGCCATGGAAGCAGCGTCCATCCCCCGGCCCTCCGCGATGATCGAATGCAGTCGCAACTCGGGCATCGCTTGCCGTTCGTCGAGCAGCCCGTCGGTGTAGAGCACGAGGGCGTCGCCCGGATGGAGCTCGGTGGAGGTGTCGACGACTCTTGCGTCTTCGAAGACGCCGAGCAGCCTGCCGCTGGTGCCGACCTCGTCGACGTCGCCGGACGTGCGCAGGATGATCGGCGACGGATGCCCACCGCTGGCGACGACGACGCGCGCATGACCTTCGCGGAAGTCGAGCCGCACATACGCGGCGGTTGCATACCGGTCTTCTTCGTGCTTCAAGATCGCCTGGTTCAAAACCCCGAGGATCTCCGAGGGTGCGGAGCGGCTGAGTGAGGCTGCTCGGATGGTATGGCGTGCGAGACCGGTCAACGCTGCAGCCTCCGACCCTTTGCCCATCACATCGCCGATCACGAGGGCCCACGACCGGGGCGCGACTTCGAACACGTCGTAGAAGTCGCCGCCGATCAGGTCGGCGTCGGTGAAGGGCTGGAAGCGCGCGGCGATCTCCGCGCCGGGGATGTCGGGCAGGCGCGAGGGCAACAGGCTCCGCTGGAGCGCTTGTGCGGCACGATCTCTCTCTTCATACAGGCGAACGTTTTCGAGCGCGGTCGCAGCGCGCACGGATAGGTCGCTGGCGAGCGTCAGCTCTTCCTCCGAGTAGCGGCGCCCCGAACGAACCGAGCCGAGCGTCATCGCACCGAGGATCCCGCCGCGCGCCGGCAGCGGAACGATCATCAGCGACCGGATGCGCATGCCACGAAGGAGCGCCAAGTGATCGTTCGTCCGCGCCATGCTTTGGAGCACGGAGTCGTTGACCGTTCGAGAAAGCATTGCCTTTCCGGTCCGAACGACTTGTGCCACGGCGTTGTCGCCCGCGGGCTCCAGACGCGGTTGGTGCATCAGGTTCTCCGCGAGGGGCGGTCGCACGGGAGGCCCCGATGCGACCGCCATGGTTTGGATCATGCGCTCGTCGTTGACGATGTTGACGACGCAGAAGTCGGCGATCGCTGGGACCGTAACGTTGGCCAGCTCGTTCAATGTCTTTTCGAGGTCGAGCGCGGAGCGCGCGATGATCTCGTTCGCTGCAGCGAGGAACGCCAGACGGCGTTGAGCTATCTCCGACACCGCGCGCGCGGCGCGCTCGCGAGAAAGGGCGTTCGAGAGCATCGCCGACACGATGAGGAACACCCCCAGCGCCAGGTAGTCCTCGACGTGCCGAGGCCAGGCAAAGGCGCGCATCGGCGTCGAGAAGTAATAGATGAGACACCCGAACGACGTCGCCGCGCACAGCAATCCGGCCCAGCGACCGCCGATGTACGTCGCGGAGGTGATCGGGATGAGGAACGCCAGCGCGGCGATCACGAACGGCTGCGGCTGATTGATCGCGTTCACTATCGCGGTGACGCCTGCCGCACCGCCGATAGCAACCACCACGCCGGCAAACAGCCTTCGCCACCGGCGAGGGCCCATGCCGAGGAGGAGTTCGGGCATCCGCACCGCGCGCGTAGCCGCTCTGATCCTGGTTCCTTTGGGCGTCGCGGTGGGATCCCCTTGGGGAGCGACTTCGGGGGGTCGCATCGCACCGATGGTACCGTCGCGACCTGACCCGTGCCGAGTCGGTCCGCGGTTCGAGCGGCGTCGATGCGCTGGCTATACTCGGCGCGCGTAGCAGCGGCATCACGTAACAGCGTGCTAACCAACCCGTCAGGAGGAAGCTCCAATGGCGATAGAAACCGTCGGCGTCCTCGGCTGCGGCACGATGGGGTCTGGGATCAGCGAGGTGTGCGCGCGCAACGGATACCGCGTTATCTTCCGCGAGGTGGACGACGACCAAGTCGCCGCCGGACTTGCCCGGATCACCCAGTCGATCGATCGCGCGGTCGAGCGAGGCAAGATCGACGCCGCGGAACGCGACGCGACGCTGTCCCGCATCTCCGGAACGACGACGTTCGCCGACTTGAAGGAGTGCGACCTCGTCATCGAGGCCGTGCCCGAGCACCTCGCCCTCAAGCAAGAGGCGTTCCAAGCCCTCGATCCTCTTCTGCCGGCTCACGCCGTCCTCGCCACCAATACGTCGTCGCTTCCGGTGATAGAGATGGCCGTGAAGACGACGCGTCCCTCGAGGGTGCTCGGCATCCATTTCTTCAACCCGGCTCCGATTATGGGTCTCGTCGAGCTGGTGAAGACGGTCGTCACCGACGACGACGCGCTGACGGACGCGCGCGGGTTCGTGGAGTCGCTCGGCAAGTCCCCGGTTGTGTGTCAGGACCGAGCGGGCTTCATCGCGAACCTGCTGCTGTTCCCCTACCTGAACAACGCGGTTCGGATGCTCGAGAGCGGCTTCGCCTCGCGCGAGGACATCGACGCGGGCATGCAGCTCGGGTGCGCGCACCCGATGGGTCCGCTCGCATTGCTGGATCTGATCGGCCTCGACTCAACGTATGAGATCTTGGACGCGATGTACCGGCAGTTCCGCGAGACGATGTACGCGCCGTCTCCGCTGATCAAGCAGCTCGTCACGGCCGGGTTCCTCGGGCGGAAGTCTGGCCGCGGTTTCTACGAGTTCGAAGAGCCCGGGTCATCCCGCGTGAAAGAGAGCGGCCACCACACACACCAGGTTCCCGAAACGGCGGCCACCCATATCCGCAAGATCGGCGTGCTCGGCTCGGGGACGATGGCGAACGGCATCGCGGAGGTTGCAGCCAAGGCCGGGTACAGCGTCGTGCTGCGCGCGCGCACCAAGCAACGGGTTTCCGAGTCCCTCGCCGCCGTCGAGAAGTCGCTCGCGAAAGCGGTCCAGCGCGGCAAGATGACCGAGGAACAGCTGAAGGCAACGACGGCGCTCATCGACGGAACGACAGAGTTGGACGCGTTCGCCGACTGCGACATCGTTATCGAAGCCATCGCCGAAGAGCTCGACGTCAAGCTCGACCACTTCCGCCAGCTCGACGCGATCGCACCACGCCATGCCATCCTCGCCAGCACGACGTCGTCGCTTCCGGTGATCGCGCTGGCCGCTGCAACCGCGCGCGCCGACCAGGTCGTCGGGATGCATTTCTTCAACCCAGCCCCGGTGATGAAGCTCGTCGAGGTCGTCAAAACGGTGCGCACGAGTGACGAAACGGCCGACGCGGTCTTCGCGCTCGCGAGCAAGCTGGGAAAGCATCCGGTCGCCTGTCCCGACAGAGCCGGATTCATCGTCAACGCGCTGCTTTTCCCCTACATCAACGACGCTACCAAGATGCTCGAGAGCGGTTACGCGAGCGCCGAAGACATCGACACTGCGATGAAGCTCGGCTGCGGCCACCCGATGGGCCCGTTCGCCCTGGCCGACATCGTCGGGCTCGACGTCACCTATCAGATCATCCAAACTCTCTACGACGAGTTCCGTGATCCGTATTACGCACCCGCTCCGATGCTCGAGCATCTCGTCGCCGCTGGCTTCCTCGGGCGGAAGACGAAGCGCGGCTTCTACACCTACTAAGCGCATGGGCCTCGAAATCTTTTCACTCGAAGGCAAGACGGCGATCGTCACCGGCGCCTCGCGTGGCATCGGCGCGGCGATCGCGAGCGCGATGGCAGGGGCGGGTGCGGACGTCGCGCTTGCGGCCCGCTCGACATCCGATATCGAGCAGCTTGCCGGCCAGATCGAAGCGACGGGACGACGAGCGGTGGCGATCACGACCGACGTCACGAACCCCGACGACGTGCACGCGTGCGTCGAGCAGACGATCGCCGCGTTCGGCAAGATCGACGTTCTCGTTAACAACGCCGGCGGCACGAAGTTCATGGCGCCGACGCTCGACCTCCGCCCGGACGGGTGGCACAAGGCCATCGCGCTCAACCTCGACAGCGTCTTCACGTTCTGTCAGGAAGCCGGGCGGCACATGGTCGCGCGCGGCAGCGGAAGCGTGATCAACATGTCGTCGGTCGCGGGGTTGCACGGCGCACCAGGCCTCTCGTATTACTCGGCCGCGAAGCACGCCGTGATCGGGCTCACGAAGACGCTCGCGATCGAATGGGGCGGCGCCGGCGTGCGCGTGAACGCCATCTGTCCAGGCTGGGTCCGGACCGAGCTGAACAAGCCGTTCTGGAGCGATCCGGTGGCTGCGGCCTCGTTCGTCGAGCAGCAGCCGATCAAACGATGGGGTGACCCCGAGGAGATCGCGGCGGCGGCCGTGTGGCTCGCGTGCGACGCGTCGAGCTACGTGACCGGATCCTCGATCGTCATCGATGGCGGCGCGCTGGCGTGACGCCCCGGCGCACGCATCCACGGCGACGCCGGAAGCCCGATAACGAAGAACGGACTCCCCTTGCGGGAGACATCGTGGTCGGCGCACCGCCTGGATGGCAGGTGCGCGCGGTGCAGCCTGTCAAAGCGGTGAAGACGTATCGCTGTCCCGGGTGCAACCAAGAGATCCGCCCGCGAACCGGTCACGTCGTCGCGTGGCGAGAGGACGACGAAGAGGGTCGGCGGCACTGGCACACGCCGTGCTGGAAGCGATTCGCGAAGAGCGGCTAGAGCCCGCTACGCGGGCTGAAGGTCGACCTGGACGGTCTGCTCACCAGTCGAAACGTCTACCGACTGCTTCGTCGTCTCGGCGCCGGCCGCGCGCGCCTCGATTGTCCACGTGCCTGCGGCGACGTGGAACGCGAAGGCGCCGTCGTCTTTGGTGTACTCCTCTGCAACGAACTCGCCCGATGGTCCAACCAACCGGACGTACACCCCGCCCGCCGGCTTGCCGTCCCGGCTCACGGTTCCGTTGATCGATGGTGCGTCCTCTTTCGCCATCACGCCTCCCCGCTTTCGCTCGGTTGCCCCAACCCTTTGAACGTCAGTCCCCACGTCCGGTCGCACGTCTCGCACCAGTACGTTCCCTGTTCCCCCGCCGGCCGGATCGTCTGCTCTCCGCAATACGGGCAGTAGAACGGCTGCGCTCGCCCGCCGGCGTGCTGCCCCTCGCTGCTCACGATTGTGCTGCGAACGCCGTCAAAGCGTCGTCCGACAACGAGTTCACGTAGTCCCCGAAGTTGCGATGTCCGTTGCGCTGGTGCATGTATCGACGAAGGAGCTTCTCGACGTACGGAACCAGCTCCTCGCCGTAGACGCGAACGCCCTTCGCTTTCCGGCCGAACGTCGCGCCCTCGCCGATGCGCCCACCCAGGTAGACCAGGAATCCGTCAACCTTCGAGCCATCGCCGCGGGCCATGACCGCGCCCATCAACCCGATGTCGGCCACTTGGAAGCGCGCGCACGAGTTGGGGCAGCCGTTCACGTTGATGCGGATGTCTTCGTCGAAGTCGGGCAGCCGCTCCTCGAGCTCCTTGTAGAGCCACTGCGCGCGCATCTTCGTTTCGGCGAGCGCGAGCTTGCAGAACTCGATACCCGTGCACGCCATCGTCCCACGACGGAACGCCGACGCCTCAACACGAAGATCTTCGTCGTGCAGCTCTTTCACCAACGCGTCGACGTCCGATGTGGCGATGTCGCAGATGACGACCTTCTGCTGCGTCGTCGTGCGGATGCGTCCGGAGCCGTATCGCTCGGCGAGGTCGGCGACGCGACGGAGCTGGTGCCCTGCGATGCGGCCTGCGCGCGGCGCGAAGCCGACGTACATCCGTCCGTCTTTCTGCTCGAACACGCCCACGTGATCGCGCTGCCCGGTCACGCTCGACGGCGGCGGGTCGCCGTCCGGCAACGCGAAACCGAGGTACTCGCGCTCGACCACCTCGCGGAATCGCTCCGGGCCCCAGTCGGCCATCAGGAACTTAAGGCGCGCGCGGTTGCGCACGCGGCGGTACCCATAGTCTCGGAAGGCGCCGGTCACGCCGGCCCACACGTCTGGTACGAGATCCGGCTCGACGAAGACGCCGAGCCTCTTCGCGAAATGCGGATTCGGGCCCAGGCCGCCGCCGACCCACAGGTCGAAGCCGACCTTGCCGTCCTCTCGTCGGACGCCGACGAACGAGATGTCGTTGATCTCGTGCTGGGCGCATTGTTGCGCGCAGCCGGCGATCGAGGTCTTGAATTTGCGGGGCAAGTTGCTGAACGCGGGATCACCCACGAAGCGCTTGTGCGTCTCCAGGATGTACGGCGTCCCATCGATGATCTCGTCGGCGTCGACGCCGGCAAGGGGGCACCCGATCATGTTGCGCGGCGTGTCGCCGCAGGCTTCTGCCGTCGTCAGCCCAACGCGTTCGATCTCCTCGAAGATGCGCGGCATGTCCTCGATGCGGATCCAGTGCAGCTG
>Ga0207684_10005807_pt1 | contig 11313 bp, 8 predicted proteins | sample KBSK5501metaG_FD_184342 | JGI IMG/M metagenome (GOLD analysis project Ga0207684, IMG submission 184342) | Corn, switchgrass and miscanthus rhizosphere microbial communities from Kellogg Biological Station, Michigan, USA - KBS K5-50-1 metaG... | ecosystem: Host-associated > Plants > Roots >... | reverse complement strand
ATGGACCCAGGCAAGCTTCACCACGCCGGCAGTGCCGTCGGGGGCGACGAACATCTCGGTCGGCATGGGTATGAGCGGCGTGGGCTCGGTCACGATGGACGACTTCGGGCTGTACGTAACGAGCTGATCCCGCCCGCAGGATCTAGGCGACGGCCGGGTAATATTGGCTTTGCCCCGGTCAGGCGCGCAACGAGATGCGGTAAGCGAAGTCCGCGCCTCGTTGCGCAATTCGCGGGCAGTAGGGGAGAGCTATGCACAACAGGGATTTCGAGGTGGAGCTATCTTAACCGCTTTATGCTCTTTATAACGATATTATAACCTAATATCTACCGATCCTCAATCCTTTTCATCTATAATTATGCTATGCTTTAATTGAAATATTCTTAATATTTTACTTTAATGAACATGAAGAAAGGAATGAGAGGTGCCTTTATGACGAGAAACGCCTGGACTACAAATCGAAGCAGTTCCGGCACTCTCGTTTCCTCATTCGGTGCTGCTAGCTGTTGAAAACGAGTCAATACAGCAGAGTCAGAACCAATCCATTTTACTGATAGTAGTAAGTTCGACAAGTATTCGGTAGATCAACTTTTATTGGCTGGACAAACATGAGATCTAAGTATCGTATTCCATTACTGAGCCGGGTCTGCCGATTGAGTGGGAGGGCATAATCTTGGTTACAGAAGCACAGGTAGGGTACCCGTACCCATGCATCAGCGTTGTTATCCCGGCACTGAATGAAGCCCAAAATCTCCGTCATGTGCTGCCGCTCATTCCGTCCATTGTCTCTGAGATCGTGCTGGTGGACGGGCATTCAAACGATGATACTATCGCGGTGGTAGAGCAACTGCGTCCAAGGATTCGACCAGACATCAAAATCATCATGCAGAAAGGTAAAGGCAAGGGCAACGCCCTACGAATTGGTTTTGCTGCTTCCATGGGCGACATCATCGTAGCACTTGATGCTGACGGGTCAGCCGACCCTAAAGAGATACCATTTTTTGTTGAAGCACTTATTAGAGGAAATGATTTCGCCAAAGGTTCGCGCTGCATTTTAGGTGGCGGGAGCCATGATTTTACTTGTTTGCGACGTCTGGGTAACTATGGGCTGCGCAAGTTTGTGAACATGCTTTTCCGGGCACAGTTCACTGACTTGTGCTACGGATACAATGCCTTCTGGAAGTACTGCCTTGATAAATTAGATATTGACTGTGATGGCTTCGAAGTTGAGACGCTCCTCCACCTGCGTGCCCACAAAGCTCATCTAAAAATTGTTGAGATCCCCAGTATTGAATATCGGCGTATTTACGGTAAAAGTAACTTACATGTCTTCCGCGATGGCTGGCGTGTGTTAAGAACGATTGTGAGAGAAAGAAGCAAGAACTACTTCTCGCCTTTACCACAGCCACGCCTTCCTTTGAGTCCCTACATCATAACTGATCCCTCTCTGGTAGCGGAGGAGAGTGTTCGATAAAGGCTGCCGCTTTAGAGAGGAACAGGATGTCGCAAACCACATACAATATTTCCATGGTTATATGCGCCGATGCGGAAGATCGATGGACTGACCACGCTGCAGCAGGAGGATCAGTGGAACAGCAAACTCTTCTGCTGAGGGAGATCGTTTTTGTCATTGTCTTGCTGAGGCATAACGGCATCCACATTATCAGTGCTGCTCTTCTGGGAAAGACAGCCGGGTGTTGCAATAGCTCTACACACAACCGTGGGTGGAAAGAATGGTGTTCCAGCGATGTCTATTACGTCTAACCTTTCGCATGGCAAGTCCCCCATTGAAGCGATCAATGCTGGCAAGGTTCCAGCTATCCTTCCTACATCTAACCAGTTGCATGTGCTGCTGGTGGCGGCTCGCTACTTCCCCTACATGGGCGGAGTCGAGACGCATGTCTATGAGATAGGAAGGCGTTTAGCAGACGCAGGTGTCCACGTCACGATCCTGACGACGGACCCAAGCGGTCGGCTCCCCATTGAAGAGGAGTCAAACAATATACACATTCACCGCGTGCGGTCCTGGCCAGGCAACAAGGACTATTACTTCGCCCCAGGAATCTATCGCTTCATCACTCGTGGGCGCTGGGACCTTGTCCACTGCCAGGGATACCATACATTGGTAGCTCCACTTACACTGCTTGCAGCATGGCGGGCCAATATACCATACGTTCTTACTTTCCATAGCGGTGGGCATTCATCGTGCCTTCGTAACGCACTTCGTGGTCTGCAGTGGATGCTACTACGCCCGCTCCTGCAGCGAGCACAGAAATTAATCAGTGTCTCGAAATTCGAAGCGGAATTCTTTCGAGAGCAGTTGCGGCTTCCAGCTGAGCCATTTGTGGTTATCCCGAATGGCGCCCATCTACCCCAGGTGTCAGAGTTGACAGAAACAACGACACGTGAGCCAGACGACAATTCCCTGATTGTCTCAGTCGGTCGGCTTGAGCGGTATAAGGGGCATCATCGGCTCATCGCAGCTCTGCCAAAGGTGCGAGAACAAGTACCCAACGCGCGTCTCCTCATCCTGGGTGCGGGACCATATGAGTCTGCTCTATGGAAGTTGGCAAAGAAGCTCGGGGTTGCCGATCGCATTGAAATCCGTGCCGTTCCAGGCAGGGATCGACACGCGATGGCAGAGATACTTTCACGAGCAGCGCTGGTGGCATTGCTGAGCGAGTACGAATCGCAAGGAATAGCGGTCATGGAGGCTCTCGCGCTCCGTCGCCCTGTATTGGTCGCGGATACCTCAGGACTGAGAGAATTCGCAGACAGAGGTTTAGCTCGCCCAGTAGCGCTGAAGAGCACTCCAGGGGAGATTGCTGCGGAGGTAGTGCGTCAGATCGAAGAACCTCTGATTCCGACGCCCGTTCAGTTGCCAACATGGGACGAGTGCGCAGCGAATCTTTTAGCTCTTTATCAATCCGTCACGCAGAGGTCACTATGCGTATCTTGATGCTTTCACAGTTCTACCCGCCCATTATTGGAGGGGAAGAACAAGCGGTTCAGACCCTCAGCGCAGAGCTTGTGTCGCGTGGGCACGAGGTAGCGGTTGCCACTTTATGGCAGCAGGGACTAGCGGAATTCGAGCTGGACCATGGTGTGCGTGTGTACCGCATTCGCTCCTCCATGCAGCGCATGCCTGGCCTCTTCAGCCATAGTGGACGGCCGTACGCACCACCATTTCCCGATCCCGCTGCAATGCTGGCGCTGCGCCGTATCATAACGCGCGAACAGCCTGAGATTGTTCATGCACACAACTGGCTCGTGTATTCGTTTCTGCCACTGAAAGCCTGGAGCGGGGCACGGCTCATCGTCACGTTACACAACTATAACCTGGTCTGTGCGAAGACGACGCTCATGTATCGCAAAGCGCTCTGTGATGGACCTGGCATGAAGAAGTGCCTGGGTTGTGCCATGAAGCACTACGGCTTCGCAAAGGGCATACCGATTGTGCTCAGCAACCAGCTAATGGGCCAGATTGAGCGAGGGGCCGTTGACATGTTCTTGACAGTAAGTCGGGCAGTGGCAGTTGACAACGGCTTAGTCGGTAGCGGACTGCCATTCCAGGTCATTCCGAACTTCATGCCCGACGATGCCAGCGCGCTGCAGGGTGATGCTGAGGCATATCTTGCGCAGTTACCCGCTCAGGATTATCTGCTCTTCGTTGGCGCTTTGAATTATCAGAAAGGAGTGGATGTGCTGCTGCGCGCATACGCCGATCTTACCCATGCTCCCCCCCTGGTTCTCATCGGGTACCCGACAGTCGACTGGCCGAAGCTGAGCGTGGATTGTCCCCAGAACGTCTACGTTCTCAACGACTGGCCGCGCTATGCGGTGATGGAGGCGTGGCGTCGTAGTATGATCGCACTAGCCCCCTCGGTGGGGCCAGAGACCTTTGGTATAGCGGTGATGGAGGCCATGTCTCTGGGATGCCCGGTCATCGCTTCTCGCATTGGTGGTCTGATTGACCTTGTTGCTGATGGGGAAACAGGTCTCCTGATCCAACCGGGAGATTCGTCAGCACTACGGCAGGCTATCGAGAGGTTGCTGTCGCATCCCAATCTTCGCAGCCGTATGGGACAAGCCGGGTTGGGTAAAGTCACTGAGTTCCGGGCCAGCAGGGTTGTGCCACGCATTGAGCAAATATACGAGCGAGTGGTATTATGACTAGCATCTTGAAGCCTACGGAACATAAGATATTTGCAAAAGAGTTAGGAATAGACCTGGCATCAAAACGGGAAAAAGAATATTTCAAATGGTTTCTGGCGTGTCTTTTATTCGGTAAACCTATTCAGCAGGAAGTGGCAAAGAGGGCATATTTTGAATTTGTTAAGGAAGACCTCGTTACCCCGGAAGTAATCATACAAGCCGGGTGGGATACGCTCGTTGAAGTGTTAGACAGAAGTCGTTATCGCTATGGTTCCTCAACAGCGACGGAATTGTTAGATGTTTCAAAAACTCTGCAAGAAAAATATGGAACGCTCACCAATCTTTTGAACCAGTCTCAAACGATAGATGAGGTGTCCTCTCGCCTGCAGGAATTCAAGGGGATTGGCCCAAAGACACCAGAGATTTTTCTCCGTGATATCACTCCACTTATTGACAGTGACATCCGCACGTCCATAAAGGCAAGCAATGGAGAAAATGCCTTGGTGTTCTGCCCATCTTGTGGGGCAGAGCTACCCGGCGATGCCCATTTCTGTAGGCAGTGTGGTTATCCACTCAATGCTACAGTCAGACTCGACCGGAGAACGAACAATGCGCCATCCTCTCCCGGTGTGGCACCTCTCGGCAGTTCCGCGGCTGATTCTCAAACCTCTATCCGCAGTCGCAAAGTGCTGAGTAAACTACCAATGCCCGTAGAGCGCGTAACCGCTGCGGTGCTCGTCCGCGCACGAGACGCTCAACCAGAGGTGTCTTCCGCGAGTGCTCAGGAAGCAACAGAATCACAGTCAGTATCCTGGGGATGGTTGCCAGCACTAAGCCTGACAGGTGCTGTTGGAGTCTTCCTGCTAGCGCTAGCATACAATGGGGGACGAGATGCTGCACAATGGGCCGACCCGCTGTTTTGGTTCGGGCTATTAGTGCTTTTCCTCCCGATAGCAGGGCGTCTCCTCTCATTGAGGGCGTCGCGACGGGAGCGCATCGCTCTTCTCGTTGTGCTCGGCATGGCACTCTACCTGGCAAAATATTTACAATACCCGCTGTATTTTACCTACCATGACGAGTTCGCACACTGGCGAACCGCATATGATATTGCTGCAAGTGGGCATCTCTTTCAAAGAAACCCGATCATACCTATTAGTTCCTTTTATCCTGGATTGGAGATTGCCACGAATGCACTTAGCAGTCTAACAGGACTCTCTCTTTTCGCTGCAGGAAATGTGGTGCTCGGCGTGGGGCGTCTGGTGCTTATTCTGGCGGTCTACCTCTTCTTCGAACACATCATCAGTTCTGCGCGGGTAGCCGGGATTGCTACACTGCTGTATATGGCTAACCCACACTTCCTACTCTTCGATGCGGATTTCTCGTACGAGTCTCTCGCTCTCCCTCTCGCCATGTTCGTCCTGTTTGCCGTGGTCAGCCGCAGCAGTGAGCCTGGTGGTCGTCATAGAGGTTTGACTCTGGCTATCTGGCTCGGACTTGGGACAGTAGTGATCACGCATCATGTAACCTCATATGCGCTCGTGGCATTTCTCCTTCTCTGGATGGTGGTATCTTCCTTTAAAAAAGGCCTGCTGTTTACGTTTAGGCACAAAATAGCTGATTTTCATGCTTCTCTCTATCCGCAGAGACATGGCGCTATGCATCAAAGTCGCGATCGGAAAGATAAAGATCAGGCAGGCCCGGGTTGGGCGGCACTCATTGGCTTAGCGATGAGTATCGCCTGGTTGATATACACGGGGGATCTTGCGGTAGGTTACCTGTCCCCGTTCCTTTCTGGTGCGTTGCACCAGCTTGCAGAAATATTCTTTAGCAGAGGACCAATCCGTCCGCTGTTTCAGGATGCTTCGGGCTTTGTGGCCCCTTTGTGGGAGCGCACGATGACCTATGCTTCAATAGGATTGATACTACTGGGGCTGCCGTTTGGGATCTTCTGGATCTGGCGGCACAAGCGTTCCAATGCGCTCGCCCTCTCACTCGGTGTCGTAGCATTTGCGTATCCGGTCAGCCAGATGTTCCGTTTGACGAAAGCTGGAGCGGAGTCAGCGGACCGGGCGACAGCGTTTCTGTTTTTGTCACTTGCATTCGTCCTGGCCATCGGGATCACAGGGTTCTGGTTGCCCCGTGCTCTTACTTGGAGGAGGTCTGCACTAGTCATGGGTGCGATAGCCATCATCTTCTTAGGCCAGGTAATTGCTGGCAGTGGACCAATGTGGTTCCGCATGCCGGGACCCTACCTGGTGATTGCCGATCCGCGTTCCATTGAGCCGGAAGGCATAAGTGCAGCGAAGTGGGCAGATTTGTACCTGGGAGGGGGGCATCGAATTGCCACTGACCGAATCAATGGGTTACTTATGGCGTCGTACGGGAACGAGTGGATAGTGGAGGGGGTGAACGAAGTAGTGTCTCCAGTGTTTACTTCGCTGCAATTTGGACCCAAAGACAAGGCACTTCTGCAGCAACAACACATCCAGTATCTCATTGTTGATCGTCGACTCAGTACCGGATTACCGCGAATAGGGGTCTACTTTGAAATAACAGCGTCTGGCATAAAACAATACAATAAACCGATCGATCCGGAGGCGCTTACGAAATTTGATGGGATGAAGAACGTGAGCCGGCTCTTTGATAGTGGCAATATCAACGTCTATGATGTAGAAGCAATCACTAATCCACCTACGATCACCTCCACATCGAATATCTCGTGCCTCCACGCATCAACGACTGCTGTAGCTTCCACCTATCCACATGTAGCCAACTTCTATACTGGTATCATTCATGATATACGAGCTAATTTAACCATGAATATATCTCTCGAGAATATCCAGCAACAGCAAGGAGCGATTTGTGGTTCCTTCGATGTAGTGCCCGAGGAGGGTCTTTCCAAAGGAATACCTTGGGATGATTCTTTTAGAGGAACTGTCAATACTGCCAAGCAAATTCAGTTTACAGTTACAAGCAAAACAGGGCAAGCTACATTCTCTTTTAAAGGGGTAATGCAGCCAGATGGAAATATTGCAGGAACCTATTGCAGCCTGAGGACAGCTACAGGAAAATGTAGTGAGTATGGTCTTTGGAGTGTTTCAATACCTGAGCAGACTCGACATAGGTGAGAGGACAAACCAGGAGCTAGATGTGTGAAATGGAGATATTTGATTATGAAGCATAAATCAGTTGATTTACTTGTAGTAATGACAATTACTATTGTAGCTGTTGCGTTGGTATTCGCACTGCCATCATCCATTGTGTCTGGCCGCATCTTGACATTGCCCCTTGTGCTTGTGTTACCGGGCTATGCGCTAACATGTGCGCTATTTCCCAAGCGAGCGATCGGGATTCCGCAGTGTGTCGTTTTTAGCCTCGCCTTAAACCTGGGGATCGTGATATTGGGCGGATTGGCGCTCAACTGGATGCCGTTTGGCTTGCATACTCGTTCGTGGTCTGTGCTCCTAAGTGGTATTACGCTCATTGCTAGTACAGTTGCACTCCTACGTCGGCGAGGACAATACATATCGGCTTCAGCATGGTTGGGGGTGGATCTTGGCCTCAATTTTCGCCAGGGGTTGCTCTTGGGCCTGGCTGCAATCGTGGTCTGCGGAGCGGGAGCTATTTCATACCAAGGAGCGGCACAACAACCTTTCCAGGGATTTACCCAGCTTTGGATTCTACCGGCAGGAGGAGCCAGCACGAAGAATACCATTCGCCTTGGTGTGAGTAACATGGAGTTGACAGCAATGGAGTACAATCTCAGTGTCAATATGGACGGCAAGGTAGTAATGGTCTGGCCTTCTATTTATCTCAAGCCGAACGAGAAATGGGAAGCTACACTTGTGCTACCGCAAACCACACATACCCGCACTGCAAGAGTAGAGGCATTGCTCTATCAGACCAGGGCCACCACGAAAATATATCGTCACGTTGTGCTATGGCTTGACATGGGAGGAAAAGCTCCTTAATGACAAGCGTCTACAAAATTGCCTATGACGCCACATGAAGTCGAAGAAAACGAAGGCGAGTTTAATTTCATGATTTTTAATATCTTCGAAACCGTACGGGAAAAGCCGGGTTGGGCAAAGTCACTGAGTTGCGGGCCAGCAAAGGTGTGCCACGCACTGAGAAAATATCCGAGCGAGTGTTTTTATGACTGATTCCTTGAAGCATCTGAGAGTCCGCATCATCCCTCTTGACATCGCTAAGGCGCAGGGTGGTACTATGACTGATTCCTTGAAGCATCTGAGAGAGCTGCCAGAGCCTGAGCTGCTGAATAAAGACACCCTGCTCATCCCGAAAGCAGGGACCGGTCGCTGGGGATGGTTGCCAGATCAAGACACCCTGTTCATCCCGAAAGCAGGGGTCGATCGCTGGGGATGGTTGCCAGATCAAGACACCCTGCTCATCAAACAAATCAATTTGAAGTTTCTGTTAGCACAGCGGTTGAGATATCGCTGGACCAATGATAATCTCCTGCGCAACAGCCTCTATATCATGAGTTCGACATTTGCTACAGCCGTGATTGGCTATCTCTATTGGATCGTGGCGGCTCATCTCTACTCGACTCATGACGTCGGCCTGGCATCAGCACTGATTGCAGTGATGACGCTCGCTTCAATGCTCGCCAACTTCGGTATTGGCCCTACGCTGGTGCAAACGTTACCTCGTCGTGAGTCAGGTTTCGCCTACTCACTCACGCTGAATGCCGGATTGGTCACCGGGACTTTAACGAGTCTACTTGTCGGTTCTATGATGATCGTGATCCTTCCAAACTTCTCGCAACAGTTCGCCATCGTTGGACATCAAGCCGCTTACGCCATCTCCTTCGTTGCCTGTGTAGCGTTATGGACCATTTCCACGCTGCTCGACCAGACCTTCGTGGCAGAGCGGGCTGCGGGCAAGATGCTGGTGCGCAACGTGGCTTTTGCAGTGCTCAAGCTCCTGTTGATGGTGCTGCTTGTCCAGATGGGCGCACTCGGCATCTTCTCTTCATCAGCCCTGGCTCTTGCCATTGCCGTTATGGGGGCAGGATTCCTGCTCGTACCACGTCTGGGGAGAGCGTATTGCCTGGCTCTACGTGGCATCTGGGGGCAGATGCGCTCGATGCTCTCGTCGTTCGTGGGGCATCATTTCATCAGCCTCGGCTACACGACACCCATGTACCTGTTGCCGGTATTCGTGGCAGCGCGGCTCTCATTGACGGATACTGCCTACTTCTATACCACGTGGATGCTGGGAAGCCTCCTCTTCATGGTGTCGCCAGCGGTGGCAGCATCCTTATTCGCTGAAGGATCACATAAAGCAGATAATGTACTACACAAAGCGCGTGCGGGTGCCGTGATCATTGGCATGTTGTTAGGCCCGGTGATGCTCGTCTTCCTCTTGGGCGGACGTTACATCCTCGCATTGTTTGGGCCAGGCTATGCCCAGCATGGTCTGCTGTTGTTGACCATTCTCACCGTCTCAGCCGTGCCTGATGCAATTACCAATATTTATGTGAGTGTGCTACGCGTAAAGAAACAGCTTCGCTGGGCCGCGCTCTTCAATCTGGGAATGGGAGCACTTGTCCTGACCTTCGCATGGATAGTGCTGCCCATGCTCGGCATCGCCGGGGCTGGTTTCGCCTGGCTGATCGCTCAGATCATCGGTAGCCTTGTCGTAGGGGCACATGGCACCTGGGCCTATTTTCGTCGCCAACATGGAGGCTCTATGGATGCTCGTATGAACTCCTCGGCAAGGCCTGATTGGAATTGATATTTCAGCGTGTAACGGTCAAAGAAAGGGAGGATGTATGGTTCATCAGCCACTGGTAAGCATCATCATCAACAATTACAACTATGGTCACTTCCTGCGTGAAGCGATTGAGAGCGCGTTGAACCAAACGTACGAGCATACTGAGACAATCGTCATAGATGATGGTTCAACGGACAACTCGAGAGAGATCATCGCGGGCTATGGCGATCGTATCCTTGCTGTGCTCAAGGAGAATGGCGGGCAGAACTCCGCTTTTGAGGCCGGATTGGCCGCCAGCAGAGGCAGCATCGTTTGCTTGCTTGATTCCGATGATATATTCCTCCCTGCGAAGGTCTGCAGAATGGTCGAGGCACTCGAACACCACCCCAATGTTGGGTCATGCTTTCATGCACTTCAAGCGGTCGACGAGACTGGCGCGGAACTGCCACTGCCCGGCATGGTTCTGGCAGGAGAACAGGACTTCAGATGCGGCATCAGAAACGGGAACATGCCCCTCATCAATACCGCTTCATCTGGGCTGTGCTTTCGGCGCTCGCTCCTCGAACGAATCTTTCCACTTCCAGAGCCAATTTCTCTCAATTCGGATCTGTACATCAAATGGACGGCCGTTGCCTTAAGTCCAACCTTGTATCTGGATGAGCGGTTGACACTGCAGCGAATACACGGCCACAACTGGTACACGTTCACAGCGAATGACGTGCTGAGGGCGAGGAAGAGAGCCAGGGAGGGGATCGTTTCGTCACGCTGGATGCGCGAGAGGTTTCCTGAGATACTGGGACGATGGGCCGATAAGATATTTGCCGTTGGTCTGGGTAACTATTGGCGCAGTGGTGCTGCTGAGCAAGACCTTCACCCATATATTCGAGCATATTTGTCCGGTGTTTCGCCTCTCACAAGGCTGGAAGTCACTGTTGCGGCTCTTTGCGTCCGACTGGGGCTAGAAGACGTTCTGCGGATCATATTGCATGCAGTTCGACCAGGCAGGTATGGGAGTGGCGCCTCGTTTCGTTTAAGGAGTATGTCATGATGATGCATCCAATGCTGGAGGCCATATTTGGAGCTTTTGATCAGGCGAGTGTTCGCTGGTGCGTGCTCTGGGGTGAGACCAGGCTCGCCGATCCTACCGGCGACGTCGACCTACTCGTCTCCCCCGCTGAAATAGGGCGTGTGAAACTGCTTCTAAAAGAACACCAGTTTGTGCAAGTGTGTACCAAAAAACACCGGGGTGCGCGCTCTTTCTTTGTGAGGTACCATGCACCCACCGAGCGGTGGATTATGCTTGACATCATCACCGAACTCGCATATGGCCCCTATCTCAACCTACGGACTGGTGCCACGGCTGGGTGTTTAGCTCGCCGCCAATGTCATGGGAAACTCTCCCTTCTGGCTCCCGACGAC
>Ga0207684_10005805_pt1 | contig 11315 bp, 9 predicted proteins | sample KBSK5501metaG_FD_184342 | JGI IMG/M metagenome (GOLD analysis project Ga0207684, IMG submission 184342) | Corn, switchgrass and miscanthus rhizosphere microbial communities from Kellogg Biological Station, Michigan, USA - KBS K5-50-1 metaG... | ecosystem: Host-associated > Plants > Roots >... | reverse complement strand
CAGGATCTCCTCGTAGCCGTACGGCCGCCAGGGCCCATGCGGCGCCTTCTCCGACCACGTCGATGTGCGTTCATGACGCTGGCCCCGGCGACAACAGGCGACGAAATCGTCGAGGTCGGTGATGGCGGCGCGGCCATGAATCTTGAGCAGCGACTTCACGTGCTGGACAAAGTTGAGCTGCTTGTTTGAGGTGGTGGTCCAGAAATCGGGTCGGTTGTAGATGACCGTCTGCTTGTCCGATTCGCCTCCTCGTTGACCACGTGATCGAGGACTTCTTGCCGAACGGCGGATTCGTCATCACCACGTCGGCGTGGCTCGACGGCTCGTTGCGCAGGGCGTGATGTCCTGAGCGTTCCTCTCCAGCAACCCTTCGTAGGCCTCGCCCTTCACGTCCGAGGACATGGAGAGCCAGTCTGTCGCTCATGAGGTTGAGTGCGTGACACTCAATCGAACTTGTTCCAGAACTAGTTCGCGCGCGCGTCTGCGCTTGCCGAAGTACAAACGACCCTCGTAGTCGTTGTGACGCCGGCACCGCAACTCGATCTGGTCGACGGTGGCCTCGCCGCCCAGGATGTATGGATCGACGTGGTGGAACTCGACGAACCGGCGCTCGTTGCAGCGATGGCCACCGGTCCCTACGAAGGCACAACGCCCGAGGTCCCGCACCCAGACGGCGCGCTGCACCTTGGCGGAAGGATAACGCGCCCCCGGTTTGGTTCCCCGCGAACGGCAGGGTTTTGGAGTGTCGCCGAACTTCTTCTTCGCCAGATCCACGAGCAGCACCGTGAGTGCGCGGTCCAGGATCGCGGCGTCATCGGCGGAGGGAATGGCATGGCCGAGCATGTCCTTGGCGAGGCGCAACTTCTCGAGGGTATCCCCGCCGATCGTGAGCTGCAGCTTGTAGCGGTCGGGAGAGAGCGGCTCTACCGCGGCCGGACGAATCGACAAGGGACGAACCGCCTGATCAGGAGCGGGCGTCGGAACGGAAGAAGGATCCGGTGTCGTGAGGGTCGAGGTGACAAGTGGGAGCGGCGGCATTGTGGAGACGGACCGCGGAGCGGGCAGGCGCCTGACGGACGGCGGCACGTCGGGCCGGGGCGAGAGGCGCGCGACGATCTCTTCGACCTCGGGCTTCCTCTTCCCGCGGGCCGATTCGAGCGCCTCGCGGTGGTTGGCGGGGGTCAGGTGGGACGCGAGGAGCTTCACGGTGGTCAGGTTGACCGACCCATCCGCCAGCATCTCGAGGATCACCGGAAACCGGCGGGCGGCTCGGGCGACCTCGATCCGGCTGTACGCCTCCCACTCCGAGAGCCCCAGGGCGTCCCGGCAATAGACGAACAACGACGTGTAACCTTCCTTCAGGTGCACATCGCGCGTGTCCAGCTCCGCGAGGTGAGCGACGATCTGGGCGGTGGCATCGCGCTCGCGGGCGACGAGGCTCTTCACCTGCGCGACGAGTTGGGCGTCGGAGAGGTGACTCAGGGAAGCGAGAATGTCGTTCTGCATGCCTGCTTGTAGCACGACGAACATCAACACCGGGTCCGCATCGCGCTCAGAAACATGCGCAGAATGCAACTAGAATCTCTGACAACTCGCATCGTCCTTCGATTGCGCTTATCGCTCCTGGCGACACGAGGGATCTCGCTTCTCCATACCGCCGGTTTTCCGGCCGCCATAGGACTCCCCGAAGCCTCCCATTCGCTTCACGTCCGACAGGTCCAGACCAGACCACGTGATGTTCGCCGGTAGGCCAACGGCTCGTCCGGCGCCTCCCAGCGAACGGAGCGGGTGCGACGGTCGCGGAGTCCAAGGACCGGCAGATCGCTGGCCTCGACGACCGAGCCTTCGCCTGTGATCCTGGTGCGGATCCGATAGACCTCGAAGTCCACGTTCACGCCGTCGGCCACGGCCCTCTCGTGCGGGTACTCCATCACGAGGTTCTGGTGGAAGAAGCCGAAGGTGTGCTTGGCGGGCGTCGCGGTGAGACCGATGAGGTAGGCGTCGAAGTACTCTTGTTGGGCCAGAGGTTCGGAATGTGTATGGGCGGCATGTGCTGCAACCGCGCGCGGAGCGACGACGGCCGCGAGGCAGCCGGGACCATCGTCTCCGAGACCATCTCGCTGCCCGCTCGGCTGGACAGCCATTCCGGGAGCGTGTCGGCTTCGAGCCACTCGGCCACCGTCTCCGGACGATAAAAGCCGAAGACCCGCCGGCTCCGGTGCCGCGTGATACTAGCGCGGCACCGTCAGCCTATGCCTTGCTCCCCAGGTGCTCCATGACCGACAGGCGCAGGATCTCGACGAGCGCCTCGTACAGGTTCTCGCCGTCCTCGGCGGAGGCGGCGGTGGGGTCGCCGAAGTACGCGTCCTCGCCGCCGGCCTCGGCGAACGTCTTGGCGCCCTTCTTCAGGGCGGCCATGAGCCCTTCGACGGGCGGCAGGCTGATGCGCTCGCGCTCCCGGACCATGTCGGGCGCGGCCGCCATCATCAGCGACGTCTCGAAGGCGCCGCCGTGGTCCCCATCCTTGAAGGCCTCCCCCAGCGTCTCCACCCAGCGCTTCTTGGTGATGTCGGGGAAGCAGATGCTCACCCCCGCCTTGTTGCCCTCGTCGACGACCTTCTTGAGGCACTCGACGTGCTTCGGCTCGAGGTGGATGTTGACGAGGGCCACGGCCCGGAAGCGCTTGGTGGTGGCCGCGCACACGTCGCGCAGCAGCGCCACCGACGCCTCGGGGGAGATCGAGATCGTACCCGCGAAATCCGCCCCGTACTCCGCGACGGTGAACGTCACCGGCGGGAGGACGAGAGACGGCACGCCGTGCTCCTTGAGCTTGGCCGCCCCCCGCTTCGCCATCTCCACCGCGATGACCGTGTCGGTGGAGACCGGGAGGTGCGGCCCGTGCGCCTCGGTGGCGCCCACGGGCAGCAGGGCGACCGGACGCTCCTTCTTCATCGCCTCGTCGATCTCGGTCCACGTCATGTCGGGGATCACGAAATTGTCGGCCATGCTCCGCGAAGGAATGCCTTCCTTCTCTCCTTTCCGTTGCTTTCTGGGGGATCAGCTTCGGGCGCCGGCGGCCTCCAGCTTCCTGCGGTCGATCTTACCCCGGTCGTTCTTGGGCAGGGAGCGGGCGAACTCCACCGAGCGGGGGTACTTGAATGGCGCCAGCCGGGCTTTCACGAAATCTTGTAGCTCGCGGGCGAGGGTCTCGTCGCCGGCCCCCTCCCGACACACGACATATGCCTTTGGCTTGATCAGTCCGTCCCGATCCTTATACCCGATCACGGCGCATTCCGCCACCCGGGAATGCTGGAGGAGGCAATTCTCCACCTCGTAGGGGCTCACGAAGATCCCGGAGACCTTCAGCATGTCGTCGGTCCGCCCCTCGTACCAGAAGAGGCCCTTTTCGTCGCGGCGCATGTGGTCGCCGGTCACGACCCAGTCCCCCCGGAGGACCTCCCTGGACTTCTCGTGGGCCTGCCAGTACATGACGGCCGCCGACTCGCCCTTGACCCAGAGCGTCCCTGACTCCCCGTCCGGGACGTCGCCGCCGTCGGGACCGACGATCCGGGCCTCGTAACCGGGCACCAGGCGCCCCAGGCTCCCCGGGACCACCTGGCCCGGGTAGTTGGAGATGTAGATGTGGAACATCTCCGCGGAGCCGATGCCGTCCAGGATCTCCACCCCGTAGGCCTCGATCCATCGGCGGTACAGCTCCTCGGGAAGAGCCTCGCCGGCGGAAAGGCAAAGGCGCAGGGAGGACAGGTCGCGCTTCCGGCCCCCGGGATGATTCAGCATGCCGTTGATCATCGTCGGGACCGAGGTCAGGATCGTGGGCCGGAGGCGCTCGATGACGTCGAACAGCGTCTCCGGCTCGCTGCGCTCGCTGAACAGGGCGGTGGCGGCGCCGACCGCGAACGGGAAGAGGAGGTTGGTCCCGGTGGCATAGCCGAAGAAGAGCTTGGGGACCGAGACCGTCAGGTCGTCCTCCCGGATGCCCATGACCCCCTTGGCGTATCTCTCGGTGTTCCACGGGAGATCCTGTTGCAGGTGGACGGCCGCCTTCGGCTTGCCGGTGGAGCCGCTCGTGAAGAGCCAGATCGCGGGATCGTCGCGGTGCGTGTCCGCGTTCTCGAGCCGGTCCCAGCCCTTCGCGCACGACTCGGCGAAGGACACGTGCCGGCCCGGATCCACGCCCACGACGACCAGGTGCCGCAGGTACGAAAAAGAGTCGCGAAGGGGGTCGATGCGGTCGAGCGTCGACTCGTCCACCACCGCGACCTTGGCGCGCGTGTACTGGAAATAGTAGGCGAGGTCGTCGGCGGGCAGGGCGGGGTTGACCATGGCGATGACCGCGCCGACCTTCGCCGCCGCGAACCACGCGAAGGCGAACTCCGGGCAATCGGGCAGCACCAGGAGCACCCGGTCTTCGACCTCCACGCCGAGCGCGCGCAGCGCGTTGCCGAACCGGTTGGCCCGGGCCTGGACCTCGCGGTACGTGTAGGCCTCGTCGCGCCAGAAGAGGCACCTCTTGTCGCCGCGCCCTTCCTCGACGTTGCGGTCGAGGTAGTACCACGCCATGTTGAACCTTTCGGGAAACGCCATGGGGGCGGTCATCCCTCGGGCTCCTCGCCGGAGGCCAGGCGGCGGTAATCCCGGTCGTGGTACAGCAGCGGGCGGCCGGGCCGGACGTCCACCGACAGCACCTCGCCCACGTAGATCGTGTGATCGCCGGCGACGTGGGTGCCGCTGACGCGGCACTCCAGGTGGGCGAGGGCGCCCGGGATGAGCGGCACCCCCGTGCGGCCCTTGGCCAGCTCCAGCCCCTTGAACTTGGCCGCGCCGCCCACCGCGAAGCGCCGCGACACTTCCGCCTGCCCCTCGGCCAGGATGCTGACGCCGAACTGACCGGCATGGCGGAACCCGACGTGCGTCTCGGATCGGTGATCCACGCAGATCAGGACGAGGGGAGGCTCGAGGCTCACCGCGGCGAACGCGGTGACGGTGAGGCCGAGCGAACGGCCCTGGCCGTCGCGCGTCGTGACCACGGTGACGCCGGCCGCGAACTGGCCGAGGGCGCGCCGGAAGTCGGCGGGGTCGACGGGCATGGACTCAAGCGGCCGAGGCGAGGGCCTCCGGGGCGGCGAGCCGGCGGTAGAGGGCCAGCTGTCCGCCCATCAGCATGACGCGCAGACCCACGCGCGCCAGGATGAACGCCTGGAACAGGGCGAGCGTGAGGAGCTGCGTCTTGTATCCGGTGGTCGCGTAGGCGCCGTCGAGGAGCCGCCACGCGGCGAGGAGCACGATGCCGAGCAGCGCCACCGCCAGGTAGTGGCCGAAGGTCCGCACGAGGTTCCGCACGCAGAACGACAGCGCCGAGAGGACGGCGAGGATCGCGCTCGATCGCTCCTCCACGACCACGATCGCCTTCGCGTAGCCGGAGACGAGGTTCACGAAGAGCACGGCGAGGAGCAGCAACGCGTGGCGGCCGAGGAGCCAGGCCATCGCGGAAGTCTCCGACACCGACTCGCGCGCCTGCCCGTCGACCCAGCGTGCGAAGGGGCCGTTGATGCGGAACACGACCCAGGCCACGGCGAGCGCGACGAGGGCCACGCGGAAGAACCGCCCGAAATAGAACCCGGCCCCGTGCAGCAGCCCGCGCATCGTCCACGTCCCCTGCCCGCCGCGCAGGGTCGAGAGGATGCCGCCCGCGAGAAAGGTCTGCCCGAGGAGGTAGACGAGCCCGAGGCCGAGCACGACCGGATCCAGCAGGGGGGCGCTGCCCGCTCCCGTGCTCGCTTCGCCGCGCGCGGCGAGGAGGTTCGCCGGCAGGGCGCCCTTCAGGAGCAGGTCGAGGTTGCGGAACAGGACGCCCACGCCGAGGATCTCGGGCCCGAAGCTCGTGGGCCATCCCGACTGCGCGTCGGACCACCGGCTCCACCAGGCGTAGTCGAACCCGTACATCATGTTCTGCGACGCCTGCTTCTCGTGCAGATCGCGCCGCAGGGTGCCGGCCAGCGGCACGGCCAGGACCAGCGCCGTCGCCAGGTTCACGACGAGCAGGAGCACGGCGAGGCCGAAGCTCCGCCGCAGCAGGCGCCCGCCTTGCACGAGCGCGTAGAGCATGGCTAGTGCCGTTCCAACATGCTTGCCCGAATCGACCCGCGTGATGCGGCGAGTTGGAACGGCACTAGCCGATCACCGTATGCATCTCGAGCAGGTTCTGGAGCCAGAACATCCACCGCGCGGACCACTTGAGCGCCGCCCGCCGGGACCACCCCTCCTCGTCCACCCAAATGTTGTTGGCCGGGTCGACGTCGATGGCGAGCTTCCCCTGCGGGTCGACCTCGGCCCGCACGACCTTTCCCGCGCCGCGATAGCGGAACCGCGTCCAGCGGTACTGGCCGTCCCACGTCTCGATCACCGTTCGGCCGTCCGCGAAGCTGACCATCACGTCCACCGGCATCTTCACGCCGCCCAGACGGCGCACCGTGACCTCCGATTCCCACACCGTCTTGCTCTCGTCCTCCTTCGCGTCTTCCCGCGGCAGGTTGAGCAGCGCCATGCCGTCCGGGCCTTCGCCGTAGCCCTCGAGGGTGCGCGCCTTGTCGTTCTTCACCGTCACCGCGTAGTCGCACAGGTCGCTCGAGAACCAGGTCTGGTCGAAGTACCAGCGGTAGTCCTTGCCCGTGACCTCGTTCACGGTCGCGATGAAGTCCTCCGTCGTCGGGTGGGCGAAGCGGAACCGCCGCGCGTACGTGCGCATGATGCGTGTCATCGTCTCGTCGCCGACCAGGTTCTCGAGCGTCTGGAGGGTGAGGGCCGGCTTGCCGTAGGAGTTCAGGGTATAGGCCTCGACGGCGCGGTACTCCCAGCCGCGACGGGCCATGACGTCGGTCTCTCCCGAGCGCCGCAGGTTGGAGAGGGCGCCCTCGCCCCGGCCGATCGCCACGCCGGGCGCCACCACCGGCCAGCCGCCGCGGCTGCCCCGCGCCGGCGTCACCATGCCGAAGTAGCGGCGGCCCCAGCCGATGGGCCCGAGCGCGAGCTGGGCCGCCTTCTCGTCGTGATAGCTGTTGATGCCCTCGTCGAGCCATGCCTCCTCGAACTCGTTGTTGCCGACGAGCCCATACCAGAACTGGTGGCCGCACTCGTGGATGGTCACGCCCTCCGGGCTCTGGAGCGCCTTCGGCGCCCAGATGGACGCCCCTCCCGTGAACAGCGTCGGGTATTCCATTCCGCCCGAGGCCGAGTTCCAGGGCGGGTCGACCACCGTGATCTGCGGATAGGGGTAGGGCGCGGACCAGGCGCCGTAGCTGCGCAGCGCGATCCTCGTCGCCTCCACGTAGCGGTCGGCCAGATGGGAGTGCTCCGGCTGATGGAGGAGCCGTATCTCCACCGGCGGGTAGCCGGGATCGTCGAAGCGGGCCTTCTTCTCCCGGAAGCGGGGGCTGGCCGTCCACGCGAAGTCGTGGACGTCCTCCTGCACGAACCGGTACGTCTCGGTCCCCTCGGGGTCGTCGGTCTTTTCCTGCAGCCGACCCGTCGCCCCGACCACGAAGCCGCGTCGGGGGAGCGTCAGCCGGACGTCGTACACCCCGTAGTCGGCGAAGAACTCCGTCCAGGGATGGAACTGGTGAGCATTCCAGGCCCCCTTCCACCAAACGGCGATCTTGGGGAACCACTGCACGATGAAGAAGTAGTCGTGTACCCAGCCCGCCCGGCCCACGTCGCCGTAGGGAATGCGCGAGGTCCAGTCGATCTTGAAGCGGATGGTCGCGCCGGGAGCCACCGGCGACGGGGTCTTCACCTCCATCACCGTGCGGTCGTCCGGGTTGCCGTCGTCGGGAGCGACGTACTTGATCGAAGGCGTGAGGTCCGTCTCGCTCCCGTCGACGAGCCGGATCGAGCGCACCTGGATGTAGCCGTAGCCGCGCTCGCGATCCTTTGCGCTCGTCGAGCGAGCGGACCGCCGCCCTTCCCCGCGCGCGGAGGTCGACAGGTTGTTGCGGAACGCGTTCCAGTAGAGATGGAACGGGAAGCTCGACAGTGCGGTGCCGCTGGTGTTGCGCCACTCCAGAACCTCGCTCCCCTGCAGCGTGTGCTGGTCGGGATCGAGGCGGGCCTGGATCGTGTAGTTGGCGTTGCGGGGAGACTGCGCCGGCAACGGGGGGAGCGAGGGATCGTCCGCCCGAATTCCTCCCCAGGGGGCCAGGAGCAGGAGCAGGCCGCCGAGGGCGATCGGAAGTCGCAGGCGCATCGAAGTCGGGCTCGAGGTTCGGAGGCCGAGATTCTACACGCGATGGGTCCCCGACCTACAATTGCCGCTCATGGCCCCCGAGGCTCGGCGCGTGGTGCTCTCGGTGGACCTCGACGAGTGGTACCACTGCCGCTGGGCCACCGGCTCGCCGCGGTCCCGCTGGCGGGACACCGCCCAGTTCTTCCGCGAGCACTACCGCTCGGACCGGCCCGCCGGTGAGCTGGCGGAGCCGACGCGTCGGGTCCTCGCGCTCTTCGACCGCCTCGGGGTGAAGGGCTCCTTCTTCGTCCTGGGCGAGGTGGCGGGCTTCTATCCGGACCTCGTACGCGAGATCGCCGGCCGCGGGCACGAGGTCGGCTGCCACGGCTTCCACCACGTCGACATCGACCTCCTGGGACCGGAAGGCTTCCGCCGCGAGCTGGCGGAGTCCTGCGAGCTGCTGGCTTCGCTCGTGGGCCGGCCGATCGCGGGCTATCGCGCGCCCAACCTGTTGTTGCGCGACTGGATGATCCCGATGCTGCGCGCGGAGGGGCTTCGCTACGACGCTTCGGTCTGCACGGCGCGGGCGCTCCTGGGCAAGGACTTCGGCCACGACCACGTCGCGGCCAACCCGTACCGGTTCTCCGATGCGTTCGCCCGCCCGGACCCCGCGGGCGATCTGGTCGAGATCCCCCTGCCGACCTTTCCGGTGCTGCGCCTGCCCGCGGCCACGGGCATCCTGACGCGGATCGCGGGGCGAGCGTGGACGCTGGCCGCGCTGCGCGGCGCGCTGCGCACCGGCGACGCGCAGTACTACTTCCATCCCTACGAGCTCGGCCCGCGTCCGAGGATCGCTCTCTCGCTGCGTGAGCGGCTGTTCCTGAGGCGGCTCGGTCCCTGGATGGAGGAGGCGGTGGAGGCGATCGCGCTCCGGCTGAAGGCCTGGGGCGCGCGCTTCGTGACGGCGGGGGAGCTGGCGGCCGCCGTGGGCGCGGCTCGGTGAACGTCCTCGGGATCATCGCCGTCGACGTCGGCGGCCATCCCTCCGCCTGCGTCCTGAAGGACGGACGGCTGTTGGCCTTCGCCGAAGAGGAGCGCTTCGTCCGTGTGAAGCAGGCGCGGGGGTACTTTCCCAGCCACTCGCTGCGCTTCTGCCTCGACGAGGCCGGCCTGGGCCTGGAGGACATCGACTTCATCGCCTTCGGTTGGGACGCCACCGCCTACCGCTGGCGCTTCCCCCTCTTCCTGGCCCGCTCGTTCGTGGGCCACCGGCTCCGCGGCCGTCGCTCTCGCCCGCGGCTGCGCGTGCCGGGGCGCCCGCAGTTCGGCTCCGCCGTCCTCAGCGGCGTCCGCAGCCTGGTGAGCTTCCAGCCGCGCACGCTGACCGAGAGCATCGTCCTCGGCCTGCGGGACGCCGGGTTCCCGGACGGGCCCATCCCGCCGGTGGTGTTCGTCCGGCACCATCTCGCGCACGCCGCGAGCGCTTACTACTGCTCCGGCTTCGACGAGAGCGCGATCCTCGTCTTCGACGGCCACGGCGAGGAGAACACGACCACGATCTTCCGCGGCGAGGGCCAGCGCATCGCCCGGCTGAAGGAGATCAACATCCCGCACTCGCTCGGATGGTTCTACTCCGCGTTCACCGAGTTCCTGGGCTGGAACCCCAACGAGGGCGAGGTCAAGCTGATGGGCCTCGCTCCCTTCGGCGCCCCCGACCCCGAGGTGGAGAAGCTGGTGCGGGACGTCTTGCAGATCACCGAAGAAGGCTACCGGATCGACGCCGACTACCTCTTCTACGGGCCGCGCAGCTACGGAAGGTTCTTCTCGGACGCGATCGTCGAGCGGCTGGGGCCGCCGCGGGGGCGGGGCGAGCCGCTGACCGACCGTCATCGCTCGATCGCCCGCTCGGTACAGGACCGATTGGAAGAGGTGGGCGTGCACCTCGCGTCGATCGCATTGCGCGTGGCGGGCAGCCGCCGGCTCTGCCTGGCCGGAGGCGTCGCGCTGAACTGCAAGATGAACGGCGAGCTGCACCGCCGGGGCCTGGCGGACGAGATCTTCGTCCAACCCCTCGCCTACGACGGCGGCGTCTCGCTGGGGGCGGCCCAGGCCCTGGCCGCCGAGAAGGGCGACGATCCGCGCTTCGAGATGGACCACCTCTTCTGGGGGCCGGGCTACGGCAACGACGAGATCGAGGCCGTGCTGCGGGCGAGCCGGGCGCGTTACCGACGCTCGACGCGCGTGGCCGAGGAGGCGGCGCGGATGATCGCCGACGGCAAGATCGTGGGCTGGTTCCAGGGACGGATGGAGGGCGGGCCGCGGGCCCTGGGCGGCCGCTCGATCCTGGCCGACCCCCGCAATCCGGAGATGAAGGACCTCGTGAACGACCGCGTGAAGTTCCGGGAGGCCTGGCGCCCCTTCGCGCTGTCGATCCTCGAGGAGCATTTCGCGGAGTACGTGAAGAAGCCGGCGAAGTCGCCGTTCATGATCATGGCCTTCGACGTGGCGGATGCCCGGCGGTCCGACATCCCGAGCGCCATGCACTCCGCCGACCACACCACCCGGCCCCAGACCGTCAGCCGGAGGACGAGCCCGCTCTACTGGGAGCTGATCGAGTGCTTCCGCGGCATCACGGGCGTGCCGGGCGTGCTCAACACGTCCTTCAACGTGAAGGACGAGCCGATCGTCTGCACGCCTCGCGACGCGCTGCGGTGCTTCTACGGCACGGGGATGGACAGCCTCGTCATCGGGGACTGCGTCCTCGAGAAGCCGGCCTGAGGCCCGCGTGGTCCTGCGGGGCCTGCTGCGGCGGGCATCGGGGCGGGTCTCGCGGTCCCGGGCCCTGGCCCGGCGCCTGTTCGGCATCGATTTCCCGCCTCGCGACGACTCCGGCGCGCGCTACTTCGATCTGACGACGCCGGTCCTCGTCTCCCTGGTTGCGCCCCGGCTCCGTCCGGGCACGAGGCTGCTCGACATGGGCACCGGCGCCTTCGCGACCATCGGCCTCGCGCTCTGGCGGCGGACCCGCTGCGACGTGGTCGCCACCGACGTGCGGCCCGAGCTGGTGCGGAAGGCG
>Ga0207684_10005803_pt1 | contig 11319 bp, 7 predicted proteins | sample KBSK5501metaG_FD_184342 | JGI IMG/M metagenome (GOLD analysis project Ga0207684, IMG submission 184342) | Corn, switchgrass and miscanthus rhizosphere microbial communities from Kellogg Biological Station, Michigan, USA - KBS K5-50-1 metaG... | ecosystem: Host-associated > Plants > Roots >... | reverse complement strand
ACATCTGCGGCAGCGATTTCTACTTCGAGAGCTTCGCCGCGCTGTGCGAGCGACTGGCGCAGCTCGCGCCGGGCAAGAGCAAGAAGCGTGTGTTCCTTTCGAACTCGGGAACCGAAGCGGTCGAAGGCGCGATCAAACTCGCGCGGCACTCGACGGGACGCCCCGCCATCGTCGCGTTCACGGGCGCGTTTCACGGGCGCACGTACGGGGGGTTGAGCCTCACGGCCAGCAAGTCGATCCAGCGCGCCGGCTTCGCGCCGTTCCTCCCCGAGGTGTACCACGTGCCCTACGGCTACCGCTACCACTGCGACTTCTGCCGTACCGAGCCCGCGTGCACCATGCGGTGCGTATCGTCCATCGAGGACGACCTGTTCGCCAAGCGGCTGGACCCGAAGAGCGTCGCCGCGGTGTTCGTGGAGCCGATCCAGGGCGAGGGCGGCTACGTGGTCCCTCCGCCCGGCTATTTGCAGGCGCTGCGGGAGCTGTGCGACCGCCACGGCATCCTGCTCGTGTGCGACGAGGTGCAATGCGGCATAGGACGCACCGGCAAGATGTGGGCGTGCGAGCACGAGGGCATCGAGCCGGATGTGCTGCTGGCGGCCAAGGGGCTGGGCAGCGGCATGCCGATCGGCGCGATCGTCGCCAAGGAATCGATCATGAAATGGCAGCCGGGCGCCCACGGCAGCACGTTCGGGGGGAACCCCGTGTGCTGCGCGGCGGCGCTCGCCACCCTCGACGTCGTGGAGCGCGAGCTCTTGCCCAACGTGCCGCGCCTGGGCGAGCGGGTGCTCGCCGGCGCGAAGCGGCTGCAGGAGAAGTATGCCGTCATCGGGGACGTGCGCGGGCGGGGTCTGATGATCGGCATCGAGTTCGTGAAGGACCGGGCGACCCGCGAGCCCGCACCCGAGATCCCACACGAGCTGGTGGAGCGGGCGTTCCGGAAAGGCCTGCTGCTCCTGGGCGCGGGGAAGAGCGCGCTACGACTCGCGCCACCACTCGTCGTGGACGAGTACGACGTGGACACCGCGCTGCGCATCATCGACGAGTGCCTGCGAGAAATGACGGATTAGGTGTCGTCCAAGGTCATGTCGATGCGGGACGCCGTCTCCCGCTTCGTCCACGACGGTGACACCGTCGTCATCGAAGGTTTCACCCATCTCATCTGCTTCGCCGCCGGTCACGAGATCATCCGCCAGCGGCGCCGCGACCTCACGCTGGCCCGGCTCACGCCGGACTTGATCTACGACCAGATGATCGCCGCAGGCTGCGCCCGGAAGCTGGTCTTTTCCTGGGCCGGTAATCCGGGGGTCGGCTCGCTGCACGCGTTCCGGCGCGCAGTAGAAGGAAAGCCCGCGGGTGGTGGGCTCGAGATCGAGGAATACTCCCACTTCGGGATGGTCGCCCGGTTTTCGGCGGGAGCGGCGCGGCTCCCCTTTTGGCCGTTACGAAACTACATGGGCACCGATCTACCGGCGGCCAACCCACGCATCCGCACGGTCGCGTGCCCATATACGGGCGAATCGCTGGCCACGGTGCCGGCGCTCAATCCCAGCGTCACGATCGTGCACGCGCAGCGGGCCGACGCAGCGGGCAACACCCAGATGTGGGGACTCGTCGGCGTGCAGAAAGAAGCGGCATTCGCCTCGGAGCGCGTGATCGTCGTGGTGGAAGATCTGGTGCAGGAGGCGGTCATCCGCTCCGATCCCAACCGCACCGTGATTCCGGGCATGATCGTGAGCGCCGTGGTGGTCGAGCCGTGGGGGGCGCACCCCTCCTACGCGCAGGGCTATTACGACCGTGACAACGATTTTTACGTCGCCTGGGAAGGCATCTCGCGCGATCGCGATAGGCTCGAGCGCTACCTCGAGGAGTTCGTGTACGGCGTGCCCGACCGCGCCGGCTACATGGAGAAACAGCCTCAACTGGCCGTGAGACTTAAGGCGAAAGAGCGACTCTCCGGCGGAGTCAACTACGGCTTCTAGCCCGGCGTACACTCCCGACGAGATGATGGCCGCCGTCGCGGCGCGCGAGCTGCGCGATGGTGAGGTGGTCTTCGTGGGCATCGGGCTTCCCAATCTCGCGTGCAACCTGGCGCGCGCGACGCACGCGCCCAACCTCGTCCTGATCTACGAGTCGGGGGCCGTCGGGGCTAGCCCCTCGCGCCTGCCGGTGTCCATCGGCGACCCGGCGCTCGTGACCGGGTCGCTCATGGTGTGCGGCATGGCGGACGTGTTTCAGTTGTTCCTGCAGAACGGCAGGATCGAGGTCGGGTTTCTGGGCGGCGCGCAGGTGGATCGCTACGGCAACATCAATACGACCGTGATCGGGTCGTATGAGCGTCCCGCGGTGCGGCTCCCGGGGTCGGGCGGCGCGGCTGAGATCGCGGTCCACGCGCGGCGCACGTTGATCGTCGCGAAGCTCAACCCGCGGGCGTTCCCCGAGCAGGTGGACTTCGTCACGAGCCCGGGGCAGGGGCGCGGCGGGCGCGGTCGGCGCGAGCTGGGCATGCCGGGCGCGGGGCCGGTAAAAGTCATCACCGACAAAGGCATCCTCGAAGCGGACCCGACGACCGGGGAGATGGTGCTGGCGGCGCTCTACCCCGGCGTCACGGCGGACGACGTCCAAGCGGGCGTTGGCTGGCCGCTCTCGCGCCGGCCGCGCCTCGCGGACGTCGCCCCTCCGACCGAGACGGAGCTGCGACTGCTCCGCGACGTCCTCGACCCCAAAAAGCTCTATCTCAAGGGATGAACCTCGTCGCGGCGGTCGCGCTCGTCTTCGCGCAGGGGCGCGATGTCGACTCGCTCGCCGGCCGGGTGCGCCAGCTCGCAGACTCCTACCTCGCGGCCTATTTCGAGCGACACCCGGACGAAGCCACGCTCGACGGCGCGGCCGGCGCGCGCCACGATCGCCTGCCGGACAACTCTCCGACCGCGCTCGCAGCCTGGCAGCAGCGGGAGGACGACTGGCTGGTCGAGCTGCGGCGCATGGACGGGACCGCGCTGGCGGGCAGACCCGAGTGGACCGCCTTCGGGATCATGCGTGAATCGCTCGAAGGGTCGGTCGCCACCCGGGTGTGCCACTCCGAGCTCTGGAACGTGGGCCACACGGGAGGTGGATCGGTTGCGCTCGTGACGTCCCTCGCGCCGCTCCAGCCGGTGGGCACCGAGGTGGCGCGTTCCCAGGCGCTCGCCCGGTGGCATGCCGTGGCGGCCTATCTCGCGACCGAAAGTGAGAATCAGCGGGAGGGGCTGCGGCGCGGGTACAGCGCGCCACGCAGCAACGTTCGCATCACGCTCACGCAGCTCGACACGCTGCTCGCCACGCCCCTCGAGCGCTCGCCGCTGTTCGATCCTGCCCGGCGCGACACGACGCCGGCGTTCGTCGCCGAGATGGAGCGCACCCTTCGCACCGAAGTGGTGCCCGCGTTGCGCCGCTACCGCGCCTTTCTCGCAAAGGACTACCTCGCGCGCGCCCGTGCGGCGATTGGTGTATCGGCCAATCCCAATGGCGCCGCCTGCTACCGGGCGAGCATTCGGGCGACCACGGGGCTCGACCTGTCTCCCGATTCCGTTCACCGGCTGGGACGTGCCACGGTCGCAGCGCTCGAGGGCGAGATGCGCGCGATCGCACAGCGCTCGTTCGGTGGTACGGATGTGTCCGCGCTGCTCGAGCGCCTACGGAGCGAGCGCGCCTACACGTTCGGCTCCCGCGACGAGATGCTCACCACTGCGCAGAGCGCCGTGCGACGCGCGACGGCCGCCCTGCCGGCCTGGTTCGGACGTCGGCCCAAGGTCGACGTGGTGGTCGAGCCATATCCGGCATTTCGCGAGCGTGAAAGCGTGGCCGAGTGGAACCCGCCTGCCGAGGATGGGAGTCGCCCGGGTATCTACTTCCTGAGCACCTATGACCCCGCCCACAAGGCGCGGGCCGATCTCGAGGCGCTCACGTTCCATGAGACGCTTCCGGGTCACCACTTGCAGGGCTCGATCGCCCTCGAGCGCGGGCAGGCGATCCCGGCGATCGCCCGTTACTTCTGGTCTCCGGGCTTCGGCGAGGGATGGGCCGAATATGCCGAGCAGCTGGCCGACGAGATGGGCCTCTACTCGTCCGACACGGCGCGGCTCGGCGCCCTGGCCGACATCACGCTCTCGGCCGCGCTGCTCGTCGTGGACACCGGGATCAATGCGTTCGGGTGGACGCGAGAGCAGGGGATCGCCTACATCCGTGACCACACCCGCGTACCGCGGCTCCGCGCGGAAGTGCCGGTGGATCGTTACCCGATCTGGCCGGCGCAGGGACTATCCTACGGGCTCGGCCGGCTCGAGATTCGGCGGCTGCGCGCGGCGGCGACGAGCGCGCTCGGTTCACGCTTCGACGTGAGGGAGTTTCACGACCGCGTGCTGGCGGACGGAGCGGTGCCGCTGCCCCTGTTGCGGGAGAACATCGAGCGATGGATCGCCGCCGCGCGCTAGTCCTGATCGCCGCCTGGTCGACTGCCGCCGCCCCCGGAACGGTGCGGGCACAGCGCGAGCCGGTCCTGAAACAGGTCGGCGTGCCGCATGCCTACTACTGGCGCGAGATGTACGTCCCTCAGGCGACGAGCGGTCCGAGCGCCGTCACGTGGTCGCCGGACGGGACTGAGCTGATCTACTCGATGCAGGGCTCGCTGTGGCGGCAACGGATCGGCTCGCGCGTCGCACAGCAGCTGACCGCGGGTGAGGGATACGACTACCAGCCCGACTGGTCCCCCGATGGACGGCTCGTCGTCTTCGCCCGGTACGTGCACGACGCGATCGAGCTGCAGCTGCTGGATCTCGCGGCGAAGACCGTGCAGCCCGTCACGGCCAACGCCGCCGTCAACGTCGAGCCGCGCTGGTCGCCCGACGGCACGCGCATCGCGTTTGTCTCGTCGGCCTACAACCGGCGGTGGCACGTCTTCACGGTTGCGATGGCGGGCGGCGCGCCGGTGGAAGCGACCATCACACGACTCACGGAGGACAACGACAGCCGGCTGCCGCGCTACTACTACAGCGTGTGGGATCACTATCTCTCACCCACCTGGTCCCCGGACGGACGGGAGTTGATCATCGTCTCGAACCGCGGGCACGTCCACGGGACCGGCGGATTCTGGCGCATGACTGCGACGCCTGGCGCCCCCATGCGGGAGCTGCGCTATGAGGAGACCACCTGGAAGGCCCGCCCCGACTGGTCGCCCGACGGCAGCCGCGTCGTGTACAGCTCTTACCTGGGTCGCCAGTGGCACCAGCTGTGGCTGATGACCAGCGAAGGCGGGGACGTCTTGCCACTGACGTACGGTGAGTTCGACGCGACCGCGCCACGCTGGTCGCGCGACGCCAGGCACATCGCCTACATCTCGAACGAGGGCGGCAACACCGCATTGTGGGTGATCGACGTGCCGGGCGCTCAGCGGCGACAGATCGTCGCCTCCGAACGACGCTACCGTGATCCGGTGGGCCGGCTGCGGCTCGTCGTGGTGGACGCCGCGGGCCGCCCATTGCCCGCGCGCCTGTCGGTGACCGGGATCGACGGCCGCGCTTATGCCCCGGACGACGCCTGGCGTCACGCCGATGAGGCGTTCGATCGCCAAGACGGGACCAACCGCGGATTCGAGTACGGCTATTTCCACACCACCGGGACGGCCGAGCTGACGGTACCTACGGGGGCGGTGCAAGTGGAAGTGTGGCACGGCCCCGAATACCGTGTGGCGCGCGCTGACGTGACGGTCCCAGCCGGACGGACGGTGACCAAGCGACTGGTGCTCGAGCGCCTCGCGAACCTGCCGGCGCGGGGCTGGTGGAGCGGCGACCTCCACGTGCACATGAACTACGGTGGCGCGTACCGCAACACACCGGCGCACCTCGCCTTCCAGGGTCGCGCCGAGGACCTGCACGTGGTCGAGAATCTGATCGTCAACAAGGAGCAGCGGATCCCCGACATCGCGTACTTCCGTACCGATCCGGACCCCGCCTCGACACCGGGCTTCCTGGTGGTGCACGATCAGGAGTATCACACCAGCTACTGGGGTCACACCGGGTTGCTCGGCCTCTCCGAACACTACCTGCTGCCCGAGTACGTCGGCTATCCCAACACCGCCGCCGCGAGCCTGTACCCGATGAACGCGGACGTGGCGGACCTCGCGCACGCGCAGGGCGCATTGTTCGGCTACGTCCACCCGTTCGACACGCAGCCGGACCCGAGCGACACGACGGAGCGACTCACCTACGAGCTGCCGGTGGACGTGGCGCTCGGCAAAGTCGACTACATGGAAGTGATGGGATACTCGGACCACCGCATCACGTCCGGCATCTGGTACCGACTGCTGAACTGCGGCTTCCGCATCCCGGCGGGGGCGGGCACAGATGCCTTTCCGAACTTCGCGTCCCTGCGGGGGCCGCCGGGGTTGGTCCGCGTATTCGTGCGCAGCGGGCCGGCGCTCGACCGCTCGAGCTTCATGGCGGGTCTCAAGGCGGGGCGGACGTTCGTGACGAACGCCCCGCTGCTCGAATTCACGTTGGGTGGGCGCGAGATCGGGGATGAGATCCGGCTGCCGGCGGGTGGGGGGCGGCTCACCGCTCGCGTCGGGCTGCGCTCAAGCGTCCCGATCGATCACCTCGAAGTCATCGGCAACGGCAGTGTGGTCGCGACACTCCCGGTCAGGGGCGACCGCACGAGCGCGAGCGACACGGTCTCCATCCCCGTTGCGCGAAGCGGCTGGTACGTGGTGCGCGCGTGGAGCGACCGCGCGGCGCTGCCGATCCTCGATCTCTACCCGTTCGGCTCGACCAGCCCCATCTACGTGCGGGTCGGGCGAGAGCCGGTGCGTTCGCGGGAGGATGCCGAGTTCTTCGTGCGCTGGATCGACCGGCTGGATCAGGCGGCGCGAGCGGACGAGTCGTGGAACACGACGGAGGAGCGGGAGCACGTGCTGCGGCTGCTGGCCCAGGCGCGCGGGGTGTACGCGGACCAGGCGGGCGCCCGCTAGGGTCGCACGAGCTCGATGTCGCGCCGCGCCGTGGCGGATGCGCGGCCCCGCGCGGTCACGGTGACTTCGATGCGGTAGGGCCCTGGTGACAGACTGGCGAGGTCGAGCGCCAACGCACGGCCGGCAACGGTTGGCGTTTCGACGCGGGGCACCAGGACCTCCGACCACTCGAGGCTCACGTCTCGACGAGGTGCGGCGAGACCCACCGCCTCGACCGCTCGACGCAGCCAGCCGGTCTTCCGCCGTGTGACGGTGAGCGACGTCGTCACTTCCTCGCCGGCCGGGCTCAGCCCCTGCACCTCCCAAAACAATCCCAGCGGCCGATCCGCGCGCACGCGTGTCGTCGCCAGGACGTGCGGCACCGCGGCGGCCAGGTCGGACGGCAGGGAATCGGCTCCGTCCAGGAGGAGAAGATCCGAGATCCGCGCGTTCTCGTCGGGGGACAGGCCATAGCGCGCTCGGGCGACACCCCGTCGCCCTGGGGCCATTACCTCGAGGCTCAGGACCTGTCCACGGCACGCCGCCGTTGCCACGAGGACGTCGGGATGGTCCAAAACAATCTCATGGTCTATCACCACCACCTGGCGTTCGCTGCTGGTTAGCGCGAGCGCAGCTCGTGCGGGCCGGGCGGCCAAGGCAGTGTCCTTCGAGAGGTCGTATGCGGCAACCACGACGCAGGAGTCGCCCCGGCGGAACACGCCGACCTGGTTGTTCAGATACTCGAACGTCTTCGCATATCGGGGCTGGTAGCGCTCGCGACCTTCCAACGGCTCGGGGGCCCAGTCCTTGGGCTTCGTCTCCGCGGGATTGTCGAACGCACGAGCACTTGGCGTGAACTGGAACGCAGGCGAGGGGTCGTGGCCCGTGACGTTCGGCTCGGTCACGAAGAGCGAAGCCATGGGCGGCTCGCGGGTCCACCAGGTCGGCCATCCGTAGCGGAGCAGGACGTCGCGGAGATCGTTCGCCCAATAGAGGCCGAACGTGGTGCGGCGGCCCTGCTCGATGCGGACCATCGTCTGGCGAGCGAAGTGCTCAGTGCGACGATCGTTCCAGGCGAGGGAGTAGAGCGGCTGGGCGAGCCACCACCAGCGCTTCTCGAACGCCGCCCTGCTGGCGCAATCGAGCTGGCGGTAGCGGTCCCCGAGCTCGTCGTCCAACAGGGGAGTGATGTCGCTCCAGCGGCACCGCTCTTCTTCGGGCATGTCGGCCAGCGCGGCCGAGAACAGGCTTTCGGCGGCGGCGAACTCGCCGCTGGCGTGCCGAACGAGACCTCCCAATGCCTCGCACCACGAGCGGACGGCGCGACACTGCTCCACGACCCGGGCCGCCAGGCGCGGCTGGCTGTCTTCCAACAGGTAGCGCACCCGTTGACCGGCGATCCACTCGTCGCCGGGAAGGCTGGCGCCGGCGACGTCGAGCGCCGCCAGGAGTCGCGTACGCGCCTGACGGATCTGCGGGGGCTCTGGCGGCGCGCTGTCGTCATTCGCGCCGTGCTCATACCAGTAGCGGATTCGCCCGATGACTTGGTAGCGCCCGTCGCTCGAGCCCGAGGGGCGCTGGGGGAGATTCGCGCGCCGGGTGACCTCGAACGCATCCTGCGCCCGGCGGGCCGACCTGAGCACGGTAAGCGAGTCGATCCCGCCTGACTGTGACGCGCCGGCGATCAGAGAAGGGACGAGCAGCGGTATGAGGCTCACGGTGGCACTCCGACCGGCAACATATCTCGCTGCCCCCCGCGCCGCGAGCTTGACTCCCCGGTGGCGTGCGGTAACGTCGGCGCGGTGATCCCGCGCGACCTGAACGCCGCCCAATGGTTCGTCGACCGCCATGTCGAGGAGGGCCGGGACGGGCGGCTCGCGATCATCTATGAAGGCCAGCGTCTCACCTACGGCGACGTGTACGCCGGCGCCAACCGGGCCGGCAACATGTTGCGCCGGCTCGGCGTCACGATCGAGCAGCGAGTGGTCCTGCTCCTGCCCGACGGCCCGGAGTTCGTCTCGAGCTTCTGGGGCGCGCTCAAGATCGGCGCCGTGCCTGTGCCCACGAATACGCTGCTCAAGCCGCGCGACTACGAGTACATCCTGAGGGACAGCCGGGCCGCGGTCGTGATCGCGGGCGAGCCACTCGTGGCCGCCGTCGAGGAAGTGCGCCCCCGCCTACCGGATCTCACGCATGTCGTAGTCGTGGGACGACCGGCGGCCGGTCAGCTGGCCTATGGCGAACTGGTCGGAGCGGAGCGCCCCGAGCTCGCGCCCGCCGCCACGACCAAGGATGACGTGGCCTTCTGGCAATACACCTCAGGCACCACGGGGACTCCCAAGGCGGCCGTCCACCTGCAACACGATATGCTCGTGTGCTGCGAAGCGTTCGGCCGGCACGTGCTCGAGATCGGGCCGGAGGACCGCACGTTCTCGGTCGCCAAGCTGTTCTTCGCCTACGGCCTGGGCAATGCGCTGTACTTCCCGTTCCACGTTGGCGCCGCGACGGTCCTCTACCCGGGCCGCCCCGAGCCGGCGAAGGTGTTCGAGGTCATCACGCGAGAGCGCCCCACGCTGTTCTACGCGGTCCCCACCGCGTATGCCGCGATGCTGCAGGTACCGGACGCCGAACGGCGCTACGACCTCCGGTCGGTCCGGGTCTGCAGCTCGGCGGGCGAACCGCTCCCCAAGGCGATCTACGAGCGCTGGCTCGAGCGGTTCGGGCTCGAGATCCTCGACGGGATCGGCTCGACCGAGATGTGCCACACCTTCATTGCGAATCGCCGCGGCAACGTGCGCCCCGGATCGAGCGGCACGGTCGTGCCCGGCTACGAAGCGAAGCTGGTAGACGACGCCGGCCGCGAGGTAGCGGTCGGCGAGGTGGGAAACTTGATGGTGAAAGGGGACAGTGCGTGCTCGTGCTACTGGAACCAGCACGAGCGCACCAAACAGACGATCGAAGGCGAGTGGGTGCGGACCGGCGACAAATACCACCGTGACGCCGACGGGTACTTCTGGTACGCCGGTCGGACCGATGACATGATCAAGGCGGGCGGCATGTGGGTGTCACCGGCGGAGGTGGAGGGCGCGCTCGCCGGGCATCCGGCCGTCGTGGAGGCAGGCGTCGTGGGCGCGGAGGATAAGGACGAGCTCGTGAAGCCGCTCGCGTTCGTCGTGCTGGCGCGGGACCACCTGGCGAGCCCGACGCTCGAGGCCGAGCTCAAGGCGTTCGTCAAGGAGCGCCTCGCGCCGTACAAGTACCCGCGCTGGATTGTGTTCGTGGACGAGCTGCCGAAGACGGCGACGGGGAAGATCCAGAGATTCAAGCTGCGGGAGATAGCCGCTAAGACAGATAGGAAAGGCAAAGGCTAAAGAGACGGCCGGGGTGCGACTCAACTTTCGTTTTCCCCACCCTTACGGGTGGGGCCATGGTGGGCCTCCTGGTTTCGGATGTATCTGATGACTACGCCCTCACAGCGCCGGCAGACCGAGAAGGCCGAGTATCCCTTCTGCCACGCGAATAGCTTGAGCTGTGGGAAGGTGTCGTGGATCCAGCGGGACGAATTGGCCTTGAGGGCGTCGACGAGACTCGCGACGGAAGTGCGAGCGGATAGGGAGACGTAGACGTGGATGTGGTCACGGGCCCCACCGACTGCGAGCGCGATGGCTCCCTTTCGTCGCGCAATACTCGCCAAGCACCTGTGCAAGCGCTCCTGCCACGTCGGCTCGATCCACGGTTGGCGCCGGTACGTGCTCCAGACGAGATGGACGCGAATCCACACGAATGTGTGTCGCACGGCCACACGTTGGTGACGTGGCGCGCGCCCGCGCGGATCCGTCTTTTGCGTTCCGGCGCCCGACATTGCAACCTACGTCATGGCCCCGCCCGTGAGGGCGGGGCTCGTGGGGAGCGGCGGCATCTTGCCCCATGGCCCCGCCCGTCAGGGCGGGGACGAAAAAGTGCCCGCCCGTCAGGGCGGGGGAGGGAGGGGGGCCCGCCCCGGGCGGGCTCCTGGCGAGCGGCGCCCGGATTATTGCATCAGGAGAAGCAAAACATCGTACAATGCGTGCGTCCACGCCGTGATGCCGAACCCGCGCACGAGATACAACGCCGAAAAGAACAGCCCCGCGACCATGCGGAACGCGAACGAGTAGAGCTGCCAGCGGTCCCCGTATGGGCCGATATAGTGAAACGCCGAGAAGATCGCGGCGCCGGCGACGGTCGCCGCGATGCCGGCGGTGAGCGGGCGCCAGCCGAGTAGGCCTCGTGCGGCGGCGGCGAGCGCGCCCACGAGCAGCACGCGGAACAGCAGCTCCTCGTAGATCCCCGCCCCCAGC
>Ga0207684_10005802_pt1 | contig 11319 bp, 8 predicted proteins | sample KBSK5501metaG_FD_184342 | JGI IMG/M metagenome (GOLD analysis project Ga0207684, IMG submission 184342) | Corn, switchgrass and miscanthus rhizosphere microbial communities from Kellogg Biological Station, Michigan, USA - KBS K5-50-1 metaG... | ecosystem: Host-associated > Plants > Roots >... | reverse complement strand
CTCTTCCAGCGAACCAGCTCCAACGCGCCCAGCGTCCACCCGGCGGCCTGGGCGCTCATGTCGGTCAGCGTCCGCGGCTGGAAGCGCGCGAGGCCGGAGACGGCGACCTCGGGCAGGTGACGGTCGCCGGCGGTGACGAACGCCGCCGTCTTGAAGTCCCGGCTGAGCGAGAGGCCCGCGAGGGCCAGCCGGTCGGGCCCCGAGACCCGCACGATGGGACCCTGCGGCGGGATGCGGAACAGGTGCGAGTCCGTGCGCTCGAAGCCCCAGAACCAGATGCCATCCGGGCCCCACCCGACGAGGTGGGCGTCCTCGTCGAAGGGCGCGGTGCGGTCGCTCACCTCGGAGGCGGTGTGGGCCGGCCGCTGCTCGGCCTCGTCCAGCCGGACCGTGGCGATGTGCTGGTTCGCGTAGTAGTGGTACGGCTCGCCGAGCGCGGTCTCGAAGGCCAGCTCGCGGCCGTCGGGCGAAAAGGTCGGCGAGCCCTCCGGGCCCGGCAGCGTCACGATCGGCTTCGCGCCGCCGGGCCGCGCGCGCTCGACGATGTAGAGATCGGAGTCGCTGCTGAAGGCGAGGAGCGGGTTGGCGGTGGCGGCGAACGCGATCCTGTTCGAATCCGGAGACCAGTCGAACGCGGTCACGTTGCGCTGCGGGTCGGTCGTGAGACGAGTGGCGCGGGCCGGCCTTCCCTCGCGTTCCGCGGGGGCCAGATCGACCACCCAGAGCTGGTTCTGGTCGAAGTCGCCCTCCACCACCTCGTAGTCGCCGTATTTCTCCTTCCGGTCCTTCCGGGCCTTCGCTTCGGGCGCGGGCGCGGTGAAGGCGATGGACCGGCCGTCCTTCGACCACCGGAAGGAGTCGATCTTCGCCGCGTGGGCGGTGAGCGGCCAGGCTTCGCCGCCCGCCGGCGAGATGAGCCAGATCTGGCGCGGGTCGGGCTTGCCTTCCGACGCGTCCTTCTCCTTGCCGTCCGGTTGCTCTTCCCTGGGGGCCGTGATCGGATCCCGCTCGGTGAGGAACGCGATCCAGCGGCCGTCCGGCGACCACTGCGGGCCGCTGCTCGCCTTCTTGCCGCGCGTGAGCTGAACGCCGCGGCCGGAGGCCGCCTCCACCACGAAGATCTGCGTCGGGTACGCGTTCTCCTTCCAGTCGGTCTCCTGGCGCTCGTAGGCCACGAAACGGCCGTCGGGCGAGATCTGGGGATTGCGAACGCTCATCAGCGAGAGCGACTGGTCGAGCGTCGGGGGCGCGGCGGCGACGGATGCGGGCGGCAGGACGGCGATGGCGAGGAGGAGGGCGGCACGCCGCATGTTCGGCTCCTTTCCAGTGGAGGCGGCGGATTATGTCACGGCCGCTTCTGGCGGTCCGGCGGCGGGCGGGCTAGAATCGTGGATCCAGGGATTTCAGGAGGACGTCATGTCACTGCGCATTGGAGACGAGGCCCCGAACTTCAAGGCCGAGACGACCCAGGGTCCGATCGACTTCCACCAGTGGATCGGCGACGGCTACGCGATCCTGTTCTCGCACCCGAAGGACTTCACCCCGGTCTGCACGACGGAGCTCGGATACATGGCGAAGCTCGAGCCGGAGTTCAAGAAGCGCAACACGAAGATCCTGGGCCTGAGCATCGACCCGGTCGACGACCACAAGCGGTGGGCCAAGGACATCGAGGAGACGCAGGGAAAGGCGCCGAACTACCCGATCATCGGCGACGCCGACCTCAACGTCGCGAAGATGTACGACATGATCCACCCCAACGCGACGGGCGGGAAGCGCACCGCCGCCGACAACGCCACGATCCGCTCGGTGTTCGTGATCGGCCCCGACAAGAAGATCAAGCTCACCCTCACCTACCCGATGAGCACCGGCCGGAACTTCGACGAGGTCCTGCGCGTGCTCGACTCCATCCAGCTCACCGCCAAGCACAAGGTGTCGACGCCGGTGAACTGGAAGCCCGGCGAGGACGTGATCATCTCGGGGGCGGTCTCCGACGACGAGGCGAAGCAGAAGTATCCCGGCGGCTGGAAGGCGCCCAAGCCCTACCTGCGGATCGTGCCCCAGCCCAAGTAGACCGCTCTACCGGGCCGCCGCGGCGACGTCTTGCCCGATGATGCCGAGCACATCCTCGGCGAGGGCGAGGGGTGTCGTCTCCGTCAGCCCCCTCCACTCCGTCGTCGCCACCACCACGAGATCGCGGCTCGGGACGACGTAGACGAATTGCCCGCCGTATCCCCACGCGAAGAAGGCGGGGGGGCTGGCGTCGGACACCCACCAGAGCATGCCGTACGTGACGCTCTTCTGCGCGCCGTAGTCCTGGCGCCACGTGAACCGCGGGCGCGTGGCCTCGTCGACCCAGCTCTCCGGCACCACGCTGCGCTCTCCGGACCAGCCCCGCTGCAGGAAGAGCTGGCCGAGCTTGAGCAGGTCGCGCCCGCGGAGCCGGATGCCCGACCCCCCGTTCACGGTGCCCCGGTCGAGGGGTTCCCAGCTCACGGCGCCAATGCCGAGCGGGAGGAAGAGGTGATCGCTCGCGTATTGGAGGTAGGCTCAGTGAAAATCGTGGGAGGGGACGGCGGCTCCCCTCGGGCAGGGCTCGACGCGCTGCACCTTGACCGACACCACTCCGTCCTGGTTCTGCAGCGTGCCCTCCACGATGATGAACGGCTCGCCGACCAGCACCGCGCGGTTCGCGTCGAACAGGTCGGGGGTGACGATGGCGTTGGCGATGCCGGTCTCGTCCTCCAGGCTCAGGAACAGGAAGCCCTTCGCGGTTCCGGGGCGCTGGCGGCAGATGACGGCGCCGGCCGCCTTCACGTGGAGGCCGTCGGGCACGCGCCGCAGGTCGACCGCGCGCAGCACGCCCCGGCCCCGTAGCTCCTCCCGGCGCTGGGACATGGGGTGGGGGCCGATGGTGAGGCCGGTATCGCGGTAGTCGGCCTCCCGCCGCTCGTCGGGAGTCATCGGGGCCAGGGGCGAAGGGCCTTCATCCTGCGGGGACCCGCTGAACATCTCGCCGGCCGGACGCACGGCGCGGGCCGCATGCCACAGGGCGTCGCGGCGGTGCAGGGGCGCGGCCTCGCGGCGGATGAAGTTCAGGGCGCCCGCCTCCGCCAGCGTCGCCATCTCGTCCTTGCGCAGCGCGGGCACGCGGCGCGCGAGGTCGTCGATCCCCGCGAAGGGCCCCTTCTCGCGCGCGGCGACCACCGCGCGCCCGGCTTCCTCCCGCAGCCCGCGCACGTAGCGCAGCCCCAGCCGCAGGTACTTCGTGCTTCCCTCCACCTCGATCGTGCAGTCCCACTGCGAGCGGGCCACGTCCACCGGCCGGATGCGCACGCCGTGGCGCTGGGCGTCCTTCACGAGCGTCGCCGGATGGTAGAAGCCCATCGGCTGGTTGTTGAGGATGGCGGCGGTGAACGCGGCCGGGTAGCGGCACTTCAGCCACGCGCTCGCGTAGGCGATGAGGGCGAAGCTGGCGGCGTGGGACTCGGGGAAGCCGTAGAGGGCGAAGGACGTGATCGACTGCACGATGGCGTCCTGCGTCGCGCCGGTGATCCCGTTGCGGTCCATGCCGCGGCGGAGCTTGACCTCGACGTCCTTCATGCGCCGCTCCGAGCGCTTGAAGCCGAAGGCGCGGCGCAGCTCCTCCGCCTCGCCCCCGGTGAAGCCGGCCGCGATCATCGCCATGCGCAGGAGCTGCTCCTGGAAGAGGGGCACGCCGAGGGTCCGGCGCAGCACCGGCTCCAGCGAGGGGTGGAGGCAGACCGGCTCCTCCCGGCCCGCCCGGCGCTTTAGATAAGGATGGACCATGTTCCCCACGATGGGTCCGGGGCGGATGATGGCGACCTCGACGACGATGTCGTAGAAGCTCTTCGGCTTCAGGCGGGGCAGGCACGACATCTGCGCGCGGCTCTCCACCTGGAAGAGGCCCACCGTGTCCGCCTTCTGCAGCGCGGCGTACACCTCGGGGTCGTCGGCGGGCAGGCGGGCGAGGTCCACCTCCTCGCCCCACGCGTCGCGGATGATCGTGATCGAGTCCTCGAGCACCGCCATCATCCCCAGCCCGAGCAGGTCGACCTTCACGATGCCCATGTCCGCGCAATCGTCCTTGTCCCACTGCACGACGACGCGGCCGGGCATGCTCGCGGGTTCGAGCGGGACCACCGCGTCGAGCTGCCCCTGGCAGACGACCATGCCGCCCGAGTGCTGGCCGAGGTGCCTCGGCAGGTCCTGCACCGCACGGTAGAGCTGGAGGAACTTCACGATGCGCGCGTCGGCGAGGTCGAAGCCCGCCGCGCGGAAGGCCTTGACGTCGGTGTCCTTGGGATCCTTCCACTCGAAGCGGGAGACGAGGCTCGACAGCCGGCCGAGGTCCTCCGGCGCGAAGTCGAGCACCTTGCCCACCTCGCGCACGGCGGAGCGGCCGCGGTAGGTGATCACGTTGGCGGTCATGGCCGCCCCGAGCTGGCCGTAGCGCTCGTAGACGTGCTGGATCACCTTCTCGCGCCGGTCGCCGCTCGGCAGATCGAGGTCGATGTCGGGCCACTCCCCCCGCTCCTCGGACAGGAAGCGCTCGAAGAGCAGGTCCATCCCCACCGGGTCCACGGCCGTGATGCCGAGCGCGTAGCAGACGGCGCTGTTGGCGGCCGAGCCGCGGCCCTGGATGAGGATCCCGGCCTCGCGGCAATAGCGCACGATGTCCCACACGATGAGGAAGTAGCCGGCCAGCTCCAGCTTCTCGATGAGGGCCAGCTCGCGCTCGATCTGTCGTCGCGCCTTCTCGTGGTACGGGCGGTAGCGCTGGCCCGCACCCTCGTCCGTGCGCTTGCGCAGGAAGGAGATGATCGTCTCGCCCTCCGGCACCGGGTAGCGCGGGAACTCGTAGCCGAGGTCCGCGAGCGTGAAGCCGAGGCGGGCGGACAGCTCTTCGGTGCGGGCCACCGCCTCCGGCACGTCGCGGAACAGGCGCGCCATCGCCGCGGGCGACTTGAGGTGGCGGGCGGCGTTCCTGGTGAGGAGCCGCCCCGCCCGCTTCAGCGTCGTGTGGTTGCGCAGGCAGGTGAACACGTCGAGCACCTCGCGCTGCGCGGGTGTCGCGTGGGCGACGCCGTTGGTGGCGATGAGCGGCAGGCCGAGGCCGCGCGCAATCTCCACCACCGACTGGTTGCGCGCCTCCTCCACCGGGTCGTAATGGCGCTGAAGCTCGGCGTAGACGTTCTCGCGGCCGAAGGTCGCGATCAGGCGCTGCGCCTCCCGCCGGGCTTCGCCCGTCCCCCCGCGGCCGAGGGCCTCGGCCAGCGGCCCATCGTCGCCGCCGGTCAGGCAGACGAGCCCCTCGGCGTGCTCGGCCACCTCGGCGAGGGCGGCCGCGCCTTCGCCTTTCTTGCTACGCATCTTGAAGCGGGTGACGAGCCGGCAGAGATTGCGGTAGCCGGTCCGGTCGCGCACGAGCAGCGGCCAGCGTCCGGCTCCTTCCACCGTGACCTCGGCCCCGATGTGGGCCCGGATCCCGAGCTTCTTGGCGGCCTGGTGGAAGCGGGGCGACCCGTAGACGCCGTCCCGGTCGAGAAGGGCCAGCGCGCCCATGCCGTGGTCGGCGCCGATCTGCGCCATCTCCTCGGGCAGGGACGCCCCCTGCAGGAAGCTGAAGGCGGAGCGGGCGTGCAGCTCGACGTACATAGAGGTGGGGAAGGGATCAGTTTCGCCTTTTCTTCGCCAATCCAGTCTAGCACAATGGATCCATGGCCACCGTCAAGCGCGCGCTCCAAACCGCGGCGCCGCTCATCCCGCCCAGGCCGACACTGAGCGCGCTGCGGAAGGCGGCGGCGAGCTGCAAGGCCTGTGATCTCTGGAAGCGCGGGACGCAGACCGTGTTCGGCGAGGGCGCCCGCACCGCCCGAGTGATGCTCGTGGGCGAGCAGCCGGGCAACGACGAAGACCTCGCCGGCCATCCCTTCGTGGGTCCGGCGGGCAAGCTCCTCGACCGCGCGCTCGAGGAAGCGGGGATCGACCGCGGGCAGGCCTACGTCACCAACGTGGTCAAGCACTTCAAGTGGGAGCCGAAGGGCAAGCGGCGCATCCACGCCAAGCCCGACATGGTCGAGATCACGGCCTGCCTGCCCTGGCTCCAGGCGGAGATCGACGTGGTGAAGCCGCGGGCCCTCGTCTGCCTGGGATCCACCGCCGCCCAGGCCCTCCTCGGACGGACGTTCAGGGTCACGCAGCAGCGCGGACAGTTCGTGTCCTCCCCCCTGGCGCCGCTGGTCACGGCGACGGTCCACCCGTCGGCGATCCTGCGCGCGCCCGACGACGAGACCCGGCGCGCCGAGCGGGGCCGCTTCGTCGCGGACTTGAAGAAGGTGGCGAAGGCTCTCGCCGGCTGAAGGCCCCGCCGTTCACTCGACGGCGTAGCGCTTCAGCGACATCACGAGGCTCTGCACGCCTTCGGCGAACGTGGGGTGGACGTACTCGCCGTCCACGATCGCGCGGGCGGAGACGCCGGCCACCATCACCGGGCCGAAGATGTGGATCAGCTCGCCCGCCTCGGCGCCCACGATCGAGGCTCCCAGCACCCTCTCCGTCTTCGGGTCGAGAAGGATCTTCATCGTGCCGGCCGTCTGGTCGGTCTCCACGGCCCGCGCGATCTTGCCGAAGTCCATCGTCGCCGTCTCCGGCGCGAGCCCGCGCGCGCGGGCCTCGCGCTCGGTGAGGCCGATCCGGGCCGCCTGCGGGTCGGTGAAGGCGGTGATCGGCACGAGCCGGTCGTTGCGAGTGCGCCGGCCACGGCCCTGGAGCAGATCGAAGAGGATGCGGTGGTCGTCCCACGACGCGTGGGTGAACTGCGGCCCGGGCGTGCAGTCACCGACCGCGTAGACCCCGTCGGCGCTCGTCCGGTAGCGCTCGTCCACCTCGACGTAGCCCTTCGCGTCGAGACGGACGCCGGCCGCGTCGGCGCCGAGGTCGTCGGTGTTGGGACGGCGTCCGACGGCGACGAGCAGGTGCGAGCCGGTGACCTTCTTCCGGCCATCGAGGCGTAGCGTGACGGCGTGGGCCCCGCCCGAGACGGATCGGGCCCTGGCCTTCATCACGAGCCGGATCCCCTCGCCGCGGAACACCCTCTCGAGGGCGGCCGACGCCTCGGGCTCCTCCGTGCTGAGGAGGCGCGCACCCCGGTCGACCACGGTGACCTTCGCGCCGAAGCGCCTGAACATCTGCGCGAACTCGCACCCGATGTAACCCCCGCCGAGCACGACCAGGTGGGCCGGGACCCGCCGCAGCTGCATGATGCGCGCGTTGTCGAGCCAGGGCACGCCGTCGAGCCCGGGAAGGGGAGGCCGCGCCGGCCGGGCGCCGACGTTGAGGATGACGACGTCGGCCTCGTAACGTTCACCGGCGACGTCGAGTGATCGCGGCCCGATGAAGCGCGCGTGGCCGCGCACGAGCGTGAGGCGCGGCGCCGCCCGCTGCAAGCGCTTCCGGACGCCGTCGCGCCACTGGCGCACGATGCGATCCTTGCGGTCGACCACCGCCGCCATGTCCACCGTGACTCGTCCGGCCTTCACACCGAAGCGGCCCGCGGTGCGGGCCACGTGCGCCGCATGCGCGCTGGCGACCATCATCTTGGTGGGGGTGCAGCCGTAGTTCACGCAAGTGCCGCCGAGCGCCTGGCGCTCGGCGATGACGACGCGGCGGCCCGCTTCGGCCAGCCGCACCGCCAGCGGCACTCCGGCCTGCCCGCTACCGACGATGACGACGTCCACGTTCATGAGCGCCTCGCAACGCCAGCGTACACCCGCGCGTTTGACGGCGCGGCGCAACCGCACGATGCTTCACGGCAATGCCCGGCTCCCCCCGCGAGCGCCTCGGCCGCCTTCTCCTCGTGGTCGCTTCCGTCGGGCTGACGACCGCGGCCCTCGAAGGCGCCGCCCGCGTGGCCCGGCGCTCCCGAGGCGGAGGCTACGAGGCGGACGAAGCGAGCCGATACATCGAGCACGACCCGCTTCTGGGCTGGCGCAAGCGTCCGGGAAGCTCGGTGACCTACCGCCACCGGGAGTTCACGGTCGAGGTGAAGGTCAACCGCCTCGGCCTCCGCGACCCCGACCGCGGCTACGCCGCGCCGGAGGGGTGCGTGCGCATCCTCGCCCTGGGCGACTCGTTCGTGGAGGGCTACACCGTGCCCCTCGAGCAGACGGTGAGCCAGGTGCTGGAGGCCTCTCTGCGCGCGGAGGGACGCCCGGCGGAGGTCATCAACGGAGGGACGAGCGGCTACAGCACCGACCAGGAATACCTCTTCTACCGCACCGAAGGCGTGCGCTTTTCGCCTCGCGTCGTGCTCGTGTTCTTCTACTACAACGACGTCCTCTACAACGACCGCGACCGTTTCGCCGGCCAGCCGAAGCCGCTCCTCGCGGATCGAGGGGGCCGGCCGCAGCTCGTCCACGATCCCGTGCCCGAGCCCCCGCCCGCCCCCCGCGCGCGCAGAGTCCCCGAGCCGCAGGGCTCCGCGCTTCTCGAGTGGCTGCACGACCGCCTCTTCTACGGCGCGCCGCGCGCCCATCAGGCCCTGGCGAGCCTCGGCCTCTGGGCTCCGATCGCCCGGATGCGGGAGCAGCCGGAGATCCGGGTATACGACCGGGAGCCGCCGCCCGAGATCGAGGCGGCCTGGCAGAGGACGTCCATGCTGCTCGAGGCCCTCGCGCGCGAGGCGGCCGCCCATGAAGCCCGCCTGCTCGTCGTGTACGTGCCGAGCCGGTTCGAGGTGGACGACCACAGCTGGGAGCTGACGCGGATCCTCTACGGCGTGGACGAGGCGGTGTGGGACCGCGCCGCCGTGCGCCGGCGTCTCGAGCAGGTCGGGGCGCGGGCGGGGTTCCCGGTGCTGGACCTCACGCCCGCCCTGAGGCGCGAGGTCCACTGGCCCTGGCGGGGCCCGTACTTCGACTACGACGGGCATTGGAACGCGGATGGGCATCGCACCGCGGCTCGGGCCGTCCGGGAGTTCCTGGACCGAGCCGGTTGGCTGAGGGTCGGCTAATCTAGCGGTACCAGCCCATGTCCGATACGGCGGAACTCGAGCGGGCCGTCGTCGACGCGCGGCGCCGCACCCTGGACCTCGTCGCGGACCTCGGCGACGATCAGCTCCGGGGGCCGCGCCTCGCCATCGTCAACCCGCTGCTCTGGGAGATCGGCCACGTGGCCTGGTTCCAGGAGCTCTGGGTCCTGCGCCATGCGCTCCGAGAGGAGCCGATCCGCGCCGACGGCGATGCCCTCTGGGACTCCGGCGCGATCGCCCACGACACGCGCTGGGATCTTCCCTTGCCCCCGCGGCGAGAGACGCTGCGCTACATGAGCGAGGTCTGTGACCGCGTGCGCAGCCGCCTGCGCCGCGCCGATCTGCCCGAAGCGCTCGCCTATTTCACCCGCTACACGACGTTCCACGAGGACATGCACGACGAGGCCTTCACCTACACGCGCCAGACGCTCGGATACCCGGCCCCCCCGCTCTCGGAAGGGAGCGAGGCCTCGAACGACTCCGATGCGGGGGCGTGGCCGGGGGACGTGCGCGTGCCCGGCGGGGAGTTCGTCCTCGGCGCGCGCGAGGACGAGCCCTTCGTCTTCGACAACGAGAAGTGGGCGCACCCGGTGATGCTCCAGCCCTTCGCGATCGGTCGCGCCCCGGTCACCCAGTCGGAGTTCGCGGAGTTCGTCGAGGACCGCGGATATGACCGGAAGGAGCTGTGGAGCGAAGAGGGCTGGCGCTGGCGCGGGGAAGCGTCCGCGGAGCGGCCGCTCTACTGGCGCCGCGCCGGGCGAGGCTGGGAGAGGCGTGACTTCGACCAGTGGGTCCCGCTCGAGCCGCATCGCCCGGTCATCCACGTCTGCTGGTTCGAGGCGGAGGCCTATTGCGCGTGGGCGCGCCGGCGGCTGCCCGCGGAAGCGGAATGGGAGGCGGCGGCGGCGGGGGAGCCCGACGCGTCGGGCCGCCGGCTCTCTCCTCGCAAGCGGCGCTTCCCCTGGGGTGACGAGCCCCCCGCGCGCGAGAGGGCCAACCTCGACGGCCTCGGGCTTGGGTGCGTGGACGTGGCCGAGCGGGCCGCGGGCGACAGCGCGTTCGGCTGCCGGCAGATGATCGGCAACGTCTGGGAGTGGACGGCCACGGGCTTCGCTCCCTACCCGGGCTTCGTCGCCGACGCCTACCGCGACTACTCGCAGCCCTGGTTCGGCACGCACAAGGTTCTCCGCGGCGGCGGCTGGGTGACGCGGGCGCGGCTGCTCCGCAACACGTGGCGCAACTTCTACACGCCCGACCGGCGCGACGTGTGGGCCGGGTTCCGGACCTGCGCCATCGGATGAGGATCCTCGTCGTCACCCCGGCCCCCCCGGGCGCGCGCACCGGGAACCGGGTGACGGCCTTGCGGTGGGCGCGGATCCTCCGCGGCCTCGGCCATCGCGTGACCATCTCCGGCCGGTACGTCGCTCAGCACTGCGACGTGCTGGTGGCCCTTCACGCTCGCCGGAGCTTCCCTTCGATCGCGCGGTACCGTCGCCGGCACCCGCGCGCTCCGCTGGTGGTGGCCCTGACGGGCACCGACCTCTACGCCGACCTCCGTTCGTCGGCCTCCGCGCGCCGGGCCCTCGACATGGCCACGCGCCTCGTCGCGCTTCAGCCGATGGCCCTGAAGTCGCTCGCCCCGCGTGGGTGGAGGAAGGCCCGGGTGATCGTCCAATCGGCGGTGGGCCCTCGGCGCCCGCCACCGCGTCGCCCCGGGGCCTTCGAGGTCTGCGTGCTCGGCCACCTTCGGGCCGTGAAGGATCCCTTCCGCACCGCCGCCGCCGCTCGCCTGCTGCCGTCGTCCTCGCGCATCCGCGTCCGTCACCTGGGGGCGGCGATCGAGCCGGGGATGGCGGCCCGGGCGCGCGCGGAACAGCGACGCAACTTCCGCTATCGGTGGATCGGGGAACGACCGCACGCCGCGGCCTTGAGAATCCTTGCCCGGAGCCGGCTGCTCTGTCTCACCTCGAAGCTGGAGGGCGGGGCCAACGTGATCTCGGAGGCGGCCGCGGCGGGAGTTCCCGTGGTCTCGTCGCGGATCGACGGCTCCGTCGGCCTCCTGGGATCTCGCTACGCCGGCTACTTTCCGGTGGGTGACACTCGCGCCCTCGCGGCGCTGCTCCTGCGCGCGGAGACCGATCCGGGCTTCTACGCGGCGCTGAGGCGCGGCGTGCGGCGGCTGGCCCCGCTCGTCCGTCCCGCGCGCGAGCGCGCCGCGTGGGCCTCGCTGCTGGCGGAGCTGACGCGCCTCCGCCTCAGGTGAATCCTCC
>Ga0207684_10005801_pt1 | contig 11320 bp, 9 predicted proteins | sample KBSK5501metaG_FD_184342 | JGI IMG/M metagenome (GOLD analysis project Ga0207684, IMG submission 184342) | Corn, switchgrass and miscanthus rhizosphere microbial communities from Kellogg Biological Station, Michigan, USA - KBS K5-50-1 metaG... | ecosystem: Host-associated > Plants > Roots >... | reverse complement strand
AGATGCTTTCCGCAAGGGACAGGTCGGGCTTGGCCTCGGTATTAACCAGATTGCTGGTGCTGCTGGCTTCTTAGTTGGCCCGATTGTCGGTGGTTTGCTGACCGAGTTGTCGTGGCGCTGGGTGTTCTTGTTCAATGTCCCCATTGCCATCCTCGGCGCAATATGGGGCGCCTGGCGTCTGCGTGAATCGGTAAAGTTTGCCGCGCATCGACATATCGACTGGTTTGGTGCTATCACGCTTACTGTAGGTCTTGCCGGAACCTTACTGGCGTTGAGCCTGCTGGCATTCCCTTTGTTCGGTCAGGCCGTTACCTACACCATCCTCGTAATAGGCATTATCGGACTCGTACTATTCGGAGCAATCGAGCCGCGTATCAAGGAACCGCTCGTGGACCTGCGGCTCTTCCGCGACCGCCTGTTTTTACTCGCTAACTTGAGTGGTCTCCTCAATGGTATCGCCCGTGGTGCTGTCTTGTTCCTGCTCATCTTCTTCTTGCAAGGACCTTATGGACAAGACCCCTTGCGCGCAGGTCTACTGTTGATCCCCTTTGGTGCAGCATTTATGATAATCGGCCCTATCAGTGGGCGGTTATCAGACCGCATAGGCTCACGCGTACTGGCTCCTGTTGGCCTGGGTATCTCCGCAGTGGGTTTACTCGGACTTTCTACAGTCACGCCCTCGACACCCTACTGGCTGTTGGCCCTCTATATGGCCTTGATGGGTGGCGGGTCGGGCCTCTTCGTCTCGCCAAATACCAATGCCATCATGAGTTCCGTTCCGCCGCAGAGGCGCGGTGCGGCGGCAGGCATCCTCAGTATGCTCAATAACACAGGACAAATGCTCAGTATCGCTATCGTCTTCCCCCTCGCTCTAAGTTCCGTGCCTATTGCTGCAATGATGCAAGTATTCATCTACGGTGGAGGCATGAGTCAGTTTCCGTCCGCTCTCGCACTCTTCCTCCACGGTTTGCACTCCGCTTTCTTAGTATCCTTTGTGCTAAGCTTAGTGGCGATGATCGTGGCCGCGTTGCGACCCTCGCACTCATATATTATTACGAAGAATCTATAGGTGCCGATTAAGGCTTTTAATAAACTAATCCGGTCATCCGTAGGGGCCGATTTGTCCCGCCCAGCGCCGATGTATCGGCCCTCGGTGGCTGTTTCGCCCTCCTGATGAAAAAGTTAAACTGCATAATCAGCCTCTACGACGTGCCCTCGCTTTGCTCGGCTCAATACACCTGCAAAATCTGAAACGCACACTCCTTGCAAATGTTTTGATAATATGGTATTCTATTTTTAGGATATTAAAAAATCATTTTGTGAGGTGATAAAATGGAAGATCCAATCCAGGAACTTGCCCCCCGTATCAGTGATTGCCTCAAGGTCATCTACGCCATGCAGGAGCGTGGGCAGAAGGTCTCTACCTCGGCAGTGAGTGAGTGCTTAGGCGTCAGTGATGCAACCGTCACCATGTTATTCAAGGATTTTGCTAATGCCGGCTGGGTCGAGCATGCACCCTACCACGGTGTAACTCTCACGCCGCTTGGTGAACGCAAAGCTATGGAGGTTATCCGCCATCATCGCCTGCTCGAACTTTACCTGGCGCGTCAACTCGGTTACAGTTGGGATAAAGTACATGACGAGGCCGATAAGTTGGAGCATGTGATCTCCGAAGAGTTTGAAGACAAACTGGATGCTCTGCTCGGCTATCCCACCGTTGATCCTCATGGCGACCCCATTCCCAGTAAGGAGGGCGTGATTGTTACCCGCAAAGGGTGTACGCTTCAGCAACTGCAAGAGGGACAGTCTGCATTGATCCTGCGTGTTAGTGACCAGGACCCTGAAAAGTTGCGCTATCTTGGTCAACTTGGATTGTACCCGGAGGCGCGAGTGGAGTTAGTAGGACGAGCGCCCTTTGGTGGGCCGCTCCATATTCGTGTGGGAGAGAAGTCTCAACAGGTAGAGCATATGCTAGGGCCAGAACTGGCCGAACATATTATTGTTACACCAATCGAAACGGGCGAACTGGCGAATAAATAAAAATCATGCCCCTAGAGGAGTATTCTTAATAGCGTTGTTATCACATTCACGCAATAAAATAGGCTACAGCACCCCTTGGAGCATACATGGTCTCCAGCTCCTGGGGAAAATACGCAATAATCGTTGGGGCATAGGCGCTCGAGAGATTTTTGGTGCGCTCGGCCCTGGCTTTCTTGTGAGCGTCGGTTATATGGATCCGGGCAACTGGGGAACAAACCTGGCGGCCGGAGCCAGTTTCGGTTATGAACTCCTCTGGGTTATTTTAGTCAGTAATGTCATTGCCATCTTCTTACAAATCTCATCTGCCAAACTAGGCATCGCCACCGGTAAAGACCTCGCGCAGTTGATACGCGAACAGTTTCCGCGCCCGGTTGTGATATTTCTGGGAATCACGACCGCTATCGCCGTGATGGCAACTGATATGGCCGAATTCTTAGGTGGCGCTCTGGGGTTCAATATACTTTTTCATATCCCGCTCTTTATCTCTGCGCTCTTAACCGGAGCCATCGTGATGGGCCTGCTGGGATTGAGCCATTGGGGATATCGCAAGATTGAATTTGCAATCATCGGCCTTGTTTCGATCATCGGCTTGGCATATATCTATGAAATCGGCTTGATTCACCCACCATGGAGCCAGGTTGCGTTACATCTCTTTATCCCGCAGATTTCGACAGGGAGTATTCTCGTTGCCGTGGGTATCCTGGGTGCTACCGTCATGCCACATAACGTGTTTCTACATTCCTCCCTTGCCTTGCATCGTCTGAGCGGCCCTGATGCTTCCATGCAAGAGCGGCGCAAGGTATTGCGCCTGGCGAAGATCGATACAGTCGCTGCTCTCAATATAGCATTCTTCGTGAACGCTGCTATGCTCGTGGTAGCGGGCACCATCTTCTTTCAGCATGTCAACCCGGCAAACCTCAGTTTGCAACAGGCCTATGTCACCTTAGTCCCGGCATTGGGTGCATTTGCCGCTATCGTATTCGGCATTGGTTTACTTGCTTCCGGCCTCTCTTCGACCACCACCGGAACGTTGGCGGGACAGATTGTCCTCCAGGGCTTCCTGGGCAAGCACGTAGATATGTGGGTGTGGCGACTGATTACGATGATACCCGCCTTGATCGTAATCGCGCTTAATATCTCCTCGGTCGAGGTGTTGGTAATTAGCCAGGTTATTTTGAGCCTGCAATTGCCTTTTACCATGGTTCCCGTAATCCTGTTAACGCGCCGCCAGGATTTGATGGGCGAACTCGTCAATGGTCGGCTGACTAATATCATGAATGTCGTAATTGCGCTGGTTGTGACAGTGTTAAATGTCGTGCTGCTCTACACACTTTTCTGGGGCTGAGACTGGCATTCATCTCAAAACTGTGCTAGAATCGCCTCGTATCCTCCATACGAATGGGAACAGTATACCAGCAAGGAGACCTTTCATTTGACAACGCTTGATAGACGTTATGTGATAATTGGCAACGGGATTGCCGGAACGACAGCCGCCGATGTATTACGCAAAAATGACCCGAACTGTAGCATTCATCTACTTACGAACGAACCTTACCCATTGTATAATCGCGTCTCCCTCCCACGCTTCCTGCAGGGCGTGCTCGTTGAGCAGAAAGTGATGATACGCGACTTCGCATGGCACGAGCAGCGTAACATCCGCCTGATGACGGAAACCTTAGTCACGCATGTCAATACCGAAGAGCGCGTCGTCGTCACCGACAAAGGACAACACCTGCCCTATGATGCGCTCCTGGTCGCAAGTGGCGGTTGGGCCAACCCGCTGAGAGTGCCGGGCGCAGAGGGCACTAAGCATATTTATAACTTCGTTACGCTGGATGATACCAAGACCATTATTGCTCGCATGCTCGAATCACGCACCGCGCTGGCTTACGGCGGCAGCTTTATTTCATACGAGCTATGTGATGGGTTCGTTGCACGCAAGCTCGACACTACCTGGATCATGCGCGGACCTTGCTGGCTGCGCAGTTGCCTCGACCTTGATGGCGGCGAGGTAGTCGATAATATCGCGAAGAAATTCAACGTCCAGGTCATTCACGGGGATGAAATTGAGAGCGTAGTTCCCCAAAACGGCGTTCCCAGCTATGTAAAGACCAAAAAAGGACGGCATATACCGGCTGATGTAATCGGTGTCGGTTTGGGCATCACACTAAACACGCAGTTCCTCAAACATACGCCGATCGGGATAAGGAGCGGTATAGTCGTCGATGAATACCTGCAGACAAATGTTCCCGGCGTATATGCTGCTGGCGATGTAGCTGAATTTTATGATCGCATCGTTGGTGAATATCATTCCATGGGAACCTGGGATAACGCTATGGCTCATGGACGCATTGTCGGCGTCAATATGGCCGGTGGCCATGAACCATACATCGATGTTCCGACCTATACCAGTCCGCTATTCGATGTGAATATCGCCGTGGTTGGTACAGCAGAATCGAATAACCCTGAAATGGAGTCTATCGCTCGTCGTGAGCCTGGCGAGAAGGGCAACGAGAACTATCGTAAACTGTTTTTCCGCGAAAACAAACTCGTCGGTGTTCTTATGATCGGTAGCCCCAAAGGTCGTAAAAAACTCGTTGACATTGTCAAGAACCAGCTGCCCATCGAAACCGCGACCGAGCGTGAAGTGTTACTAGAATTGAAATAACCTCGCTTTTGAAAGACCCTACTGATTGGCTATGCAACTTGACGAAATGGCACGAGTAGAGTACCGTAGAGTGGGAAATACCTGATCGTAGAGGTCCTTTCCCTGTACCTCCAGATAGAGGAGAGGTTTCGTGGTAAAACTGTGTACATATTGCGGGCACATCCTGCCGAACGACAATGCTCGATTCTGTAATAACTGTGGAAAATCCCTTTTATCCCAAACAGGTGGACCCATATCCATAGATGGGCGACCGGGGAATACCACAACACCCGCTCAACAGCCCTCTCTTGATGTCGGACAACAGGGAGATACAGGTGCTCCCCCGCAGAATCCCCAGCAGGCATTACGCGAACAAATTGCACAACAGCCTTTTTCTCGATCGGCAAAATACTCTTTGCCCCAGGAACCGCCGCCGTGGATGAACCAGCTTGAAAAAAAAGTATACGAAAAGCAACCCCCCAGGATGCTCGATAATCAGGTTTCGGACAAGTTGGCTGTCTCCCGGAATAATACACAGGATTCAAGCACTACACCAGCAGAACCACAGCAGGAACTTGCTCCTGGAGATCCAGAGGCCGAAAATTTACAACATGCAGTACCTGCGCCCAATGATGCACAGTCAGATATTGCGGCTGCGGCTACTACTCCTTCAGAAGAGATCCACCCGGCAAGGTCTTTGACCAGCATTCCCCTACATAAACTGCGTGTAAGGGTCTGGGGGCACGAGGATAATGTAAACCCGCCTGCGCAGGAGGAAGATATTGGCTCTGCTGAGGCTGAGGAACATGTTGCTGAGGATCTACCAACCAGTCCTCTTTCGGTAGCAGGTACTCCAGGATTTTCTATACAATCTCCTGCGCTAACCAGTTCCACCGTAGAAAATTTTACCGCTGAGGAAGAGAAAACCGCTGAGGAAGAGAAAATGGTAGATGATTTACCAACCAGGCCGTTGGTTGCTACTCTGCCTGAAGTCGTACCTGCCCGGGATGCCTCGACTCAATCCGCGCCTGGCAGCGTTCATTCACCAGGCTTCGACGAAGTAGAGGAACTGGATACACGCCCAATCCACTCACAGCGGCAAGGTCAAGCCCTATCTCTGGCAACAGGCCCCGCTGCCGGACAGCGTTGGCAAGCATTCCGTAATCAAGCCGGCCCTTTGCATGGCTCCGTGGTGCAAAACCCCGTCACCCCTGCGCCGTTGGCTCAACCTCAGGTGCAACCTGCCCAGGAATCAAGACATACCCCTCCTGTATCAGTGGCTGTGCCTCCCTTTTCCCGCTTGGAGCATTGGAGAAAGAACCGCAAGCGTCTCCTGTTTGTGTTCGTCCTCCTATTTATCTTGTTGCTAGGAGCAGCGGTCGCCTGGATCAATGTAACCCAGCCCTTTACTGTTTCCCCAGTTACACAAACAACGCAATCTTTCCGCAATAGCGATATTGGTGTGTCGCTGCAATATCCGCGAAGCTGGACAGTCCAGCTTGATAAAAATAATGCAGCCATATCATTTTATGATGATAACCAAACCGACCAATTCAAGATCAACACTGCTGCTATTAACGGCCGGAGCATTGATCAGTATATCAGCAAGGAAGTAGCTTCACTCGGCATGACCGGTCAGAAACCAGGAGGTTCACTCTCATTTGCAGGGACATCCTGGCAACAGGTGCAGGGAAACACCTTGCAAAGCGGAGCAAGCTACATGGCAACCTTGCTCGTAACTACGCATGGTGACCGCTACTATGCAATCATAGAATTGGCACCCACACCCACCTTCGCACAGGAAGATCAAGTGGTCTTTTCCCATATTCGCTCGTCATTTCAACTCATCTAAGCATTCTAGGTCAATCAATGGTATAATATCGGCGTCTAACTGGAATTATTCGCGCAGCAAGTGCATTGAGCAGAAAGGAGGGCGCAGCAGTATAGGCTGCGCATTTAGCTCAAACTATGGATGATATTCGATTCGAACGGCACTTCCGCACGCCTTACTCGGAAAGCTATTACATTATGCAGGGCTCAAGCTTGCAGAGTAACAATCGTCTTGGAACTGTCGATATTCATTTTACAACAACCGCTGTCCACGGCACACTCATTTTAGAACGTGAACTCGAAGAAACCGACTTGACGAAACTCATCGAGCAGATCGATGAGGACCTCGTTCTCTCCGCCGATATGCCTCGCGATGACTTTCTTGTCAGCGTTTACATCGGCAGGGATGTTGGTTTCTACAGCGACGAATACTTTGCTGACGAAAGCGACACCGACACCGATTATGATGATGACGAGGAGTAGAAGCCAACGCTGCCCGGGCAGGAACAGGGGTGCGTAGGGACGAGGGCGGCGGTTGGGCGTGCCCTTGTGGTCGTCCTGCGTGCCTGCTGAAAACGCGGATTCGCCAGGCACGCAGGACGACCACAAGAGACTTTAAGTCAGTCCTCCAATAAGCCGCGCCGCATAGCATATTTTACCAGTTCGGCGCGGCTATGCAGATTTAGCTTATCCATAATGTGAGTACGGTGCGTATCTACCGTTTTTGGGCTAATTACCAGGCGCTCTGCTACCTGATTGTTTGTAAAACCCTCTGCCACCAATTTCAAAATTTCACGTTCGCGCTCGGTCAAACTACTGTAACTATCCTTCTCCTCACCAGCATGCACCCGCTGCAAGTAATCTCCCACCATTACAGATTGTGCTGTTGGAGACAAGTAGAAATTCCCATTCTGCACCACGTGCAGTGCTGAAATCAACTCTGTATCCGCGGCCTCCTTCAGCATATAGCCTGATGCGCCTGCCCGCAGCGCCTGAAAGACATACTCCTCGTTTTCATGCATCGTCAGTATCAGCACCTTGACGTCAGGCGATACCTTCTTGATTTGTTTTGTGGCTTCAATGCCATTCATATCGGGCATAGTAATATCCATCAGAACAACGTCGGGGTGTAGACGCTCTACTTCTTGTAGTGCCTGGCGACCATCATGTGCTTCGCCTACTACGTCCATATCGGGCTGCGCATTGAGCATCATTTTAAGACCGGCACGTAAAATGGTATGGTCATCCACCAATAAAATGCGTATCTTCATACATGTTTCCCGGTGTAAATAAAGTTGATTCATTCGTTTTAGTCACCCGTCAAACTTTTCACACTATCAACTCGTTAGTTGTCTTGGGCTTCGCTAATCCTGTTGCTGGTAATGGAATACTCACCTCTATAGTTGTGCCATGCCCTGCAACAGAATGAATAGTAAGTTCCCCATCAAGTAGAACGGCACGCTCATGCATTCCTGCTAGTCCCAGGCCACGCTCTTGATTGGGCGTTTTAAGTAACGCTTCGTAATCAAAACCTTGCCCATCATCAACAATCGTAGCGTAAACTCTTTCCCAGTCCTCTTTCAGCGTAATGCTGACTTTGCGCGCGCTGGCATGCTTTGCCGTGTTGGTTAAACACTCCTGTACAATCCTGTAGAGGGCCGTCTCCATTTCAGCCGGCAGTCGTTGTTTAAAACCCGTTGATTGAAAATCCACCACGATAGAGCACTTCTTTTGATATTCCTTCATATACCAGCGTAGTGCAGGCAGTAATCCTAAATCGTCGAGTGCACTTGGTCGCAGATCAATACTCAGGTTGCGCACAGCTCGCAAAGTCGAATGGGCCAGGGCACGCGTATCGGCAATGCGCTCGCGCGCTTCCTGCGTTTCAACGGACTCTTCGAGTACCGCGAGGCTAATCAACAGCGAGGTCAGCACCTGGCTGGTTTCATCATGCAGCTCGCGTGCAATGCGCTGGCGCTCCTGCTCCTGGGCATTGATAATTTGACTGGCTCGTAAACGCGATGCTTCATCAAGAGCGTCAAGTACCATATTAAATGTACGAGCAAGCTGATCTGCTTGTGAGTCAACTCCTGTAAGAGGCGCTCTTAACGAGCTTTCGCCTGCTTGCACCTGCCTCATTACTCTCCCCAGGTGCATCAGTGGCCGGAATGCAATCTGCAGTACCACGAAATTCAGCACCACGCTCACCAGCCAGCCAAGAGTAATGAAGACAACCAGCGACGTCGGTGTTGCATATGGACTGGTGTTCAGGTGCGTGGCAAGCCACGTCCCACCGGTAGCGCCGATAAAGATGATCAAGCTATTAGCGATGAGCACTTTGTAAAAAACGGGAACGCCAAGTAGCGTTTTGAATAGACTATTATTGCGTTGCTCATACTTTTTACCGGAATGAGCCATGGCTAGTTTCCTTTGTCTAAAGTACTAATATTCTATATTCATTGTATTGATTAGTGAGCTACAATGTCAAATTCACTCCCTTATGCACCTCGAAATCAGGTGAATGACGGCTAAATATCAGGTACTCACCTGATGTCCCCTCTCTGGATGTTACAGTAATCTACATCCAGAGAATACATCTTCGGCACATCTAGGCGCATACTGATTGGCAACTCTTCTCAAATGCCGCAAGATGCGTTACAATCAGAAATAGACAATACTATCCCGGTCACTGGAACGAACGCAGGGAGAACAAGACCCCGCCGCCGCTTCAGTACAAGGGGTATCCAATGTGTGGTTAATATGATATAATTTGCCGCACACATAAGGACTTTTGCTTGCTATCCAGTCTATTTTCTAATCGGTCTTGGCAAGACGACTTGGCATGATCTATTTGAGGAGGCACAGTGAGTACTGTTCCGAAGAAAAACTTACTCGACACAGCTACGCAGAAGTTGGTCGAGAGTCAGGTCTGGCGCTCTATTTTTCGCCATGGCTATCCCGATACCCCGCTGAACCAGTCACTGGTGATGATGGGCAACGTATTTCTGCACCTGCATCCAGTTAAAGTCAGTCGCCAGGCGATGAAGATCACCTATACCTGGTGTATGGGCGGCATCTCATTTTTCTTGTTCCTCCTGCTGACAATCACTGGTGTTTTTCTGATGTTCTACTATGTCCCTGACACCAATCTGGCCTATACGAATATCCAACAACTCAACAGCGCCGTCTACTTCGGCCACCTGGTGCGCAACATGCATCGTTGGGCGGCACACTTGATGGTCGTTTCGGTCACGCTGCATATGATTCGCGTCTTCTACCACGGGGCGTACAAGCCCCCCAGGGAGTTTAACTGGGTGATTGGCGTCTTGCTCTTCATTATCACCCTGTTCTTAAGCTTTACTGCTATCTGCTGCCCTGGGATCAGATCGCCATCTGGGCTATCACCGTTGGTACCAACCTGGCTCCTTATACACCCATCCTCGGCAACCCCGTCTATCAAGTGCTCGTTGCCGGTTCTGCAGTGACTCAGTCCACCCTGCTCCGCTTCTACGTGGGCCATGTGATCTTCTTACCGCTGCTTTTAGCATTGTTGCTGGCCGTTCATTTCTGGCGTATCCGTAAGGATGGTGGCGCCGCCGGGCCGCCACCCCCGTCTCGTAGAGAGTTAGAAGCGCGAGCAGAGCGTGCAGTGGTTGGCGCCGCTCGACAATAGTGGCTATCGTCTGTTCCGTGCAGCGGTGCAAGCGATTGTACCCTGCTGGTTCTCCGAAGTGAGAGGATATACGCATCATGTCAATTGAACAAAAAGAACCAGGAGTGCAGACACAGGCGGGGGCAACCCAGCGGCGCTATCGCACGCTGGCAGTGGTGAGGCAAGAGGCAATCACCCGTGTCGAAAAACCGCTGGAAGACTCTGTGTTTGTCTGGCCGCACTTAATGGTGCGCGAGTTTTTCGCTTCGACGATCGTCATGGTCATGGTGACCTTGCTCTCCCTCCAGATCGATGCGCCATTGCGAGACCCGGCCAATCCAAACGTTACGCCAAACCCGGCTAAAGCTCCCTGGTACTTCCTGGGCTTACAGGAGTTGTTGCACTACTTCCCGCCCACCACTGCCGGTGTGCTGGTTCCCGGTTTAGTGCTGGTCGCGCTTGCCGTTTTACCGTATATCGACCGCAATCCCAGCCGCGCCTACGCCGACCGTAAGGTGGCCATTGTCACGTTCACCATGTTTGGCGTGTTCTGGGTCGTCGTCACGCTGGCAGGAAGCTTTTTCCGTGGCCCCGGCTGGATCTGGATCTGGCCATGGCAGGGCATGTACTTTGACCTGTAACATTCCTGGATAGACAGAGAGGATAACTATGAGTATTGATACTCCTCCCATCACACCGCAGCAGTACGAAGTGTTGCATGGCGGCGGTGCTGAGGCTGCAGAGATAGCAAAGCAGCGCCTGTCGCGGCGGCGTTTCCTGCGCAGGTCTATGCTGGCTGTATGGGGGTTGTCCACTACCGCCGCTGTGGCAGGTGCCCTTTATTTCACGTACCCGAACCTGGCCGGCCAATTCGGTGCTGATATCACCGTTGGCAAAAAGACGGATTTCCCGGCGGCCCTGCCTGATAAATTCACCCTCGGCCAGGCTGGTGTGTTCTATCATCAAGAAGCCAAGGCCTACCTGGTGCACCTGGCCGCCGCTACGCCGCTGCTCTTGAGTGGTGCTAATCTCGCGGACCAGTTGACTTCGGAGACCATTGTCAAGGACTCGGATGGCTCGCTCTGGGTTGCGCTCTACCAGCGTTGCGTCCACCTCGGTTGTACGTACGCCTACCGCCAGGACTGCCTGAG
>Ga0207684_10005799_pt1 | contig 11321 bp, 10 predicted proteins | sample KBSK5501metaG_FD_184342 | JGI IMG/M metagenome (GOLD analysis project Ga0207684, IMG submission 184342) | Corn, switchgrass and miscanthus rhizosphere microbial communities from Kellogg Biological Station, Michigan, USA - KBS K5-50-1 metaG... | ecosystem: Host-associated > Plants > Roots >... | reverse complement strand
GATCGTCGCGTTCCGGAGGAACCAGCTCGCCTCGTTGCCCGCGTCGTTTGGCGCCGTGTCGGGGTTCGCGAAGTGATACGACCCGACCGCGAGGCCGGCGGCGAGCGCGCCCGACCGGTTCGACGCATACGCGCTGTCGGCAGTCAGAGACCCGGCCGTCGCACGGACGAACGCGAACCGCTTGCCGGAGCTCGCGACCTGGCCCCAGTCGATCGCGCCCTGGTGGTAGCTCACGTCGATGCCGTCGAGGTAGGACGGTGCGGCTGTCGGGGTCGGGGATGGCGTGGGAGTCGGTGTCGGGATCGGAGAGGTCGGGGTCGGGGTCGGCGTTGGCTGGGCCGTCGGCGTTGGCGTGGGCCGCGGCTTTGGCCTGGCGTCGGCCGCCGCCGGGGAGCCGAGAGCGAACACGACGAGAACGAACGTGACGAGGGCGGCGGTGACGCGCTGCATCGCGCAATGCTTCTCCTGATCGCCACCCACGTCAAACGACGCTTGCAGGATTCGTCGTTTTCACGAGGCTGCTCGGCGACGCGGCTTCCGCGGGACGCGTCAGCAGCTGACCGGATGCGCCGTCGGGTGGGAGGCCGCGTACGTGGTCTTGACCGTCTTGTAGCGTGCGGCCTCGACGATCAGCTTCGGGTAGCTGGTGTTCGGACCCGTCGAGGTCTGGAGCCAGAGCCGTTCACGGGTGAGGGACGTGACGCCGGCCATCGCGTTCGACGTCACGCGGACCTTGTCGATCCGGTAGTAGCTGACGTAGCTGTCGCTGGTCCAGACCAGGACGGTTCGGCCGATCAGGCTCGCACCGTGGTCGATCTTCCAGCGGGTCAGCAGCGGGAGGAACATGCCAGTCCTGGCGTGGGCGTAGATGAACGTGATCCCGGGCTCCCGAGGCTGGGCCACCGCCGGGTAGTACATCGCCACCTTGCACAGCGGGTACCCGGACGGCCCGCGGATGATCGGCAGATCGATGCCGAGCCCCGGAACCGCGACGCGAGTTGCCCGGGCGAATGTGAACCCACCACAGCGGATCGACGTCCCGCTCGCGATCCTGACGACGAAACTCGGTGACCGGGCCGCCAGCCAGACCCAGTACATCGTCCCCGAGGACAGGGTGAACACGCGGCTCACCGTCCCGGTCGACGACGTCCGGATGGAGGATAGGCGAGCCTCGATCGGGCCCAACGTCGCGCACGTGCCCTTCCGGATCTGGACGCTGTAGGTCGCGTTCGCCCTCAGGCTCCTCAGGGAGAACCGGATCGTGCCGGAGCCATTGGTGTACGCGTTGAGCGTCACGGGGCCGTTGGACCCACTCGTGCCCAGCTTGGCCGACCAGGTCCGTTGGAGCGTCAGCGCGCTCGCGGGCGCGGGTGGAATGATGAGGACGCTCATCAGCGCGATCAGGATCGCGATGTGGCGGCCTCGAGTGCGTCGCACGTGTGTGTCCCCGTTGGTCCTGGGCGTGGGCGGTACGTTCGTCCGGGGTGCGAGGGTAGGCACAGCCAGGGGCTCGCCACAAGCGGGCGCGGCGGTTCTCGGTGACGAAGGGCACCAAATGTGACGGTGCCTGTCACCATTCGCCCCGACGATCCGCACGAAACCCGAGGCCACGGACATCCGCGGAGGCGCGAGGGAACGACATGACCGTCATCGACTGGCTGCTCGATTCCGATCCGGCGATCCGTTGGCAGGTGATGCGCGACCTGACGAACGAGCCGGCGGAGATCGTGGCCGCCGAGCGGTCAAGGGTCGCGACCGAAGGCTGGGGCGCCCAGCTCCTCGGGCTCCAGGCGTCGGACGGACTCTGGGCCGGCAGCGCGTTCTCCCAGGACCGGACCGACACATTCCATGTCCTGGAGCTCCTGCGGCGTTTGGGCCTCGATCCCGACAGCGAGACGGCCGAACGGGCCGTTGGACTCGTCACCGAGCACGTCACCTGGGGGGACGGCGCCTGGTGGAACCCTCCGTGGGCCGAGAGCCGGTTCTTCGAGGGCGAGGTCGAGCCGTGCATCAACGGCAACGTCGTCTCGACCGGCTCGTACTTCGGGGTGGACATGACCCCACTCGTTGATCGTCTCCTCGGCGAGCAGCTCGGCGACGGCGGCTGGAACTGCGAGGTCGAGAACGGCGCGACGGTGTCGTCGTTCGGAACGACGATCAATGTCCTCGAAGGCCTGCTCGAGTACGAGCGGGCGGTCGGCGGCTCGACGACGGTCGAGGCGGCCCGACGGCGCGGCGAGGCGTACATGCTCGAGCGGCGCATGTTCCGGCGGAGGTCGACGGGCGAGGTGATCGACCCGAGCTGGCTCCAGTTCTCCCACCCGACGTGGTGGCATTACGACGTCCTGCGCGGGCTCGACTACCTGCGGGACGCGGGGTTCACGCCGGACGATCGGATCGCCGAGGCGCTCGAGGTCGTCAGGGCCAACCGGGACAGCACCGGCCGGTGGCCGCTCGGAAAGGTCCACGAGGGCGCGATCGACATCGACATGGACGACGGTGAGGGCCAGCCGAGCCGCTGGAACACGCTCCGGGCGATCCGGGTGCTCGACCGGTTCGAGCGGGCCGGATAGCGGCGACGGGCCGCCTCAGTCGGGCCGCCATCGGCCACGAACGCGAGCGGTTGTGGGCCGAGATGCGGCGGCGCGAACCGAACCTCGATGCCTATGCGATTCGCCGACCGGGCGACACGGCGGTCGTCGTGTTCGAGCCTCGCGTGGGACAGTTCAGCCCGCCAGCGCCGACCGCATCACCTGAATGAGCTCGTCACGCGGCGGACCCGGGCGCGGCCGTGGGGTCGAACGGAGGTCCGCGAAGATGCGCTCGATTCGCTGCTGCATCGCGACGTCCCGGTCGAGGACCGACAACGGATCGAGGAAGTAGTTCCGACGGATCATCGTCCGGAAGACGTCGCCGTCGATCAGGGCGGCAGCGTTGCCGGCGGCGAAGGCGAAGAGCGGGTACGCGCCACCGTCACGATGGGCGACGTCCACGTCCTCGCCCAGCCAGGTTCGGAGGCGCAGCTCGTCCACCGCGGTGGCGTTCGAGAAGCGCTCGACCATCGAGTCGCGAACCGCCGCATCGAACGCGAGCGCGACCGCCTCGCCGTCCGCGCCGTGGGCGTCGAGCGCTGCGGTGAGCTCGCGCGCCTCGACGAGCCCGAAGGACAGCCCCAGTGCGAACACTGGGTCGGTGTGACAGAGCGCGTCACCAACCGAGATCAGTCCGATCGTCGGCGGCCGGCGGTCGACCATGGTGCGAAGCGTGTTCCTGAGGCTCCCCATCGGCAGCACGTCCGTGAACGGCGCTGACGTCTCGGGGTTCGTCCAGGCGTGAAGGGCGGGCATGGTCGCCGCCGCCGCGTCGAACGCGGCCGCATGACGCAGGACCTTGAGCTCCTGGTCGCCCGGCGGAATGGCGATCAGGCCCGCGAACGTCCCGTTGTCGCCGGGAAAGGTCGAGAAGAGGCCGTACCCGAGGTCGGCGCGCGGCGTCGGAACCCAGGGGCCGTCCGGGAGCGACGCACCCTCCAGGACGCGGTAGTAGCGCGTGTAGTAGATGACGCCGCAGTCGGACGATTCCTCGGTCATCGCGTGGCCGCCCAGAGCCTCGATCCAATCGGAGACGGGGCTGCGACGACCCATCGCGTCGACCACGAGGTCGGCCCGCACCGAGCCCTCGCTGGTCCGAACGCCGACGACGTGGGGCACGTCACCCGTCGTGCCCTCGAACCCGACGACCTGGACGCCGGACCGGATCGTGATGCTCGGCTCGCGACTCGCTGCGGCGCGGAGGGCCCATTCGATCAGGGGACGCCGGACGCCGAGGATCTGGAGCTCGTCGTCCTCGGGTCGGAGGGGACCGCGGATCTTCGGCCGGAGGTCGACGTCGTGGGCGCCCGCGTCCAGCAGCGCGCGGTACACGTCGGGGAACAAGGTCCGGAGCTCGCGCCGCCCGCGTGCCGTGAAGGCGTGCGCCTGGAGGAAGTGAGGGATGCCCTGGCGACGCCAGTCGACGGAGTCGAGGGCGTTGCCGACGGTCATCCCGTCACGCTCGATCAAGGTGACCGGGTGACCGGCACGGGCTAACGCGAGCGCCGTCGCGAGGCCGCTGACACCGGCGCCGAGAACCGCGACGGACTGAATCGCCATCCCTCGGATCGTAGCCGCCCTACAGTGCCGTGATGCTCATCATCGTTCCGCCGTCGGAATCGAAGCGGCCGCCGCCGGCCGCGGGCCGCCCGGTCGCGCTCGATGAGCTGTCGTTTCCAGCACTCACCCCGCTCCGCAGCCGGATCCTCGATGCGCTGATCGAGACCAGTGCGGGGCCCGACGCCTTCGAGCGCCTGTTCGAGCGGCCGACGATGGCCGGATGGATCGCCCGCAACACGCGGCTTCTCGAGCTCGCGACTCGACCCGCCGCGGAGGTTTACACCGGGCCGCTCCACGGCGGCCTCGGCCTTGCCACCCTCGACGGAGCCGCCGCGGAGCGAGCCGAGGGCAGCCTCGTGATCACGTCTGCGCTGTGGGGCGTGCTCCGACCGAGCGACCGGATCCCCGCCTACCGCCTGCGGGTCTGGTCGAAGCTGGTCGGCCTGGGCCGCGTCGGCCCGATGTGGCGGGCCATCATTCCGGACCTGTTTGCCCGGCTGGCGGGACCTGACGGGGTCGTTCTGGATCTTCGGCCACCAAGCTTCCAGGAGCTCGGCATGCCGACGGGCCGCAGCGATCGAACCGTCGGCCTGCGGATCGACTACTCGGACGAGGTGGGAGGGCGGATCGGCGACGTCGTCGCCAAGCGGACCCGTGGCGAGGCGGCGCGCCACCTCCTCGAGTCCGAGTCGGAGGCTGCGGACCCGGATGCGCTGGCCGACGTCCTCGCGGACCGCTGGCCGGTTCGCCTCGAAGAGCCGATTCGACCCGGCCACCCCTGGACGCTGACGATCAGCGTTCGCCCCTGACCAGCGAGACGACGAGGGCCCGACGCGCTAGCGGTTGCGCTCGGCGCGGACGAACAGCATGGTCCCTGCGACGAGGAACACGACAAACGAGCCGGCCATGACGGCGGCATTGGCCGGCCACGGCGTCAGGTTCGGCGCCGCCACACCCGGCTGGAGGCCGTAGATCACGTTCCGCGTCAGCTCCACCGCGTAGCGCATCGGCGAGAGCGCGGACAGGATCGCCAACGGCAGTGGGAGGCTGTGGATCGGATTGAAGACGCCGGCGAGGAAGAACTGGGGCAGGAGCACGAACGGGAAGATCTGGTTCGCCGTTCGCTGGCTCGACAGGTTCGACAGGACGAGCAACCCGAACGCGCCACCGTAGACCGCGACGACCAAGGAGACCGGGATGATGGCGAGGAGGACGATCGGCGTCAACGGCACGCCGATCAACAGACCGACGACGAGGATCCCGAGTCCGGTCGGCAGCGCGACCAGCGCCTCGCCGATGATCTTGCCGGCGACGATCGCGTAGCGCGAGACCGGCGAGACGAAGATCTCCTGGCTGAAGTCCTCTTCGCGGTCGGCGATCAGCGACACCAGGCCGAGCGTCGCCGATTGCCAGATCGTCTGGGCGAAGACGCCGGTGAACACGAACGCGGTGAGATCGAGACCGCCCGGCGCCCCGAAGCCGGATTGCAGCGCCGGCCCGAGCAGGAGGACGAGGACCAGCGGAAACGCGAGCTCGGAGAAGAGCCGGGTCCGATCGCGCAGGAGCTTGATGAAGTCGCGATGGGCGATCACCGCGATGGCCGACAGCTCGGATCGCCGAGGACGAGAGCGCGGATGGCCGGCCTGCGCACCTGCCCGAGCGATCGTCGTCTCAGCCATCGGCCGGCTCCCCGGCTGGGTCTGTGTCGGTCGCCCGCCCCAGGGCTGCTTCGCCCAGCTCGGCTCGGCTGACGATCTCGAGGTAGGCATCCTCGAGTGAAGGGGCATGCGTTCGGACCAGGGTCAGCGGTGTCTCGATCGACCGGAGGACGGCATGGACGTCCCTGGTCGCGATGTCGATCCGGAACGGGCCGTCGCCCGAGTGCTCCCGCCCGAGACGGTCCAGCTCGTCCCGCAGGCGCGAGCGATCCTCCGCATCAACGAGCAGGTACTCGCTCGCGAGGGCGGCGGTGAGGTCTGCGGGCGAGCCCGTCGCAATGACCCGACCGGCGTCGATCACGCAGATCCGATCGGCCTGTTCCGCCTCTTCGAGGTAGTGCGACGTGAGGACGATCGTCGTCTCCTGGGCCGCGCGCACGTCGCGGAGGTAGGCCCACAAGGCGCGCCGACTCGGCGCGTCCAGACCGGTCGTCGGCTCGTCGAGGAAGAGCACGGCCGGCCGATGGACGAGGCTTCGGACGATCTCGAGCTTGCGGAGCATCCCGCCCGAGTACGTCCGGACCGGCCGGAAGATGTCCCGACCCAGGCCGAGCAGCTCGGCCCAGTCCTCGACCTGGCGACGATATCGGGGCGCCATCAGCCGGTAGCCCGGCGCGTACGGGTAGAGCCCGTAGAGGATCGCGTGGAAGCGCACGTTCTCCTCGCCCGTCAGGTTCTTGTCGAGGCTCGGCCGCTGGAAGATGATCCCGACCCGCTGGCGCACGGCCGCCGATTCGTTGACGACGTCGAGGCCCTCGATCAGGGCCTGTCCACCGGTCGGGGCGAGGGTGGTGGTCAGGATGGAGAGCGTCGTCGTCTTGCCGGCGCCGTTCGGCCCGAGCAGGGCGAAGAACTCGCCGGCGCCGACCTGAAAGCTGATTCCGTCGACCGCGTTCCTGTCCGCCTTGCGATACCGCTTGACCAGGTTCGCGACCTCAATGGCCGGAACATCCTGCCGGGCGGGCGCGTGCGCAGTGCTCGATGACGCGAGGGTCGACTCGGCGATCAAGCATCCCTCCAGTCGACCCGCGAGCGCGGGTCGAAGCGGATCGTATCGCGGCGGACCCGACGCTTGACCGGTGTGCGACCCTCACGATCGACAGACGCGTCGGATTCGAGGAAGGGACGCGCCGGAACCTGGGTGTGCGAGCCGCTCTCCGACCTGACGCTGGAGGTGCCCGCGTCCACCGCGCCGGGCGTGGTGGCCTTCATGGGCCGGCTCGGCGGCCGAACGCGGGGCCAGTTCTCCGCGAACGGGATGACCACGATCGATGCGGTGCTGCCGGTCGCCCGAGTCCGCCAGCTCCAGAGCCGGCTGCCGGGTCTGTCGATGGGGGAGGGGATCCTCGAGACGCGGTTCGGCGGCTACCAGCCGATCGGCACCGACCCACCACGCCGCCCGCGAACGACGCCAGCCCGATCGATCGCGATGCCTGGCTGGCGTCCCTGTCGAAGCGAGGATAACCAACGACGAGACGTGATGCGGTCTCGACTACGCGGCCGTCGGCGGTCCGAACCAGGTCGTCAGCGCGTCCGTGAGCCCCAGCTGCTTCCCGTCTCCGACCCACGCCACGTATCCGTCGGGGCGGATCAACACGGCCGTGGGAGCCGTGACCGCCCCGAGGACCGGAAGCTCCCATGGACCCTCGTACCCGGCGTCGACCGCCTGAACCCGATCCGCCCACGGGGTGATGTCGATACCGCCGGGCTCGCGGAGGTTGAGCAGCACCGGCCGGGCCGTGTGCAGCAGGGTGAAGACCCGCAGCGGGCCGCCGGCCGTGACCAGGTCGAGATCCGGCATCCGGCGTCCTAGGAGCGGATGTCCCTCCCCCAGGTCGTACTGGATGTCCAGGCCGGACATCATCGCGCCGAAGCGTTTGCGCGGTTCGTCCATGCTCAGGAGCTCGGAGACGCTGTCGCGCAGCGCCTCGGTACGGTCGTCGACGCGCGTGAGCGCGACCTGCGCCATCGTGTTGCGGAGGACGCGGGCACCGACCGGGTGCCGCTCGCCATGGTAGGTATCCAGGAGGCTGTCCGGCGATCTCCCGTTGACCACCTGGGCCAGCTTCCATCCCAGGTTCACCGCGTCCTGCACACCGGTGTTGAGGCCCTGCCCTCCGACCGGGTAGTGCACGTGCGCGGCATCGCCGGCCAGCAGGACCCGTCCGTTGCGATAGGTCGCCGCCTGTCGCGTCACGTCGGTGAACCTGGAGATCCAGGTGGGACTGTGGATCCCGAAATCGGTCCCGTAGACGGCGATGAGCGCCTCTTTCAGGTCGCGCAGGGTGGGCTCGGTCGTTGCGATATGCGTTTCGGTGAGCATGACGCCGACCGTCCCGCCCTCCTGGTAGACCACCTTGCCGTCCTTGACCTCGTACGCCACCTTGCCCAGGGCGTGGGTGCCGGAGGGAGTGCGACGAATTCCGAGTGGGGGCTCCTCGGCCATCTCGACCTGGGCGATCAGGGAGCTCGTGGTCGCATCCCACCCGGGGAAGTCGATGCCGGCGGCTTTCCGGATCAGGCTGCGTCCTCCGTCGCACCCGACGAGGTAATGCGCGCGCAGCGACCGACCGTCCGACAGCGCGACGTCGACCACGTGATCGTCCTGGGCGAAGCCGGTCACATCGGTGCCGTAGAAGATCGGGACGTCCAGCTCGCGGACCCAGCCGGCGAGGATGCGCTCGATGTGGTTCTGCCACAGCCCGAGCCCGTAGGGATGCCGCGTCGGAACGTCGCTGATGTCCAGGCGGATCATGGCGAACCCGGCGACCTGGGCCACCTGCCCCTCCGCGAGGAACCGATCGGCGATGCCGCGCTGATCGAGGACCTCGATCGTGCGTGACTGCAACCCGCCGGCGCGCGAGCCCGCGAGGTCCTGGTTGGCGCGCCGCTCGATCACAGCCACGTCGACGCCGGCCAGGGCCAGCTCGCCCGCCAGCATCAGACCGGTCGGACCGCCTCCGGCGATCACCACCGCACGATCGGTCATCGCCACCCTCCGTTCGGGCCAGCCGCGGGCCCGCTGCGCACATTCTGGGAGTCCCGGCGATGAAGCACGGAGACGAACCGCCGGGCCGCCGGGTTGGCATACTTGGCGGCCTGATGGTTGAGACAAGCAGCGCGCTCCAGACCCACCACCTCGATCAACTGCGCCGGTCCTGCGCCGAGGTGATCACACCCGAGGACGCCGGCTACGACGACGGTCGCCGACTGTGGAACGCGATCCACGATCGACGGCCCGCGGTGATCGCCCGCCCCGCGAGTGCCGAGGAGGTTGCCACCGCCGTCCGCTTCGGGCGCGAGCATGACCTCGAGATCACGGTCCGGTCGGGCGGTCACAGCGCGTCCGGACTCGGAGGCGCGAACGGGGGACTCCTCGTCGACATGTCCGCGATGCGCGGGGTCGAGGTGGATCCGGGGACCCGGACCGCGCGAGCGAACGGCGGTGCGCTCCTCGGCGAGCTCGACGTTGCGGCGCAGGCGCACGGCCTCGTGTGCCCGACCGGCGTGGTCGGCCACACCGGCGTCGCTGGCCTGACGCTCGGTGGGGGAGTGGGCCGCCTCCAGCGCCACTTCGGGCTCACGATCGACAACCTGACCGCCGTCGAGCTGGTCACCGCCGACGGCCGGCTGGTCCGGGCGACCGAGACCGAGGAGCCGGAGCTCTTCTGGGGTCTGCGCGGCGCCGGCTGGAACTTCGGGATCGCCACGGCATTCGAATTCCGGCTCCAGCCATTCGGCCCCGAGCTCCACCGCGGCGTCCTGACCTTCCCCGCGGCCCAGGTCCAGGAGCTCTGGAGTCGCTTCAGGGACTACGCGCTCGATGCGCCCGAAACCGTGTCGTGCATCTTCGGCCTCGACCGGGCGGCACCGGATGCCGGCTACGCCGATGACATGGTCGGCCGGCCGATCGTCTTCTTCGCCTGGAACCACAGCGGCGCGGCCGAGGACGTGGAGCGGGACACCGCCGGGCTTCGGACCGGGCCCAAACCGCTGACGACGACGATCGGCAGCGCATCGTACCTAGATGTCCAGACCGCCCACGACCTCGCGTTCGCCTGGGGCAGCCGTTCGTTCATCAAGAGCCACAACGGGAACGGCATTCGCCCGGAGGCGCTCGACCAGCTCGTCGAGCACGTCGCCGATGTGCCGGGTGAGGCGACCTTCTCGATCACCGCCCTGGGCGGCGCGATCGGCCGCGTCCCCGAGGATGCCACCGCGTACGCCGGCCGCGCAGCGGCGTTCGACCTCAGTGCAGACTCGTCCTGGACCGATCCGTCACTCGACGACGCCAACCTCGACTGGTGCCGGCGGGCGATGCAGGTGGTCGAGCCGGATCGGACGCTCGGCGCCTACGCGAACGGCAACGGCGACATCGGGCCGCAGGAAACCCTCCGGATCTACGGCGACGCGAAGGTCGCCCGCCTTGGGCAACTGAAGCGCACCTGGGACCCGGACAACGTGTTCCACGTGAACCCCAACGTGGCGCCGGCGACCTCTGAGGACTGAACCGCCGGCCGAGGGTCGTCGGCGTCAGCGGGCCCGGATGAATCCCATGAGCAAATGTCGACCCGGCCGCCGCCGTTTCGTTGGGAGGGCAGGAGCAGGACGTTCCTGCCGCAACGAGGAGCAGACGATGCCTCAGTACATGCTGTCCGTCCACATGTCGACGGTCGAGCCGCGCGAACCGATGACCGCCGAGCAGCAGCGGGAGGGCTACGCCAGGATCGCAGGCCTCGAGGCGGAGATGGAACAGGCCAAGGTGTTTGTCTTCTCCGCCCGCCTCAGTGAGCCGAGCGAGGCAAAGGTCGTTCGCCGCGGCGCAGGTCGGCCGAAGAGCACCGACGGCCCGTACGCCGAAACGAAGGAACACCTCGGTGGCTTCTACCTGATCGAGGCGCCTGACACAGCCGCCGCTGTCGAGTGGGCGTCGCGGGTGAGCGACGCGATCGGCGAGCCGATTGAGCTTCGACGGCTTGCCGGGAGTCGCGGCAGCTGACTTCGCCGCGCTCGGATCACCGGAGCTGCTTGACCCAGACCTCGCCCGGGAGCCCGGCGTCGGTGTCCGGACCGCCCGAGTGGAGGCCGACCGCGACGACGATCGACGGCGACGCCGCCGCAGCGTACGGACCAAAACCGGCGAACGAGGGTTCGGACGCCGCGCAGGTCCACGATCGGCCGTCGGTCGACTCCCAGATCCCACCCAGGCAGCTCTCGGATCCCGAGGGACCGGTCGCGACGAACCCGACCGGCGTCGTTGTTACGGAGAACACCTGGCCGGTGAGGAACCCTTGGCCGGTGGCCCTGGACCAGGTCCGACCATCGATTGACCACCAGGCGCGGACCGACGGTGCGTCGTTGCCGCTCGGCCCTTCGATGCCTGCCGCGACGATGACTCCGCGGTCCGCCGCGACTCCGAGCATCTCGATCCATCCCGCCGGATTCGCGCCCG
>Ga0207684_10005798_pt1 | contig 11323 bp, 10 predicted proteins | sample KBSK5501metaG_FD_184342 | JGI IMG/M metagenome (GOLD analysis project Ga0207684, IMG submission 184342) | Corn, switchgrass and miscanthus rhizosphere microbial communities from Kellogg Biological Station, Michigan, USA - KBS K5-50-1 metaG... | ecosystem: Host-associated > Plants > Roots >... | reverse complement strand
CACCTCCTCCTCGAGGGCGTGCCGGGTCTCGCGAAGACCCTCGCCGTGCGCACGGTGGCGCAAACCATCGAGGCGCGCTTTCACCGCATCCAGTTCACGCCCGACCTCCTGCCGGCCGACCTGACCGGGACGCTCATCTACGACCAGAAGAGCGGCGCCTTCACCCCCAAGTTCGGCCCCGTCTTCACGCAGATCCTCCTCGCGGACGAGGTCAATCGCGCGCCCGCCAAGGTTCAGAGCGCGCTCCTCGAGGCGATGCAGGAGCGACAGGTGACGATCGGCGACACGACCTACCCGCTCGACGGGCTCTTCTGGGTCCTCGCGACGCAGAACCCGATCGAGCAGGAGGGCACGTATCCGCTTCCCGAGGCCCAGATGGATCGCTTTCTCCTCAAGATCAAGGTGGGCTACCCGAGCCCCGAGGAGGAGGGCGCGATCCTCGACCGCATGGGCGGCGCCGCGCCGCCGCCGCCGGCGGCCGTCGTGCCGGTGTCCCGGGTCAAGGCGGCGCGCGTCGCCGTGAACGCGATCTACCTCGACCATCGGATCCGCCGCTACATCGTGGACCTCGTGCACGCCACCCGCGAACCGGAGCGGTTCGGGCTCGACCTGAGGCCGCTCATCCAGTTCGGCGCGTCCCCTCGCGCCACCCTGGCGCTCGCGCGCGCGTCGCGCGCGAATGCGTTCCTGGACGGCCGGGCCTACGTGACGCCCGACGACATCAAGCTCCTCGCCCCGGACGTCTTCCGCCATCGAATCCTCCTCACCTACGAGGCCGAAGCCGAAGGCGTGCCGGTGGATGAAGTGACCCGCCGGATCCTCGCCCGCGTCGAAGTGCCGTGATCACTCCAGAACTCCTCGCGCAGGTCCGGCGCCTCACGATCCGGAGCCGGCGAGCGGTCGAGGAAGTCTTCTCCGGCTCGTACAAGAGCGCGTTTCGCGGCAAGGGCATCGAGTTCGCCGAGGTGCGCGAGTACGTCCCGGGCGACGACGTGCGATCGATCGACTGGAACGTGACCGCGCGCGCCGGCAAGCCGTTCGTGAAGCGCTTCGACGAGGAGCGCGAGCTCACCGTGGTCGTCGCGATGGACCTCTCGGGCTCGCTCGGCTTCGGAAGCCGCGCGCGCACGAAGCGCGAGACGGCGGCCGAGGCGGGGGCGTTGATCGCGCTCGCCGCCGCGCGAAACCGCGACCGGGTCGGGCTCCTGCTCTTCACCGACTTGGTCGAGCTCTACCTTCCTCCGGGAAAGAGCCGCGCCCGCTCGCTCCGGATCGTCCGGGAGATGGTCGCGTACGAGCCGAAGGGCCGGGGCACGGACCTGGCCGGCGCGCTCGCCTTCCTCGGCCGTGTGCTCCGGAAGCACGCCATCGTGTTCGTCGTCTCCGACTGGATCGCCTCCGACTTCGACCGGCCCCTCGCGCTTCTCGCCCGCCGGCACGAGGTCGTCGCGCTCGAGGTGACCGATCCCTTCGAGCGCGACCTGCCGGCGACGGGCCTCGTCCGTGCCCGCGATCTGGAGACGGGCCGGAACGTCTGGATGGACCTCGGCGCTCGCGCGGGTCGCGCGGAGTGGCGCGCGGCGAAGGCCCGCCGCGCTCGTGCGCTCTCGGAGTCGCTCGTTCGGGCGCGAGCGGGCCGCATCTCGCTCGACGTCGGCGTCCCGGCGGCGCCGGCCCTGATCCGGCACTTCGAGCAGCGGACGCGTCATCGCGGATGAAGCCAGGGCCCCTGACCGCGGGCGCGCTCGGCGCCGTACTCTTCGCGACGACCCTCGGCGGCTGCGGCTTCGAGCCTCGCTCGACCGGCGGGAACGCCGCGGTTCGCGAGGAGTCGCGCGGCGGACTTCAGTACCGATTGCGAAGCGAGGTATCCCCCCGACGGGCCACGCTGGGCGATCCTGTTCGCTGGACGCTGATCGCCGAACTACCGCGGTCGGTGACACCCGGTCCGCTCGTCCTCGACTCGGCGGGCCTGGCGCTGGAAGTGAAGCCGCGAACCGCGCCGCACCGCGGCGAGGCGACGAACGGGGGGCGGTGGACGTGGACGCAGGACGTCCGCGGCTTCGACCTCGGTTCGCTCCCGCTCCCCGCCGCGCGAATCTCGGTCTCGGGAAACGGCGTGCGGGATTCGCTCTTCTTCCCGCCGGACACGCTCGCGATCGACTCCTTGACCCAGGCACGCGCCGACTCGCTCCTTCCCGACCGGGGACCCGTCCCGACCGAACTACGCCCGATCGACTACGCCGTCGCCGTGGGTCTCCTCGTCGTCGCACTCGCGATCCTTTGGGCCACGATCGCCGCGGTGCGTCGCGCGCGCGCACACAAGCGCGACCGCATCGCCGTCGCGGCGGCCCCGATTCCCGCCGAGGAGACGTACCGTCTGGCGCTCGCCGCGCTCCGCGAGACGGGGGAGACGCTCTCGTTCGATGTCTTCTACGAGCGGCTCTCCGGAGCGATCCGCGACTACGCCGCGGCGGTGACGGGCGTCCCGGCGCGCGACCGGACGACGTCGGAGATCGAGCGGGAAGTGAAGGCGACGGGAGCCGTGGGCCGCGAAGGAACGGAGGCCCTCGTCAGCGCGCTTCGACGGGCCGACCTCGTGAAGTTCGCGCGCATCCGAGGCGGATGGGAGGAGGCGCGCGCCGCGCTCGCCGAGGCGGAGCGGCTGCCCGAGCGACTGCCGGCCCCGGCGCCGCCGCCGTCGCCGCCCGCGTCACCACCGTCACCCGCGTCGCCTTCGGCGCCGCCCGAGGGGACGTAGCCGATGCGACTCGCCGAGCCCTGGTTCCTCCTTCTCTTCATTCCCGCTGCGCTCGTCTTCTGGCTTGCGCGCCGGCGCGCGCGACTTCGCGAAGCGGAGTTTCCGGTCGCGTCCGCGATCGGAGTCCCCGTCGCCCGGGGCTGGCGCCTCTGGCTCGCGCGAGTCGCGCCGCTCCTGACGCCGATCGCCGCCGCGCTCTTCATCGTCGCGGCGACGCGGCCGCAGGCGGGGCGCGAGATCCGGGAGGTGGTCAGCGAGGGGATCGACATGACCCTCGCGGTCGACGTGTCGGGCTCCATGCGGTGCGAGGACTTTCGACCCCAGAACCGCCTCTTCGTGGCGAAGCAGGTGGCCAAGCAGTTCCTACGGGGGCGGAAACAAGATCGGATCGGGCTGATCGCGTTCGCGGGCCGGAGCGAATTGATCTCGCCTCTGACCCTGGACTACGACGGCCTCGCTTCGCTGATCGACGGGCTCGACTTCGGGATGCTTCCCGACGGAACCGCGGTCGGCGCGGCGATCGCGCAGGGGGCCGAGCGACTCCGCCATACGAAGGGGAAGAGCCGCGTCCTGATCCTGCTCACCGACGGGATCAACAACGCGGGCGCCGTGGACCCGATCACGGCGGCGCGGCTCGCGGCGGCGGTCGGCGTGCGGATCTACACGATCGGCGCCGGAACCAAGGGCGAGGCGCCCTTCCCGGTCGACGATCCGCTTCTCGGCCGCCACTACGTCTGGGTCCGGTCCGACGTCGACGAGCCCACGCTTCGTTCGGTGGCCCAGATCACGGGCGGGCGGTATTTCCGGGCGACCACGGCCGAGCTCCTGGCCGACGTCTATCGGGAGATCGACGCCCTGGAACCGTCCCAGGTCGAGCTTCGTTCCTACACCAAGTGGGCGGAGGCGGGCCCCCGCGTGCTGGGCATCGGGCTGGCGCTCCTCGCCCTGGACCTTTTCCTGGGCGCCGTCGTGCTGCGCCGCTATCCCTGACGGGGAGGAACGATTGCGCTGGGCCGACCCTGAGCTCCTGAGGCTCCTCTGGTTTCTCCCCGTCGCGGTGCTCGGGGGGTGGCTGATCGAGCGCCGCCGCGCCGCCCTCGAGCGTGCGCTCGGTGAGCCGTCCGCGCTTCGGAAGCGCAGCGGGGCCGCCGGGGCGGCCGCACGGTGGGGACGCCGCTTCCTCGTGATCGCGGCGCTCGCGCTCGCGATCGTCGCGCTCGCGCGGCCGCAGGCCGGCTTTCGCTCCGTCACCACGACCTCGCGCGGCATCGACCTGGTGGTGGCGCTCGATCTCTCGCGAAGCATGGACGCGCGCGACGTGCGCCCGGACCGGCTTCGCGCGGCGAAGCGGGAGGCGGCGTCGCTCGTGACCGCGCTCGAGGGCTCCTCCATCGGTCTCGTCGGCTTCGCCGGCGAAGCCCAGGTGTTGAGCCCCCTCTCGACCGATCTCGACGGGCTCGTGTCCCTGATCGAATCATCGGGAGCGGGGGACGTCGGCTTCTCGGGGAGCGATCTCCAGAAAGCGATCGAGAAGGCGGCACGGCTTCTCAAGCGGCCAGGGGACCGGCCGAAGGCGATCGTGATCGTGAGCGACGGCGAGAATCTCTCGGGCGACCCCCGAAGCGCCCTCGCGGCGGTTCGCGCGACCGGCGCGCGTGTCTTCACGATCGGGGTCGGTTCGTCCCAAGGCGCTCCCATCCCGATCCTCGACGACCAGGGTCGCATCACCGCGCAGAAGCGCGATCCTTCCGGACACATCGTGATCACCCGGCTCGACGAGTCGCTCCTGCGAGACGTCGCGCGCCGCGGAGGCGGCCAGTACGAGCATGCCGACGCGACGGGGCGCGTCGCGCTTCGGATCGCGGACGCCGTTCGCTCGGACGGAGGGACGGAGACCCGAGGTCAGACGGTGCGCGCATACGACGAGCGCTTCGGATGGTTCGCCGCGGCCGCGGGTCTTTTCCTCGTGGCGGAGCGGGTCGTTCCGCGGCGGAGGAAGCGATGACGAGGGCCCCGCGGTTCTCCGGTCTGGCCAACGCCGCGCTCCTCTTCGCGTGGGTCGCGGCGCTGGGCGCGGCGTACGAGTGGGGCGGGCCCTCGGCGCGCGGCGTTCGACAATTGCGCGAGAAGCGCCACGCCGAGGCCATCGGTTCGCTCGAGGAAGGGCGAAAGGATTTGCCGCGTTCCGCCGCGGTGCGCTACGACCAAGGACTCGCGGCGCACGCGTTGGGCCTCGGCGATTCGGCGCGCAGCGCGTGGGGCGAGGCGGCGACCGCGCTCGACGGAACGCGCGCGCGCGCGGCCGCGGCGTACAACCTCGGGAACGACGCCCTCCGCGCGGGGAAGCTCGACGAGGCGATCGACTGGTACCGCACTTCGCTGCGAACGGACTGGAAGCGGGCGGACGCGAAGCGAAACCTCGAGGAGGCGCTCCGACGTCTCCGCGAAGCGCGTCCGGCGCCGACGCCCCCCGCCTCCGGCGGAAAGGGCCAGAGCGGCCCGTCGGGTCCGGGCAAGGGAGGGGGCAACGACCCCCGGCAGAATCCGAACGCCGGGCCGGGATCCCCGCCGCCCAACGAGGACAAGCCTTCCGAGACCCCGTCCGCGAAGGGCCCGATCCCGGGCAAGGAGGAGGCGGAGCATTGGCTCCAGGCGCTCGAATCGGAGCGCCGGTCGCAGCGTGCGAAGGAACAGCGTCGCCAATCGGAGGAGCGGGGCGGTCGTGACTGGTAATCGCGCCGTCCGTATCGTCGCGCTCGCCGCGCTCGCCGCGCTCTTGTCGGCCCCCTCGGCTTCGTCCGCCGCGGATCGCCTCTCGATCCAGATCGCGCTCGACCGAAATCGCGTGGCGGTCGGCGAGCAGGCGCAGGCGACGGTGTTCCTTCGAAGCGACGGGCTCGACCTGCCGCAGTTCGCGTTTCCCACCGTGCCTGGGCTGACGGTCGTCCGCGTCGCCGACTCGCAGAATTTCTCCTGGGTCAACGGGAGGCTCTCGCGGTCGACCACGACGCTCTTCACCGTGACGCCGTCGGCGCCGGGGCGCTACACCATCCCGCCGATCCGAATCGCCTCTGGGATGGAGCGCGCGGAGTCGGCGCCGCTCACGCTGGAAGTGGGCGGCGCGGGCTCGACGGCGCCGCCGCCGGCCGTGCCTCCGGGCGGTGGGACCGGGGAACCGTCGCCCGTGTGGGGCGACCAGAGTTCCCCGGACCTCTTCGTGCGGCTGGACGTCGATCGACGCCGCGTCTACTGGAACCAGCCGCTGATCGCACGCTTCACGTTCTACACGCGCGTTCGGCTGGAACAGGAAGCGCTTTGGGAGATTGCGGAGGCGCCCGGGTTCTGGCGGGAGATCCTGGGCGAGCCGCGCCGTCAGCGCGTCCGGGTTGGGGGCCACGAATATTTGAGCACGCAGATCGTGGTGGCCTACTTCCCGACGCGGACCGGACGGCTCGCGATCGGCCCGGGGAAGGTGGAGGCTCGCGTGCTCCGTCGGGTGGACACGCCCGACCCCTGGAGCCTCCTGGGCATGCCCGAAGTGCGCACCGAGACGATCCCGCTCGCCACCGACCGCGTCGCCATTGACGTGCGCCCGCTTCCCGGCGGCGCGCCGGCGGACTTCCGGGGCGCGGTGGGGCGGCTTTCCCTCGACGTTCGCGTCGATCGGAAGGAGGCCCGCGTGGGCGAGCCGGTCACCGTCACGACCGTGATTCGGGGTGATGGGAACCTGGCCGCGGCGGGAGATCCCGACGTGCGCTCCACGATCCCACTTCGTTCGTACGAGGTGGGCGGCGGCACGACGACGGACCGCTCCGGCGACCGTCTCCGCGGAGAGCGGCGCCACGAGGTGGCGTTCGTTCCCGAGGTTCCGGGCGCGTTCTCCATCGAGCCGGTCCGGCTGACGTGGTTCGATCCGTTCGAGGAGCGATACCGAACCCAGGTGTCGGACCAGATTCGGATCGACGTGGCGCCGAGCGCCGGTGGTGGGGACGCGGGCTCCGGCATCGCCGCGCTGGGACCGCCGGCCGCGCTTCGGAACGGCACGGGGCCGCGGGGTTCGCTCGACCCGGTGCCGCCGGCGGGCGCGGTCGCGCTCGCCCTGGGCTCGGGCGCGCTCTTCGCCGGCATGGCGCTCTGGGCGCGCGCGCGGGAGAGCGCGTCGCGCGATCCGCGCCACCGCCGCCGCGTCGCGCTGGAGCGGCTCCTTCGATCGGCGCGCGCGGCGCGTGCGGGAACGGACCGTGGCGGAGCCGGCGCCGCTCGGGTCGCCCTCCTCGTGCCGGAAGCGCTCGGCATTCGCTATGAGGCGGACGTCGAGGGTCGATCCCTTGAGGACGCGATCGCCCTGGCGCGCGCGCGCGGCGCGCCTCCCGAACTCGGCGACGAGGCGCGACGCCTCGTGTCCGCGCTGGAGCGCCTCGCCTTCGCCGGGATCTCGGGCGCGGCAGGCTCCGACGATCCGCTCGCGGACGCGGAGCGATTCATCGAGCGCCTGGCTCGGGAGGTCGCATGACGGCGGACGCGTCCGCGCTCATGAACGCCGGAACCGTCGCGCTCGAGCAGGGCAGGGTCGGCGAGGCCGTCGCGTTCCTCACCGCCGCCCAGCGGCTGGACCCGCGCGCCGCGGACATCGCGCGGAACCTGGGGCTCGCGGAGGCACGGGTGCAGGTGGGCCGCGGCGACGAGTCCGCCCCGGCACGGCTTGGGCCGCCGCCGCCGGCGCTCTCGGTCGCCGAAGCGTGGTGGCTCGCGGCCCTCCTTCTCGCCGTCGCCGCGATCGCGCGAGCGGTCCGGACGCTTCGACCGACCGCGACACCACGGCTCGGAACGCGCGTCATCGCGATCGTGCCCGCGGCGGTGGGCTCGCTCCTCGTCGTGTGGCTCACGATCGTCGCGTTCGGAGAGCGCGCGCATCCCGAAGCGGTCGTTGTGGCGCCGCTCCTCGAGGCGCGGCGCGGCGCGGACGAACCGCAGGGGCCGCCGGTGTTGCTTCGCGCGGGCGAGCGCGTCCGGCTGGGGCGCGCCGCCGGCGCCGACGTCGAGGTGCGTCTCGGCGGCACGTCCATCGGATGGGCGACGCGCGAGGGGCTGTGGCGCGTCAGCGACGCGGCACGGTATACTTCACGATTCGCGCGATGACGGTGTCGCCGTCGAGATCAGGGAGATCAGGAGCGTCGGCATGAGCGAGACCAACGCAGCATTCGTGACGGGCGGCACCGGAGCCCTGGGGCGCGCGGTCGCTCGCCGATTTCTCGACGACGGGTACGCCGTGGCCGTCACGTACCGGAATCCCAAGGAATGGGACGAGGTTCGCGACGCGTCCGCGCGCGAGGCCGCGGCGGGCCGCCTCCTCGGAATCTCGGCGGACGTGACCGACCCCGATTCGACCGGCGCGGCGGTGGCTCAGGCGGCGGCGGCGTTCGGCGGACTCCGCGTCCTGGCGCACGTGGCCGGTGGCTATGCCGGCGGAACCCCGGTCGAGACGATCGAAGCGAAGGCGGTCCGCCACATGCTCGATCTCAACCTCCTCTCCGCGTTCTGGGCCGCGAAGCACGTGATCCCGCACGCCAAGGCATCGGGACGGGGACGTCTCCTCTTCATCTCCTCGCGCGGCGCGGTCGAGGCGTCCGCGGGAGCGGCGGCCTATGCCGCCGCCAAGGCCGGCCTTCACGCGCTGGTCGCGACGCTGGCCAAGGAGGTCGGGGCGTCCGGCGCCACGGCGAACGCCGTGCTGCCGAGCGTGATCGACACGCCGCAGAATCGCGCGGCCATGCCGGGCGCGAAATTCGACACGTGGGTGGAGCCCGCCAAGGTCGCGGCGCTCCTCGCGTTTCTCGCCTCGGACGCGGCCGCAACGACGTCGGGTGCGCTGATCCCCATCTACGGGAGGGCCTGATGGCTTCGCCGAAGTCGCGGAAGAACATGGGACCGAAGATCGCCCCCGATCCGGTGACGGCGGGAATCACCGTCGACCGCCTCGTGGACGGCTCGTTCCTCGCCTATAACGGCGCTCGGCTGCGCGAGGCCTGCCGGCTCCTGGCCGAGAAGATGCTCGAGCCCGACGTCACCGTGGGGCTCACGCTGAGCGGCGCCTTGACGCCCGCCGGGCTCGGCCGGTCCTGTCTCATCCCGCTCCTCAAGGCCGGCTTCGTCGACTGGATGATCTCGACGGGCGCGAATCTCTACCACGACACGCATTTCGGCATCGGATTGACGATGCACCAGGGCCGCTCGAACGCGGACGACGTGGCGCTTCGCGAAGAGGGAATCGTCCGGATCTTCGACATCTTCTTCGACTACGAAGTGCTCCTCTCGACCGACGCGTTCTTCCGGGAGGTAATGCGCCAGCCCGAATTTCGAAAGCCGATGAGCACGGCCGAATTCCACTTCCGCGCCGGACGCTACGTGGCGGAGCGGGAGAAGGCCCTGGCGCAGGGGGAGACGTCGCTCCTCGCCGCGGCGCATCGGCTGGAGGTGCCGATCTACACGTCGTCGCCCGGGGACTCCTCGATCGGGATGAACGCCGCGGCGATCGCGCTCGAGGGCGAGCCGATCCACTGGGACGTCTTCAAGGACGTGAACGAGACGGCCGCGATCGTGTACGACGCGAAGAAATCGGGCGGCAAGAGCGCGATCCTGATCCTGGGCGGCGGCTCGCCGAAGAACTTCGCGCTGCAAACGGAGCCTCAGATCCAGGAGGTGCTCGGCCTCGAGGAGGCCGGCCACGACTACTTCCTTCAGGTGACCGACGCGCGCGCGGACACGGGCGGCCTCTCCGGCGCCACGCCGGGCGAGGCGGTCTCCTGGGGCAAGATCGATCCCGAGCGCCTCCCGGACGCCGTGGTCGCGTACGTCGACTCGACGGTCGCGCTTCCGATCCTCACGGCGTACGCGTTGAGCAAGCGGAAGGCTCGGCCGCTGAAGCGGCTCTACGGGAAGCGGGACGCCCTGATGGCGCAGCTCCGTACCGCGCACGCGGCCCGCGTCACGGCCGACGCGGCTGGAAAGGGAAGTCGGTGACCTCGGACCGCCGCGTCTCGCCTGCGGCGCTCCGCGCGCTCGCGCTCGCGATCGCCGCGGCACCCTTCGTCCTGCTCGCGTTCGGCGCCACGACCGCGAGTGCGGCTTCCCCGCGTCCCTCGAAGATCTGCGCCGCGTGTCACGGCACGATCCAGAAAGCGTGGAGCGCGTCCGTCAAAGCGAAGTCCTGGACGAACCCCGTCTTTCAGGCGTTCCTGGCCGACGCGCAGGCCGCGCGAGGCGATAAGGTCCGGATGGTCTGCCTTTCGTGCCACGCGCCCCAGGCGGCGGTCGCGGGGAACCTCGCGGTGGACGACCCCGTCGAACAGGAAGGCGTCACGTGCAACTTCTGCCACAACGTGAGCGCGGTCGAGGTCTCGGACCGGCCGGCCTCCTACACGCACGACCCGTCGAATCCGAACCTCATGCGCGGGCCCTACAACGACAGCGACCCGGGCAGCGCGCACGAGTTCGAGTTCAACGCGACGTTCACGAAGGGCGACTTCTGCTCGGCCTGCCACTGGGCGAAGAACGAGAAGGGAGTCGAGATCGAGGGCACGTATCCTCAATGGAAGTCATCGAAGGCGTCCGCGGCGGGGAAGCAGTGCCAGACCTGCCACATGCCGCCGGCGCCGGGGAAGGCGTCGCCGCTCTCGAAGAAGCAGCATGACGCGGTCTACGCACACTCGTTCCTCGGGCCCCGCGTGCCGGGCGGGCTCGACTCCTTGGTCACGTTGTCCGCCGAGGTGGCGTCGGGAAAGCTCAAGCTGACGGTCCTGAATACGCGGGCCGGCCACGCGCTCCCGGGCGGCGCGCGCTCCATGCGCTCGATCACGCTCGAGGTCTCCTGGCTGGATGCCGCGGGGAAGGAACTCTCGCGCGCGACGGTGGATTCGTACGGGACGGAGTTCGCGGACTCGACCGGGAAATCGCCCGTGCCGAAGTGGCTCGCGGCCTCGGTGAAGCGGGCGAACGAGATCCCGGCCGATACCCCGGTCGTGGAGTGGGCGGATCTCGTGCCGGGCGCCAAGCGCGCGGAGGCGATCCTGACGTATCAACCCATTCTCCCGACCTATCGCGCGGCGCTCGTGGCGAGGCAGGTGGACTTGACCGGCCGCGATCCGGTCGTCCTGGCGCGGACCGCGGTAAAGCTGCCGTGAAGCGCGCCGTGGCCGAAGCGCCCGTCCCGCTCCTCGACCTGGCCCGCGTTCATGGGCCGCTCGCCGAGGAGCTGGCCGCCGACTTCGCGCGCGTGCTCGCGTCCGGCCAGTTCATCCTGGGCGCCGAACACGACGCCTTCGAGCGGGAGCTGGCCGCCGCGTGCGGCGCGCGGCACGCGATCGGGCTCTCGTCGGGAACCTCCGCGATCTCGCTCGCGCTCCTCGCGGTGGGCGTGACGCCGGGCGACGAGGTGATCGTCCCCGCGTTCACCTATTTCGCGACGGCGAGCGCGGTGACGCAGATCGGCGCGCGTCCCGTCTTCGTCGACGTGGAGCCCGTCCGCTTCGGCCTCGACCCGATCGCGCTCGAGCGCGCCATCAC
>Ga0207684_10005797_pt1 | contig 11324 bp, 13 predicted proteins | sample KBSK5501metaG_FD_184342 | JGI IMG/M metagenome (GOLD analysis project Ga0207684, IMG submission 184342) | Corn, switchgrass and miscanthus rhizosphere microbial communities from Kellogg Biological Station, Michigan, USA - KBS K5-50-1 metaG... | ecosystem: Host-associated > Plants > Roots >... | reverse complement strand
TGGGCGAGGGTGGCCAGCTCCGACTCCGACCACGGGGGAGGTGACGGCATCTCAGGCGGTGGGCGTGCCGGGCCGCTCCCAGCCCTGGGCCGGCCACGGCTCGCATCGGAGCGGGCGATCCGAGCGATAGCCGAGGGCGTACTCGGCCTGGATGATCGTGTGGAGCTGGCTCGTGCCCTCGTAGATCACCGCCGCCTTCGAGTTGCGGAGGTAGCGCTCGACCGGGAACTCGCTCGAGTAGCCGTTCGCGCCATGGACCTGGATCGCGTCGAGCGCGGATTGGACCGCGTGCTCGGTCGCATGCCACTTGGCAAGGGACGTCTCGCGGGTGTTGCGGAGGCCCTGGTTCTTCAGCCAGGCCGCCCGCCACACGAGCAGCCTGCCCATCTCGGTGCCGGCGGCCATCTTCGCGATCATCTGCTGGACGAGCTGGTGCCGGCCGATCTCCTGCCCGAAGGTCTCGCGCTCGTGCGCGTACTTGACCGATGCGTCGAGGCACGCCTGGGCAAGCCCGACGGCCCCGGCGGCGACCGTGAAGCGGCCCTGGTCGATCGCGCTCATCGCGACCAGGAACCCCTCGCCCTCCTCGCCGATCCGGTGCTCGACCGGGACCACGCAGTCGTCGAGGTGGATCAGGCCCGTGTTCCCCGCCCGGATCCCGAGCTTGCCGTGGAGGGTCCCCGTCGTGAGCCCCGCCATGCCGCGCTCCAGGAGGAACGCCGTGACGCCGCGCCAGCCCTTCGACCGGTCGACCGTGGCGAAGACGAGGAAGTGGTCGGCGATGTCGGCCAGGCTGATCCAGATCTTCTGGCCGTTCAGGCGATAGGAATCGCCGTCGCGACGGGCGGTTGTCGCGAGGTTCGCCGCGTCGGTGCCGACGCCCGGCTCCGTCAGGCCGAACGTCGCCAGCTTCTCGCCCCGGGCCTGCGGCGCGAGCCAGCGCTGGCGCTGCTCCTCGGTCGCCCACTGGAGCAGGGCCAGCGAGTTCAGCCCGACGTGGACGCTCTGGACGACCCGGAACGCCGAATCGGCCCGTTCCAGCTCCTCGCAGAGGATCGCGAAGCTGACGTAGTCCATGCCCGAGCCGCCGTAGGCCTCCGGGATCGGCGCGCCGAGAAAGCCCTGCTCCCCCATGCGCCCGAACAGCTCGCGCGGGAATCCCCCGTCCTCGTCCCAGCGCCGGATGTTCGGGAGGATCTCGGCCTCGGCGAAGGCGCGGGCGGATTGCCGGACGAGACGGTTCTCGTCGGTGAGCTCGAAGTCGACCATGGCCGAATGCTAATCGGCCGGGACCGCCGGGGCGGCGCCCAACCCTATACTCGGATAATGGACGAGCCCGCCACGTCGGTCGCCGATCTCGCCGCCCAGGCGACCCATCTCTCGCCTGTCCTCGGCCGGTACTTCGAGCGCAGCTGGAGCCACGGAATCGGGCATCGGCTCTATGACACCGCGGGCCGCGCGTATCTCGACTTCGCGAACGGGATCGCCGTCACCACGCTCGGTCATGCTCATCCGCGGGTGACGGCGGCCATCCACGCGCAGGCGGATCGGCTCATCGGCCCGACGGGGGCCATCGGCTACTCGGAGCCCGTCGTCCGGCTGGCGTCGATGCTGGCGGAGACCTTGCCCGCGCCGATCGACACGGTGATGTTCCTCAACTCCGGCTCGGAGGCGATCGACGGCGCGCTGAAGCTCGCCCGGCGCGTGACCGGGCGGCCCGGGATCGTGGCCTTCCGAGGCGGGTTCCATGGCCGGACGTTCGGGGCGACCAGCGTCACGACATCGAACATCAACTACCGCAACGGCTACGAGCCGTTGCTGCCCGGGGTCTACTTCGCGCCATTTCCGGCTGTCTACCAGGACTTCGACGGCGACGAGGAGCGCGCGACGACGGCCTGCCTCGCCATCCTCCGCTCGCTGTTCGAGACGGTGATCGCCCCGACGTCCGTCGCCGCGATCCTCATCGAGCCCGTCCTCGGCGAGGGCGGCTACATCCCGGCCCCGGCCGCGTTCCTCCAGGCGCTCCGCGCGCTCTGCGACGAGAACGGGATCCTCCTGATCGCCGACGAGGTCCAGACCGGCTATGGCCGGACGGGCCGGATGTGGGCGGTTGAGCACGCCGGCGTCGTCCCCGACGTCGTGGCGGTGGCGAAGGCCATCGCCAACGGACTGCCGTTGGCGGCGATCGCCACGCGACGCGAGCTCCAGGCACGCTGGGGCCGGAGCGCTCACGGATCGACGTACGGCGGCAACCCGGTCGCGTGCGCGGCGGGGATCGCGGTCCTCGAGACGATCGCGGACGAGGGCCTCATCGAGAACGCCGCCCGTCGCGGCGAGGAGCTCACCGCGGGCCTCGCGCGACTGCAGGCCGAGGACGATCGGATCGGCGACATCCGCGGACCCGGTCTCATGGTCGGGGTCGAGTTCGTGAAGGATGGCAGCCGAGCGCCCGACGGCGATCTGGCCACCGCGCTCGTCGCCCGATCCGCGGAGCTGGGCCTGCTCGTCCTGTCATGCGGTGTTGCCCACCAGGTCGTTCGCTGGATCGCCCCCATCAATGTCACGTCGGCCGAGATCGGCGAGGCGGTCGAGATCTTCGGCGAGGCCCTCCGAACGGTCTGACGCGGAGGCGCGGACAAAGCGCTCGCGTGCTTGCTTCCCGGCCCACGGGAACGACCACGGAGTGGGTGCGCGTGGAAACGCCCGCCGGATGGCGGGCGCCTCACGATCGTTCGGTCAGGGGGACGGGCGTCGCGCCCGTCGCGGTTCAGCGGTTCTGGGCGAGGAACTTCATGACGTCGTCGAGCCGGAAGCGACGATCGCCGCGCTTGCAGACTCGATAGAACGGAAGCTCGCCCCGATCCCCGAGCCGCTTCACGGTATTGACGTGCAGGTGGAGCATCTCGGCGACTTCGGTCGCCGTGAGCATCGGCCCGAGTTCGTTGACGGCCATGGACCCCATATGGTCGTTGCCTCTCTGTGGTCGCGTTGTTGCGCGTTTCGTGGCGTCCGCACCCGTGGGGTGGCCAGAGGTAGAGTGCGGCTCGCTGATGGGCGGAGCGTAGGGGTCGCGCCGATGGGTCGCCAAGCCGTACTTTGGGCTAGCCGCTGGTACCACGACGGATACGGAGACCGCCGATTCGCGGGCCTTGGCGGTCTCATGACGCTCTCATTGACCGAACCGATCGTTGCCATCGATCCCAGCCGTGGGTCGTCTCCCTCCTCCTCCGACTCACGGCCGGGACACCACTCTCCCGATACCATCGGCCAGGCGGCCGGCCTCGATCCGGCAGCGACGCACACGAACGAGGACGACGCCCCGATGAAGATCCTGCTCGTCGAGGACGACGAGCGCCTCAGTCGCTCGCTGGCGCGGCTCCTCGAGCAGGACCGCCACAACGTCGAGGTGGCCGGCGACGGCGAGACCGGGCTGGAGATCGCCCTCGGCGAGAACGGCATCGACGTCGTCGTGCTCGACATCGGCCTGCCCGACATCTCCGGGCTCGAGGTCGCCCGCCGCATTCGGCGGGATCGGCGCGACCTCGCGATCCTGATGCTCACCGCCCGCGACACCGTCGGCGATCGCGTGACCGGCCTCGACACGGGTGCCGACGACTACGTGGTGAAGCCCTTCGCCTACGACGAGCTCGCCGCGCGGCTCCGGGCCCTCGCCCGCCGGGCCGACAAGGCGACCCGCCTCGCCGAGCCGAAGCTCACCGCGGGCCCGATCGTCCTCGACGAGGCGACCCGGACGGTCACGGTCGGCGACGGTCGCGTCGACCTGAGCCCGCGCGAGTTCTCCCTGCTCGAGTCGCTTCTTCGCCACCCCGGCCAGGCTCTGAGCCGCGATCAGCTCCTCGACCAGGCCTGGCCCTTCGGGGTCGCTGTGACGCCCAACGCGGTCGACGCCTACATCCACTACCTGCGGACGAAGCTCGGCCGCGAGGGGGATCGGATCGAGACCGTCCGGGGTGTCGGCTATCGATTGAACGATGCCTGACGGCATCGCCGAGAGCGGCGGCGAAGCGTCCGATCGCCTGGCGTCGGCGGGCGACACGCGGCTGATCCGCAACGTCCGCCTCCGCCTCGTCGCGTGGAGCGGCCTGACGACGCTGCTCATTCTCGCCATCCTCGGCGTGGCGCTTTACGTGATCGCCGCCCGGACCCTCGAGGACAACGGGATCAAGCAGATCGACAACCGTGCCGCCGCGTTCCGGATCCACCCCGACCCGGGGGGCGGGCCAGGCCAGGGGTTCAGCTTCGGTGGCGGCTCATCGGGCACGTTCGCCCTCGTTGCGGACGACTCCGGGCAGCCGGTCGGCCGTGGCAGCATCTTCATGCCCGAGGGGTTCCCGATCGAGTCCGGCATCGACGCCGCGCGGACCGCCGGGGTCGACACCCGAACGACCGTCGTTGACGGCACGCCGATCCGGGTCCGGACCGAGAAGGCCGATTCGAACATCGGGACCGTGTACATCCAGGTCATCCAGGATCGGACCGCGGAACAGCAGACGCTGGACGCGATCCTTCGCGTCCTGCTGGTCGGCGGCGGGATCGTCGTCCTCGTCGCGTTCGGGTTCGGTGCCATCTACGCTCGGCGGGCCCTCGTCCCGATCCGCGAGTCGTTGACCTCGCAGCGCGCGGCGCTCCGTCGCCAACGCGAGTTCGCGGCCGACGCAAGCCACGAGCTGCGGACGCCCCTCACGGTGATCCGGAGCTCGGTCGAGCATCTGCGACGGAGCCAGCGTGATCCTGCTCCGCCGACGCGGGAGGCGCTCGACGACATCGACGCCGAGGTCGGCCACCTCACGGCCCTCGTCGAGGACCTGCTCCTGCTGGCCCGTTCGGATTCCGGAGCGATCACCCTGGCCCGGACGACGGTCGACCTCGGCGACGTCGCCGCGGATGGGGCCGGCGCACTCGTCAAGACCGCAGGGGAGCGCGGCATCCACCTCTCGCTGGACCCCGAGCCGGCGATGGTCAGCGGCGACCCGGCGCGACTCCGCCAGCTCGTGGTCATCCTCGTCGACAACGCGATCCGGCACACGCCCCGCGGCGGCTCCGTGCGAGTGCGGGTCCGCGGCGACGCGCAGGAGGCGGTCGTGGAGGTGGACGACGACGGTCCGGGGATCCTGCCGGAAGACATGCCCCGCGTCTTCGAGCGCTTCTGGCGCGCGCCGGGCTCGGCGACCGGCGGCACGGGCCTCGGCCTGGCGATCGCGAAGTCGATCGTCGATCTCCACGAGGGCCGCATCGAGGTGACGAACCGTCCCGAGGGCGGTGCCCGGTTCCTGGTCAGGCTTCCGGCGGCGGATCAGCCGGCCACGCCCGAGCGCGGGGAGACGCGCCGGGCGATCGCTCCCGCGGACCGTGGCTGATCGCGGTTGATCGCGGCCGATCGCCGCCTGCGGCGTCCGGGATCCGTCTCAGGACCTTCTCACCGGCCGGGACTTGACTGGGGACAACCCACCAGCCCGCCCGGAGTCCGCCGAATGTTCCACGATCCACGTCCCGAGACCGCTCCCTCGACCGGCTCCTGGCCGACTCCGTCGGTGGATACGCCCCATCGATCGTGGGACGACATCGCGGCCGCTCCCGTCGCGACGTCGCCGTCTCCGGCTCACGCCGCGGGCCCGCAGCCCGCTGCCACCCCAGTTCGACCTGCCGAGACCGGCACGCGAGCACGCACGGTCCGGACGGTCTTCGCGGCGGCCATCCTGTCGGCCGCCCTCGCGTCCGGCTCGACGCTCGCCCTCGTCGGCCTGACCCAGTCCGCTCGAACCGCGACCGTCATCCCGACCACGCCGGCCGCCAATGCCAACACCACCGCCTCGGCGTCGAATCCGACCACGACGATCGAGCAGGGCGACATCACCGGCGTCGTCGCCGCGGCCCGCAACTCGGTCGTGACGATCACCTCGGAGATCGCGACCGGTCGCGGCAGCTTCGGTGGCGGGACCGCGACGGGCGTCGGATCCGGCATCGTCATCACCGCCGACGGCTTCGTCCTGACGAACCGCCACGTCGTCGAGGGATCGACCTCGTTGAAGGTCACGCTCGCCGATGGCACGGACTATCCGGCCACGGTCGTGAAGGTCTCGTCCGATCAGGACCTGGCGCTCGTCAAGGTCGATGCGACCGGCCTGAGCCCGGCGAAGCTGGGCCAGTCGTCGGCGGTCGCGGTCGGCCAGACCGCGATCGCGATCGGCAGCCCGCTTGGAACGTTCACCGAGACCGTCACGAAGGGCATCGTCTCCGCGCTCGATCGGGAGATCCAGGTCCGCGACGAGCAGACCGGTCGACCCGTCACGCTCAGCGGCCTGATCCAGACCGATGCCGCGATCAACCCAGGCAACAGCGGCGGCCCGCTGCTGAATGCGGCTGGCGAGGTCATCGGGGTGAACACGGCGACCGCCTCGAGCGCCGAGGGTCTCGGGTTCGCCATCCCGATCGACAAGGCCGCGGACCTGGTAGCCCAGGCACGGACGGCGTCGGTCGCCTGACCGGCACCGGCATCGATCAGCTCGCCGAGAGGCCCCTCAACAGGGTGTCGACCACGCGGCGGGCCAGGTCCTCGTCCAGCGGGCCGCCGAACACGAGCCGGAAATAGACCGGCCCCGCCAGCAGCTCTGTGGCGACCGATGGATCCGCATCGGCCCGAAGGTCGCCACGGGCGATCCCCCGCTCGATGACCCGGGCGATCTCCGCCCGACGAGCTGCCACGACGGATGAGCGGAACGGATCACCGATCGCGGGGTTGCCGGCGATCTGCGACAGCATCGCCCGGATCACGGGGCCGAACCGCGTCCGCGTGATCGCCCGGATCGGGTTCTCGATCGAGGCCAGGAGCTCCGCCCGGGTGTCGCCTCTGTCTGGGATGGCCAGGTGCGGCTCTGCCAGCTCGAGCAGCAGATCGAGCGCGAGCGCCTCCTTCGATGGCCATCGCCGGTAGATCGCTCCCTTGCCCACCCCGGCTCGGGCGGCCACATGCTCGAGCCGGAGCCGGGTGAAGCCTTCCTCGACGAGGAGTTCGCGGGCCGCGTCGATGATCGCCCGATGGGCGACCTCGCTGCGCGGCCGGCCCGGCGCACGAGGCTGTGCCGGATGGCCCGGCCTCGCAGGCACGTTCGACCCCGACGTGGGACCTTCGGCTCCTTGTCTCGCAACCATCTGTCGGTTACGATACGGCTCGTACCGTATCAATGGCAAGGAGCCAGGTCATGTTCACCAATCAACAGCTGCTCGAGCGGATCGAGGATGCCGAGCGACTCACCCCGTTCTGCGACCAGTGCGGCGCGCCAACCGTCGTCGTCGAGCGTGAGGGCGCGCTGCTGCTCGAGTGCTCGGCGCTCGTCAATCGGCCAAGCCGCCTCCGGTCGCTCCTGACGCTCGACTTCGCGAGCCTGCACACCCAGCGTTCGATCGCGCAGCTTCCGATCGCCGCCTGAGACCGCCTGGCGCCGGCCCCTCAGCCGAGGTCGTCGGCCGGGCGATCCGTGGCCAGGACCGGGATCCGCTGGTCCGCCCAGCCGGTCCGGCGGCGGGACACGGTCGTCGCCGCGAAGACGGCGAGGAAGACACCCGCCTCGAGCAACACGATCGTCGCTCCCGACGAGACGTCCAGCCAGTAGCTGAGGTACATCCCGACCACCCCGGAGACGGCACCCATCACGGTCGAGGCGACGAGCATCCGGCCGAACGAGTCGGTCAGGAGGCGGGCGGTCGTGGACGGGATCACGAGCGTGGCCGCAATCAGGGTCACTCCGACGACGTTGATCGAAGCCACGATCGTCGCGGCCATCGCCAGGGCGAAGAGGCTGTCGGTCCGGCCGACCTCGACGCCCTGGATCGCGGCCACCTCGGGGTCGAAGGTCATGAACAGGAGCCGCTTGTAGAAGAGGAGGATGAACGCCGCGACGCCAACCGTGACGACTGCGATCACGACCAGGCTTGCCGGCGTCACCCCGAGGATGTTGCCGAACAGGGCAGCCTCGAAGTTCCGGGTGAAGCTCCGGGTCTTGCTGATCAGCGCGACGCCGACGGCGAAGCTCGCGGTCGTGATGATCCCGATCGCGGCGTCTGCCCCGATGCGCCGCCGGCGAGCGGTCGCGTTGATCAGGAGGGCCGAGACGAAGCCCCAGAGCCCGGCGCCGATGTAGAAGTTGAGCGACGCCACATAGGCGATGACGGCCCCGCCGAAGATCGAATGCGAGAGGCCGTGTCCGATGTAGCTCATCCGGCGCAGGACGATGTACACGCCGAGCATCCCGCAGAGCGCGCCGACGAGCAGTGAGGCGATCACGCCCTGGCGGAAGAACTCGAACGCGAGGGGGTCGACGATCAGGCTCATGGTCCGCCCCCATGGACGTGGTCGGCCTCGGCGTGCTCGTGGTGGGCGTGCTCGAAACCCTCGTGGTGATGGCGGAGGGCGTCGCGCAGTCGGTGCGGAGCCGCGTCGGCCACGAGGATGATGCCGTCCTGGCGGACGACCCGGAGATCGGCGCCGTAGGTTCGGCCGAGGATCTCCGACGTGAAGATGTCGTCCGGATCGCCCTCGGCCACGATCGCGCCGTTGACGCAGACGACCCACGGCAGGTGCGCCGCGACCGTGTTGAGCTCGTGGGTCGTCATCACGATCGTCCGGCCCTCGCCGTTGAGGTCGGCGAGGAGATGCAGGATGTCGTCGCGCGTTTTGAGGTCGACGCCGGAGGTCGGCTCGTCGAGGAGGAGCAGCCGCGGCTCCCCGATCATCGCCCGCGCGAGGAAGACCCGCTGCTGCTGGCCGCCGGACAGCTCCCGGATGTGACGGCCGCCGAGCCCGCCGATGCCGAGTCGGTCGAGCAGCCGATCGACCGCGGCCCGATCCTCGCGCGACGCCCACGCCTGCCACGGCCGCTCGGACCAGCGGCCCATGAGAACGACCTCGCGAACCGTCGCCGGGAAGTTCCAGTCGACCGTCTCGAGCTGGGGCACCCAGCCGATCCCTTTCGTGGCCCGGCCGCCGACCGGATGGCCGTCGAACGTGAGCGAGCCGTCGATCCGCGGCACCGCTCCGACGATCGCCCGCAGGAGCGTCGTCTTGCCGGCGCCGCTCGGCCCGACGATGCCGACGAACGCGCCCTCCCGGATGCTCAGGTCGATGTCGCGGAGGACGGGCCGGCCGTCGTAGCCGCACGTGACGCCGGCGAACTGAACAAGGGGACGATCGCGCGCCGCGGCGGTCGACGAGGCGGCCCTGCCGGCGCTCGGACCCGACAGACCGGTCGTCGCGGTCATCGAGTGAACGTGTCCGACGGATCGAGCGGTTCGAAGATCGAGGGGTCGCCGCCGAGCGAACCCACGATCACCTGCATGTCGCTCTTCATCATCCCGAGATACGTGTGCTCGGCCGAGTTGGCGGGTCCGGGCGGCTCATCGTCGCGGAGCTTGTCGACGTAGGTCGCCCCTGATTCGCGGGCGATCTGCTCGAGGACGGGGCTCGGGAAGACCTCGGAACCGAACACCGCCGGCACGTTCTCGGCCCGGATCTGTTGGATCAATCGGGCAACCTCCTGCGGGCTCGGATCGGAGAAGTCGCTCGCCTGGACCGCCCCGATCACGGTGAAGCCGTACTCGCGCGCCCAGTAGGCCCACGAGTCGTGGTAGGTGAGCAGCTTGCGGTCCGGCGCCGGGACGGTCGCGACCGCCTTTCGGATCATGGCGTCCAGCTGGTCGAGACGGGCGGCGTACGCGCTGAAGTTGGCCGCATAGGTCGCCGCGTTGGCCGGATCGGCCTGGCTGAACCAGTCGCGCAGGAGCTCGGCGTAGCGGCGGGCATACACCGGGTCCATCCAGAGGTGCGGGTTCGGGTCGCCCGCCGACGCGGGGAAGCTGAAGTCGAAGAGCCACTGCTCCTTCGTGATCGTGTCGTCGGCGAGCTGCCGGATCGGCGTCTCCGGTCGCTTGGACGCGTCCGCGAGCTCCAGCGTCGGCTGCTCGAGATGCAGGCCGTTGACGACGATGAGGTCCGCTTTGGCCAGCGTCTGCGCGTCCGACGGCGCGGGCTCGAACGTGTGGGAATTGGTCCCGTCGGGGATCAACCCGCGCAGCCGGATGCGGTCACCCCCGATGTTCCGGGCGATCGAGCTGATCGGGGCGACGGTCGTCGCGACGTCGAGCTTGTCCGGCTCCCCGGTCAGCACGTCCGACCAGCCGAGGAGGGCGCCGCCGGCCGCGGGCGACCCGCCCGATCCAGCCCCACTCGATCCCCCGGAGGCCGGCGCGCACGCCGTGGCAATGAAGGCCAGGGCAGCCGCAGCGGCGAGCGCGGCGATCGGGCGGGTGGATCGAGGGACCGAGAGCACGCAGCGAGGACTCCTGGGGCAACGTCCGGCGAGATTCGCGGGTCTCGGCGGCATCTTATCGCAACACGTTGCAGATGCGTCCGATGTCTATACTTCGCGCGATGATCACGACTGGATCTCCCCCCGTTACGCGCTTCCCCGACGTTCGGGAGCACCTCCGCCGGGCCGGGATGCGATGGACGCCGCAGCGGCGGCTCATCCTCGAGGTCCTCGACCGGACGGACGGTCACGTCACGGGCAGCGATCTCGTGGAGCGCTGCCGGACGATCGATCCGGGCACCACGCCGTCGACGGTCTACCGGACCCTGCGGGTGCTCGAGGATGTCGGGCTCGTTCGCCACGCCCACGGCCTCGACGGGCGCGAGGAGTTCCACGTCCGGCCGCTCGCCGAGCACGGCCATCTCCATTGCGTCGGCTGCGGCAGCAGCTGGGAGATCGGGTCGGACGAGGCCGCCGCGACGATCGACGCGTTCCGGGGCGGCCGGGGGTTCGAGGTCGACCTGTCGCACCTGACGGTCGTCGGCCGATGCCGCGCCTGCGCCGCGGATGGGTCTGGCTCGATCGTCGCCGAACCGCGAGACTGATCGACGATGAGCTCCTGTCAGCATCTCTACGAGTCCCGCGACGTCGCGCCGACGGCGGTCGGCTGCCAGGAGTGTCTCGCCACCGGCGACACCTGGGTCCACCTCCGGAGCTGCCTCACCTGTGGCAACGTCGGCTGCTGCGACCAGAGCAAGAACCGCCACGCCTCGCGGCATTTCGAGGCGACCGGGCACCCGGTGGCGAAGACACAGCAACCCGGCGAATCCTGGCGATGGTGCTACGCCGACGAGGTCCTCGACGACCCGGACGAGCTCGAGATGGAGGGCGCCGACCTCGGCTGACCCTCGGCTGACCCTCGGCTGACCCTCGGCTGACCCTCGGCTGACCCTCGGCTGACCCTCGGCTGACCGCAGGTCGCCGCCTCGGCGGACGGCGGCC